>OKVR01000188.1_pt1 | contig 24809 bp, 44 predicted proteins | sample 1606891 | NCBI WGS metagenome assembly OKVR01 (sample SAMN03281011, study PRJEB24777) | human gut metagenome | isolation source: fecal sample PR176 from 1 month old male Indian infant, caesarean delivered... | place: Singapore | collected 2006-01-13 | reverse complement strand
ATTGCATTTAATCGCTGTGACTCGTCTGCGTCATTTTTTTGCTTGCCGCCCGAAATCGTATACCACGGAAAGATAACATTTTTCGATATGTTGAAAAAACAGCCGCTTGACCAGCAAAAACGATAATCGATACCACTTTTATTAGTTAATGTAATGTTAATACAATGATCTCAATGGCGATAAATGGCGTTTTATACCACTGGATAAGCGGATTATCAGGCCTGAAAGGCAAATTCAGGTAAATATTGCTGCCCGGAAACCATCTGTGCTGACAATAAGCAATAAAATCAAAATTTCTGTTTTAGTCGCTGTAGATCACAATCGCTATTTTCAGTAGGTTATAAAAAGTTTGTTACTGTTTCATTTTGCAGACAGCGAAAGACGGCGAGGACGATTTTGCCGTCCTGTCGTTGTTGGTCAGAAAAGTAAACCATCATCAAAAACCGATGGAAGGGAAAACTATGCGTATTGGTGTACCACAAGAAAGGCTAGCCCAGGAGACCCGGGTCGCCGCCACGCCGAAGACCGTTGAGCAGTTGCTCAAACTCGGCTTTAGCGTCGCGGTAGAAAGCGGCGCCGGGAAGCTGGCCAGCTTTGACGATGAGGCCTTCGCCCAGGCGGGGGCTGAGATCGTGACCGGCGATGAGGTGTGGCAGTCTGATGTCATCCTCAAGGTCAATGCTCCGAATGACGATGAAATTGCCCTGTTGAATCCAGGAACCACGCTGATTAGTTTTATCTGGCCGGCGCAAAACCCGCAGCTGATGGAAAAACTGGCGGCCCGCAATATCAACGTGATGGCGATGGATTCGGTGCCGCGTATCTCCCGCGCCCAGTCGCTGGATGCGCTCAGCTCAATGGCCAATATCGCCGGGTACCGCGCTATCGTTGAAGCGGCCCATGAATTCGGCCGTTTCTTTACCGGGCAGATTACCGCGGCAGGCAAAGTTCCGCCCGCCAAGGTGATGGTTATCGGCGCCGGGGTGGCCGGTCTGGCGGCGATTGGCGCCGCCAACAGCCTAGGGGCGATTGTTCGCGCCTTCGATACCCGTCCGGAAGTGAAGGAGCAGGTGCAGAGTATGGGCGCCGAATTCCTCGAACTGGATTTTAAAGAGGAAGCGGGCAGCGGCGACGGCTATGCCAAGGTGATGTCCGAGGCCTTTATTCAGGCCGAAATGGCGCTGTTCGCCGCCCAGGCGAAAGAGGTCGATATTATCGTCACCACGGCGTTAATTCCGGGCAAGCCGGCGCCGAAGCTGATCACCCGGGAAATGGTTGACGCCATGAAGTCGGGCAGCGTGGTGGTCGATCTCGCCTCGCAAAACGGCGGCAACTGCGAGTACACCGTACCGGGCGAAGTGGTGACCACCGCCAACGGCGTGAAAATTATCGGTTATACCGACCTGCCAGGCCGTCTGCCGACCCAGTCCTCCCAGCTCTACGGCACCAACCTGGTGAACCTGCTGAAGCTGCTGTGCAAAGAGAAAGACGGCAATATCGTCATCGATTTCGATGACGTGGTGGTGCGCGGTGTGACCGTGGTGCGTGAAGGCGAAATCACCTGGCCGGCGCCGCCGATTCAGGTCTCCGCTCAGCCGCAGGCCGCGGCGAAAAAAGTGGAAGCGCCGAAAGAAGAGGTGAAACCGGCGTCGCCGTGGCGCAAATATGCGCTGATAGCGCTGGCGATTATTCTCTTCGGCTGGCTGGCCAACGTGGCGCCTAAAGAGTTCCTCGGCCATTTCACCGTCTTCGCGCTGGCCTGCGTGGTGGGTTACTACGTGGTATGGAATGTCTCCCATGCGCTGCATACGCCGCTGATGTCGGTGACGAACGCCATTTCGGGCATTATCGTGGTTGGCGCGTTGCTGCAGATAGGCCACGGCGGCTGGGTCAGCTTCCTGAGCTTTATCGCGGTACTGATCGCCAGCATTAATATTTTCGGTGGTTTTACCGTGACTCAGCGCATGCTGAAAATGTTTCGCAAAGGATAAGGGGTAGCACATGTCTGGTGGATTAGTTACAGCTGCATACATTGTTGCTGCAATCCTGTTTATTTTCAGCCTGGCGGGTCTGTCGAAACACGAAACCTCGCAGCAGGGCAACTATTTCGGCATCGCCGGGATGGCCATCGCCCTGATCGCCACTATTCTGGGTCCGGACGCCGGCAACGTCGGCTGGATTATCCTCGCGATGGTCATCGGTGGGGCAATCGGTATTCGTCTGGCGAAGAAGGTCGAAATGACCGAGATGCCGGAGCTGGTGGCCATCCTGCACAGCTTCGTGGGCCTGGCGGCGGTGCTGGTAGGGTTTAACAGCTACCTGCAGCATGAAACCGGCATGGAGCAGATTCTGGTCAATATCCATTTGACCGAAGTGTTCCTCGGCATCTTCATCGGCGCGGTGACCTTCACCGGTTCGGTAGTGGCGTTTGGTAAACTGCGCGGCAAGATCTCCTCCAAACCGCTGATGCTGCCTAATCGCCATAAGCTTAACCTGGCGGCGCTGGTGGTTTCCTTCATCCTGATGGTGATTTTTGTGCGCTCCGACAGCACCGGCACCCAGGTCCTGTGCCTGCTGGTGATGACCGCGATCGCGCTGGCCTTCGGCTGGCACCTGGTGGCCTCCATCGGCGGCGCGGACATGCCGGTGGTGGTCTCGATGCTCAACTCCTACTCGGGCTGGGCGGCGGCGGCGGCGGGCTTTATGCTGAGCAATGACCTGCTGATCGTCACCGGCGCGCTGGTGGGCTCTTCCGGCGCCATCCTCTCTTACATTATGTGTAAGGCGATGAACCGCTCCTTTATCAGCGTGATCGCCGGCGGCTTCGGCACCGATGGTTCCTCCAGCGGCGGCGATGAAGAAGTGGGCGAGCACCGCGAAATTAGCGCCGAAGAGACGGCGGAGATGCTGAAAAATTCGCACTCGGTCATCATTACCCCGGGCTATGGTATGGCGGTGGCCCAGGCGCAGTATCCGGTGGCAGAAATTACCGAGAAGCTGCGGGCGCGCGGCATTAAGGTGCGCTTTGGCATTCACCCGGTCGCCGGCCGTCTACCGGGGCATATGAACGTCCTGCTGGCGGAGGCTAAAGTGCCTTACGACATCGTGCTGGAGATGGATGAGATCAACGATGATTTCAGCGATACCGACACCGTGCTGGTCATCGGCGCTAACGATACCGTCAACCCGGCGGCGCAGGACGATCCGAAGAGCCCGATCGCCGGCATGCCGGTGCTTGAGGTGTGGAAAGCGCAGAACGTGGTGGTCTTTAAGCGTTCGATGAACACCGGTTACGCCGGCGTACAGAACCCGCTGTTCTTTAAAGAGAACACCCATATGCTGTTCGGTGATGCCAAAGCCAGCGTCGATGCGATCCTGAAAGCGCTGTAATGTAACATTATTGTTTTACAACGTTTGTTTATAAGCCGTCTCCTGTGAGACGGCTTTTTTATATGCACAAGGATGCCAGGGATTGTTCATAAAATAAGCGGTAAAAGGTGATATAATGTTCCGGTTCTTACATCAGACAGAGGATATATGGATACCGAGTTAACCCCAACGCAGATGGCCATCGAATTCTTACGCCGCGACACCACCGTCATGACTCCAGCGCAGTATCTGAAAAAACTTAAACTGCTGGAACTGGAGTTTGCTGACCTGATGGCGCTCTCCTCGCTGGAGCTGAAAGAAGAGATCGATCTGGCCTGGCGTCTGGGTATCCACTGAGTCGTTCAGGGTCGCCATGCCATGACGGGGCCGCAAGCGGCCCTTTTTTGTGCCTGAGGGAAAGCGGGCAAAAAAATCCCCCGCGAGGCGGGGGATGATGAACGTTCCGGGAGGGAAGATTAATCGTCGTCGTCGTCGTCCAGTTCCACCGGCGTCTGATAGGCCTCTGGTTTAAGCACCAGCAGATCGCAGCGCAGGTGGTCGACAACCTGCTCCGCGGTATTGCCAAGGAACGCCGCGGAGAGGCCGGTTCGTCCGACCGTACCCAGCACCACGATCCCCGCCTGCAGATGCTCGGCGAGATCCGGGATCACCTCCTCAGGCAACCCTTTTTCCACGTGGGTGAATTTCTCGTCAATGCCAAACTTCTGCCGCAGGGCTTTCATCGCCAGCAGATGCTGGCCGCGGATGGCGTCGTTGTAGACGCTGGGATCGAAATCCGGCAGTTCAATCGCGATATTGATCGGGGTGACCGGATAGGCGCCGATAAGGTGCACTTCAGTGTGGTTGACTTCTTCCGCCAGCGACAGGGTCTCGCGCACCAGCTTCTCGTTGAGGGTGTTGTGATAATTTTCTTCACTGGCCAGATTGACGGCGACCAGCGCTTTACCGCCTTCTGGCCATGGCTGGTCTTTCACCATCCAGACCGGGCAAGGGCACTTACGCAGCAGATGCCAGTCGGTCGGGTGAAGATCACCGCTTCCAGCTTGTCGTGTTGGTGGGCCATCTTCAGCAGCAGGTCGTGTTTCTCACTGATCACTTCCTGAATAATGGCTTCGAAGGGGCGGTTGTGCCACACCACCTTCACGTCAATCGGCACACCGGATTCAAGATAGAATTTCGCCTGCTCGCGGATCCAGGCCGTTCGTTGGGCAATGACGCCCTGACGCATCGCCGTCCGTTCATCCGGCGACAACAGGGTGGTCATTTCATAAGAAAATCATAGATCGGCAAAAAGGTTTGATGCGTCCACCAATCCGTTGGTGCAGGTACACCGCTCGCCTTAGCGCCGGCTGGTCGTCCTGGTTAGGATCGATTACTACCAGCATGCTCTGATACTTCGCCATACAGGGTCTCCTTACAACTGCAGCTACCGTCAGTTATTAAAAAGATAACCTATATGGATGAATTGAAACAGGGGAGGAGCCTGGTCAGATCAACAAATCTGAAAAAATTGCCGATCCTGACCAGGTGTTGCGCGGAGATTAAGCGACGTTACGCGCCTGACCGGCCAGCTGGGCCAGCAGGTCGCCGTTTTCAATGGTGATGTATTTGCCTTTCACCGCCAGCATGCCGCTTTTCTGGAAACGCCCCAGCAGACGGCTGATGGTTTCGACGGTGAGGCCGAGATAGTTGCCAATGTCGCCGCGGGTCATGGTCAGACGGAACTCACGGGGAGAGAAACCGCGCTGCGCGAAACGGCGGGACAGGTTATAGATAAACGCGGCCAGGCGCTCTTCGGCGTTCTTTTTGGAAAGCAGCAGGATCATATCCTGGTCGCCTTTGATCTCACCGCTCATCAGGCGCATCATCTGCTGACGCAGATTCGGCATTTTTCCGGAAAGATCGTCGAGGGTTTCAAAGGGGATCTCGCATACCATCGACGTTTCCAGCGCCTGGGCGAAGCTCGGGTGCAGGCCGGTGCCGATGGCGTCAAAGCCCACCAGATCGCCCGCCAGGTGGAAGCCGGTAATCTGCTCATCGCCTTGCTCGGTGATGGTGTAGCTTTTGATGGTCCCGGAGCGAATGGCATACAACGATTTCAGCTCATCACCGGCTTTGAACAAGGTTTGACCTTTCTGGATGGGCTTTTTCCGCTCGATAATATTATCCAGCTGATCAAGCTCGTGCTCGTTCAGAGTAAAGGGGATGCAGAGCTGGCTGATACTGCAATCCTGACAATGGATAGCACAACCGCCAGACTGAATGCGTCGAATAATTCGCTTCTCAGGGATCATATGTCTGCTCAGGCCTTAATTGATATTGGTCAATTTTAACATCTTTTTGATGAGCAGGTAAGTCTTCAGGCTCTGAAACACGTAATATCAGCAGGGGAAATCAAAACAGGCTGATATCTGCTTGATTAAAAATAGATTATTCAGCCACATTTGATTGTAAAATTACCTGAAAATTCCAGAAAAGGCATTTTCAGTCAAAGCAACAGATAGCCCTCGTGGCGCAGTAGCCACTCTTTACGCTGCACGCCGCCGGCATAGCCGGTCATCGTACCGTTACGCCCGATGACCCGATGGCAAGGCACCACAATACTCACCGGGTTGGCGCCATTGGCGGCCCCCACCGCGCGCGCCGCGCCGGGACGACCGAGCGCTTCGGCCAGCTGACCGTAGTGCATCACCTGGCCGCAGGGGATATCGCGCAACGCCTGCCAGACCTGGCGCTGGAAAGGGGTGCCGGCGGTAGCGGTAGGCAGGGTCTCGATAACGGCCAGGTCGCCGGCAAAATAGTCGTTCAGCTTACTGCTGAGACCGCCCGGATTGCGGCAGTCAACGCGCTGATAGCCTTCCCGGCGATAGTGTACGTCGAGCAGGGTTTCCATCCGATCGCGGTGCTCGTCCCACTCGACGGCGCGTAAATTAAACTGTTCGTCGCAGAGTACCCACAGCGCCCCCAGCGGGGTATCCATTTTATCCTGCAGCAAGGTCAACATCGTTTCAGTCATCCACCATCGTACACGAGGGCCACACGATACCACGCGCCGGCGGCGGTCAACTATACTCCCAAAAGATAAACCCGCATCCCCGGCCGGCATACAGCAGCAGGTACCTTGATTTATTTTTGGATCGATCCTCGCGGGTTATCGGGCATGGTTTTTGCTACTTTTAAGCTGACGACGCCGGTCCTCCGCGCCGCTTTGCGCGCCCGGGAAGGTGCCACCGCGTCGTCGCGGCGCGGTTAATAACTCAGAGGTGGGGCTATGCAATATATACTGACTGGTGTAATCGTATTGATCTTCAGCGGCCTGGTTATCCACGGCCTCACGCTGTTGCTCGAACGCGGGTATCGCGCGCTTTTCGGCATCTTCGCCGGAGCCGCAGATGTCCCCCGTAAGGTCAAAATGAAGGTGCCGCGTTAAGAGTAAGCAGCCGTCCCTGGCGCTTCAACGGCTTAAGGGAGCCGCGGATAAATGCCAGGGCCGATGGGCAGTCCTGCCAGATACCAGCCCACCAGCAACAGCAGCCAGACGGCGAGAAAAATCAGCGGGTAAGGGAGCACCAGCGAGTAGTAAGTCCCGAGGCGGGCGTCGGGTCGGTAGCGCTGTAAAAAAGCCGAGAAACAGCGGTACAAACGGTGAAACCGGCGCCAGCGGCAGCACCGATGAATCGGCGATGCGAAACAGGATCTGCGCAAACGCCGGGTGGAAGCCCAGCAGCATAAACATCGGCACGAAGATCGGCGCCAGAATCGACCAGATGGCCGAGCCGCTGGCGATAAACATGCACAGAAAAGCCGACAGCAGCGCCCAGACCGACAAACGCCGGGACGCCGTTCATGCCGGCGCTCTCCAGCAGGTCCGTCAGGCCAACGGCCATAAACTTGCCCATATTGCTCCAGTTGAACATGGTAATTATAAGTAATAATAACAATAAGTTAGTTGTTTATGGGGTTCTATTGGGGTGCTTTGGTGTGCAAAAATAATTCCGGATGTTACGTAATGGGCGGCATCCGGAATCATTGAAACAGTATCACTTACCGTCGCCTTTCATCTGCTCCAGTAAGTCACGCCCTTTCTTCAACTGCGCATCGATGTGATTCGCAAGGTCTTGAATATGGATCATACGTGGTGCCTTCTGGCTCTCTGCCGCCCGGAAGGTTGGTATGGGTATCTCGCCCATAGCCGCGCGTTTTTCTGCGGTTGCCGGTTCAGCCCAAAATACTTTTCGCACACCTGGCTGAGCGGAACTGTAGCCGATCCGTATTCGGCCATTAATAAAACATTGTGTTCATCTTCACTCCCTCCAGCTTTCAGGCCGCGATAGTGGCACCATGTCTCATACATGTGCTAAACCACTTCCCGGCGGTAGTATCTGTGACTGTTTCGCGGTTAATAATGGCAATTTCTGCGCTCATGCCGCAGCTCCCTTTAGGGCCAGAAACGTAGCCATCGCTTTATCAACAATCTTCACATTGTGGTATTTGCTGATTGCCCAGGTGATAGCGAATAAAATCCACCGGAAATGGCTGGTATACGTCTTAAAGGTCAGTCCGTCGCAGATATCCCAGGCGCTCCAGCCTTTAGGCCAATCAGCGTCATAAACAGCCTGATAAGCTTCCCATTCGTTATTGAAGCCAGCCAGGCATAAGCCGCGGACGATTTCGCGCACCACTGCTTTGTCGCTATCTGGTGTGTCGTCATCGTCGTCCCAGTCGTCATCTTCTTCTGGCTCCTCGCTTTCGTCGTCCTCCAGGTAATCACTCAGAGACTCTTTCAGGCTTTTGCAGAACGCGTCGTGGTCATACTCTTTTGCCAGCATTTCTCGTGCCGAACATCCCGCGCCAGCCTCCAACTTTTCAGCCCAATAATGGGTATTGATTCCACCCTCCCAGGCGCCAAAAAAGTCGAACATGTCCGCGATGCGACTGAATGTCCAGGTTCCCATGTCGCCGGTTACGGTTAAATAGCCGGGCCAGGTAATAACGTCGTAGTGGTAGCAAGATGTTCCCGGCTGCTGCATGCGAAGGTGGCGATAAAGCCCATCGTCACGGATGATTTCCAGGCGGTGAAATGCTGTATCGATCAAAAATCTGGAGTCGATTTCAAAGAAGCTCATGCTGCACCGCCTTCAATGCGCTCAAAAGATATTACCCAAACCCAGGGATTAGCATTCCAGCTTTCCTGCCCGTAGATTGATTGCCACAGGTAGGCAAAAGCATCGGTAGCGTCAGGCTCTGGATTGGCGCATCCGCATGGCTCAGGTTCTCCGCAATTAAGGCAGCCACCGTCAATAATGCCTTCTGCTCGCGCATCCTCTTCGCTGATAGCGTTCAACCGTTCAACTCGCACGTCGGTGATTTCCAGCAGAATGCGGCTGGCCCAGCGCGGCATGTGGATGGATGGCACCCACTTGGCAATGCAAACCGTTTCCTTGCGCATATCATCAATCCAGTCGTGGTCTGCGCGATAGGTGAGGAGTCCGCCATATTTATTCCATGTTTCACGGACCCAGATGCGGTCGCCGACTGCGCCAAACGGGCATGGGTGCCAGAAATCGCAAACATGCTCTGCGTCTTCACTCCATGGCCAGTGGCTACCGTCTTCGCGCTCACCAATTTCAGTGAACCGAGTCTGTTTCCATTTGATAGGCCGCCGGGTCTGCGTCTTCCGTCCGTCGAGAATGGCGCGAACCATCTCACCGTTAAAAATCATCCCGCGTTCAGTCATTCCAGGCCTCCAGTTCGTTCTCGATCTCTTCGTCGATTTCGTCGTTGGTAGCGTCTTCGTCCAGGTAGTCGCGTGCTTCTTTCAGGTACTGCTCATGGTGCTCCCGATACCATGCCGAAAATTCTGGCGTCCATCCGTTCGGCTCACCGTCATAGTCAACTTTGGCGTTACGTTCAGCCATGCTCTCGACCATGCTGTAAGCTGTGGTAAGCGCCGCTTCGCGGATATACCCGCGCAGGTCGCTTTTGCGCCAGTAGGGATTATGCTTCGAGTCGCAGACAGATTTAAATTTCACTTCCCAGCGGCGTATACAACGCGCGTTTAATGATTTGCTCATCGTGATGCCTCCGCTTTAAGTGCTTCATACGCACGTAATACGTGAGTGGTTTTACCGGTAATAACCGTTTTTAAAATAAAGAAACCGCTACGCTTAGCGCGAACCGAAGGAGCAAGAAACAGCGCCGTATCAACAGCGCGGTTGTGAAGGCGAAATTCAAAAACCGTGCTGGTAATCGTGGTGATGGCATTGAAGCCATCATCATAAAATTCTATTTTCATGATTCGTGCTCCTTAACCTTAAAATAATCATCACGGCAGGGCATGACGATGAATTGAGGATTGCCATAGGTGGTGTCTATTTGTTTGTTGAACTTTATTTTCACCGCATCAAACTCGCCAGATGGCCAAATTTGCACGGGAATAAAGTTACCTTCACAACTGAACATCTTTGTCGGATATCCCAGGTATTCAGCCTGAATGACAGGGTTGGCGCTTGGGTTAAATTTTTTAGGGATAATCCTTTCCAAATCAGGAAATCGACCATCTATCAATTTAATGCCGGTAATAGCCAGGCGATTTAGATACTGGTCACGATGAATCGCGAGTGGTTCTTTATTAAAGACAAGCTCAGTTGTCTCAGCCTTAGCAGGCATCTTCCCTTCAAACTGGACGATGATATCCCTCTTTGTCCGGATACCATGTTCCATGCGTAACGCTACCCGACCGTTAGTGCTCTCTATGTATTTGGGTGTGATATGTATCCCGCACAGGTAGTAACGAGGGTCGTTTTTGGCTACACACACCAGAGCGGCGCGGATTAACTTTGACGGAATGATCATATCGTTACCTACCAGCGCTTGTGGGCCAGGTGTCCAGGTCGTGACGGCAAGGTTTTACGAAACGAGGAAGCAGCAGCGGAGAGGGCGATTTTCTGCTTTTCTTTCTCATTGCATGCCGGGCAAAAATAAAAGTCTCTCCGATAAGCACCCTTGCCAGAGGGGCGGTATTGCAGCTCATCGCGAGCAAAAGAACCGCCGCAACCATGACAGTGCAACTTTAATTCTTCCATTTATATATCTCCGGTTGAATTTAATGTGTGTTCATACCTGCCAGTTAAGGCATTAAATAAAAGATGATGGTGTTAGTAAGAAACTTCGGTATTTATTTTATAGCGTGCATTGCCAGTGTCTGCGTTAACGGAAACCAAGTCTCCATACATGTCATAATTCAAAATGACATCATTGAATTTCAGGGCTGAGAGAGATTCTTCGCGACCGCAAAACATAAAATCCTCTGCATGCTTTGCTTTCTCGAAAATATCTTTCATAGAGGAAAACGCTTCGGCCCACATTGCGCCATTTCCAATAAATTGCGCAATGGCCAGCTTGCTTTGTGCCGCTTTAAAAGCCGGGTTGCCATGCAGCAAATTAGCCATAGAACACCCCTTTGATATACATAAATTCGACAGCCACGCCTGCCCAGAAAACCAATCCGATGGCCAGCGCGATAACCAGGGAACGAATGCCGTTTCTGCTCATTTGTTACTCCAGAATGGGAAGCTGATAACGACAACAGCAACCAAAAACACGGCAACCTTTAAACAGAACCGGTGCCACGCAGGTACTTCATGTTCGCGGATCATTTGCCACTCCTTACTGTCATGTGAAGTTAAGTACCAACAGACCTTGCAATGCAGTGCCGGGTGCCTCCCGGTGATACCAGCCAGTTAACAACTGGTATCGGCAGCTTTCTTTCCACCCCACTTCGGGAAACAAGTGGTACTGCTTTAACTGAACCGCGTGCGCATAGCCGCATTCACTGCATTGCAAGGCCTGTTAATTTGCCTGTCTTTTCACCACTTCAGGCTCGGTGGTATGCTGGAGTTCTCACACAACCAGCAAGGAAATCAGATGGCAAAATTTACAGTCAGAGTAGAGCTTCGCAATTCAGAAGATGCTGACTACGAAGAGCTACATAAATCAATGAAAAAACAAGGATTTCAACGAACCATCACCACGGATTCAGGAAATACCTATTATCTTCCTAGCGCTGAGTACAACTATGTGAGCGCAAGTAAATCAAAAGAAGATGTTGGGAGTCTTGCTGAATCTATTGCTGAAAAAACTCCGCCCAAATCCCTATAGTCATGGTCACTCAATCTGCAGGCCGTTACTACATCAACCACGACAAGGTCTAACCTTCCTGATCGCCTGATGCCAGAGCTTGTTTAGCTATCCATATGCGGGCCTCAGTGCCTGCATTTGGCTCCAACTCCTGCAAACGCTTCGAATCTTCAAGCAGAAGCGCTATCACGTGCATAAGTTCTTTGCTGTCCATAGTTCACCTCGTTAGTTGACCCTTATCGCCGGGTAGCGGAACGTTTTCTGCTTATCAACCACTGTGCGGTGATTGGTGTTGCTTGGATGACTTGAATATACAAAACGTATTCATTTATTGCAATACGAAATGTATACTCAAGGCTGTGGTGAAGGTTAACATTTTGTATTTTCATTGGTTTTATTTTTTCTTGATGCTGTTATGCTCAAAAAAACAGCAAATAGGGGATGGCTTATGCCTAATGAAAGATGAATTTTTTGCAGAGATGCAATCCCGCAAATAGCGCAGGTTATCGGGATAGCGGTCATGCAGCTGCTCGTTGAGCAGCGAGAGCCCTCAAGAGAGGCGCTGATAGAGACGATTCAGTTAATGTGGCAGGGTGATCAGATAGACCTGGCTGTAGAGCTGGCACTGAATGTGCTTATGCTGCGGAGAGAAGGACAGTAAAAACCCGGATTGTAAGCCGGGTTCTGAGTATCATGCGTGTTCACGCCGTAAACTAAACTAAACGAAGCTTTGTTTCCACGGCCACGCCGATGATTCGGCAGTTTCCGTTAATGGGAACCAGTGGCCACTGCGGGTTTAACCCCTTTAGGTACTTCTGGCCGCCATCAATGATCAACTTTTTGAATGTCGCCTCGTTTGAATCAGACAATTTTGCAATAACGAGGCTGTTGTTAATCGCCTCTCGGCCAGTATCAAAAAGCACATATGTGCCCTCAGGAATGCTTAGCCCAATCGGCGCAGTCATCGAATCCCCTTCAACCAAAAGCCAAAACCCATCTCCTTGAATATGGGCATTAGACTCCAGCCAAAGATCAATGTCTTTGGTTGTATATGGCTCCATTGCCTCGCACCAAGACCCAGCCTGAACGCTGCTCAATACGGGGTACTTATTTCCTGGATTGTAGGGGCCTACGTAGCCAACATCGCCTTTAAGGGTTTCGTCAATGATCATGCCGCCAGCACCAACTGAAAAATTCTGCTTTCCAAGAAACCGAAGAATTTTGGCTATCTCTTCAAGGCTGGGCTCCCTCCTGGCGTTTAGCCAATGACTAACAGCACCTTTGGTTATCCCGAGGTGTTCGGCCAGCTCTTCCTGGTTCACGCCCTGACTTTTCATCAGGGACTTTGCTAAGTCATACCATTTCATACTCATACCTGAATCATACAAGTTGTATATTTTTCTTCTAGACACAAAATGTATATTTACCTTGCGAACTTTGAATACAATATGTATATTTGAATCGTTTACAGGAGACCCGACATGAACAATCTAAGCAAGATCAGACGTCGAGCAGGGCTCACCCAGCGCCAGATAGCTAAGGAGCTCAATCTGACGGCAGGCGCCATTTGCCATTACGAAAACGGGAAACGTGCTCTCAGTATTGAGCAATGCAGAAAAATAGTTGCAGCGCTCAACAAACACGGAGCCTCGGTCAGCATTGACGACGTTTTTCCCCCATCAAAAGCCAGTGCCGCCTAACTGGCGGCCCTTTAATCAACACCAGAGGAAGTATCACAGATGGAGAACGCAATAGCCCGAAAGTTAGAGCCGCCGATCCTCAACCCAATTGAGATAGAGGGCATTTTGTTAAACCGCCTTTGTCCATAAGCCAGAAGACTTTTGCAGAAATGCGAGGGGTAAGCGAATCAACGATTAGTCGCCGTAAGAGCGAAGGGTACTACGCCGAGATGGCGAAAGAGATAGCAGCGTTGGGCCTGCAGGTTGTTCCGCCAGAGGCGGTTGTAGTTTCCCGTCACTACCTGCAATCAGTAGAGACGCTGGCAGATATCGGTTTACGTGCGGAGCGGTGCCGTCCTGGTCCGCTTGGGTGGGACTGATGAAGGGTAAAAAAGGCGAAAGCCGCGGTGCTGTAACACCAACGGCTTTCTGGTGCAAAAACGAAGAGGTAATTGCGAGGTAATTATGCCTGACCACAAACAAAAATCAAATACACCCCGATGCTCTGCATACCGCAGGGCTAATCAATCCGTTGCTGTTAAAGCGCCGTAACTCCACTAACTCTGGAGGTGACTATGTGTAACCACTCTGCTGCTGAACTGATTGCGCGTCTGAAACGCGCTTATCCGGCGTATGAGCCGTCCGAAATGGGTAATGCCTGTGATGGTATCCCTAAGGCCGGATCTCGCTTCCAGCACAGGCACAAGAGCCACATGGTGACGGTAATTACTGCAACTGAGAAAGATGTGTCCTATCGCAAAGCCTGCGGGAAAGTTGGCTGGATGGGGTTACGTGAGTTTTTACGGTTACACAATGAGGTTTTGGTATGAGCAATCAGGTCTTTGAAATTGTTCAGGCCATGTCAGGGCAGGGGAACTGCATAACGATTCCCGGCCCGTATCTGGATTTCTTTGCAGGAGACAGGCAGCAGCATTTGCTGGCAGCGATTCTCAATCAGCTGGTGTTCTGGTCGGGTAAGTCGAGTCTGGATGATGGCTGGTTTTACAAGGAGCATGCGGCGCTCGCGAAAGAGGTACGCGCTAAAGATGGCGATGTTGTCCGAAAAGCGATGTTCAAAATTACGGATCAGTACCTGTCAGGCGTTATCGAAGAAGAGCTTCGCCAGGTCGGTGGAACACCCAAAAAGCATTACCGAATTGACCAGGAAGCGCTGATTTCCCGGATATTCCCGCAAATACTGGATTCGGCTCAAGAGCCGAATGGGAATAAGTCATTGAAAGTCATGGAAACGGCTTATAAGCCGAATGGAATCGGCGAAAAAGCCGAATCGGAGCAAGTTACTGAAAATAATGGAAACGGCTCTCAAGCCGAATGCATTCGTCCCAAGAGCCGAATGGAAACGGCTCATGAGCCGAATCCTGGAATCGGCTCTCAAGCCGAATCCTATCTCTATACAGATCTTAAAAACAGATCATTACATACAGATCATAAAAACCACGCGGGAGAGATTTCTCCTGTGGATAACTTTTCTGAATCGACTCAGAAAACTGTCATCCCGGAAGCAGTCATTCCTGACGCTACCGAAGACAGTAACCTGGCTACCGATGACGATTTCGACCTCGCCATGTGGTTCTGGTCGACCATCATCGAGATGTACGAACGCGCAGCAGAGTTCGACGGCACTCTGGCAAAACCGAGAGAGCCGAACTTCGTGGCCTGGGCGCAAGAGGTTCGCATGCTGCGCCAGGAACACGGCTGCAGCCATGACCAGATTCGCACCATGATTGAGCGTATTCAGCGCGATCAGTTCTGGTGCTCCCGAGTTCAATCCGTGAAAACCCTACGCAGCAAATGGCAGGAGCTGGCTCTGAAGTTATGCCCGGCAAACCTGGCAACCGGCGGCTCGTTCGGTGTGAGCAGCAAACTGGATACCAACATCCCGAAAGGTTTCCGGGGCTAACAAATTTAACCGTGAGTATATCTCTGATGGAAAAAATTACTGACGTGCTGAAAGAGCTGGAGAAGGTCACATGCCGTGAGTTGGCTGTTTATTTCGACCTGACAGCGCCTGAAATGCTGGCCCGCCTGATGGTGCTGGAGCGTGAAGGCAAAGCGCAAAACCTGAATGGTTACTGGATGCCTGGTGGAAGCACCGAGCCCGTAGCGGTAACCAGCAAACTCACCGCGCTGGATATCAAGCTACTCCAGTCGGTGCCGGTTGGCGTCTGGTTCGAGTGGCAGTCCCTGGCTGGTTTTGTTGATCGCCCTCGCTACCGCTGCGAGCGTCTGGTTGCCGCCGGGTTTATGAATTCGAAGGTAACCAACCCTGGCAATCCGTTTCACGGCACTAAATTCCAGAAAATCCGCGAGGTGACCCGGTGATGCGAGAGATACCTGATTGCCCGGTCTGTGGTTCAGCTGCGGAGTTTATTTTCGGGATTATCCAGCTGGCGCCTGTTCCGGGGCCCTGAGATGCCCTTACGGACATCTCCGCGTACAGGATAGCTATTGGGCTGGTGGCATGAGTAAATCGAAAATCCGGCTGATTGAAAAGTGGTCTCAGCAGGTCGAACAGAAAAAATGGTGAAGTGAAAAATGGCTAAAAACTCGATCGACGCGTATGGCGCCAGCGGTAAAAGCAACGTCCTGTTTTTCGAACCGGAAAACCTGCATCTGGTGACCGATACAACACACCCGCTTTACGATGAGCGTATCCACCTGCCTATCAGCGAGGCGATGGTGTTGAACATCATGGATCAGGGTGTGCTTGAGCCGATTATCGTCTGGAAGGACCCCGAAAGCGGGTTGTCCTGTGTGGTTGATGGCCGTCAGCGCGTGCGCCATACACTGGAAGCCAACAAGCGTCTGTCGAAAGAGGGCAAAGAACCGTTACTGGTTCCGGCAGTCGCTAAACGTGGCTCCGCCGTTCGCATGGCGCAGGCGATGGTAAGTGCTAACGAAATCCGCCAGGCAGATACACCACTGGGCCGAGCAAAGAAAATGGCTGATGCGCTAGAGCGCGGGCACGACGAGGACGATTTAGCGCTGATGTTTGGCGTGAGTGTCCAGACCGTACGCGCAACGCTGTCACTGCTGGATGCCACCCAGGCTGTTCGCGATGCAGTGGAGTCCGGAACGGTCACCGTTACCCAGGCGCGTCAGCTGGCATCGCTTAAACCCGAAGAGCAACGGGAGAAGGTCAAGCAGATCGAGACAGCGACCGCCGGCACCACGGGCCATGAAAAAGCCCGGCGTCAGCGTCAGATCCTCGGTGATGCAAAGCCGCGCCTGAAAACCCGCAAAGAAATTACAAAAGCACTCGAAGATGCCAGTGGCGAATATGCCGAGGCTCTGCGCTGGGTGCTTGGGGAGGCGCAATGAATTTTGAACCTGAGAATTACAGCAAATACACCCTGCGTCGGCTCGCCGCCCTGTTAGATGTGATCTGCTGGGTGCTTATTGCCGTAGTAACCGTTGGTATCTGCATGTTTATTGAATGGTGGACAGCATGAGCAACGTAACCAAACCAACCAGCAAGGGGAAATTTGATGGGGTAGTTGATTACCTCTGCTCCGATGAGGCTCGTTTTCTGGTTATGCGGGGCGACTATAGCGAAGCAGATATTATCCAAGCGTCTGTATCCCAAGATGTGATTGATGCTGAAGGCGCAGAGGATTTTGCTTCCAGTGCTCGCTATTACCAGTGCTGGTACAAAGTCAGTCCAATTGGTGGGCAGGAAGGTTATTCAGGCTGGCATCATCCTCGTGATACGCCTTGTCGCGGCGCGTATTTCGCATCTGTTCTGCAGTGGGATTAAGGAGAGTGCAGCATGACTGATATCAACCGAACTAGGCGCGAACGTATGAAGGCCGCTGCAGAGAAAGCGACTCCGGGCGAATGGTGGGCCGACGAAGTTGAAAAACGAAGGATGCTACGGGTCTGGCGATGACTGCGTGGAGGGATTCACCTCATACGCAATTTATGGCTCTGACGGGCAAACCCTCTTTGATTCGCTCAACAGTGACGCCGCCTGCATCTGTGAGGAATACGACGGCGAGGGGCATGTGGCATGGGATGAGACGGCGCAGCGTAATGCCGAATTCATCGCCCTGGCTAACCCTGCCAACGTTCTGGCGCTGGTAGAGGCGCTGGAGAAGGTGCAGAGCAGAGACGTAACCCAGGCAGCTAAAGACTACCATTTCGACCAGCAGGCAGACCGCATCGCAGAGCTGGACGCAGAGCTTGAGCGGGAGAGAGAAAAAACACGGCGCGTGATGTCTCGCATCGCCGAGCTGGAGTCCCGCACCGTGAAGCTGCCAGGTGAAAGATTTTGCCCTGCGGAGTACGCCGGTAGTCAACTATGGTCAGAAACTGAAGTTTGGAATAAGGCGATCACTGCATGTGCTGACGCACTTCGCGCCGATGGCATCAAGGTGGAGGCTGAGTAGATGGCTATAGAAAACCCGAGTTCATGCCCGCACTGCGGCGGTGAGAATGGATTCCACACGAAAGAGGTTGTGGATTTCAAGCAGTTTTATGCTTGGGATGGTTCATTCCTTGAGGGGCAGCACACCAGCGGCATTCGCGGCGGGAAAGCTTTCTACTGCTGCGACTGCGGTCGGAATATAACATCGCGCATCAATAAGCCAGGAGCGGACCAATGAACAGCAAATTAACCAGAGAGCAGCTTCACGAACGCGCTCGTGAAAACGTCAAAGCGCTGAAAATGGCATCACGACAGACAGCATTCGAAAGCGCGCGCGAAAGAAATATTGGCTGACCTGCAGCTGGCTGAAATGGCGCTGGCCGCAATGGAAAGCGAGCCGGTGGCGTGGACTTGGCACTATCGTGAGCAATGGCATGTCACAAACGATAAATGCCGGGCAGAATTTGTCGCAAAAGATGGTGATGTGGCTGTACTGCCGCTCTATCGCCACGCGCAGCCGGTGCCGGTAGTCAGCGCGGACCTGCTTCATACCGCAGCCTCAGCGATAGAGGACCTGTTGGAGCATACCGATCCTAACACTAGTTATTATTCTGGCGTGTGGGCTGATGTACCTGGTAAGTTGCGCGCCGCCATGTTCCAGGCAAAGTCGCTGACCGGCAACTCTCCGGTAATCGGCATTGACCTGGCATCCGGTCCGGATCGCACTGTCGAGGTTCATTACGTTGCACCTCCCGGTTACGTGATGGTGCCGAAGGAGCCGACAGAAGCAATGATGCTGCATAATTCAGGATGCCAGCACCACGCTTGGGATGATCCTGATTGTGCAATGCGCCAGACGCGCAGGTTAATTTGGTCACATATGCTTGCAGCCGCCCCGCAGGAGGTGAAGTGAAAACGAACAAGCTGAAGCGTCGCCGCTGGCGGCGCATGCGGGATGCTTTGGCCGCATATAAGACTGAAGCAAGTGACTGGAAATCGTTGTACCTCGAACGCACTGCAGAAATCGCATCACTACGTAGTCAACGATTGTTGGTCCCTATGCCGGTAATTGTACCAGCGGAAATTTATAACCAGTTTAAAGGGGTAAGGGAGGACCACCAGCTGTGTAAAAGGTGTAATGACGGACTGCGTGGTGGCTGTTCGTCTTGTTCATATAGTGGCAGATAACCGGTTGCAGCCGGTTTAGTGGAGAACAACTCATGAGCGATCGCTTCCTGACTGATGAAGAACTGACAGAGGCCACGGGTTCGCCCCAAAAGTCACTGCAGAAAGAGGTATTAACGCAGAACGGGATCTTTTTTATTGAACGCCGGGACGGAGCAATCAAAACGACCTGGTTTCATATTAACCATCCCGTACAGCGCATACTTCCACCAGCAGGCCATATGCCTACTCCAGGCATGAACTTTGACGCTGTAGAGAGATAATATGGGCCGCAAAAGAGCGCCTGGTAATGAGTGGATGCCGAAGGGTGTGTTTTTCCGCCCTTCCGGTTACTACTGGAAGCCAGGAGGTACTACCGAGAATCTAGCCCCAGCAAACGCTTCTAAAGCGGAGGTTTGGTTAGCTTACGAGAAAGTCGTTGAAGGTCGAAAAAAACTACTCACCTTTCAACAATTGTGGAAAAAATTTTTAAATAGTGCTGACTATGCAGACCTTGCCCCCAGGACACAAAAAGATTACCTGGCACATGAAAAATACTTGTTAGCGGTTTTCGGCGATGCAGAAGCAAAGGCCATTAAACCTGAACACGTCCGGCGCTACATGGATGCACGTGGTAAAAAAACGCCGTGTTCAGGCTAATCACGAGCATAGTTCAATGTCTCGTGTATACCGCTGGGGGTATCAGCGAGGGTATGTACCAGGTAATCCGTGTGTTGGTGTCGATAAGTTTCCTAAACCCCAGCGCGACCGCTACATAACTGATGAAGAGTACATAGCTATCTTCACTCATGCGACGCCTGCAGTTAAAGCCGCGATGGAAATTTGCGTATCTTTTGCGCTGCAAGGGTATCTGATGTTCTTAAAATGAACTGGAATCAGATTCTTGATAAAGGAATTTTCATACAGCAAGGTAAAACTGGTATTAAACAGATCAAAGCCTGGACTGAGCGTCTTAGTGCGGCTGTGGATATTTGCAGGGAATGGGGACAGGATGGCCCTGTTATCAGGACAATGTATGGTGAGCGTTATTCATACAAGGGATTTAATGAAGCATGGAGAAAAGCGAGAAACGCGGCTTCTGAAGAACTTGGTAGGCCACTTGATTGCACCTTCCATGATCTAAAGGCTAAAGGGATCTCAGACTATGAAGGATCTGGCAGGGATAAGCAAAAATTCAGTGGTCATAAGACAGAGTCACAGGTACTTGTTTACGACAGGAAAGTTAAAATCAGCCCGACTTTGAACAAGAAAATGAGATGATTCTTTGGCGTCGGAGCATGCTTCGGCGCTAGAATTTTTCTCAGTGGATTTTCTCAATTTTTCTCATCGGGATGCAGGTCACTGAAAGGGAATGCTGTAAGTGTTTGAATAGTGGCGGAGAGAGGGGGATTTTGAACCCCCCGGTAGAGTTGCCCCTACTCCGGTTTTCGAGACCGGTCCGTTCAGCCGCTCCGGCATCTCTCCGCTGTTGTGGTTGCTATAATGCCAGGATCTTTGGCATTTTAATAGCTCCCGTTTCGGTAATCGTGTTCAAGTGACGACTTTGCGAGCAATATGATGTTTAAATGGCCCTGGAAAGCAGATGATGAGTCCGGCAACGCAGAGATGCCCTGGGAGCAAGCGCTTGCCATTCCGGTTTTAGCCCACCTTTCGCCCGCTGAGCAGCATAAGCTGACGCAGATGGCTGGCCGTTTCCTACAGCAAAAACGTCTGGTAGCGCTTCAGGGACTGGAGCTGACTCCGCTGCATCAGGCGCGGATAGCTATGCTCTTTTGCCTGCCGGTACTTGAGCTGGGGATAGAGTGGCTGGACGGTTTTCATGAAGTGCTGATCTACCCTGCCCCGTTTGTCGTGGATGATGAATGGGAGGATGATATTGGCCTGGTCCACAACCAGCGGGTGGTGCAATCGGGGCAAAGCTGGCAGCAGGGTCCCGTGGTGCTGAACTGGCTGGATATTCAGGACTCCTTTGATGCGTCAGGCTTTAACCTTGTGGTGCATGAGGTAGCGCATAAGCTCGATACGCGGAATGGCGATCGGGCCAGCGGGGTGCCGCTGATCCCACTGCGCGAAGTCGCCGGCTGGGAGCACGATCTCCACGCGGCGATGAACAACATTCAGGATGAGATAGATCTGGTGGGGGAAAGCGCAGCCAGCATTGACGCCTATGCCGCCACCGATCCCGCTGAGTGCTTTGCCGTCCTATCGGAATATTTTTTCAGCGCGCCTGAACTGTTCGCGCCCCGCTTCCCGGCCCTGTGGCAGCGTTTTTGCCATTTTTACCGCCAGGATCCGCTGGCGCGCAGACGGGAGAATGGCCTGCAGGACGAAGACGATCGGCGCACTGTTCACTAAAACAACGTATTGAGCTAAATTTAGCCATTTGAATCAGCAAGTTAATTTTAGTGTTGACACAAAAATGCCGGGCCAGTAGTATGCGCCTCGTTCACACGATTCCTCTGTAGTTCAGTCGGTAGAACGGCGGACTGTTAATCCGTATGTCACTGGTTCGAGTCCAGTCAGAGGAGCCAAATTTAAAAAGCCTGCTTTTAAGCAGGCTTTTTGCTTTTCGGGCCCCGCCGGGCCGCCATCCCGCATCAAGGCTTAACTTTTTCCACCGCTACAAACTCCCCTGCGCCGCTGTGGCGCTGATATTCACCGGCATGCCGGAGCGGCGCTGCAGGGTTTGCTCGGCCTGCGAAGGACTCACTCCCGGCCCCTGAGTAAATTCGCGCAGCGCCGAGGTCATCGGCAAGGGGACTTTTCTGTCGGATTCAAATTCCGCCCGGTTGCGCGACAGCGGCTCGTGCACCTCCAGCCAGTGGCTGCCATCCGGTTCCACGGTGTACTTCACCGGCTGATCGATCAGCTGGACGCGCGTCCCCACCGGGACGTTATCAAACAGGAATTTAATGTCGTCATTGCGCAGGCGGATGCATCCCTGGCTGACGCGCAGCCCGATGCCAAAGTTGGCATTGGTGCCGTGGATGGCGTACAGCCTGCCGATATAGATCGCATACAGCCCCATCGGATTATCGGGGCCGGGCGGCACCATCGCCGGCAGGGTTTTGCCCTCTTTCGCATATTCACGGCGGGTATTGGCGGTCGGTACCCAGGTGGGCCCTTCCTGCTTGCGCTCTACCGCCGTCACCCAGTTACGCGGCGTTTCGCGTCCCGCCTGGCCAATGCCGATTGGCAGGACTTCCACGCTATTGCCCAGCGGCGGGTAATAATAGAGGCGCATCTCGGCGACGTTGATGACGATCCCCTCCCGCACGGTGTCAGGCAGGATCAGCTGTTGCGGAATGGTCAGCGTCGAACCGGAGTGCGGCAAATAGACATCGACGCCGGGGTTAGCTTCCAGCATATTGCTCAACCCCTGGCCGTACTGGGCGGCAAAACTTTCCAGTGGTTGAGTGTATTCTCCGGCACGGCAATGGTAAATGCGCTGCCCACCAGACGGCTCCCTCCGGCGGCAGCGGATAGCTAACGGCCAGTGCGCTGTGGCTGGCGAGCAGCATCAGCGCCGAACAAAGTAATTTCACACGCCGCATCGTCATTTCCCTTCCTCAGTCGCGACTCTCATGTGTGAATTATAGCGGTATTTCCTCTCCCCGATCCGCTGGCCAGCATTTCCTTAAATCTGATAGTCGATAGCGGCCTCTTCCGGCTCCATCGCCTGGCGCTTGATCTCATCCAGCGACAGTCCGGCATTGCACAATTCGATAAAACGCCAGACGTAATTACGCTGTAGCTGGCCCCGCTTCAGTCCCAGCCACACGGTATTGGCATCAAACAGATGGCGGGTATCGAGGCGCGTAAAGGTGTCCGCTTCGCGGGCATCCCCGGACTGCTCGGCGACCAGCCCGACGCCCAGCCCCAGCTCGACGTAGGTCTTGATGACATCGGAATCCTGGGCGCTCAGCACAATATCCGGCATCAGCCCTTTGCGGTTGAAGGCCTCATCGATCCGCGAACGGCCGGTGATCCCCTGGCGATAGGTGATTAACGGCCAGCGGGCAATCGCCTCCAGCGTCAGAGGAGACACCTGGGTCAGGGGATGGTCTTTGGGTACCAGCAGGCTGTGATGCCAGCGGAACCAGGGGAAAGCCGCCAGCGTCGGGTCGTTGCTCAGACGCTCGCTGGCGATGCCGATATCCGCCCCGCCGTTATGCAACAGCGCTTCGATTTCCTGCGGGGTGCCCTGCACCAGCTCGACGCGAACGTCGGAGAACAGCTCGCGGAAAGCTTTAATCACCGGGGGCAGGCTGTAGCGCGCCTGAGTGTGAGTGGTGGCGATGGTTAAGACGCCGGAGGCATCATTAGTGAAGAGATCCGCCAGCCGCCGGACGTTGCTGGCTTCATTGAGGATCCGCTCGGCAATGGATAACAGCGCTTTACCCGGCTCGGTCATGCCTAACAGGCGTTTGCCGCGACGGATAAAGATCTCAATCCCCAGCTCCTCTTCCAGTTCCCGGATATGGCGGCTGACGCCTGACTGCGAGGTATAGAGCATATTCGCGACTTCCGTCAGGTTGTAATCCTGACGGGCCGCCTCACGGATAATTTTCAGTTGCTGGAAGTTCACCCTTTCCTCCGGGCCAATGGACTTAACGTATCTGCTATTGTTAAAGTCTGTTGTCCCGGGTAACAAATAATAAAAACCAGCAACTTATTCCTTAAGAGAATATAGCCTAACTCACCAGCTGCAGTTCGCGGTTCTCCAGCGATGGACGGCTCACCAGAGACAGCAGGATCTCCTTCACCGCCTGCGCCTGCGGCGACAAACCGCCGCGCGCCGACATGTTCAGCGACAGCGACAGGCTCATTGACGGCGTGCTAATCCGCGCCATCCAGCCGTTCGCCGCGCCGCACAGGGAGCGGGCAGCGGATTCCGGCAGGACCGTCGCCCCCATGCCGCTGGCGATGGCCGCGGTCAGGGTGGTAATGGATTCAATCTCGCCGATAATTTTCGCCGACAGCCGACGCAGGGTGAACGCTTCGGTGACCCGCGCCCGTACCGCGCTGTAGTCGCGCGGCAGAAACAGGTTCATCTCCGCCACCGCCGTGAGGTCCACGCTCTGCCCCGGGCAATCGCGGGTACCGACCAGGTAGAGATCTTCTTTCAGCAGCGGCTGGCTGACGATGCCGGCCACCGGCGAACGCTCATACAGCACCGCCATATCCAGCTGGCCCGCCAGCAGCTTGTCATTCAGCGCCGTGCCGCTGCTCTCCTGCAGATAGACCATCACCTCGGGCAGTTCATTACGCACCGTCTGCAGCAACGGCATAGTAATGGCGGAGGCCGCCGTGCCCGGCGCCAGGCCGATCGAGACCTGGCCACGCAGCGTCTGACCGACGTTATTGACCGCCAGCTGCGCCTGCTCACACTGGCGCAGGATGGTCCGCGCATGGGTATACAGGATTTTACCGGCTTCCGTTGGCGTGACCCCTCGCTTAGTGCGTATCAGCAGCTGCTGGTCCATTTCACCTTCCAGGGTCGCAACCTGCTGGCTGAGGGCCGGTTGGGCGATGTGCAAGACTTCAGCGGCCTGGGTCAGACTGCCGATATCGACGATTTTCACAAAATATTTCAGTCGTCTTAAGTTCATTTTGCCTCCTGTAAGGAACGCCAGCGTCAACGCTGGAAGTATGATGAAACTGGTTTTGCAATTTGCTTGCCAGCTTTTCATTTCCGCTGCCGCTGCCCGCCACAGGCGGTGTTATAAGGGATAGTGATAGCAATCCGGTTTTTATTTGCCTGGTAAGCAGATTGTGGTATGCCCCATTAGGGGTACATTCGCACTACAACGGTGCAATCTGCTGAAAAAAACAGCGCACGAGTGAGGGTTGCTGAAATTGTCAGCAGTCGAACGCAATTCTTTGAATCAGGCTTTGACAAGGCCGGGTGGCATCGTTAATATGCGCCCCGTTCACACGATTCCTCTGTAGTTCAGTCGGTAGAACGGCGGACTGTTAATCCGTATGTCACTGGTTCGAGTCCAGTCAGAGGAGCCAAATTTAAAAAA
>OKVR01000186.1_pt1 | contig 25087 bp, 31 predicted proteins | sample 1606891 | NCBI WGS metagenome assembly OKVR01 (sample SAMN03281011, study PRJEB24777) | human gut metagenome | isolation source: fecal sample PR176 from 1 month old male Indian infant, caesarean delivered... | place: Singapore | collected 2006-01-13 | reverse complement strand
TGCAACCAGAAAATCACCGGCCGCGATTCAGAAAAGATGTACGCCATATCGAAATTGACCTCGGTGATTCCGGTCTGCGCTATCAGCCGGGCGACGCGCTGGCGTCTGGTATCAAAACGATCCTCAGCTGGTGAAAGAGCTGGTGGAGCTGCTGTGGCTGAAAGGCGACGAGCCGGTAACCGTCGAGGGCAAAACCCTGCCGCTGGCGGAAGCCCTGCAGTGGCATTTTGAGCTGACGGTCAACACCGCCGCTATCGTTGAGAATTACGCCACGCTTACCCGCAGTGAAACACTGCTGCCGCTGGTGGGCGATAAAGCTCAGCTGCAGCAGTATGCCGCCGCGACGCCGATCGTCGATATGGTCCGTTTCTCACCCGCGCAGCTGGACGCTGAGGCGTTAATCGGTCTGCTGCGCCCGCTGACGCCGCGTCTGTATTCCATCGCCTCCTCGCAGGCGGAAGTGGAGAGCGAAGTGCATGTCACCGTGGGCGTGGTGCGCTATGACATTGAAGGCCGCGCCCGGGCTGGCGGCGCCTCCAGCTTCCTCGCCGACCGCGTGGAAGAGGATGGCGAAGTCCGCGTCTTCATCGAGCACAATGACAACTTCCGTCTGCCGGCTAACCCGGAGACGCCGGTGATCATGATTGGCCCGGGCACCGGTATTGCGCCGTTCCGCGCCTTCATGCAGCAGCGCGCAGCGGACGGGGCGCCAGGTAAGAACTGGCTGTTCTTCGGCAACCCGCACTTCACTGAAGATTTCCTCTATCAGGTGGAGTGGCAGAGCTATGTAAAAGAGGGGCTGCTGACCCGTATCGATCTGGCCTGGTCCCGCGATCAACAACAAAAAATCTATGTGCAGGACAAACTGCGTGAGCAGGGGGCCGAGCTGTGGCGCTGGATCAATGATGGTGCCCACATTTATGTCTGCGGCGACGCCAATCGTATGGCGAAAGACGTGGAACAGACTTTACTGGAAGTGATTGCCGAATACGGCGCGATGGACGCCGAAGCGGCGGACGAATTTTTAAGTGAGCTGCGCGTTGAGCGCCGTTATCAGCGAGATGTCTACTAATGAGCGAAAAACATCCGGGGCCTTTAGTGGTCGAAGGTAAACTGACCGATGCCGAGCGTATGAAGCTCGAGAGCAACTACCTGCGCGGCACCATTGCGGAAGATTTAAACGACGGTCTGACCGGCGGTTTTAAAGGTGATAACTTCCTGCTGATCCGTTTCCACGGTATGTACCAGCAGGACGATCGCGATATCCGCGCGGAACGCGCCGCTCAGAAGCTGGAGCCGCGCCATGCAATGCTCCTGCGCTGCCGTCTGCCGGGCGGGGTGATCACCACCACCCAGTGGAAGGCCATCGATAAGTTTGCCGCCGAGAACACCATTTACGGCAGTATTCGCCTGACCAACCGGCAGACTTTCCAGTTCCACGGCATTCTGAAAAAGAACGTCAAGCCGGTGCATCAGATGCTGCACTCGGTGGGGCTGGACGCGCTGGCCACCGCCAACGATATGAACCGTAACGTGCTGTGCACCTCCAACCCTTACGAGTCGCAGCTGCACGCCGAGGCCTACGAGTGGGCGAAAAAGATCTCCGAGCATCTGCTGCCGCGCACCCGCGCCTATGCCGAAATCTGGCTGGATCAGAAAAAGGTCGCCACCACTGACGAAGAGCCGATCCTCGGTCAGACCTATCTGCCGCGTAAGTTTAAAACCACGGTGGTGATCCCGCCGCAGAACGATATCGATCTGCACGCCAACGACATGAACTTCGTGGCGATCGCCGAAAACGGCAAGCTGGTGGGCTTTAACCTGCTGGTGGGCGGCGGTCTGTCTATCGAACACGGTAACAAAAAAACCTACGCCCGCACGGCGAGCGAATTCGGTTATCTGCCGCTGGAGCATACTCTGGCGGTGGCGGAAGCGGTCGTGACCACCCAGCGCGACTGGGGTAACCGTACCGACCGTAAGAATGCGAAAACCAAGTACACCCTTGAGCGCGTTGGCGTCGAAACCTTCAAGGCGGAAGTGGAGCGCCGGGCAGGTATTAAGTTTGAGCCGATCCGCCCGTACGAATTCACCGGCCGCGGCGACCGCATCGGCTGGGTGAAGGGGATTGATGATAAATGGCACCTGACGCTGTTTATTGAAAACGGCCGCATTCTGGATTATCCAGGGCGCCCGCTGAAAACCGGTCTGCTGGAGATTGCTAAGATCCATCAAGGTGAATTCCGCATCACCGCCAATCAGAACCTGATCGTCGCCAGCGTACCGGAAGATCAGAAGGCGCGGATCGAGAAGCTGGCGCGGGATCATGGCCTGATGAATGCCGTCACCCCGCAGCGCGAAAACTCGATGGCCTGCGTCTCCTTCCCGACCTGCCCGCTGGCGATGGCGGAAGCCGAGCGTTTCCTGCCGTCGTTTATCGACAAGGTGGAAGGGGTGATGAGCAAGCACGGCGTGAGCGATGAGCATATCGTCACCCGCGTCACCGGCTGCCCGAACGGCTGCGGTCGCGCGATGCTCGCGGAAGTGGGGCTGGTGGGGAAAGCGCCAGGTCGCTATAACCTGCACATCGGCGGTAACCGCAGCGGCACCCGCATCCCGCGGATGTACCGGGAGAACATTACCGAGTCGGAAATTCTCGACTCGCTAGACCAACTGGTAGGGCGCTGGGCGAAAGAGCGCGAAGCGGGTGAAGGCTTCGGCGACTTTACGGTGCGTGCGGGCATCATTCGCCCGGTGCTCGATCCAGCCCGCGATTTCTGGGAGTAACATCCTGGTGCCCGGTGGCGCGTAGCGATCCGGGCCTGTAAAACCCGTAGGCCGGGCAAACGCAGTGCCGCCCGGCAAAACAGGCAAACGAGGTTCTTATGTCCGTACTCGATCTAAACGCGCTTAATGCATTGCCGAAAGTGGAACGCATTCTGGCACTCGCGGAAACCAACGCCCAGCTGGAAAAGCTCGACGCCGAAGGGCGTGTGGCCTGGGCGCTGGAAAACCTGCCGGGAGACTATGTGCTGTCGTCAAGCTTTGGCATTCAGGCGGCGGTGAGTTTGCACCTGGTGAACCAGATCCGCCCGGACATTCCGGTGATCCTTACCGATACCGGTTACCTGTTCCCGGAAACCTACCAGTTTATTGATGAGCTGACGGATAAACTCAAGCTGAACCTGAAGGTCTACCGCGCGGCTGAAAGCGCGGCCTGGCAGGAGGCGCGCTACGGCAAGCTGTGGGAGCAGGGCGTTGAGGGCATTGAGAAATACAATGAGATCAACAAGGTTGAACCGATGAACCGGGCGCTGAAAGAGCTCAACGCGCAGACGTGGTTTGCCGGTCTGCGCCGCGAGCAGTCGGGCAGTCGGGCTACGCTTCCGGTGCTGGCGGTCCAGCGCGGGGTGTTCAAGGTGTTGCCGATTATCGACTGGGATAACCGGACGGTGTATCAGTACCTGCAAAAGCACGGGCTGAAATACCATCCGCTGTGGGATCAGGGCTATCTGTCGGTAGGCGATACCCACACCACCCGCAAATGGGAGCCGGGCATGGCAGAAGAAGAGACCCGGTTCTTCGGGCTTAAACGCGAGTGCGGATTGCACGAGGGTTAATAGCGCCTCCTGAGGGAAAGGTGTGCAAGAGAACACGCGGGTGATGCCGCGTGTTCATTTGCAGCCGTCAGCTTTTCTTCTCCACCTTCGCCAGCTCTTTCACCAGCGGCAGCATCACTTTCACGACATCGCGCCCGCGATGCTCGATCCGTCCCGGCAGCGCGTGGTCGATATACTGCTGATTATCCAGCTGCACGTCATGCCAGCTGATGCCCTGCGGGAAGCTGCGCGATTTGCTCCGCTGCTGATAGCCATCTTTCTTGCCTAATGACCAGTTGGTCGCTTCCACCGACAGCACCGGGATCCCCGCGTTGTCGAAGACGCTGGCGTCATTACAGCAGCTGGTGCCTTTCGGGTAAGCCGGATTGAGTCCCGGATTGGTGTAGGCGGCAATGCCTTTGCTGCGGGCGATAGCCAACGCGCGATCGCGGGTCAGCTTGCGTACCGAGGCCGGCGTGCGGCGGCCGCTGTTGAAGTAAAGCTTATCGCCTACCACCAGGTTATCGAGATTGATCACCAGCAGGGTATTTTTCTTTTCCGCCTCGCTCATCCGCTGCAGCAGGTTTTGCGCGCCGAGACGACCTTCCTCTTCGCCGCTGGTGGCGATAAAGCGAATGCCATAGCGGGTGGGGACGTTCTTTAAATGCTCCGCCAGCTCCAGCATCACCCCGAGCCCCATCGCGTTGTCGTCAATTCCCTGCAGCGTCAGGCCGCCGAGGTTGTTTTCGACGTCTTTATCGCTCTGCGGCGCGTAGGTATCAAGGTGGGCCATGATGATGATTTGCTGGCGAGACTGGCCTTCATGGGCGGCGATCACCGTACTGCCGGTGGCGTTATGCCAGTTTTTACGCTGGTTGCTGTCGGTATAGATGTAGCGGGTATTGAAGCTCCGCACGTCGCTCTGATAGCCCATCCGGGCGAACTGCTGGCGCAGATAGTCAGCTGAGAGCATTTCCGGGGGCGTTCCGGTCATGCGTCCCGGGAAGACGGTGGCGATATGGCGAGCCTGACTACTGGCGGTGTCGCCCAGCGCACAGAAGGCGGGGGCGGCGGCGAAAACAAAACCGGTGCCGAGCGCCAGCGGAAGCAGACGGCGGCACAACGCGGAAAACATAAGGGGGTCCTTACACGAACGAGACAATTTGACGCGTACAGTATGAAACTGTGACCGCGGTTAAACAATTTCAATTGCTCTTAAATAGCGGAAAAATAGCGTGTTAAGCACTTTTTGATATTTGGATTTCCATCGCGTTATTCCTTTGCGTCACAACTCATTCCATTTCGTAATTTCATTTGCTCTAAGGCGCACCCTATAGTCGCAGTATTGCTGATTGTAAGAGAGTTGTTACCCCGTGGATTACTTGCCCCTTTTTGCCGAACTGAAACAAAGGCCCGTACTGGTGATCGGCGGCGGTGAGATTGCCGAGCGCAAGATCAAGTTCCTGCTGCGAGCCCAGGCGCAGGTGCAGGTGGTCGCCGGGACGTTGTCTCCGGCGCTGGCCGATCTGGCGGCGCGCCAGGCGCTTAGCTGGCGGGCGACGGAATTTAGCGACGCTCTGGTGGACGATGTCTTTCTGGTGATTGCCGCCACGGAGGACGAGGCGCTTAACCAGCGGGTGTTTGCGGCGGCTAACGCGCGCTACCGACTGGTCAACGTAGTGGATAACCAGGCGCTGTGCTCGTTTGTTTTCCCTTCTATCGTCGACCGTTCGCCGCTGCTGGTGGCGATCTCCTCCAGCGGGAAAGCGCCGGTGCTGTCGCGCATTCTGCGCGAAAAAATCGAAGCGCTGCTGCCGACGAACCTCGGGCGTCTGGCGGAATCGGCGAGCTACTGGCGCAACCATCTGAAAACCCGTCTGACGACCACCGAAGCGCGTCGCCGCTTTTGGGAGCGGGTCTTTACCGGTCGCTTCGCCAGCCTGATGGTGGCGGGCAACGCTGCGGAGGCGGAAAAGGCGCTGCAGGATGAGCTGGATAAGCCCGAACGCGAAACGGGTGAAATTATTCTGGTAGGGGCTGGACCGGGCGATGCCGGGCTGCTGACCCTGCGTGGCTTGCAGGCGATCCAGCAGGCGGACGTGGTTTTCCACGATCATCTGGTGACCCAGCCGGTTCTCGAGCTGGTGCGCCGCGATGCCGAGCTGGTTTGCGTCGGCAAACGCGCCGGCGAGCACTCGGTGCCGCAGCATGAAACCAATCAGCTGCTGGTGGAGGCGCGAAGGCGGGGAAAACCGTCGTGCGCCTGAAAGGCGGCGATCCGTTTATTTTTGGCCGCGGCGCTGAAGAGCTGCAGGCCGCCGCCGCTGCGGGCATCCCGTTCCAGGTGGTGCCAGGCGTCACTGCCGCCGCCGGCGCGACGGCCTACGCCGGTATTCCGCTGACCCATCGCGATTATGCGCAAAGCGCCGTCTTTGTCACCGGGCACTATAAGCCGGACAGCGCCCCCTTCGACTGGGCGCTGTTGGCGAAGAGCCAACAGACGCTGGCGATTTACATGGGCACCATGAAGGCGGCGGAAATCAGCGCCCAGCTGATTGCCCACGGTCGCGACAGCAATACGCCGGTAGCGGTGATATCCCGCGGTACCCGCGACGATCAGCAGACGATAACCGGCACATTGCAACAACTCGAACACCTGGCGAAAGACGCCCCGATGCCCGCCCTGCTGGTGGTCGGCGAAGTGGTGCAGCTGCATCAGCAGCTCGCCTGGTTTCAACATACATCATCCGCCGAGGGGTTTAACTCTTCGGTGGTCAATCTGGCTTAAGGAACGGTTATGGACCAAAAACGACTCACTCACCTGCGGCAACTGGAGGCGGAAAGCATCCATATTATTCGTGAGGTGGCCGCCGAATTTTCTAACCCGGTGATGATGTACTCCATCGGGAAAGATTCCAGCGTAATGCTGCATCTGGCGCGCAAAGCGTTTTATCCGGGAACCCTGCCGTTCCCGCTGCTGCACGTCGATACCGGCTGGAAATTCCGCGAGATGTATGAGTTCCGCGATCGTACTGCTAAAGCCTACGGCTGCGAACTGCTGGTGCATAAAAACCCGGAAGGGGTGGCAATGGGCATTAACCCGTTCGTCCACGGCAGCGCCAAGCATACCGATATCATGAAAACCGAAGGGCTGAAGCAGGCGCTGAACAAATACGGCTTTGACGCCGCATTCGGCGGCGCGCGCCGTGATGAGGAGAAATCCCGCGCCAAAGAGCGCATCTACTCCTTCCGCGACCGCTTCCACCGCTGGGACCCGAAAAACCAGCGTCCGGAGCTGTGGCACAACTACAACGGCCAGATTAACAAAGGCGAAAGCATCCGCGTCTTCCCGCTCTCCAACTGGACCGAGCTGGATATCTGGCAGTACATCTATCTGGAAAACATCGAAATCGTGCCGCTGTATCTGGCCGCTGAGCGCCCGGTGCTGGAGCGCGACGGCATGCTGATGATGATCGATGACGACCGTATCGATCTGCAGCCGGGCGAAGTGATTGAAAAGCGGATGGTGCGTTTCCGTACCCTCGGCTGCTGGCCGCTGACCGGCGCAGTGGAGTCTGAAGCGCAAACGCTGCCGGAAATTATTGAAGAGATGCTGGTATCCACCACCAGCGAACGTCAGGGGCGCGTCATTGACCGCGACCAGGCCGGCTCGATGGAGCTGAAGAAACGTCAGGGGTATTTCTAAGGAGCCGCCATGAACACGACCATTGCCCAACAAATTGCTAATGAAGGCGGCGTAGAAGCTTATCTGCACGCGCAACAGCACAAGAGCCTGCTGCGTTTTCTGACCTGCGGCAGCGTCGATGACGGTAAAAGCACCCTGATTGGCCGTCTGCTGCACGATACCCGCCAGATCTATGAAGATCAGCTCTCTTCGCTGCATAACGACAGCAAGCGCCACGGCACCCAGGGCGGAAAAACTGGACCTGGCGCTGCTGGTGGATGGCCTGCAGGCCGAGCGCGAGCAGGGCATCACCAATCGACGTGGCCTACCGCTATTTCTCTACCGAGAAGCGTAAATTTATTATCGCCGACACCCCAGGGCACGAGCAGTACACCCGCAATATGGCCACCGGCGCGTCCACCTGCGATCTGGCGATCCTGCTGATCGACGCGCGCAAAGGCGTGCTGGATCAGACCCGCCGTCACAGCTTTATCTCCACCCTGCTGGGCATTAAACACCTGGTGGTGGCGGTCAACAAAATGGATCTCGTCGAGTTTAGCGAAGCGCGCTTCAACGAGATCCGTGAAGCTTACCTGACCTTTGCCGAGCAGCTGCCGGGCAACCTCGATATCCGCTTTGTACCGCTGTCGGCGCTGGAGGGCGATAACGTCGCCAGTCAGAGCGCGAACATGCCGTGGTACAGCGGCCCGACCCTGCTGGAAGTCCTCGAAACCGTGGAGATCCAACGGGTAGTAGAGAGCCAGCCGCTGCGCTTCCCGGTGCAGTATGTTAACCGTCCGAACCTCGATTTCCGCGGCTTCTCCGGTACGGTCGCCTCCGGCACCGTGCAGGTCGGCCAGCGCCTGAAGGTGCTGCCGTCGGGCGTCGAATCGAGCGTGGCGAGGATCGTCACCTTCGACGGCGATCTGCAGGAAGCCGCCGCCGGGGAAGCCATTACCATTGTGCTGAAAGATGAAATCGACATCAGCCGCGGCGACCTGCTGGTTGACGCGCAAGCCACGCTGCCGGCGGTGCAAAGCGCCAGCATCGACGTAGTATGGATGGCCGAGCAGGCGTTGACCCCGGGGCAGAGCTACGACATCAAAATCGCCGGTAAGAAGACCCGCGCCCGCGTGGACGCTATCCGTTACCAGGTGGATATTAACAACCTGACCCAGCGTGAAGTCGAGTCTCTGCCGCTGAACGGCATCGGGCTGGTGGAGCTGACCTTTGACGAACCTTTAGTGCTGGATCCGTATCAGCAAAACCCGGTGACCGGCGGGCTTATCTTTATCGATCGTCTGAACCAACGTCACCGTCGGTGCCGGGATGGTCAACGAGCCGCACCTGCAGGCGTCGACGTCGGCATCGCAGTACAGCGCTTTCGAGCTGGAACTGAACCAGCTGATCCGCAAACACTTCCCGCACTGGGACGCCCGCGACCTGCTGGGAGGCAAATAATGGCCCAGCATGACGAAAACGTCGTCTGGCATGCCCACCCTGTGACCCAGCAGCAGCGGGAACAGCATCACGGCCATCGCGGCGTGGTGCTGTGGTTTACCGGCCTTTCGGGGTCGGGTAAATCCACCGTTGCCGGGGCGCTGGAGGAAGCCTTGCATGAGCGCGGCGTCAGCACCTATCTGCTGGACGGCGATAACGTGCGTCATGGCCTGTGCAGCGACCTGGGATTCAGCGATGAGGATCGCAAAGAGAACATTCGCCGCGTCGGTGAAGTGGCCAGGCTGATGGTCGATGCCGGGCTGGTTGTATTGACGGCATTTATATCTCCGCACCGCGCGGAGCGACAGATGGTGCGCGAGCGCCTGGGGGAGGGACGCTTTATCGAAGTGTTCGTCGATACCCGCTGGCCATTTGCGAGGCGCGGGATCCGAAAGGATTGTATAAGAAGGCGCGGGCAGGGGAATTACGCAATTTTACCGGCATAGACTCGGTCTATGAGGCACCGGAAAAGGCGGAAATTCATCTGGATGGTGAACAATTGGTAACAAATTTGGTGCACCAACTATTAGACCTGCTGCAACAGAGCGATATTATCAGATCCTGAAACGGCAGCGGCATCGAGGGGTGCCGGTTGCCCGGTCTACAGGATTCGATATGCGCAATACCCAGAACCTCAGTATTATTCGTTCAGAACCGCCTCCGGCGACCGGCGACGAGACCACCTGGTCTTTGTCGGGCGCTGCCGTGGGCTTTATTTCATGGCTGCTGGCGCTGGGTATTCCCTTCCTTCTCTATGGCAGTAATACACTTTTCTTCCTCCTCTACACCTGGCCATTCTTCCTTGCGTTGATGCCAGTGGCGGTGGTGGTCGGTATTGCGCTGCACTCTCTGCTCAATGGCAAACTGCTCTATAGCGCCAGCGCGACCATCCTGACCGTCGGGCTGATGTTTGCGCTACTCTTCCTCTGGCTGTTGGGATAACCCGTTTCTGGTATGAATCAAGCATGGGTATCAGCGGCAAAAATATGGTACAGTCCCCGCGTTACGCGGCATCGTCCGCGCGCCCCGGTAGCGTACCCGGGCGAGTTTTGGGATGATGATGCCGTTTTTCAGGGGGCAGGATGGTAAACTAACGCTGCTATTATTAGCTTTGCTGGTCTGGCTACAGTATTCGCTGTGGTTCGGTAAAAACGGCTTGCATGACTACACGCGGGTTAACGACGACGTCACCGCCCAGCAGGCGACTAACGCCAAATTAAAAGCACGCAACGATCAGCTGTTTGCCGAAATTGACGACCTCAACGGCGGTCAGGAAGCGATCGAGGAGCGTGCGCGCAATGAACTCAGCATGACCCGCCCGGGCGAAACCTTCTATCGTCTGGTACCGGATGCGTCTAAACGCAACCAGGCATCGGGGCAACAGCAGAACAATCGATAACCAGGCCCAGGATTACGACATGGCAGCCACTTTTCCGGGCATTTGCGCCGTGGTGCCGGCAGCCGGTTTTGGCCGCCGCATGCAAACGGAATGCCCGAAACAATATCTCTCAATCGGTAACAAAACGATTCTCGAACACGCGGTCGCCGCGCTGCTGGCGGATCCGCGCGTCCAGCGCGTGGTGATTGCCGTCAGCCCCGGCGATCGGCGCTTCAGCCAGCTGCCGCTGGCCCAGCACCCGCAAATTACCGTCGTGGATGGCGGCGCCGAGCGCGCCGATTCGGTACTCGCCGGCCTGCAGGCGTTACCGGAAGCGCAGTGGGTGCTGGTGCATGACGCCGCGCGCCCCTGCCTGCATCAGGATGACCTCAGCCGCCTGCTGGCACTCTGTGAAACCAGCCGCGTCGGCGGGATCCTCGCGGCCCCGGTGCGCGACACCATGAAGCGCGCCGAGCCGGGCAAAACCGCCGTCGCCCATACCGTCGATCGTAATGACCTGTGGCACGCGCTCACCCCGCAATTTTTCCCTCGCGAGCTGCTGGTGGATTGCCTCACCCGGGCGCTGAACGAGGGGGCCACCATCACCGATGAAGCCTCGGCGCTGGAGTATTGCGGCTTCCATCCGCAGCTGGTCGCCGGACGCGCTGATAATATTAAAGTGACGCGCCCGGAAGATCTGGCGCTGGCGGAATTTTACCTCACCCGTTCCCGACACCAGGAGAAAGCTTAATGCGAATTGGACATGGTTTGACGTACACGCTTTTAGGCGGTGAAGGCCCAATCATCATTGGCGGGTACGCATTCCTTATGAAAAATGGGCTGCAGTGGCCCACTCCGCACGGACGGCATGTCGCGCTGCATGCGCTGACCGACGCGCTGCTGGGCGCCGCGGCGCTCGGCGATATTGGCAAGCTGTTCCCGGATACCGATCCGGCGTTTAAAGGCGCCGACAGCCGCGAACTGCTGCGCGAAGCGTGGCGCCGCATTCAGGCCAAAGGCTATACGCTCGGCAACGTCGACGTCACCATTATCGCCCAGGCACCGAAAATGCTGCCGCATATCCCGCAGATGCGTGTCTTTATCGCTGAAGATCTCGGCTGCCATATGGACGACGTCAACGTGAAAGCGACCACCACCGAGAAGCTGGGCTTCACCGGCCGCGGGGAAGGGATCGCCTGCGAAGCGGTCGCGCTGCTGCGTAAGGCCGACAAATGATCGCCTTTGACCAACTGACCTGGCTGCACGGCAAGCCGCAGAGCAGCGGGCTGCTGAAAGCCAATCCGGAAGATTTTCTGGTAGTGGAAGACCTGGGCTTTACCCCGGACGGCGAAGGCGAGCACGTGCTGGTGCGGATCCTTAAAAACGGCTGCAATACGCGCTTTGTCGCCGACGCGCTGGCGAAATTCCTCAAAATCCATGCCCGTGAAGTGAGCTTCGCCGGGCAAAAAGATAAGCACGCCGTCACCGAGCAGTGGCTGTGCGCTCGGGTGCCCGGCAAAGAGATGCCGGATCTGAGCAAATTTCAGCTTGAGGGCTGCCAGGTACTGGAATATGCCCGCCATAAGCGTAAGCTGCGATTAGGCGCGCTGAAGGGCAACCAGTTTACCCTGATCCTGCGCGAGATTAGCGATCGCCAGGAGGTGGAGACGCGTCTGCAGGCCATCGCTGAACGGGGCGTGCCAAACTATTTCGGCGCTCAGCGCTTCGGCATTGGCGGCAGTAACCTGCAGGGCGCGCTGCGCTGGGCGGAGAGCGGCGCGCCGGTGCGCGAATCGCAATAAGCGCAGATTTTTGGTTGTCGGCGGACCCGCAGTGCGTTGTTTAATCAGCAAGTCAGTATTAGATTGAAAAAAAACGGAATTTAATCAGGTTGTTGATGGCGATGCGCTACAATTAGCGGGGCGTGGGAGCTGGTTTGTCGTCACACCGGAAGAACTCGAGGTTTCGCAGGCGCGGGTGCACAACCGCGAACTGATGATCACGGCTGCGCTACCGGGCAGCGGCGACTGGGGAAGCCAGCGCGACGCCCTGGCCGCCGAGCAGGCCGCCATCGCCGAGGAAACCTCGCTGCAGACACTGTTGGTGCGGGAGAAAGTCGAGGCGGCGCGACGGGCGATGCTCCTCTATCCGCAGCAGTTGAGCTGGAACTGGTGGGATGATGTAACCGTTGAACTGCGTTTCTGGCTGCCGGCGGGCAGCTTCGCCACCAGCGTGGTCAGGGAGCTTATCAATACAACGGGTGACTATGCGAATATTGCTGAGTAACGATGACGGGATCCATGCGCCGGGGATACAGACCCTGGCGAAGGCCTTAAGGGAGTTTGCCGAGGTCCAGGTGGTTGCACCCGATCGTAACCGCAGCGGGGCTTCGAATTCGCTGACGCTGGAATCGTCATTGCGCACCTTTACCTTTGAAAATGGCGATATCGCCGTCCAGATGGGGACGCCGACGGACTGCGTCTACCTTGGCGTGAACGCGCTGATGCGCCCGCGTCCGGACATCGTCGTTTCCGGCATCAACGCCGGACCCAACCTGGGCGATGACGTCATTTACTCCGGCACCGTGGCGGCGGCGATGGAAGGCCGCCATCTGGGGTTCCCCCGCGCTGGCCGTGTCGCTCAATGGCTATCAACACTACGACACCGCCGCGGCGGTGACCTGTACTCTCCTGCGCGGACTCAGCCGTGAACCGCTGCGCACCGGGCGGATCCTCAACGTCAATGTCCCGGACCTGCCCCTTGACCAGATCAAAGGCATCCGCGTGACCCGCTGCGGCAACCGCCATCCTGCCGATCAGGTGATCCCGCAAAAGGATCCGCGCGGCAATACCCTGTACTGGATAGGCCCCCCGGGCGATAAGCGCGACGCCGGGCCGGGCACCGATTTTGCGGCAGTGGATGAAGGCTATGTTTCCGTTACGCCATTGCACGTCGATTTAACCGCCCATCAGGCGCATGAGGTGGTCACCGATTGGCTGGAACGTGTCGGGGTTGACAGGCAATGGTAAGTAAACGTGTTGAAAGTTTGTTGAATCAACTGCGCACGCAGGGCATCGTCGATGAACGTGTCCTCGAGGCGATCGCGCGCGTCCCGCGCGAAAAGTTTGTTGATGAAGCCTTTGAACATAAAGCGTGGGAAAACACCGCGCTGCCAATTGGCCAGGGGCAAACCATTTCCCAGCCGTACATGGTGGCGCGGATGACCGAGCTGCTGACGTTGACGCCGGAGTCGCGGGTGCTGGAGATCGGCACCGGTTCCGGTTACCAGACGGCCATCCTGGCGCATCTGGTGCATCACGTTTGCTCGGTAGAGCGAATTAAGAGTTTACAGTGGCAGGCGCGTCGTCGCCTGAAACAACTTGATTTACATAATGTTTCAACCCGTCATGGCGATGGGTGGCAAGGTTGGCAGGCGCGGGCGCCGTTTGATGCCATTATTGTGACGGCGGCGCCGCCGGAAATACCGACCGCGCTGCTGGCGCAGCTGGATGACGACGGCGTGCTGGTACTGCCGGTTGGCGAGGAGCATCAGTTTCTCAAACGGATCCGTCGCCGGGGCAACGAATTTATCATTGATACCGTCGAGGCCGTTCGCTTTGTTCCCCTGGTGGAAAGGGGAGCTGGCCTGAGACCCGGATTTATTCCAGGTTTTTTTTGCCTGACTTTAGGCGTAGGGTGGACACATTTTTTCAGTGTCCTGGCCGGGCGTCGCCCGGTAAGCAAGATATTGGCAGTTAACATATTCCTGGGGGATAAATGAGCGCGGGAAGCACCAAATTTACCGTCAGCCGTATTGCGGCTCTTTCACTGGTTTCACTCTGGCTGGCCGGATGTACCAACACCAATAATCCGCCTGCGCCGGTCAGCTCTGCCGGCGGTGCCGCCTCTTCCAGTACCAACTCCGGCATGTTGATTACGCCGCCATCCTCCGGCGTCAAGTCTGCTCCTCAGGCGCAGCCGATCCAGCCGGTACAGACCCAGACCATTCAGCCGCAGCCAATGGCGCAGGAGCCGGTGCAGACGGTGAATGGCAAGATCGTTTATAACCGCAAATATGGCGATATTCCGAAAGGTAGCTATACCGGCGGCAGTACCTATACGGTCAAACGCGGCGACACGCTGTTCTATATCGCCTGGGTCACCGGCAACGATTTCCGTGACCTGGCGCAACGCACAATGTCCCGGCCCCGTACGCCCTGAACGTCGGCCAGGTGCTGCAGGTCGGCAACGCTTCAGGCCAGCCGATCACCGGTGAAAATGCCGTTTCTCAGGCCAGCGCAAGGGCGAGCGGCGGTGCGACGGCCACCACAACTTCTGCACAAAAATCGACCGCGGTGGTTGCTTCACAACCGACTATTACGTATTCTGAATCCTCAGGTGAACAAAGTGCTACCAAGATGTTGCCTAATAATAAACCAGCGACCACGACCTCGACGGTCGTCGCGCCGGTGACGGCACCAACAACGGTGAGCACAACCCAGCCGACTGCAAGCAGTACGTCAACCAGTTCGCCGATCTCATCATGGCGCTGGCCGACTGATGGCAAAGTTATCGAGAACTTTAGTGGCGCGGAAGGCGGCAATAAAGGTATCGACATTGCAGGCAGTAAGGGACAGGCTATTGTCGCGACCGCCGATGGGCGCGTCGTCTATGCCGGTAACGCACTGCGCGGCTACGGTAATCTGATTATCATCAAACATAATGATGATTACCTGAGTGCCTACGCTCATAACGATACCATGCTGGTTCGGGAGCAACAGGAAGTCAAAGCGGGGCAGAAAATCGCTACCATGGGTAGCACCGGAACCAGCTCAACAAGATTACATTTTGAAATTCGTTACAAGGGGAAATCCGTCAACCCGCTGCAGTACTTACCGCAGCGATAATTTGGCAAAGTACGGATAAGCGAAGCATTAGCTAACAGGCGCCAGGGCGGTGTCTATGCGCCTCTCGCAGAGAGGAGTAGGGGAAATCGTCCTGGCGTCTTTTGTTGATGCGCCGTGGAAGGTGCTTTGCTCAGGGATCACGGGTAGGAGCCACCTTTATGAGTCAGAATACGCTGAAAGTTCATGATTTAAATGAAGATGCGGAATTTGATGAGAACGGAGTTGAGGTTTTTGACGAAAAGGCCTTAGTAGAAGAGGAACCCAGTGATAGCGATCTGGCTGAGGAAGAGCTGCTGTCGCAAGGCGCAACGCAACGCGTGCTTGACGCCACTCAGCTTTATCTTGGAGAGATTGGTTATTCCCCACTGCTGACCGCGGAAGAGGAAGTCTATTTCGCGCGTCGCGCACTGCGTGGTGATGTCGCTTCACGCCGTCGCATGATTGAAAGCAACCTGCGTCTGGTGGTGAAGATTGCCCGTCGTTACAGCAATCGTGGTCTGGCGCTGCTGGATCTGATTGAAGAAGGTAACCTCGGCCTGATCCGCGCCGTTGAGAAGTTTGACCCGGAACGTGGGTTCCGTTTTTCGACCTATGCGACCTGGTGGATCCGCCAGACCATTGAACGGGCGATCATGAACCAAACCCGTACGATCCGTTTGCCGATCCACATTGTCAAAGAGCTGAACGTCTATCTGCGTACCGCGCGCGAGTTGTCCCATAAGCTGGACCACGAGCCGAGCGCGGAAGAGATTGCCGAACAGCTGGACAAACCGGTCGATGACGTCAGCCGTATGCTGCGTCTGAACGAGCGCATCACCTCGGTGGATACCCCGCTGGGTGGCGATTCAGAAAAAGCGCTGCTGGATATTCTGGCCGATGAGAAAGAGAACGGCCCGGAAGACACCACGCAGGACGATGATATGAAACAAAGCATCGTTAAATGGCTGTTCGAACTGAACGCCAAGCAGCGTGAGGTTCTGGCGCGTCGTTTTCGGTCTGCTGGGTTATGAAGCCGCCACCCTGGAAAGATGTGGGCCGTGAAAATTGGCCTCACCCGCGAGCGTGTGCGTCAGATCCAGGTGGAAGGTCTGCGTCGTCTGCGGGAAATTCTGCAGGGGCAAGGACTGAATATCGAAGCGCTCTTCCGCGAATAAGATCTTTTCTCTCAAAAAGGCCCCCTCGAAAGTCGGGGCCTTTTTCTTTGCGCTAGCCGCGGCGGGTTTCCTGCAGATGGCGCCAGACAATTTTCCCTTCCGCTTGCTGAAAAATCGCCGTCGACCAGCGTACGTTCTCACTGCCATCCGCCAGCGTTTGGCGTTCACGGTATAGCACGGCGGCGCCGTCGTGCCACTCGCTGATGATTTTCGTCTGATCCACCACGATGTGTAATCCCGGACGGCTTGCGCCCGCCTGGTGGGAAAAAACGGCTCACCGTCGGGTAGTCCATCTTCTCGCCGCTCAGAGGGATCATAGTGAATTCGGCGGCAAAACGGCTCATCAGCGCCTCAGCGCTCCCTTCCCCCTGGCTTAACCAGCGTTCGATAAGGACATGGGCGTCGAGGACTTCCTGCAGATACGGGTTCATGACTTCTCCAGAGTGGTGTGCAGGCGATGGATAATGCGCCCGATTATTCAGCCGCAGGCAACACAGCAGCGGCAACAGGGTTATGGCGGCGCGCAGCTAAACGCGCCTTGCCAGGCGTAGGCCGGCGGGAATATCCTCAGTAGCAGAGCGAGCAGCGCGCTGCCGGCAAAGAAGCTGAGCTGGCGGTTAAGGTTCCACAGCGCGCTGGCGTCAGGCATCTCTTCGCCAGGCGTATGCAGGAAAGCGCTGCTTTGCGCGGTGCTGCTGCATAAGCTGCCTCCGCCGCCCATCAGCGTAAAGGCCAGAATCAACAGCGCCAGCGGGCTGTGCGCATCGACCTGCAGCAGCAGCAGGATCCCTGCCGCCTGAAGCAGGCAGCCGACTATCACCAGAGGCCGCGGTCCGAAGCGGTTGAAATACCTGCCGGTAAAGGTGATGGCGACAAACGAGGCCAGCGACCAGGGCACCATCAGGGCGCCAATGGCCCCCGGCGCCATCCCGGTGACGCGTTGCAGGTAGAACATTCCCACGACGTTGACGCCAATAAACATTCCCGGTACGCAGAGATAAATAAGCATGGCGAAGCGCAGGAGAGGATCGGCCAGCAACGACAGCGGGAGCAAGCGGGCCGGCCGGACAGGGGCGGAGGTGTCGTTCAGCCATCGCGCCGCCAGCATAAAGGTAAGCAGGGCGACAGGCAGGCTGGCGAAAAAGACCCAGCGCCAGCTGAAGGCCTGGACTAGCAGACCGCCGATCGCCGGCGAGCAGGCGGGCGCCAGCAGGCCGACCAGCATCACCGCCGCCGATAGCTTCGCCCGCTCCTGCGGCTGAAACAGCGGCCAGGTCAGCGCCTGACCGAGGGGGATTAGCAACCCGCCGCCCATCCCCTGCAACGTCCGCCAGAAAATCAGCGCACCCAGGCTGTGGGCCAGCCCTGATGCCAGCGCGCCGAGGCTGAACAGCCCCAGCGAGAGTAAAAACAGCCGTTTTGGTCCACAGCGCTGGCTGAGCCAGGCGCTGAACGGCACGACGACCGTCAGGCCAAGAATATAGGCATTGCTGACCCACGCCAGCTGCGAGACGGATACCGCCAGCGCGTGGCTGATAGCCGGGAAGGCGATGCTGGCGATAAACATATTGATTAAGTCGAGAAAAAAGCCGAACAGAAAAACGGTGGCAACGCGGTGGCGATAGGTCATGATTCACTCCCTCAGACAGGCGGCTACTGTAAACCCGGCGCCACGGGGGATAAACGGGGTGAATCGGGATATACTGTCTGAATATTTTTGACAATCATCCGGACGACGATGCTAAACCTTCAGCGCGTGACCATGTTTATCGCCGTGGTGGACGCCGGCAGCTTCACCCAGGCCGCCGCGGCGCTGGGGCAGACCAAAGCGGTGGTCAGCTTTAACGTAAGGCAACTGGGAAAATGAGCTTGGGGGTGACCCTGCTGCTGCGTTCGACGCGCCGTCTGCGGCTCACTGACGCCGGGGCGCTGTTCTATCAGCGTGGGGTGGCGCTGCTGAAAGCGGCGGAAAATCTGCAGGATGAGGTTCGGGCCAGCCATAGCGGTTTAAGCGGAGAGCTGCGGATCACCACCACGCCGGAGTATGGCGCACAGGTTATCATCCCGGCGCTGGCGGCGTTTTCCCGTCATCATCCGGCGTTACGGGTGCGGCACGTCTCGTCCTCCCATCATGCGGATCTTATCTCCGAACGATTTGACGTGGCGATACGCCTCGGCACGTTGGCCGATTCCCGCTACCGGGCGACGCGGATTGCCAGTTTTGCGATCCTGCCCGTCGCCTCACCGGCCTGGCTGGCGAGCCATCCGCTGCAGACGCTGTCCGATCTGGCGCAAGCTGACTGGATTATTCACGAGCGTCTGCCGGCGCCGCTGCGCTGGCAGCTGCGAACGGATGAACAGGCAGAGGTGGATTTTACGATAGTCAACGCGCCACGGTTTTCCAGCCGACAGCGCCACGGCGCTGATGAGCTTTGCTCTGGCCGGATGCGGCGTCGCTTTGCTGCCTGCCTGGCTGTGGCCGGAAACTGGCGCAGCGGGAGCTGGTGGCTGTCCTGCCGGAATACCATTTCCCGCCGCAGGGCGTGTATGCCCTTTTTCCCGATGCGCAGCATATGCCGACCCGGGTGCGGGCGTTTATCGACTTTCTGCGTGAGCAGCTCGACTAGGCGCTTGCTCAGGGAACCATCATCTTACGCACCAGCCGGGAGAACTGCTCGCGTTCATCATCGCTCAGGCGGCCGAGAAACTCGTCATCGACCTCATTGCCTTGCGGAATGGAACGGTTAAGCAGCGCCTCGCCTTCGTCGGTCAGAAAGACAAAACGGCGGCGTTTATCGGCCGGATCGTGCTCCCGGCGCACCAGGCCGCGCGCTTCCATCCGGCTGAGCATCTCCGCCAGCGTGGCCTTAGTACTGACCGCCGCTTCAATCAGCACCACCTGTTCGATCCCCGGCTGCTCGGCAACCGAGCGCATCACCGCATACTGAGGCTTAGTCAGGTCCGGTAACGCCTGCTGCCAGCGGGCGGTATGTTGTTGAAAAAGCTGGCGCAGCAGGTGGAATGCTTCGTTTCGTAACTCCATGAATACTCCGTAACAAAACTGTCACCTCTATGATAGCCGTTTGTACGCCTTTTTATACCTTTTCCCTGTTTGATTAAAAATGCGCACGTATACGAACGATCTTGTCATTTGGCTCAGGAGGGGGTAATTTAAGTACAAAGTTCGTATACGAACAAAATGAATGAGGTGTGGAATGAAACTGATTATTGGGATGACGGGGGCCACCGGGGCTCCGCTTGGGGTGGCATTGCTGCAGGCGCTGCGCGATATGCCGGAGGTGGAAACCCATCTGGTGATGTCGAAATGGGCCAAAACCACCATCGAGCTGGAAACGCCGTGGACGGCACGGGAAGTGGCCGCGTTGGCGGACTTTTCCCACAGCCCGGCCGACCAGGCCGCCACCATCTCATCAGGTTCATTTCGCACCGACGGCATGATCGTTATTCCCTGCAGTATGAAGACGCTGGCGGGCATTCGCGCGGGCTATGCCGAAGGGCTGGTGGGCCGCGCGGCGGACGTGGTGCTTAAAGAGGGGCGCAAGCTGGTGCTGGTCCCGCGGGAAATGCCGCTCAGCACGATCCATCTGGAGAACATGCTGGCGCTGTCCCGGATGGGCGTGGCGATGGTGCCGCCGATGCCGGCTTACTACAACCACCCGGAAACGGTTGACGATATCACCAACCATATTGTGACCCGGGTGTTGGATCAGTTTGGCCTCGACTACCACAAGGCGCGCCGCTGGAACGGCTTGCGTACGGCAGAACAATTTGCACAGGAGATCGAATAATGGCTTTTGATGATTTGCGCAGCTTTTTGCAGGCACTGGATGACCAGGGACAACTGCTGAAAATCAGTGAAGAGGTGAACGCTGAGCCAGACCTGGCGGCGGCGGCCAATGCCACCGGACGCATCGGCGACGGCGCCCCGGCGCTGTGGTTCGATAATATTCGCGGCTTTACCGACGCCCGGGTGACGATGAACACCATCGGCTCGTGGCAGAACCATGCCATCTCGCTGGGCCTGCCGCCCAACACGCCGGTGAAAAAGCAGATTGATGAATTCATCCGCCGTTGGGATAACTTCCCGGTGACGCCAGAGCGCCGCGCCAACCCGGCATGGGCGGAAAACACCGTGGATGGCGACGATATCAACCTGTTCGATATTCTGCCGCTGTTCCGCCTCAACGATGGCGACGGTGGCTTCTACCTCGACAAAGCCTGCGTCGTTTCGCGCGATCCGCTTGACCCTGACAACTTCGGTAAGCAAAACGTCGGTATCTACCGTATGGAAGTGAAAGGCAAGCGCAAGCTCGGCCTGCAGCCGGTGCCGATGCACGATATCGCCCTGCATCTGCATAAGGCGGAAGAGCGCGGGGAAGACCTGCCGATCGCCATTACCCTCGGTAACGACCCGATTATCACCCTGATGGGCGCCACGCCGCTGAAATACGATCAGTCAGAATATGAAATGGCCGGCGCGCTGCGCGAGAGCCCATATCCCATCGCCACCGCGCCGCTGACCGGCTTTGACGTGCCCTGGGGTTCGGAAGTGATCCTCGAAGGGGTGATTGAAGGCCGCAAGCGTGAGATAGAGGGGCCGTTCGGTGAGTTTACCGGCCACTACTCCGGCGGTCGTAACATGACGGTAGTGCGCATCGACAAAGTCTCGTATCGCAGCAAACCGATTTTTGAATCGCTCTATCTCGGTATGCCATGGACCGAAATCGACTATCTGATGGGCCCGGCCACCTGCGTGCCGCTGTATCAGCAGCTGAAGGCAGAGTTTCCGGAAGTGCAGGCGGTCAACGCCATGTACACCCACGGTCTGCTGGCGATCATCTCCACCAAAAAACGCTACGGCGGCTTTGCCCGCGCGGTGGGACTGCGGGCGATGACCACTCCCCACGGCCTCGGCTATGTGAAGATGGTGATTATGGTTGATGAAGACGTCGACCCGTTCAATCTGCCGCAGGTGATGTGGGCGCTCTCCTCTAAGGTTAACCCGGCGGGAGACCTGGTGCAGTTGCCGAACATGTCGGTCCTTGAACTTGACCCAGGCTCCAGCTCAGCGGGCATCACCGACAAACTCATTATCGACGCCACCACCCCGGTTGCGCCGGACCTACGCGGCCACTACAGCCAGCCGGTGCAGGATCTGCCGGAAACCAAAGCCTGGGCTGAAAAACTGACCGCCATGCTGGCCAACCGTAAATAAGGAGAAGAAGATGATTTGTCCACGTTGCGCCGATGAAAAGATTGACGTCATGGCGAAATCGCCGGTGAAAGGAGTCTGGACGGTGTATCAAGTGCCAGCACTGTCTGTATACCTGGCCGGGATACCGAGCCGCTGCGCCGCACCCAGCCGTGAGCACTATCCCGAAGCGTTCCGCATGACGCAGAAAGATATTGATGAGGCGCCGCAGGTGCCGCACGTACCGCCGCTATTGCCGGAAGATAAGCGTTAATGAAAAGGGCCCGCTAAGGGCCTATTTCATTTGGGCTATTTTACCGGCCATATTAAAACTGGGCAGTGCGCAAACTGCCTGCGACAAATACGCCGACTGGGATAATCTCTCAGTCGGTTTTTTATATTTCGCAGAATGATAAAAGTTATTTTATTCATTAAATCCAGAAATGGTGTAAAGGGATAATAGCGTGGGATGACTTTGCGAGTCGGCTTCCAGATTATTATAAAATCCGTCTGATTAATTCCTTGCAGATAAATTTCACACCCTGACGAGTATAGAATAGCGGCGGGTGCTTGAGGCTGTCTGGCCTTGAGCATTACCAGGACCCCAGACAGACGAAAGCCCCAGGAGATATTTCTATCAACTGAGGCTAGCGAATGAACATCGACAATTCAGATGTTAGTCTCTTCTTTGCAGGGAGGCAAGATATGCTGACGAAATATGCCCTTGTGGCAATCATCGTACTCTGTATTACGGTACTGGGATTTACGCTGTTGGTGCACAGCTCACTATGCGAGCTGAGTATTAAAGAGCGTAATATTGAGTTTAAAGCTGTTCTCGCTTACGAATCGAAGAAGTAGCATCCGCGCGGGGGCAACCCCGCGTATCGGTTGTCAGGACGCATCCTCTTGCACCCATTTTTAGTTTGTTAAAACGGCAGCGCTGAACGGCGCTGCCGTTTTTCACCTTAATAGGGCGATTGGGGTGCTAGACCAGACTTTTCAGACGATAAATCCACTCCAGCGCCTGACGCGGGGTCAGGGAGTCCGGATCAAGATTCTCCAGCGCCTCAACTGCAGGCGAGGTCTCTTCCGGGGCGGCGAGCAGCGACATCTGCGTGCCGTCGACCTGGGTCGCCGCCGCGTTGGGCGAAATACTCTCCAGCTCGCGCAGTTTCTGCCGCGCGCGCTTGATCACTTCTTTCGGCACCCCGGCCAGCGCGGCGACCGCCAGGCCGTAGCTCTTGCTGGCCGCGCCATCCTGCACGCTGTGCATAAAGGCGATGGTGTCGCCATGCTCCAGCGCGTCGAGGTGGACGTTGGCAACGCCTTCCATTTTCTCCGGCAGCTGGGTGAGCTCGAAGTAGTGGGTGGCGAACAGCGTCAGCGCCTTGATTTTGTTGGCCAGATTCTCCGCACAGGCCCATGCCAGCGACAGACCGTCGTAGGTGGACGTGCCGCGGCCAATCTCATCCATCAGCACCAGGCTGTGTTCGGTGGCGTTGTGCAGAATATTGGCGGTTTCGGTCATCTCCACCATAAAGGTCGAGCGGCCGCTGGCCAGGTCATCCGCCGCGCCGACGCGGGTAAAGATGCGATCGATCGGCCCGATCTCCACCTTCTGCGCCGGGACGTAGCTGCCGATATAGGCCAGCAGCGCAATCAGCGCGGTCTGGCGCATATAGGTACTTTTACCGCCCATGTTCGGCCCGGTGATGATCAGCATCCGCCGCTGCGGCGCCAGCTGCAGCGGGTTGGCGATAAAGGGCTCTTTCAGCACCTGCTCGACCACCGGATGGCGGCCTTCGCTGATGCGAATGCCCGGCTTATCGCTAAAGGTCGGGCAGCAGTAGTTCAGGGTTTCCGCGCGTTCCGCCAGGTTGACCAGCACGTCCAGCTCGGCCAGCGCGCTGGCGCTGGTTTGCAGGTCGGCAAGGTGCGGCAGCAGCAGGTCGAACAGTTCGTCATAAAGCTGTTTTTCCAGCGCCAGCGCCTTGCCCTTGGAGGTCAGCACCTTATCTTCGTATTCCTTCAGTTCAGGAATAATGTAGCGTTCGGCGTTTTTCAGCGTCTGGCGACGCACGTAGTGGATCGGCGCCAGGTGGCTCTGGCCGCGGCTGATCTGGATATAGTAGCCGTGGACGGCGTTGTAGCCGACCTTCAGGGTATCGAGGCCCAGTCGCTCGCGCTCGCGGATCTCAAGCTTATCGAGATAATCAGTGGCGCCATCGGCCAGCGCCCGCCACTCGTCCAGCTCTTCGCTGTAGCCCGGGGCGATAACCCCGCCGTCGCGGACCAGCACCGGCGGCGCGTCGATCACCGCGCGCTCCAGCAGTTCGCGCAGTTCGCTAAACTCGCCCATTTTCTCGCGCAATTTTTGCACCGGCTGACTGTCAACGTCAGCCAGCTGCTCGCGCAGCAGAGGCAACTGCTGCAGGGCATGACGCATACGGGCTAAATCGCGTGGTCGGGCGGTACGCAGCGCCAGACGCGCCAGAATACGTTCCAGATCGCCGACCTGGCGCAGCACCGGCTGCAGCTCGGTATAGCGCTCCTGCAGTGCGCCGATGGTCTGCTGGCGCTCCACCAGCACGGCGGTATCGCGGACCGGCATATGCAGCCAGCGCTTGAGCATCCGGCTGCCCATCGGCGTCACCGTGCAGTCGAGCACCGAGGCCAGCGTGTTATCGGTGCCGCCGGCGAGATTCTGGGTGATCTCCAGATTACGGCGGGTGGCGGCATCCATAATGATGCTGTCCTGCTGGCGTTCCATGGTGATGGAGCGAATATGCGGTAGCGAGGTGCGCTGGGTGTCTTTGACATACTGCAGCAGGCAGCCGGCGGCGCACAGGCCGCGGGGGGCGTTTTCCACGCCGAAGCCAACCAGATCGCGGGTGCCGAACTGCAGGTTAAGCTGCTGGCGCGCGGTGTCGATTTCAAACTCCCACAGCGGGCGACGGCGCAGACCGCGGCGGCCTTCGATCAGCGACGATTCGGCAAAATCTTCCGCATACAGCAGCTCCGCCGGATTAGTGCGCTGCAGCTCTGCCGCCATGGTTTCGCGGTCGGCCGGTTCGCTCAAGCGGAAGCGGCCGGAGCTGATGTCCAGCGTCGCGTAGCCAAAGCCTTTGCTGTCCTGCCAGATGGCGGCCAGCAGGTTGTCCTGGCGCTCCTGCAGCAGCGCTTCATCGCTGATGGTACCCGGCGTGACGATACGCACCACTTTACGCTCGACCGGCCCTTTGGTGGTGGCCGGGTCGCCTATCTGCTCGCAAATGGCTACCGACTCGCCCTGATTAACCAGTTTCGCAAGATAGTTTTCCACCGCGTGGTGGGGGATGCCGGCCATGGGAATGGGTTCGCCCGCGGAGGCGCCGCGCTTGGTCAGCGAGATATCGAGCAGCTGCGACGCGCGTTTCGCATCGTCATAAAATAGCTCGTAAAAATCCCCCATCCGGTAAAACAGCAGAATGTCAGGATGTTGCGCCTTTAGCTTGAGATACTGCTGCATCATTGGCGTGTGGGCGTCGAGATTGTCAATTGTGCTCATGGGGTGTTATCCAGATCCCTGATTTTAAATGGCTGCGATTTTGTAGTTGTCGTCGTTATCACATGGATGAGACATAATAACGGAGATGGGCAGGTGAGGGAAACCGAC
>OKVR01000181.1_pt1 | contig 26962 bp, 34 predicted proteins | sample 1606891 | NCBI WGS metagenome assembly OKVR01 (sample SAMN03281011, study PRJEB24777) | human gut metagenome | isolation source: fecal sample PR176 from 1 month old male Indian infant, caesarean delivered... | place: Singapore | collected 2006-01-13 | reverse complement strand
GAATGACGCCGCCGATAGCGACTTTACCGACCCCAGGAACCAGCACCAGCTCCCGACGCAGCTGTTCGGCATAGCGCACCAGTTCGGGGTTGGTAAAACTGTCGCCCGAGATGGCGAAGAAAAAGCCAAACACATCGCCAAAGTCGTCATTGACGAAAGGGGTCACGACGCCAGGCGGGAAAAGTCGGCTGGCGTCACCGACGCGGCGACGTAGCTCATCCCAGATTTGCGGCAGCTCGCTGGAATGGTACTGCGAAGCGATATTCACCGTAATTTGCGATAAGCCATTTGAGGAGATGGAGCTGACGTTATCCAGTGAGGGAAGCTGCTGAATCGCATTTTCCAGCGGCAGGGTCACCTCCTCCTCCACCTGCTGAGCGGACGCGCCAGGGTAGTGGGTGACGATCACCGCCGTTTTAATGGTGAAGGCAGGATCTTCCAGACGGCCGATATTGAGCAGGGCGAACAGACCCCCCACCCCCAGCAGCAGAATGGCTAACCAGACGCGGGTCGGGTTATTAACTAAACCTGACGGGGAAATGTCCATTTATAATCCTCGTTCACGCGTCCAAGATCCGCACCGGCGTGCCCGGCATGCAGCTCGCTCACGCCCGCCGCGACCACCTGCTCACCCGCGTGGAGACCGTCGGTGATAGTCACTCCCTGCGCGGTCACCTCGCCGACGGTGACTTTGCGCTCTTCAAGAAACCGATGCGCATTGTCGCCTTTCACCACCCAGACGATGGGTTCATTCTTCGGCCGGTTATCCGGGTTAAAAACCGCCTCCACTGGCACCACGAGGGTTTCCTTTCCGGCGCTGGCCGGTAAATTGCCAAGGTTGACCGTCACGGTGCCGCTAACCCCGCCGACGGTGGGAAAATCATCCGGCCGCGGCATGGTTAAAATGATCTGCCAGGTGAGGGTGCTGTTATCGCTGCTGCCGGTATGCTCTTTGTATTCCGCCGTAAATTCGCGGCCCGGCAGGGTATTGATCCTGACGACGGGACGGTAGGCGGTATTACGGATATCCAGGGAGGTGAACAGATTTTCGGGAATGCTGAAGACTACATCCAGCAGGTCGGTCCGCGTCAGGGTGATCACCGGCTGGCCGGCGGCGACCACCTGATGGTTGCGGATATGCACGCCGGCGGCAATCCCGCCGAAGGGCGCGGTGAGGCTCATTTGCGCCAGCTCTTCACGGGCGATTTTTAAGGCCGCGTTGGCGGCATCGCGATTGGCGCGCTGCACGTCCATTTCCGCCTGGGAGATGGCCTGACGTCCCGCCAGGGTCTGGAAGCGGTCGAACTGACGCTGGGCGAGGGTGGCCGCCGTTTGTCGCTCATTGACCCGCTGTTGGGCCTCGCGGGCATTCAGGCGCGCCAGCGTTTGTCCCTGAGCGATGGTCGCCCCCTGGCGAATATCCAGCGATTCCACCTGGCCCCCCCGCTTAAACGACAGCTCGGTGGAGTCGCCAGACTCGATACGTGCCGGAAACGTTCGCTGCTGGGTATTGCCCACGGCGGTCACCTGCGCCACCTTGACCATGCGCGGGGCGGACTCGACGGACGGCGATTTCTGATCGCAAGCGGTTGCCAATAAAATAACAACCGGGATGAGAGAAAAATAACGGTTCACAGTATTCCCCTCAGATTCAGGATTTATTTTACATTTTTATTACGCGGCGCACGCTTATTCGGCGAGGGCGGCGACAACCAGATAGGTGAATAGTCCCACCAGCGTGCAGGCGACAATGGCCAGCGCGACAAAGAATCCCAGACGTAACAGGCTATAACCAAACATGATTTTCTCCCTTAACACCCACCCGAACCGCGAATGTCATTTAATTCGGCCCTCGCTGTGACCACTGGACATTCGGAGCGGCACTCCTGCTTGTAATCAGCATAGTCGGAGAAAAGGTGAAGTGTTAAAAAAGTGAATACCCCGAGCGTTGGCGGCATCGTTGGGGAAAGGGCAGGAGATTCGCAGGAGATAAGAGCTTTTTATAATATTTTTCAGTCTATTAATCCGTCATTTTCTAATGTTAATTTTCCTGTGCTACGTTTAATAACATCTATTCCGCTCGCCGCTTCTGTTGTTGAGATTTCGTTCCTCCCCAAGTATGGGGTTATTCATCACTACGCATTGTATTGGTAATAAAAGGATTATCTCATGTATAAAAATATCGTTGTTCCCGTTGACGTTTTTGATGCAGGCCTGGCCGACAAAGCGCTCTCTCATGCAAAATTCCTTGCCCAACATTCTGCCGGGCAAATTCATCTTGTCCATGTCATTCCGGCATTCTCTCCGGTGTTAACGCGTGGATTTATCTCTGATGCCCGAAAGATGGAAGACCATTTGATTACTACCGCTAAGGAAAAACTGACCGAGCTGGTCAAAAAAAATGGCCTGGCGGAAGACGCCAGCCACCTCTATGTGCGCAGTGGCAATGTTCGCGATCAAGTGATCGCCCTGGCCGATGAGCTAAAAGCGGACGTAGTGATTGTCGGTTCACGCAATCCGGGGATCCAGACTCACCTGCTGGGCTCGGAAGCGGCCAATATCGTGCGCTATGCCCATGTACCGGTTTTCGTTGTGCGCTGATGACGGCGGGATGTCGTCCTGACTTCCGCTTCATAAATCGAGGGAGAGAGTATGAATACAGATAAACCGGGGGCGCCCTACTATCAGCGCTCCGTCGAGGAGACGCTCGCCAGCGTGCAGAGTTCGCCGGATGGGATTAGCGGAACAGAGGCGGCCACGCGCCTGCAGCAGTATGGCGAAAACGCCCTGCCGCAGAAGCCGGGTAAACCCGCCTGGCTGCGTTTTATTGTGCATTTTAACGATGTGCTGATCTACGTCCTGCTGGCGGCGGCGCTGCTCAAGGCGGTAATGGGCCACTGGATCGACATGTCAGTGATCCTCGCGGTGGCGGTGGTCAATGCGCTGATCGGCTTCATTCAGGAGAGTAATGCGGAAAAATCGCTGCAGAGTATCCGTAATATGCTCTCCAGCGAGGCGGTGGTGATCCGCCAGGGCAACCATGAAACCATCCCCACCACCTCGCTGGTACCCGGCGATATCGTGGTGATCCGCGCCGGCGACCGAATCCCCGCCGATTTACGGGTGATTGAGGCGCACAACCTGCGGGTGGAAGAGGCGATCCTCACCGGCGAGTCGACGGTGGTGGAAAAAACCACCGAGCCGCTAAGCGGTGATTTGCCGCTCGGCGATCGCAGCAACCTGGTGTTTTCCGGGACCACCGTCAGCTCAGGGGCGGGGAAAGGGATCGTGGTGGCCACCGGCGGCGATACCGAGCTGGGCCACATCAACCAGATGATGGCGGGCATTGAGAAACATCGCACGCCGCTGCTGGTGCAGATGGATAAGCTGGGCAAAGCCATTTTTATCCTCATTCTGGTGATGATGGCGGCGCTGTTCGTCTTTAGCCTGCTGTTCCGCGATATGCCGGTCTCCGAACTGATGCTGTCGTTAATTAGCCTCGCGGTGGCGTCGGTCCCGGAAGGGTTGCCGGCGATTATCTCCATTATTCTGTCGCTTGGCGTGCAGGCGATGGCCCGTCAGAAAGCGATTATCCGCAAGCTGCCGACGGTGGAAACCCTTGGTGCGATGACCGTTATCTGCTCGGATAAAACCGGGACCCTGACCATGAACGAAATGACGGTGAAGGCGGTGATCACCGCGGACAGCGTCTATCGGGTGGAAGGGGACAGCTATGAGCCGGTCGGTAAAATCCATGCCATCGACGACCCGACGCCGATCGCCGTGGCGCCAGGATCGCTTCTTGAGCGCTATCTGCGCACCATCGATCTGTGTAACGACAGTCAGCTTATCAAAGAGGAAGGCGGGCTGTGGAAAATTACCGGCGGCCCCACCGAGGGGGCATTGAAGGTGCTGGCGGCGAAGATAACCCTGCCGCCGCAGCCCAGCGAGCTGCGTAGTAAAATTCCTTTTTGATTCGCAATATAAATACATGTCGACGCTTTACCGGCTGGGCGAAGAGGAGGTGGTGCTGGTCACCGGCGCGCCTGACGTTCTGTTCCGCCTGTGCCAGTATCAGCAGAGCGACAGCGGACTGCAGCCGCTGGATCTCCCGTACTGGGAAAGCAAAATTGAAGAGTACGCCCGGGAGGGGCTGCGCATGGTGGCCGCGGCCTGGAAGCCGGCTGCCGCAGGCCAGACCGAGCTGACCCATCAGGATCTGCAGCAGGGGGTCATTTTATTAGGGGTTGCCGGGATGATGGATCCGCCACGTCCGGAAGCGATCACGGCGATTGCCGACTGCCTGCAGGCCGGGATCCGCGTGAAGATGATCACCGGCGACCATCCGCAAACGGCGATGAGCATCGGCAAAATGTTGGGGATTGGCAATGCGGGTAACGCCATCACCGGGCGCGAGCTGGAGGTGATGGACGACGCGCAGCTGAGCGTCGCCGCGCAGCAGTTCGATATCTTCGCCCGCACCAGCCCGGAAGATAAGTTCCGTCTGGTACAGGCTCTGCAGAGCAAGAAAGAGATTGTCGGCATGACCGGAGACGGGGTGAACGATGCCCCGGCGCTGAAGCAGGCTGACGTCGGCGTGGCGATGGGGATCAAGGGAACCGAAGTCACCAAGGAAGCCGCCGATATGGTGTTGACCGACGACAACTTCGCCACCATCGCCAGCGCGGTCCGCGAGGGGCGCCGGGTGTATGACAACCTGAAGAAAACCATTCTTTTTGTCATGCCGACCAACCTTGCGCAGGGTTTACTGATCGTGATCGCGCTGCTGGCAGGCAACGTGCTGCCGCTGACGCCGGTGCTGATCCTGTGGATGAACATGGCCACCTCCGCCACGCTGTCGTTTGGTCTGGCGTTTGAAGCCGGTGAGAAAAATATTATGCGGCGGCCGCCGCGCGACCGAAATTCACGTCATGGACGGGTTTCGCCATCTGGCGCGTGGCGTTTGTGGGGTCGATGATTGCGGTCAGCGCCTTTATTCTCGAAGCCTGGCTGCAGCCGCGCGGCTATTCGCCGGAGTTTATCCGTACCGTGCTGTTGCAGACCCTGGTCACCGCCCAGTGGTTCTATATGCTGAACTGCCGCGTGTCGGATGGTTTCTCGTTAACCAAAGGTCTGCTGGCTAACAAGGGGATCTGGATCGTCAGCGGCGTGCTGCTGGTGCTGCAGCTGCTGATTATCTATGCGCCGTTTATGCAGATGCTGTTCGGCACCACCGGGCTGCCGTTCCGCTACTGGGTGATCACCTTTATCATCGGCTTCGCCATGTTCCTGATCGTGGAGCTGGAAAAACCGCTGACCCGCAAATGGCGAACCGCCTGACGGCGTGAAGCGCTGAACGAAAAAGGAAAGAGGGGGCATCGCCCCCTCTTTTATTATGCTTCACGCTTGTTGCGCTTTACTGTTTCGGCTCGGCGACCACGCTGCTTCCCACGCCGCGGTTGTTATATTCCCACATGCGGTTGAAGCTGTTGTCGTTGAGGTTGCGCTGCAGATTGCCTTTGTCATCCGCGCTGCCGGTGTTGCCGCTGAACGGACGGCCGGAGCCTACCGCTGCCGCCCACGGCTGGGCGATATTAAAGCCTTCGTTGATGGCGCTGTCGCGGATCACGACCTGACCGTTGCTGTTACCGTCAACATCCAGCGCGCGGCCGAGCTGCGCGACGTTATCCCCGGAGGCGGTGAAGCGGCTGTTAGTCGCCAGGAAGCCGTAGGTCACGCTCTTCAGGGTGGCCGGCGCGAAGACATAGGCTTCTTTCTGAGTACGGGAGTTCACCACGCGGAAGTCGGTGTTATCAAACACCACGGCGCCACGGCCAGAAACGATATCCCACATCGCCTTCAATATAGCTGTTGGTTACCAGGGGTGCGAGTCTGACGGTTGTCCTGCAGACGGTTCTGCACGCCGCTGTTGGTCACGAAGAAGGTGTTCTGGCGGCCAAGAATGTTCACCTTATCGATCTGCACCTGGTCGCCATCGCTGCGCAGGGCAACGGCCTGGTGGGTACCGGCATCGACGCTGTCGCCAAGGTTGTTGGCGATGGTCAGGTTCTGCAGCTGCAGGCCATTATTCTGCGACCAGAAGACCGCGGAGCACATCACGCCGACGGTGGCAGTGGATTTGCTCTGGCAGCTGTCGAACATATACCACGCCGGTTTGCCCGGCATGTATTTGCCACCCGGGTTGACCAGACGACGCCAGGTATTGCGATCCATTTCAGAATCAATGGCTTCGCTGATTTTTACGTCAATCGGTTTATCGCCGGTACCATACAGAGTCAGGGCGCCCGGCGCCGCCGGAACGTAGACGGTGCCCGGGTATTCGCCCGGCATGATGGCGATAAACAGGCGACGGTTAGAGTGGCGGGCAATTGCCGCATCCACCGCTGCCTGGACGGTGGTATGGGTCACGCCCTGGGTTCCCGCTGGGCCGACGATAAAGTCAGGTTGCGCCGGCAGGCTGATGGCGGACGGCGTCCAGGCCGCGGCATTGGGGTTCAGCGACTGGAAATAGGCCGCCGGGGTAAAGTTTTTCGCTTCATCGGCGTTCAGAATGGGACGCGCGGTGGTGCCCGGTGCAGTCTGCGTTGAGGGCTGTTGATCGGCAGGCGTCGAGCTACAGGCGGACAGCGTCACGCCGAAGGCCAGCGCCAGCGCCAGACGGGAAACGGAATATGTGTTCATGTTGCTCCGGGCAAAATTAAGCGTAGTGAAATACCCCGGCTGAGACGCCAGGGTATAAGTCCTTTAAAACCTGCTGTTTTATACTAACTTGAACGAAACGGGAAGATGCGGGCTGAAAAACTTACCTTCTTTACGCAATGAACGCTTTCCCGGGACGGTCCCTAGTCACAAATAAATAACATTTAGTCGCGCTTTTGTTGACATTCCCGGCGTTATGAAAATAAATGTCTATACAACCCATGACAAGTTAAGCGCTATGACTGAAGCTACCTCCGAATTCGTTATCTGGCGAAACGCCCGTCTCGCCACCTTGAACCCCCGATCACGCTCAACCATACGGTCTGCTGGAGCGCCACGCGCTGCTGGTCCGCGACGGTCGCATTGCGGCGATCGTCGCCGAAGATGACCTTCCCAGCGGGCGCAGGATCGATCTCGAAGGCCGGCTGGTCACGCCGGGATTAATCGACTGCCACAGCCCATCTCGTCTTCGGCGGCAGCCGGGCCCAGGAGTGGGAGCAGCGTCTGAACGGCGTCTCCTATCAGACCATCAGCGCCAGCGGCGGGGGGATTAATGCCACCGTGCGCGCCACCCGCGACAGCAGCGAAGCCGAGCTGCTGGCGCTGGCCCAGCCGCGGCTGGCCCGCCTGCTGCGTGAAGGGGTGACCACTCTGGAGATCAAATCCGGCTACGGTCTCGATCTGCAAAACGAGCGCAAAATGCTGCGGGTCGCCCGCCAGCTGGCCGACGACAATGGCGTCGAGCTTTCGGCGACGCTGCTCTCTGCCCACGCCACGCCGCCGGAATATCAAGGCGACGCCGACGGCTATATTACGCTGGTCTGCGAAACGATCCTGCCGACGCTGTGGCGGGAGGGACTGTTTGAAAGCGTCGACGTCTTCTGCGAAAACGTCGGTTTCAGCCCACAGCAAACCGAGCGGGTGTTTCAGGCGGCGCAGGCGCTAGGCATCCCGGTTAAAGGTCACGTTGAGCAGCTCTCTTCGCTGGGCGGCGCGCAGCTGGTGAGCCGTTATCACGGACTGTCCGCCGACCATATCGAATATCTGACGGAAGAGGGGGTGGCGGCGATGCGCGAGAGCGGCACCGTGGCGGCCCTGCTGCCCGGCGCGTTCTACTTCCTCAATGAAACCCGCAAACCGCCGGTGGAACTGTTGCGCAAGTACCAGGTGCCGATGGCGGTGGCGACGGATTTCAACCCCGGCACCAGCCCCTTCGCCAGCCTGCATCTGGCGATGAACATGGCCTGCGTCAAATTTGGCCTGACGCCGGAAGAGGCGTGGGCCGGCGTGACGCGCCATGCCGCGCGGGCGCTGGGGCGGCAGAACAGCCACGGCCAGCTGGCGGCGGGCTTTGTGGCGAACTTTGCCATCTGGGATGCTGAGCATCCGGTCGAGATGGTGTATGAGTCGGGGCGCAGTCCGCTCTGGCAGCGTGTGGTACGAGGAGAACTACAATGATGCTGTGGCAAGCTACCCCCGCTAACCTTTGGCAAGGTCGCGACGACAGCGCGGAAGCGCCGAATGCGCTGCGTCTGTTCCAGACCATTCCCCGCGCCGAACGCTTCGCGCCGCAGGAGATGCCCGGCGATATCGCGCTGCTCGGCTTCGCCTGTGACGAAGGCGTCCGGCGCAACAAAGGGCGTACCGGAGCGGCTGACGGCCCGGCGACCCTACGCCGGGCGCTGGCCAATATGGCCAGGCCATCAGGGCCACGACCGCTGCGTGGATATGGGCACGATTAGCGTCGAAGGCGACCAGCTGGAAGCCGCGCATCAGGCGCTGCGCGAGGCGGTGACCGCCTGCCAGCGCGCCGGCAAAACGCACGCTGGTACTGGGCGGCGGCCACGAGACCGCCTTCGGTCACGGCGCCGGGATACTGGATGCCTTCCCCGGCGAAAAAGTGGGCATTATTAACCTCGATGCGCATCTGGATCTGCGCTTTGCCGAGTGCGCCAGCTCCGGGACGCCGTTCCGGCCAGCTGGGCGCTGGAGTGTGACGCGCAGCAGCGCGGTTTTCACTATACCTGCATCGGGGTCCAGTCTGGGCGGCCAACACCCAGGCGCTCTGGGAGGAAGCGGCGCGGCGCGAGGTGGCTATTGTGGAGGATCTACAGGTATTAGAGGCCTTTGAAACCCGGGTGCTGGCGGAGCTTGAGCGCAATATCGCGCAATTCGACCGTCTGTATCTGACTATCGATCTCGACGTGCTGCCGGCGCGCGAAATGCCGGCGGTATCCGCGCCGGCGGCGCTGGGCGTGCCGCTGGCGACCCTGCTGCGCATCGTAGAGGCCGTTGTGCCGCAGCGGTAAGCTGCAGGCGGTGGATCTGGTGGAGTTTCAACCCCGCAGTTTGACATTGACGGTCAGGGCGCCCGCGCGGCGGCCCGTCTGGCATGGCAAATCGCCCATTGGTGGCAGTAGCCATTCCGGTATATTCTGGGTGTTTCGCCGCCCATTTTGCAAAAGGAAAGCCAGGCTATGTTTTCACAGCAACCCCGTTCCGCGCCCGCGCCTTTTTATGAGAAGGTGAAGCAGGCTATCGGTGAAAAAATTCACAGCGGCGTCTGGCGACCGCATGACCGTATCCCTTCGGAAGCGGAGCTGGTGGCCCAGTTCGGCTTCAGCCGGATGACCATCAACCGCGCGCTGCGCGAGCTAACGGATGAAGGCCTGCTGGTCAGGTTGCAAGGGGTGGGGACCTTTGTCGCCGAGCCGAAAGGGCAGTCGGCGCTGTTTGAGGTGCGCAGCATTGCCGAAGAAATTCTTGCCCGTCACCATCAGCACCGCTGCGAGGTGCTGCTGCTGGAGGAGACCCGGGCGGATCATATTCAGGCGACGGCGCTCAGCGTAGCGGAAGGCACCCGCATCTTTCACTCGCTGATGGTGCATTACGAAAACGAGGTGCCGGTACAAATCGAAGATCGCTGCGTCAATGCCGCGGTGGTGCCGGACTATCTCCAGCAGGATTATACCGCCACCACGCCCCATGATTATCTGTCGCTGATCGCCCCGTTAACCGAAGGTGAACATATTGTTGAAGCGGTGCAGGCCACAGCGGAAGAGTGCGCGCTGCTGCATATTCACGCCCACGATCCCTGCCTGCTGATCCGTCGCCGCACCTGGTCGACAACCCATATCGTTTCCCACGCGCGCCTGCTGTTCCCCGGCAGCCGTTATCGTCTGCAGGGCCGCTTTGGCTCCTGATCCACACTGGCGTCAGCAAAACGTGATTGCTGACGCAATATAACAAAATTGTATCATTTCTGTTAAATCCTGGCTTGCGCATGCTTGTATAGACAAGTATATGTATCTACGTAAACAACGTTCATTGTCAGGAGAAACCCCGATGTCGCAAAGCAAATATCGCCAGCTGGACGTCCGTGCGCCAAGAGGCACGACGCTGACCGCGAAGAGCTGGTTGACCGAAGCCCCGCTGCGTATGTTAATGAATAACCTCGATCCCGATGTCGCCGAAAACCCGCACGAGCTGGTAGTCTATGGCGGTATTGGTCGCGCAGCGCGCAACTGGGAATGCTATGACGCTATCGTGAAGGCGCTGAAGAACCTGGAAAGCGACGAAACCCTGCTGGTCCAGTCCGGCAAGCCGGTGGGCGTTTTCAAAACCCATGAAAACTCGCCGCGCGTGCTGATCGCTAACTCCAACCTGGTCCCGCACTGGGCGACCTGGGAACACTTCAACGAGCTGGATGCCAAAGGGCTGGCGATGTACGGCCAGATGACCGCTGGCAGCTGGATCTACATTGGCAGCCAGGGCATCGTGCAGGGCACCTACGAAACCTTCGTCGAAGCCGGTCGTCAGCACTATCAGGGCAGCCTGAAAGGCCGCTGGGTGCTAACCGCCGGGCTGGGCGGCATGGCGGCGCGCAGCCGCTTGGCCGCGACGCTGGCCGGGGGCCTGCTCGCTGAACATTGAATGCCAGCAGAGCCGCATCGATTTCCGTCTGCGCACCCGCTATGTGGACGAACAAGCTACTTCTCTGGATGACGCCCTGGCGCGCATCAAGAAATACACTGCCGAAGGTCGCGCTATCTCCATCGCCCTGTGCGGCAACGCCGCGGAGATCGTGCCGGAGCTGGTGAAACGCGGCGTGCGCCCGGATATGGTCACCGACCAGACCAGCGCCCACGACCCGCTGCACGGCTATCTGCCGAAAGGCTGGAGCTGGGAAGAGTATCAGCAGAAAGCCGAATCCGATCCGCAGGGCACCATTCTGGCGGCGAAACACTCGATGGCCGACCACGTGCAGGCGATGCTGGCCTTCCATGAGATGGGGGTCCCGACCTTCGACTACGGTAACAACATTCGCCAGATGGCTCAGGAAGTGGGCGTCAGCAACGCCTTTGATTTCCCGGGCTTCGTGCCGGCCTATATCCGCCCGCTGTTCTGTCGGGGTATCGGACCGTTCCGCTGGGTAGCGCTCTCCGGCGATCCGCAGGATATCTACAAAACCGACGCCAAAGTGAAAGAGATCATTAAGGATGATAAGCATCTGCACCACTGGCTGGATATGGCGCGCGAGCGCATCAGCTTCCAGGGGCTGCCGGCGCGTATCTGCTGGGTCGGTCTGGAATGGCGGCAGAAGCTGGGCCTGGCGTTTAACGAAATGGTGCGCAGCGGCGAAGTCTCCGCGCCGATCGTCATTGGCCGCGATCACCTTGACTCCGGCTCCGTCGCCAGCCCAAACCGCGAAACCGAAGCGATGCGCGACGGCTCTGACGCGGTCTCCGACTGGCCGCTGCTCAACGCCCTGCTCAACACCGCCAGCGGCGCGACCTGGGTGTCGCTGCACCACGGCGGCGGGGTAGGCATGGGCTTCTCGCAACACTCCGGGATGGTTATCGTCTGCGATGGCACCGATGAAGCGGCGGCGCGTATCGCCCGCGTCCTGCACAACGACCCGGCCACCGGTGTGATGCGTCATGCCGACGCGGGGTACGAGATTGCCATTGAATGCGCAGCAGAACAGGGTCTCAATCTTCCGATGGTCGCGGCAACGCAGGGGAACGCGAAATGAAATCTTTAACTCTGATCCCGGGGCAACTCAGCCTGTCGCAGCTCCGCGACATCTACAGCCACCCGGTGAATATTACCCTCGACAGCGGCGCGTTTGCCGCCATTGACGAGAGCGTGGCCTGCGTCAACGCCATCCTTGCCGAAGGGCGGACCGCCTACGGCATCAACACTGGTTTTGGCCTGCTGGCGCAGACCCGGATCTCGACGGAAGATCTGGAGAACCTGCAGCGTTCGCTGGTGCTGTCCCATGCGGCGGGCGTTGGCGAGCCGCTGGACGATGACCTTGCGCGCCTGATTATGGTGCTGAAGATTAACAGCCTGTCCCGCGGTTTCTCCGGGATCCGCCTGAGCGTGATCCAGGCGCTGATTGGCCTGGTGAATGCCGGCGTGACGCCGTGGATCCCGGCGAAAGGTTCCGTCGGCGCCTCCGGCGACCTCGCGCCGCTGGCGCATATGTCGCTGACCCTGCTTGGCGAAGGCAAAGCGCGGGTACGCGGCGGCGAATGGCTGCCGGCCACCGAAGCGCTGCGTCAGGTTGGGCTGGAGCCGATTACCCTGGCGGCGAAAGAGGGGCTGGCGCTACTCAACGGCACCCAGGCCTCGACCGCTTTTGCCCTGCGCGGTTTGTTCGAAGCCGAAAATTCTGTTCGCCTCCGCGGTCGTTTGCGGGGCGTTAACCACCGAAGCGGCGCTGGGTTCGCGTCGTCCGTTCGATGCGCGTATTCATGAGGTACGCGGCCAGCGCGGGCAGATTGATGCGGCGGCGCTGTATCGCCATCTGCTGACCGACGATAGCGCGATCTCGCAGTCGCACCATAACTGCAGCAAGGTGCAGGACCCGTACTCCCTGCGCTGTCAGCCGCAGGTGATGGGCGCCTGCCTGACCCAGATCCGCCAGGCGGCGGAAGTGCTGCTGGCCGAAGCCAACGCGGTCTCTGATAACCCGCTGGTCTTTGCCGCCGAAAATGACGTCATCTCCGGCGGTAACTTCCACGCCGAACCGGTGGCGATGGCCGCGGATAATATCGCGCTGGCGATCGCCGAAATCGGCTCGCTCTCCGAGCGCCGCATCGCGCTGATGATGGACAGCCATATGTCGCAACTGCCGCCGTTCCTCGTGAAAAAATGGCGGGGTGAACTCCGGGTTTATGATTGCCCAGGTCACGGCGGCAGCGCTGGCCAGTGAAAACAAAGCGCTGTCGCACCCGCACAGCGTCGACAGCTTGCCGACCTCCGCCAACCAGGAAGACCACGTCTCGATGGCGCCGGCGGCCGGTCGCCGCCTGTGGGCGATGGCCGAGAACACCCGCGGCGTATTGGCCGTTGAGTGGCTGGCGGCGGCGCAGGGGCTGGATATGCGCGAAGGGCTGACCACCAGCCCACTGCTGGAAGAAGCGCGTCATCTGCTGCGCGAACGTGTCCCTCATTATACGCAGGATCGCTACTTCGCCCCGGATATCGATAATGCCATTGCGCTTCTGGCGGCCCGTCACCTGACGCGTCTGCTGCCTGCCGTACTGCCAGGCCTGCACTAATCACCGTTGTTCTCTGTACCCGCGTCGGGGGAAGTCATTCCCCCGACCGCCCTACATCGCATATTTGTCGTCATATAAAAAAACCAGGACACCTGTATATGCAACAACAACACAAGCCACATCTGCTGCGCGGGCTCAATGCCCGACACATTCGATTTATTGCGCTCGGCTCCGCTATCGGCACCGGGCTGTTCTACGGCTCGGCCTCCGCCATCAAGGCGGCGGGCCCGGCGGTGCTGCTGGCCTATCTGTTTGCCGGGCTGCTGGTGGTGATGATTATGCGTATGCTGGCCGAAATGGCCGTCGCCACGCCGGATACTGGCTCCTTTTCCACCTACGCCGACAAAGCCATCGGCCGCTGGGCGGGGTATACCATCGGCTGGCTGTACTGGTGGTTCTGGGTACTGGTTATTCCGCTGGAAGCCAATATCGCGGCGATTATTCTGCATTCGTGGGTGCCGGGCGTCCCGGTGTGGTTGTTCTCCCTGGTCATCACTCTCGCCCTCACCGGCAGTAACCTGCTGAGCGTCAAGAACTACGGCGAATTCGAGTTCTGGCTGGCGCTGTGCAAAGTGATCGCTATTCTGGCGTTTATCGTACTGGGCGCGGTCGCCATTACCGGTTTTTATCCCTATGCCGAGGTCAGCGGCATTTCGCGGCTGTGGGACCACGGCGGCTTTATGCCGAACGGCTTCGGCGCGGTGCTGAGCGCGATGCTGATCACCATGTTCTCCTTTATGGGCGCGGAGATCGTCACCATTGCCGCCGCCGAATCGGACACGCCGGATAAACACATCGTCCGCGCCACCAACTCGGTGATCTGGCGTATCTCTATTTTTTATCTGTGCTCGATCTTTATCGTCGTCGCCCTCATCCCATGGAATATGCCGGGGCTGAAGAGCATCGGTTCCTACCGCTCGGTGCTCGAGCTGCTGCATATTCCCTACGCGAAGCTGATTATGGACGGCGTGATCCTCCTGTCGGTCACCAGCTGTCTGAACTCGGCGCTGTATACCGCTTCGCGGATGCTCTACTCCCTGAGCCGCCGAGGTGATGCGCCGGCCATCATGGGGCGGACCAACCGCAGCAAAACGCCGTACGTGGCGGTGCTGCTCTCCACCGGCGCGGCATTCCTCACCGTGGTGGTGAACTACTACGCGCCTGCCAAGGTGTTTAAATTCCTCATCGACAGCTCCGGCGCCATCGCTCTGCTGGTCTATCTGGTGATCGCCGTTTCGCAACTGCGGATGCGTAAAATCCTTCAGGCGCAAGGTGGCGAAATCCGTCTCAGAATGTGGCTCTATCCGTACCTGACCTGGCTGGTGATCGCCTTTATCACCTTCGTGTTGGTGGTGATGCTGTTCCGTCCGGCGCAGCAGCTGGAGGTGATCTCTACCGGCCTGTTAGCATTGGGAATTATTTGTACGGTACCGATTATGTCGCGCTGGAAAAATGCTGGTATTGTGGCAAAAACTGCCGCTGCAAAATACGCGTTAACCCTCTTCCCGGCGCCCGCCGGGAAGAGTATTCAGGAGTAAGAACATGACCGCCATTTCCCAGGCGACGGCCATTGACGGGTACCGTTGGTTAAAAAACGACATCATCCGCGGGGTCTACCAACCCGATGAGAAGCTGCGGATGAGCCTGTTGACCTCGCGCTATGCCCTGGGGGTCGGTCCGCTGCGCGAGGCGCTTTCGCAGCTGGTGGCCGAGCGGCTGGTGACGGTGGTCAATCAGAAAGGCTATCGGGTAGCGCCCATGTCGGAACAGGAGCTTCTCGATATCTTCGACGCGCGCGCCAACATGGAAGCCATGCTGGTGCGCCTCGCCATTGAGCGCGGCGGCGATGAGTGGGAAGCCGAGCTGCTGGCCCGCGCCCATCTGCTCAACAAGCTGGAGTCGTGCGAAGCGAGTGAGCACTTACTCGATGAATGGGACCAGCGCCATCAGGCATTTCACACCGCCATCGTCGCCGGCTGCGGTTCGCAGTATCTGCTGCAGATGCGCGAACGGCTGTTCGACCTGGCGGCCCGCTACCGCTTCATCTGGCTGCGCACCACTGTGCTGTCGGTGGAGATGCTGGAAGATAAGCATGTCCAGCATCAGACTCTGGTGGACGCTATTCTGGCGCGCGACGCTGAACAGGCCAGCGCGCTGATGCGCGAGCACTTACTGACTCCGATCCCGATTATTCAGCAGGCGATGGCCGGCAAGCTGCAGCCGCAGGTAGTGTGAGTCAGGCGGTGGGGTAGAAAGTACGGGGATGCCGGCAACGTCTTCGTCACGCTCCTCCACGCCGCACGGGCGTGGAGAAATCGTATCCGTAGATCAATCAGGCCCGCAGACGAACCGGCTCGCTGAAATCGTCGGCCGGTTCCAGCTTCAGATTAAAGGTGGTCAGCAGCGCTGCCGCGCGCTCGTGAAATTCGCGCAGCGTTTTTTTCCAGTCTGTCGCTCACTTCCGGGTCGTCAATGTCGACCGCCTGCCATGACCCTTCTTTATTGAACAGACCAAACTGGTAGCTATAGGTGAAACGTGACTCTTGTGCTTCCATTTCCATCCACCAGCCCCAGAATTCACGCTTCTCCGGCGCGGGCTTAACATTGACGCAAACTGCCAGGCAATCGAAAAAGAAACGGTTGTCATGGCACTGCTCTTCGCGAATGTAAGGCCCTAGCGCCGTGAATTTCTTGATCAACTTACTTTTCAGGTGTCCACTCGGTAACGTCATTGCGATCTCCTTTAGTGATGCAACTGTTTTACCAAACCAATAGAATTTAGCAATAAATTAACCAAATCTATGATTGATCCAGCGGGCGATCTGTCGCAATGCGTGATCAAAATTGCGATACACCGGGTTAAACGGGATCTCCAGCAGTTTGCCATCGGCAGATGACGAGGTGATTAACCGCGACTCCTCTTCAGGGCTGAACGGATCATCCTTCCAGAAGCCGGAGAGCATCGGCGTCGGGCAACGGCGCCCCAGCAGTCCCTGGGTTTTGAGCGAATAGCGATTGAGCTCCACGCGCAGCGCTTCATCGGATGCGTCATGCATGCCCAGCCGCGAGGCCAGCACGTCGAGGTACATCTCCGGCACGCGCCCCTGATGCAGGGGATCCACCAGCAGACCGTGGACCACCGGCCCCAGACAGGCTACGGCCTTCAGCCGCTGCGGCTCCAGGTAACCGAGACGCACCGCGATATTGGCGCCAAAGCGGAAGCCGAAGGCGGCGACACGGGTATGGTCAATCCACGGCACATTTTCCAGATGGCGCAGCGCGTGCTGATGCAGCAGGCTGGTGTCCTGATTCAGCGTCCATTTTGATGAGAAGCCGATGGAGGGCATATCAAGGGTCAGCATGGCAATGCCGAGCGGTGAGAAGTAGTTTTCATACAGGTTGTAATAATCGGTCTGCAGCGAGTCCAGCCCCCCGCACATCAGCACCGTCGGAAACGGCCCCTCGCCTTTCGGCATATGCAAAAAGCCGGTTATCGGCGAGCCGCCAGGGATAGTAAACTCCAGCTCGCGCAGGGCGCCAGGCAGCCGCTGGGCGGCCTCTTCATACGCCCGGTTGGCTAAAGCCTGCGCCTGTTCCGCCAGCTCATCGCCTTTGATATGCGGATAAGCGGCAATGCTGTACAGGTTCGAAGCATGCAGCCAGTGGCGGCCGCTCAGCAAAGGATCGGCTTCCTGCCCGGCCTTTTGCTGCCACTGCATGGCTTCTTTCGCCCACTCAAAAATCCAGTTGCCGCCGCGATAGCCGATAACGGTATCGAACAGCTCGGGATCGGTTCGTTCGGCCTCGCTCATCACAATGCGCGCTTGCACATCGAGGATCTCCTGCGGGGTTACGCCGCGCCAGATCCACATTAAGCGATTGATCAGACGGTACCAGTGATCGACGTGATTGCCGCTCAGCGCTGACTGCATCGCCTGGGGTTTTCCGGCAGAAAACCGGCGCACCAGCGTAGAGGTTTCGGGATGTTTGAAGCGAGGTTTAAACAGCGTTTCGCTAAGGTTAGCCTGTGACATGTGCAGTCTCCGTCGTAGTGCCACTCCGGATATTGTAACCTGCTAAAGGATAAAAAAACCGCGCCCGGCAAGCCGGGCGTGGTAAATAGCACTGTCCTGAAGAATTAACGACCTGCGATAGGCGGTACAAACACCACGCCCATATCCCACGGCTGTTCAATCCAGGTATCCTGCGGAATATCAACCACGTAATCATCCACCAGCGGACGGCCTGCCGGTTTGGCGAAAATGGTGACAAAGTGCGCTTTGGGATACATTTCGCGGATCGCCACAGCGGTCCCGCCGGTATCCACCAGATCGTCGATAACGATAAAGCCTTCGCCATCGCCTTCCGCACGTTTCAGCACTTTCAGCTCGCGCTGGTTATCATGGTCGTAGCTGGAGATGCATACGGTATCAACATGACGAATGCCCAGTTCACGCGCCAGTAACGCTCCCGGTACCAGTCCGCCGCGGCTAACGGCAATAATGCCTTTCCATTGCTCAACCGGCAGCAGACGGCTGGCTAGTTTGCGGGCGTGAATCTGCAACATGTCCCAGGTGACGATGTATTTTTCGCTCATGTGAAGTGTCCCAGCCTGTGTAATACGGCTTAAATAATGTTCGAGGGGGAAAATGGTTGCGCGAGATTATAGAGATCTGACGCACTAAAAACCAGTGTTAAGCGGTTTGCGCAACGCTTTTTGCGTTGTTACACTACCTGCGGCGGTGGAAAGTGGTATTCTCAACCCCATCGCGCAAGCCCGGGCTTGTTGTGTATTTTAACGCTAACCCTCGTCCTGCAACCGCTGTATGCAGGAGTCTGTAAGGAGACTTACCGTGTCTGAACTGTCTCAACTATCCCCGCAGCCGCTTTGGGATATTTTTGCCAAGATTTGCTCCATCCCGCACCCGTCCTATCACGAAGAACAGCTCGCCGAGCACATTATGGGTTGGGCAAAGAAAAAGGCTTACACGCGGAACGCGACCAGGTTGGCAACATTCTGATTCGTAAAGGCGCGACTGCCGGTATGGAAAACCGTAAGCCGGTAGCGCTGCAGGCGCACCTCGATATGGTGCCGCAGAAAAATAATGACACCGTCCACGACTTCGCCAAAGATCCGATTCAGCCGTACATTGACGGCGAATGGGTGAAAGCGCGCGGCACCACGCTGGGCGCGGACAATGGTATCGGGATGGCGTCCGCACTGGCGGTACTGGCCGACGACAGCGTCGCTCACGGCCCGCTGGAAGTGCTGCTGACCATGACCGAAGAAGCCGGCATGGACGGTGCCTTCGGTCTGCAGGCCAACTGGCTGCAGGCCGATATTCTGATCAACACCGACTCCGAAGAAGAAGGCGAAATCTACATGGGTTGCGCCGGCGGGATCGATTTCACCTCTAACCTGGCGCTGACCCGCGAAGCGATTCCCGGCCGGGTTCCAGAGCTTTAAAGTCACCTTAAAAGGGCTGAAAGGCGGCCACTCCGGCGGTGATATTCACCTTGGTCTGGGTAACGCCAACAAGCTGCTGTCGCGCTTCCTCGCCGGCCACGCCGATGAGCTGGATCTGCGTCTGGTCGATTTCAACGGCGGCACGTTGCGCAACGCCATCCCGCGTGAAGCTTACGCTACTGTCGCCGTCGCCGCGGATAAAGCCGATGCGCTGAAAGCGCTGGTGAATACTTACCAGGCGCTGCTGAAAAACGAGCTGGAGGCCAAAGAGAAGAACCTGGTGGTGCTCGTGGAAGCGGTCGATAACGACAAAGCGGCGCTGACTCAGGCTTCCCGCGACACTTTCATCCGTCTGCTGAACGCCACGCCGAACGGGGTTATCCGCAACTCTGACGTGGCGAAAGGCGTAGTGGAAACTTCGCTGAACGTCGGCGTCGTCACCATGACCGATGACAACGTACAGATCCACTGCCTGATCCGCTCGCTGATCGACAGCGGCAAAGACTACGTGGTCAGCATGCTGGATTCTCTGGGTAAACTGGCGGGGGCGAAAACCGAAGCCAAAGGCGCTTACCCGGGCTGGCAGCCGGACGCCAATTCGCCAGTGATGCACCTGGTGCGCGAGACCTATCAGCGTCTGTTCAACAAGACGCCGAACATCCAGATCATCCACGCCGGTCTGGAATGCGGCCTGTTCAAAAAAACCGTATCCGGAAATGGACATGGTCTCCATCGGGCCGACCATTACCGGTCCGCACTCTCCGGATGAACAGGTACATATCGAAAGCGTCGGCCAGTACTGGACGCTGCTGACCGAGCTGCTGAAAGCCATTCCGGCTAAATAAGCACTACCACCGGCGGCAGTCCGCCGCCGGTTTTTCATCCGCCTCACCTTAGCGACCCGCGCTTTCCATCCGGTAGTTAATAAACCACTCTCCGCGCGCCGCTACCCGCTGCTCAGCCACCACCTTAAAGCCATGGGCTGTAAAACAGGGTTTCGCCGTAATGCTGGCGTCCACCGTCAGGATTTGCGCAGGATACTGAGCGCAGAGCGCCTCGATAAGCGCGCCGCCGATACCCTGCCGGCCATGATCCGGCGAGACGAAGAGTAAATCGATATGCGTCCCGATGGCGGTGATAAAGCCAACCGGTTGATGCTCTACTTCCGCCACCAGCCCGATTGAATCAGCCAGCTTTTGCCGCCAGCGCGTCTCATCCACCTGCGCCCAGGCCGCAATCTGCGCCGGGGTATAGTCCCGGCTGGCCGTTTCCCGCACCGCGCGCAGAAAGATCTGGCAGAGCAGTGGCAAATCGCTGTCGTGGTAAGGGCGAATGTGCATGGTTAAATCCCTAATAAAAGCTGCCTTTCCAGCTGCGGATCGAGCAGCGTTACGTGGAGCCCAACCAGACGCACGCCACGTCCGCCACGGCGCTCATCCCAGGCCTTGTGCGCGGTGGCAATCAGATCCGCTTTGTTCAGCCGCGGCCAGACGTGTTCCTGGGTGGTCAGCTGGAAGTCATTGAATTTCAGTTTAATCCCCTGACGGGCGATCAGCAGGTCCGGTTTAACCTTCGCCAGCCGGCGCTCCAGCTCCGGGTAGAGGTTTTCGATTATCGCTTCGCACTCCGGCCATTCGTGAATATCTTCCGCCAGGGTGCGCTCCACGCCCACCGACTTGCGCTGGCGGTCGTTATGGATTTCCCGCTCATCAATCCCGTGGCTGCGCTCCCACAAAATACGGCCAAATTTACCGAAGCGCTTAAGCAGCATGGCCAGATCGCTGTTCTGCACATCGCCACAGGTACGCAGGCCCATATTTTCCAGCTTCGCTGCCGATACCTTCCCGACGCCGGGTATTTTCGCCAGCGGCAGCGCCCGCACAAACTCAGCCACCTGATGGGGAGCGATAACGAACTGGCCGTTGGGTTTATTCATGTCAGAGGCGATTTTGGCAAGAAACTTTACCGGCGCGACCCCCGCCGAGGCGGTGAGGCGCAGCTCCCGTTCAATGGTTTCGCGGATCTCCTGGGCTATCAGGGTGGCCGACCCGTGACAATGCACGCTGTCGCTGACGTCAAGATAGGCTTCATCCAGCGACAGCGGCTCAATGCGCGAGGTGTAGCGGGAGAAAATTTCGCGGATATGGTTCGAGGCTTCTTTGTAGGCATCGAAGCGGCCGGGAAGCAGTGTGAGATGCGGGCACAGCTTGAGCGCTGTCGCCGTCGGCATAGCGCTGCGCACGCCAAACTTGCGCGCAGGATAGTTCGCGGTACTAATCACGCCACGCTGTACCCGACTGCCGCCTATTGCGAGGGGGATATCGCGCAACGCCGGGTTGTCGCGCATCTCCACCGCCGCAAAGAAACAGTCCATATCGACATGGATAATTTTACGCATCGTCAGACTCAACACTGTATACCCATACAGCATAGCAAAACTCGCTGCGAATTTGATGCATTTTTTTTATTTCATCGGCTCAAAAAGCGGTGTCAAAACATAAAAATGCAATGAATTATGTTTATTTTCATAAAGTTAACCAATGAATCTGGAAGGTGTAATCATGAAGAAAATACTTACCGCACTTTGCCTGCTGGCCACCGCCGGCGCCTGGGCAGCCCCACAGCTGATTGCCCACCGCGGCGGCACCGGCGATGCGCCGGAAAATACCCTGCCAGCGATCAAGCTGGCGCTGGAGAATAACGCTGAGGCCATCTGGGTCACCGTGCAGTTAAGCCGCGACGGCGTGCCGGTGCTCTACCGGTCAAGCGATCTTTCCGCATTGACCAATAGCGAGGGCAAAGTTTCCAGTTTGACCGCCGCCGAGCTGGCGAAAGTCGATGCCGGCTGGAAATGGGGTGATGACAGCCACCCCCTGGCGCGGCAAGCAGGCCACCATTCCCACGCTGCAAGCCGTTTTGCAGCAATGGCCGCACACGTTCTTCTACATCGACATTAAATCTCCGGATGCCGACCCGATCGTGATGGGCAAGCGCCTGCTTGCGGTGTTAAAAGCCACGCACAGCCTCAATCGCGTGCGGGTCTATTCCACCGAAGACCGCTATATCGCCGCGCTGCCGCCGGCTATTCCCCGCTTCGTCACCCGTAGCGAAACCCGCACCAGGCTCGCCAGTATTTCGCTTAGCCATCAGTGCCAGCCTGCCAGCCAGCGCGAAGGCGAACAGTGGTATGGGCTGGAGCTGAAGCGCAAGGTAGAGGTGGTGGAGAAATTCACCCTTGGAGAAGGGATCTCCCCGGCGACGCTCACCTGGGATAAAGAGGCGATGGATTGCTTCCGCTCGCAGGGCAAAGCGCACATTATCTTCTTCGGCATCAACAGTGCGGAAGATTACCGCACGGCGAAGGCGCTGGGCGCTGACGGCGTGATGGTTGATTCCCCGGCGCAGGCGAAAAGCTGGCAGTAAGGGCGCAAAGGGAGAAAAAAGGCCACGAAAGCGGCCTCACATTGCTGGCATGTTGTTGCCGGGTGGCGGCTGGCGCCTGACCCGGCCTACAAAACCGAAGCAGCAGGCCCGGCAAGCGCAGCGCCTCCGGGCCAAAATGGCCAAAGATTACAAAATACGCCGCTGCTGGCGCTGCGCCTCGCGGGCGAGACGTTTCTTACGCGCGTCGCAGGGCTCAGGACAGTCGCAGACTTTCTCCAGCCCCAGCGAGGAGATCCCCCCGCAGCTGCCCTGAATGCTCTTGCGCTTCACCAGGTAGCCCAGCGACATCCCGAGGATCACCAACGCAAAAATCACAAAGGTTGCGACAAACACCGTCAGCATCGTCAGCCTCCAAAGTCGTCGAGCAGAATATTCTCGTCCTCGACGCCCAGATCCTTCAGCATCTTAATCACCGCGGCATTCATTACCGGCGGCCCGCACATGTAGAACTCGCAGTCTTCCGGCGCCGGGTGATCGCGCAGATAGTTCTCGTACAGAACGTTATGGATAAAGCCGGTATGCCCCGTCCAGTTATCTTCCGGCAGCGGATCGGAGAGCGCGACGTGGAAGGTAAAATTCGGGTTATCCCGCGCCAGCTGTTCAAACTCATCATCGTAGAACATCTCGCGCAGCGAGCGCGCTCCGTACCAGAAGCTGATTTTGCGTGTGCTGTGCAGGCGCTTGAGCTGGTCGAAAATATGCGAACGCATCGGCGCCATCCCGGCGCCGCCGCCGATAAACACCATCTCAGCGTCGGTTTCTTTGGCAAAGAACTCGCCGAACGGCCCGGAAATCGTCACCTTATCGCCCGGCTTCAGCGACCAGATATAGGACGACATGATCCCGCGGGCATCCGGCACCTTCGGCGCGGCGTCGCAATGCGCACGTTGAGCATAATGATACCCTTCTCTTCCGGATAGTTAGCCATCGAGTAGGCGCGCAGGGTCGGCTCTTTCACCTCAGAGACGTAGCGGAACAGGTTGAACTTGTCCCAGTCCGAGCGGTATTCATCCGGAACATCGAAGTCAGCATAGGCCACTTTATGCGGCGGGCATTCGATCTGAATATAGCCCCCCCGCGCGGAACGGCACCACCTCCCCCTCCGGGATCCGCAGCTTGAGCTCTTTAATGAAAGTGGCTTTGTTATCATTGGAGATAACTTCGCACTCCCATTTTTTCACACCGAAGATTTCCTCCGGTAGCTCAATCTTCATGTTCTGCTTCACCGCGACCTGGCAAGCCAGACGGCAGCCGGCTTTTGCTTCACGTTTGGTAATATGCGAAAGCTCGGTCGGCAGGATATCGCCGCCGCCCTCTTTGATAGTCACCCGACACTGGCCGCAGGAGCCGCCGCCGCCGCAGGCGGAGGAGACAAAAATCCCGTTGCTCGACAGCGTGTTCAGCAGCTTATCCCCCGCCGGGGTGCGGATCTGCTTATCCGCTTCGTTATTGATCTCAATAACCACGTCGCCCGCGTTCACCAGCTTTGAGCGCGCTGCCAGGATAAGCCCCGACAGCACCAGCACAATCAGCGTGAACATCACGACGCCAAGAATAATTTCCATACTTATTCGCCCTTATAGCTGCACGCCTGAGAAGGACATAAAGCCCAGCGCCATCAACCCGGTGGTAATAAAGGTGATCCCTAACCCGCGCAAGCCGGCAGGCACGTTGGCGTACTTCATCTTTTCGCGGATCCCCGCCATCGCCACAATCGCAAGCATCCAGCCGATGCCGGAGCCGAAGCCGTAGACGATGGATTCCGGGAAGTTGTAATCACGCTGCACCATGAACGACACACCGCCAAAAATCGCGCAGTTAACTGCAATCAGCGGCAGGAAGATCCCCAGCGCGTTGTATAGCGCCGGGAAGTACTTATCGAGGATCATCTCGAGGATCTGCACCAGCGCGGCGATCACCCCGATAAAGGTGATGAAGTTCAGGAAGCTGAGGTCCACCCCTTCCACCAGCGCGCCGTCGCGCAGCACCAGGTTATACACCAGGTTGTTGATCGGTACGGCAAGACCCAGCACCACCGTCACCGCAACGCCGAGGCCGAAGGCGGTGGAGACCTTTTTCGACACCGCGAGGAAGGTACACATCCCGAGGAAGAAGGCCAGCGCCATGTTTTCAACGAACACCGCGCGGACAAACAGGCTAATGTAATGAGCCATCATCGATTACTCCTTTTCCTGCTGTTCAGGCTTCCAGCTACGCAGAGCCCAAATCAGTAAACCGATAATGAAGAACGCGCTCGGCGCCAGCAGGAACAGGCCGTTCGGCTGATACCAGCCGCCGTTCTGCACCGTCTCCAGCACCGTGATCCCGAACAGCTTGCCGCTGCCGATAAGCTCGCGCAGGAAGCCGACGATAATCAGGATCGCGCCGTAGCCGAGACCGTTGCCGATACCGTCCATAAAGCTGGCCAGCGGCGGCGACTTCATAGCGTAAGCTTCGGCGCGGCCCATCACGATGCAGTTGGTGATGATAAGCCCGACGAATACCGACAGCTGCTTGGAAGTCTCATAGGCGAAAGCCCGCAGTAGCTGATCCACCACGATAACCAGCGAGGCGATGATCGCCATCTGCACGATGATGCGCACGCTGTTGGGAATGTGGTGGCGGATCATCGAGATAAACATGCTGGAGAACGCCGTCACCAGGGTTACCGCAATGGTCATCACGAAGGCGGTTTCCAGTTTAGTGGTGACCGCCAGCGCGGAGCAGACGCCCAGCACCTGCAGGGCGATGGGGTTATTGGCGATGAGCGGGCCCACTAGCACGCGCTTCACCTCTTTCATATCGCTCTGTTCAGCCATTGTTCAGCCCTCCTTCACGCACCTTTTTCAGGAACGGACCAAAGCCCAGTTCACCCATCCAGAAATCAAAGCTGTGCTGTACGCCATTTGACGTCAGCGTGGCGCCCGATAAGCCATCAACCGCATGCAGGTCACCAGCGCGCGCGCCGCCTTTGACCACTCTCAGCGCCGGCATGCCGTTGTCATCCAGCACCTGCTTGCCGACAAACTGCTGGCGCCAGTTCGGGTTCTCCACTTCGCCGCCCAGCCCCGGAGTCTCCCCCTGGTCATAGTAGGTAATGCCTTTCACCGTGCGGCCATCGACATCCAGCGCTACGAAGGCGTACATCATCGACCACAGGCCATTGCCATAAATGGGCAACACCACCTGCTCAATCTTCTGCTGCGCGTCACGCACCAGGTAGATTTCCGCCAGGTTGCTGCGGCGTTTTATCCCGGCCGGATCCTGGCTGGCGTCCAGCGCCATACTCTGTTGCGGATCCTTCAGCGCCTGGGCCTGATTGAATTTTGACGGGTCTTTCTCCAGCAGCTCACCGGTCGCCAGATTCACCAGTCGCGGCGAAATGCGCGCCGCGAAGGTGTCGGCGACCGCATCAGCATCCATGCCGGGCTGCATCAGGCCGGACACCGCCAGGATATTACGCTGCTTATCCAGCGCCCGCTGCGCCTGCTGGCGGGATTTCAGCCCCACGGCCGAGCCCGCTACCACAATGGAGCAGACCAGACAAAGCACCAGCACCACCAGCAGCGTTTTGCCGATGCTATCGTTACTTTTCTTCTCAGCCACGCGACTTCCTCCGCTTAATATTGGCCTGCACCACCAGGTAGTCGAACAGCGGTGCGAAGAGGTTGGCAAAGAGGATCGCCAGCATCATCCCTTCCGGATAAGCCGGGTTCACCACGCGGATCAGCACGCACATCACGCCGATCAGCACGCCGTAACTCCATTTCCCTTTATCAGTAAACGAGGCGGATACCGGGTCCGTCGCCATAAACATCATGCCGAAGGCAAAGCCGCCGAGCACCAGATGCCAGTACCATGGCATAGCGAACATCGGGTTGGTGTCGGAGCCGATAACGTTAAACAGGGTGGCGGTGGCGATCATGCCGATCATTACCCCGGCGACGATGCGCCAGGACGCGACGCGGCCAAAGAGAATGATCGCGCCGCCGATCAGGATCATCAGCGTGGAGACTTCGCCAATCGAGCCCGGAATATTGCCGAGGAAGGCGTCCATCCAGCTCACCGGGATGCCTGTAGCGACGTTAACCAGCGCTTCACCGCCGCCGCTGGCCCACTGGGAGAGCGGCGTCGCGCCGGAGAAACCGTCCGCTGCCGTCCACACCAGGTCGCCGGAGATCTGCGCCGGATAGGCGAAGAACAGGAACGCGCGCCCCGCCAGCGCCGGGTTGAGGAAGTTGCGCCCGGTGCCGCCGAAAATCTCCTTAGCGATCACCACCCCGAAGGAGATCCCCAGCGCCGCCTGCCATAGCGGCAGCGTGGGCGGGACGATCAGCGCAAACAGAATCGAGGTGACAAAGAAGCCTTCGTTGATCTCATGTTTGCGCACGATAGCGAACAGCACTTCCCAGAAGCCGCCGACGATAAAGACGGTGATATAGATAGGCAGGAAGAAGACCGCGCCTAAGGTCATCATGCTCAGCCAGCCGGCGTCGGCGCTGAAGCTCACCCCTAACCACTGGGCGACGCTGTAGTGCCAGTTGTTGGCGATCGCCTGCTGCAGTTGTTCGGCGCCGTAAAGCTTATGCAGCGCCGGAATGGTCTGCAGCCCAACGTTGTACATGCCCCAGAACATTGCCGGGAATACGGCAAACCACACGAGGATCATCATCCGCTTGAGGTCGATGGCGTCGCGCACGTGCGCCGCGCCGCGGGTGACCTGGCCTGGAGTGTAGAAGATGGTCGCCGCCGCCTCATACAG
>OKVR01000179.1_pt1 | contig 27306 bp, 22 predicted proteins | sample 1606891 | NCBI WGS metagenome assembly OKVR01 (sample SAMN03281011, study PRJEB24777) | human gut metagenome | isolation source: fecal sample PR176 from 1 month old male Indian infant, caesarean delivered... | place: Singapore | collected 2006-01-13 | reverse complement strand
CGCGGCCTGTCAGCGCTGACCGGGCTGCCGGATAACTTCACCGTGCAGGCGTTTGTGATCCTGCTCTCCGGCGGTATTTTCTGCATGAGTTCGTGGATTGGCATCAACAACGGCCTGCAGCGCCTGAGCGAAAATGGTCGGCTTGGGGGGCATTTCTGCTGCCGTTGTGGTATTACTGGTTGGCCCAACCGAATTCATCACCAATAACATCATTAACGCCGTCGGCCTGACGACTCAGAACTTCCTGCAGATGAGCCTGTTTACCGATCCCCTCGGCGACGGCGCCTTTACCCGCAACTGGACCGTTTTCTACTGGCTGTGGTGGATCTCCTATACCCCGGGCGTGGCGATGTTCGTCACCCGCGTCTCCCGCGGGCGCAAAATCAAAGAGGTGATATGGGGACTGCTCCTTGGTAGCACCGCCGGCTGCTGGTTCTTCTTTGGGGTGATGGAAAGCTACGCCATGCACCAGTTCGTTAACGGCGTGATTAACGTACCGCAGGTGATGCAGACTCTTGGCGGCGAAACCGCCGTCCAGCAGGTCCTGATGTCGCTGCCGGCAGGTAAGCTGTTCCTCGCCGCCTATCTGTTCGTGATGATTGTTTTCCTCGCCTCGCATATGGATGCGGTGGCCTACACCATGGCGGCGACCAGCACCCGCAACCTGCGCGAAGGCGACGATCCGGATCGCGGCATGCGCCTGTTCTGGTGCGTGGTAATCACCCTCATCCCGCTATCGATTCTGTTTACCGGCGCTTCGCTTGAGACCATGAAAACCACCGTGGTGCTGACCGCCCTACCATTCCTGGCCATTTTACTGATTAAAACCGGCGGCTTCGTGCGCTGGCTAAAACAGGACTACGCCCACGTGCCGGTCAATCAGATAGAAACCCATACGCCCGAGCCAATGATTAAAGCCGAGACGCTACCGGTTGGCACGGTACTCAAAGGCGACGGCCAGTCGCTGTAAAACCTCTTACTGACAATAATCACAAGGTGACCTTACATGAGCAATTTGAGCCCTGACTTTACTCTGCCGATTAACTTTTGCGCCAATCCGCAGGATGCCTGGACCATTCCGGCCCGTTTTTATACCGACAGCCAGGCGTTTGAACACGAGAAAGAGCGCATCTTCGCCAATAGCTGGATTTGCGTCGCCCACGGCAGCGAGGTCGCCCGGCCGAACGACTACATCACCCGGGAGATCATTGGCGAAAATATCGTTATCGTCCGCGGCCGCGACAACATTCTGCGCGCTTTCTATAACGTCTGCCCGCACCGCGGCCACCAGCTGCTGAGCGGTGAAGGTAAAGCCAAAAACGTGATTACCTGCCCCTATCACGCCTGGGCCTTCAAGCTTGACGGCAATCTCGCCCACGCCCGCAACTGCGAAAACGTGGCGAATTTCGATAGCGAAAAGGCGCAGCTGGTGCCGGTTCGCCTGGAAGAGTATGCCGGCTTTGTGTTTATCAATATGAACCCGCAAGCAGAGAGCGTGGAAACGCAGCTGCGGGGCCTGCAGGACAAAGTGTTGGAAGCCTGCCCGGACGTGCATGATCTGAAACTGGCGGCGCGCTTTACCACTCTCACCCCGGCGAACTGGAAAAATATCGTCGATAACTATCTGGAATGTTACCACTGCGGCCCGGCGCACCCGGGCTTCTCGGATTCCGTACAGGTTGACCGTTACTGGCACACCATGCACGGCAAATGGACGCTGCAGTATGGCTTCGCCAAGCCGTCCGAGCAGTCGTTTAAATTCGAAGAAGGTACCGACGCCGCGTTCCACGGTTTCTGGCTGTGGCCGTGCACCATGTTCAACGTGACGCCGATCAAGGGCATGATGACCGTGATCTATGAATTCCCGGTGGATGAAGAGACCACTCTGCAAAATTACGACATCTATTTCACCAACGAAGAGCTGACTGACGATCAGAAAGCGCTGATTGAGTGGTATCGCGACGTGTTCCGCCCGGAAGATTTACGCCTGGTGGAAAGCGTGCAGAAGGGGCTGAAGTCCCGCGGCTATCGCGGCCAGGGGCGCATTATGGCGGATAACAGCGGCAGCGGTATCTCCGAGCACGGTATCGCGCATTTCCACAATCTGGTGGCCCAGGTGTTCCAGCCGTAATCGTTGAAGGAGTTGGCTATGTCCGTGTTTTCACTCAGATCTGTTTCGCCAGCAGGCGCTGATTGCCGGAAGCTGGCGCGACGCCGCCGACGGCACGACGCTTGCCGTCAGCAACCCTTCCACCGGCGCGACGCTCGGCCAGATCCCCAATATGGGTCGGGCGGAAGCGCAGCAGGCGGTGGATGCCGCCGCTGCCGCGCTGCCGGCATGGCGCGCGCTTACCGCCGCCCAGCGCGCCGCGTTATTGAAGAACTGGCACCGCCTGATCCTCGAAAACAAGACCGCGCTGGCGCAGATAATGACCGCCGAGCAGGGCAAGCCGCTGGCGGAAGCGGAAGGCGAAATCGCCTATGCCGCCTCATTTATCGAGTGGTTTGCCGAACAAGGGAAACGTGCCAACGGCGAGATAATCCCCTCCCCCGGCGCCGATAAACGCCTGATGGTGATCCGCCAGGGAGTGGGGGTCTGCGCGGCGATCACCCCGTGGAACTTCCCGGCGGCGATGATCACCCGTAAGGCCGGCCCGGCGCTGGCCGCGGGTTGTACGATGGTGATAAAGCCCGCCAACGAAACGCCGTTTACCGCGCTGGCGATGGCGGAACTGGCGAATCAGGCCGGGATCCCGCAGGGCGTTATTAACGTTGTCACCGGACAGTCGCGTGAGATTGGCGCGGTATTCACCGGCGATGAACGGGTGCGTAAGCTCTCCTTTACCGGCTCGACCGAAGTTGGCCGCGTGCTGATGCGCCAGTGCGCGGAATCCATCAAAAAGCTCTCTTTAGAGCTCGGGGGTAACGCGCCGTTTATCGTCTTTGATGACGCCGATATCGATAAAGCGGTCGAGGGAGCGCTGATCGCCAAGTTCCGCAACGCCGGGCAAACCTGCGTCTGCGTCAATCAGCTTCTATATTCATCGCGCCGTCTACGACCAATTCTGCGATAAATTCGTCGCCCGCGTCGCCGCCCTGAAAGTGGGCGATGGCAGCGAGTCCGATGTCCAGATTGGCCCGCTGATCAACGCCGACGCCGGGCGCAAAGTCCAGTCCCTGCTCGACGACGCCCTGAGCCGCGGCGCCACGCTGTTAACCGGCGGTAAGCGCACCCACTGGGCGGTAATTTTTTTACCCCTACGGTGATCGGCGACGTACAACCGGGGTCACTGCTGCTGCAGGAAGAGATTTTCGGCCCGGTGGCGGCGCTGGTGAAATTTGACGATGAGCAGCAGGTCATCGAGCAGGCGAATAACACCATCTACGGTCTCGCCTCCTATTTTTACAGCAACGATGCCGCCCGTATCTGGCGCGTCTCCGAGCAGCTGGAATACGGCATGGTCGGCATCAATACCGGACTGATTTCCAACGAAGTCGCGCCATTTGGCGGGGTGAAACAGTCGGGTCTTGGCCGCGAAGGCTCGGAACACGGAATCGAAGATTACCTGGAGATGAAGTATCTCTGCCAGGGGTTATAAATGTATTCTCCCGGCGGCGGCTCTGGCCACGCCGGGATTTTTGATGGAGTTCAGCGATGTCTGATTATCAAATGTTTGAGACGATCGTTCGCGATGTTGAACAGATCACCGCCCAGGTGAAGCGTTTTACGCTGGTGTCGCCGACCGGCGCCCCGCTGCCGGGATTCAGCGGCGGTAGCCATATTATCGTCCAGATGCAGGATGGCGAGCAGCGCTACAGCAATGCCTATTCGCTGATGAGCTCGCCGCTGGATACCACCAGCTGGCAGATTGCGGTGCGTCTTGAGTCGCCTTCCAAAGGCGGCTCGCGCTTTATGCACCAGCAGGTGCGCCCGGGCGATACCCTGACGGTGTCCACGCCCAACAACCTGTTCGCCATCGAACCACAGGCGCGAAAACATCTGCTGATCGCCGGCGGTATCGGCATTACGCCATTCTTGTCGCATATTCCGGAACTGGAACAACAGCAGGCCGACTGGCAGCTGCACTACTGTTTCCACGACGCCGACAATAATGCTTTCGTCGATGCGCTCAGCGCCGCGCCGTGGCGCGATCGGTCAATATTCATGTATCAGCGTTCGGCAGCCGTCTCGACCTGCCGCGCCTGTTCGCCTACCTCGAGCCCGGAACCCACGTGTATACCTGCGGCCCGGCGGCGCTTAACGAGGCGGTGAAAGCCGCCGCCGAACGCCATCAGGTGCCCGCCAGTCAACTGCACTTTGAGCAGTTTATCGTTGAGGATAAAGGCGGAGAGGCGTTTACCCTGGTGCTGGCGCGTTCCGGACGCGAATTTACCGTACCGCAGGACATGACCATTTTGCAGGTTATTGAGAATAACAAAGCGGCGAAGGTGGAATGTCTGTGCCGCGAAGGGGTGTGCGGCACCTGCGAAACGATGATTCTGGAAGGGGAAGCGGACCACCGCGATCAGTATTACAGCGAGGAAGAGAAAGCCAGCCAACAGAGTATGCTGATCTGCTGCTCGCGCGCCAAAGGCGGCCGGTTAGTGCTGGATTTATAACTCGCTCTCCAGCCAGCGCCGCTGGCCGGAGAGACAATTACAGTTCCAGCTCGCGGCGCAGCAGTTGCGCGATATCTTCGCGGCTCTGCGCGGAGACCAGAGCTTGACGGAACTCCGCATGCATAATGCGCCGCGCCAGCCGCGAGAAGATGCGCATATGCTGGTCGCCCGCCGAGTGCTTGTTTAGCGTCAGCATAATCACAAACTGCGCCTCTTCATCGCCCCACATCACCGGCTGCGCCAGCCGGGCGACGCTGATGGTCGACTGCTCAATATGCTCGGATTTACTGTGCGGTATGGCGAAGCTAAAGCCAAGCCCGGTGGAGAACACCGCCTCACGGGCCCACAGGTCAGCCTCCAGCTTGCGTGGGTAGCGGCAGCGACCGGCCAGCAGCAGGTTATCCGTCATCCCCTTCAGCACTTCTTCCTTACTACGCCAGTCGCTGTTGAGCGTAATGCACTCGGCGCTCACCAGCGGCACCTCCTGCTGGCGCATACGGAACTGGGCCAGCAGATGCTCCACCTCCAGCGAGGTACGGCACTGCATCGCCTGATTCAGCAGCTGACGGCAGGCGCGGCTGTCCAGCTGCGCCAGACGTGCTTTGGTCGCCGGGATCGCCGGCGCGCTCATACTCAGTTCATCCAGACCGAGACCGACCAGCAGCGGCAGCACCGAACCTTTGGCCCCCAGCTCGCCGCACAAGCCGATCCATTTCCCCTGCCGGTGCGCCGCCTGCACGGCATAGTCCAGCGCACGCAGGAAGGCCGGGTTGAGACTGTTGTAATGGCGCGTCACTTTCGCGTTATCGCGGTCGACCGCCAGCAGATACTGCGTTAAGTCATTGCTGCCGATGCTAAAGAAGTCCACCTCTTCGCAGCACTGATCGATGATGAACATCACCGACGGCACTTCCAGCATGATGCCGAGCTGGATTTTTTTCCATCAAACGGGATCTGTTCAACGCGCTAGCGACTGTTTGGCCTCCGCCAGCCGCTCTTTCACCCACAGGATCTCTTCCATAGAGGAAATCATCGGGATCATGATCTTCAGCGCGCCGTGCGCCGAGGCGCGTAGAATCGCCCGCAGCTGAGTATGAAACAGCGCCTGGTACTCTTCATAGATGCGCACCGCGCGGTAGCCGAGGAAGGGGTTATTTTCCGCAGGAATGTTGAGATAGGCCACCGGCTTATCATTGCCACCGCTGACCGGCGTGCGCTTAATAACGAGTTGCAGCAGGAAGTGCATCAGCGGTTGACAGAGGCCCTCAATCCAAACGATAAAGGGTGATGTGTTTACTGATATGAAAAGAGTTTAACAATGCAGCAGTTACAGAACATTATTGAAACCGCTTTTGAACGCCGTGCCGAGATCACGCCAGCCAATGCAGACACCGTTACCCGCGAAGCGGTAAATCAGGTGATCGCCCTGCTGGATTCCGGCGCACTGCGTGTAGCGGAAAAAATTGACGGTCAGTGGGTGACGCATCAGTGGTTGAAAAAAGCGGTGCTGCTCTCTTTCCGTATTAATGATAATCAGGTGATCGAAGGGGCAGAAAGCCGCTACTTCGACAAAGTGCCGATGAAATTCGCCGACTACGACGAAGCACGTTTCCAGAAAGAAGGCTTCCGCGTTGTGCCACCAGCGGCGGTACGTCAGGGTGCGTTTATTGCCCGTAACACCGTGCTGATGCCGTCTTACGTCAACATCGGCGCATATGTTGATGAAGGCACCATGGTTGATACCTGGGCGACCGTCGGTTCTTGTGCGCAGATTGGTAAAAACGTCCACCTTTCCGGTGGCGTGGGCATCGGCGGCGTGCTGGAACCGCTGCAGGCTAACCCAACCATCATTGAAGATAATTGCTTCATCGGCGCGCGCTCTGAAGTGGTTGAAGGGGTGATTGTCGAAGAAGGTTCCGTCATTTCCATGGGCGTATACATTGGTCAGAGCACCCGTATTTACGACCGTGAAACCGGCGAAATCCACTACGGTCGCGTTCCGGCGGGGTCTGTGGTTGTTTCAGGTAATCTGCCGTCAAAAGATGGCAAATACAGCCTCTACTGTGCGGTTATCGTTAAGAAAGTTGACGCGAAAACTCGCGGCAAAGTCGGCATTAACGAACTGCTGCGTACCATCGACTAAAAGTATGCACACGGGCAGCACGACGCTGCCCGATTTTTTTGCAGGGATGAGCGATGATTTCACGCCGCCGATTTTTGCAGGCTACTGCCGCGACGATAGCCACGAGCTCAGGTTTCGGTTATATGCATTACTGTGAGCCAGGCTGGTTTGAATTAATCCGTCACCGCCTCGCCTTTTTTAAAGACAACGCAGCACCATTCAAAATTCTTTTTCTGGCCGATCTCCATTACTCTCGTTTTGTTCCTTTAAGCCTGATTTCTGACGCGATTGCTCTTGGCATAGAACAAAAGCCCGATTTGATATTACTGGGCGGCGATTACGTATTATTTGATATGTCGCTGAATTTTTCGGCGTTTAGTGACGTACTCTCCCCCCTTGCCGAATGTGCGCCGACGTTTGCCTGCTTCGGCAACCACGATCGCCCTGTTGGTACAGAAAAAAATCACTTAATTGGCGAGACGTTGAAATCAGCGGGCATCACGGTGTTGTTTAACCAGGCTACGGTGATCGCCACGCCGAACAGGCAATTCGAACTGGTAGGCACTGGTGACTTATGGGCCGGACAATGCAAACCGCCTCCCGCCAGCGAAGCCAATCTGCCAAGACTGGTGCTGGCGCATAATCCCGACAGCAAAGAAGTCATGCGTGATGAACCCTGGGATCTGATGCTGTGCGGCCATACTCACGGCGGGCAACTGCGCGTACCGTTGGTTGGTGAACCTTTTGCCCCTGTCGAAGATAAACGTTACGTCGCCGGATTAAATGCCTTTGGCGAAAGACACATCTACACAACCCGTGGCGTGGGCAGTTTGTATGGTTTGCGTCTGAACTGCCGCCCGGAAGTAACGATGCTGGAACTGGTGTAGATCGTGAATTTTATCACCAGAATAAAGCAGGTAATTTTTTGATTTTTACGCCATGATAGAAGTCTGGAAGAAAAAGGCTTTCTGCGATCACAGTCGAGCCGGGCGGGCCAGGCCAAATGCTAAAATAAGCACAATTTACTGACTCATTTTGAGGTAACGCTATGTACGACAATCTGAAAAGTCTGGGTATTACCAATCCTGAAGAAATTGATCGTTACAGCCTCCGGCAGGAAGCCAACAACGATATTCTGAAAATCTATTTCCAGAAAGACAAAGGCGAGTTTTTCGCCAAGAGCGTTAAGTTTAAATATCCGCGTCAGCGTAAAACGGTCGTCGCTGATGGTGTGGGTCAGGGTTATAAAGAAGTCCAGGAAATCAGCCCGAATCTACGGTATATCATTGATGAGCTTGATCAAATCTGCCAGCGTGACCGCAGCGAAGTTGATCTTAAGCGTAAGATCCTCGACGACTTACGTCACCTGGAGTCAGTCGTAACCAATAAGATCAGCGAGATTGAAGCCGATCTGGAAAAACTAACGCGTAAATAATCCCGAACTGACGGTTAATTCGGGCATTCCCCTCTACCCTTCGGGCTGAGGGGAATGAGCCAGCGCCGCCTCAACCTTAACGCATAACCTACCGCTCTTCATCCAGTTGTAACGCCACATACAGCAGCAACCTGTCATCAAAATTGCCCAAATCAAGCCCGGTCAGTTCCGATATACGATTAAGCCGATACTCCAGGGTATTACGATGAATAAACAACGCCTTTGACGTTGCCAGCGGTTGCACATTGTGGCGAAACCACGCCGCCAGCGTTCGTCGCAGCAAGCCGTTATTGTCCATCGTTTTCAGCCGCGCCAGCGGTCGCGCCAGTTCGTTGGCCTGCCAGTCGCCACGCAAACTGTCGAGTAACACAGGTAACATCAGATCCTGATAAAAATAGCAGCGACTTTCTGGCATCCGCTGTTTACCCACCACCATCGTCGTTTTCGCCGTACGATAGGATCGGGCAATACTGCCAGGACCGGTAAAATAGTTGCCCAGTGAAACGCGAAAACGCAGCTGGCCGTACTCTTTCATGCGGGTAATCAGTTGTTCAACTCGCTTACGATGATCTTCTGCATCCCAGCGCCCAAAAGAGTTCAACGCCGGTTTCAACACCACCATTTCGGTTAGCGAGACAATCGCCACCAGATTATTACGCTCGGGCGTAGTCAGCGCGTTTTGCAGTTGTTGTAACTCCGCCATTGCGCTGTCCACGCCAAGCTGACCGCTGTCGACCTCAACAATAGCCACCACTCGCGGTTGATTGAGATCGATCCCCAGCCGTTGCGCCCATTCAGTAAGTGCGGGAGTATTCTCCTCTGCCTGAATCAGGTTCATCACCAGTTCTTCCCGCAAACGGCTATCCTGCGCCAACAAGTGCATCAACCGCGACTGTTCCAGCATCATTTCAGCCGTCATGCAGACCAGTTCGCCATATTTACGCAGATTCTCTGGTTCACCTGTCAGGCCAATTACGCCGACAATTTCACCTTCCAGCCGTAACGGTAGATTAATCCCCTGCCGCACACCGTGCAGATGACGTGCTACCGCGTCATCGATATCGACGACTCGTCCCTGTGAAAGTACCAGCAATGCACCTTCGTGCAATTCACCAATACGCTCACGATCGCCGCTGCCGATAATTCGCCCACGGGCATCCATTACGTTGATATTGGTATCGATGATGCGCATGGTACGTGCCACGATATCCTGCGCCATTTTGGTATCAAGATGCCAGCCAGCCATAAGTCCTCCGTTATGCACGGCTTAGCATAAGGAAGTACGTAACGTACGGCATTGTGCAAATGCCTAAAGGATGATGAAGATGGATGGAGTTGTGGTGAAGTTCACAGATTGTAAGGAGAACCCCTTCCCGTTTTCAGGAAGGGGTTGAGGGAGATTACTGCATTAACAGGTAGATGGTGCTGTCGCCGCGCTGAATGTTGAGTGCCAGCACAGACGGTTTGCTGTCGAGAACTTTACGCAGTTCAGCGATGTTTTTCACTGCCTGCTGGTTCGCGCCAATAATCACATCACCTTTCTTCAGGCCGATCTGCGCAGCCGGAGTGCCCGTTTTCACGTTGTTCACTACCACGCCCTGATCTTTGCCTTTGTTGCTCATCTCAGCGCCTTCAATGCCGTTGAAGATGGAGCTGGAATCAACCTGATTCTGGCTGCTCTGCTGCAGTTCCAGGTTCACGTTAACCTGCTTACCGTCGCGCAGTAAGCCCAGGGTCAGTTTGCTGCCTACCGGCATAGTACCCACCTGAGCACGCAGTGCGGCAAAGCTGCTGATCGGCTTACCGTTCAGTGAGGTGATCACATCACCCGCTTTAATGCCCGCTTTTGCAGCGGAGGAATTAGGCAGAACCTGGCTTACGAAAGCACCGCGCTGGGCGTCAACTTTCATCGCTTTCGCCAGTTCGGAGTTCAGCTCAGTCCCCATAATACCCAGCTCACCGCGTTTCACCTGGCCGTATTCCACCATCTGCGAGGTCAGGTTTTTCACCATGTTACTCGGGATAGCAAAACCGATACCGATGTTGCCGCCGTCCGGTGCGAGGATCGCGGTGTTGATACCGATCAGTTCGCCGTTCAGGTTAACCAGCGCACCACCGGAGTTACCACGGTTGATCGCTGCATCGGTCTGGATGAAGTTTTCGTAGTTTTCGGCATTCAGGCCGCTACGCCCCAGCGCAGAGACAATCCCGGAAGTTACCGTCTCGCCCAGACCAAACGGGTTACCAATCGCTACGGTGTAATCACCCACGCGCAGTGCATCAGAATCCGCCATCTTAATTGCGGTCAGGTTTTTCGGGTTCTGGATTTGGATCAGCGCGATATCAGAGCGCGGATCTTTGCCAACCATCTTCGCGTCGAACTTACGGCCATCGCTCAGTTGAACTTTAATGACCGTCGCGTTATCAACAACGTGGTTGTTGGTGACGACATAGCCTTTATCGGCATCAATGATGACGCCGGAACCCAGCGCCATGAATTTCTGTTGCTGGCCGCCACCATTACCGCCCTGGCCACCCTGGCAGAACGGAGAGCTCTGGAACGGAGAACCTTCCTGGCAGAACGGAGAATCATCACCGAAGAACTGCTGGAAATTACGCGGCATACGCGGCGTATTAACGGTTGTGCTACCTTCTACGTTAATGCTGACCACTGAAGGCATCACCTTTTCGAGCATCGGTGCAAGGCTTGGCATCTGCTGGGCTGTCGTTGCTGAAGAAGTCTCAGCCGCCGTTGCAGAGAGCGGAGATAACGCCAAACCTAAACTCAGAGCCAGTGCACTCAGTGCTAATGTGGTTTTTTTCATGTATTTCAGTCTCGATTAACAGATAACGCAAAATTGCTGTGTTCTTCAGATTCGTTTTATAGCCTGAAGTTCCGAACTAAAGTTTCTGCAAAAGGTAAAAATTTATTGTTCGTCTTTACAAAAGCCTGGTTATTGTTCTACGGCCATCAGACGTCGGTATTCATCCCACGCATAGAGGTCGGTCATACCGCTGATATAATCCTGCAGCAGGCGGCAACGGTAATAATATTCCCATAGCGGAAACTCAGGAGAATCTGACGGTAATTTACTGACAGCCTCGACATAGGCCAGCCGATGGCGCGTCGAGAGTTTGTGGAATAAGCGCGATTCAATAGGGAAACGTTTCACCCGTTCTTTTTCTACCAGTTCAGTAAAGTCTGATAACGACAGGCTTAATAAAGGACGATAAATCTCTAATAATCCGCTAATGACCCGATAGCCCTGCAATTCAAGCTGCTCGACATCTGGATGGCTAAACACATGTTTTACAGCGACATTTTTATATAGCTTAAGAAGATCGCTGCATTCGCTGGCATCTTCCAATAATGCATGATTAAACGTTCCGGCGAAAATCGCAGGCAGATTATCAATAAATCGTTGTGCCGCGTAGGGTACCAGTTTATTTAGGGTGTTTACCCGTAAATACATAAAAAACTGATCTTCCGTACTGCGGCTTAAACTATTTGAGCGTGATTTTTCCCAGGCATTTTCAACCACCAGCGAAAAGAGCGAACCTTTCTCATGCTGGCCCCACGCTTCGTGCAAATGATGATAAAGCTGCTCAACGGTAAATATTCTTTTCTCTACCGCATCTTCAAGGTCTGCCACACAATAGGAGATGTCGTCGGCAGCTTCCATAATCCACGTTAATGGAAAACGACTGTAAAGCGCCAAATTAAGTTCTTTACGCAACCGGGCAATATAGGCTTCTTCAGAAAGATAATAACCCGGCTTTTTCATTAAATAGTGATGTGTCTCAGGCGTTTCGCCACGCCACCACGCCGGACGGGTATATTTTAAAATACCGCCAACCTGTGCCCAGGTGAGATTCATCCGCATCAATGTATGCACCAGGCGAATGCCTTGTGCATTCCCCTCAAAATGACATAAGTCCTGACGAATCTTGCGCCGCAGCTCGTTAAGCGGTTCTTCCCCGTCCCGTAAACGTAGTGCCGCCACGCTGCAGCGATCGTCAGTCAGAGGCTGGCTTTCGGCATCTTCCGGGTGCAAACGTTGGCGAAACCAGTCATTTATCGCCGCTTCGCCAAAATGACCAAACGGCGGATTGCCGATATCGTGCATCAGGCATGACATCTCAACAATGCTTTCAAAGGGACCGGTCAGTTCATCCAGGCCGTATGCTTCCAGTAATTTAAGCTCTTTCAGACGGCTTAAAATTTCTTTGGCGATGTAGCGCCCCACCTGCTGGACTTCCATCGAGTGGGTAAGACGCGTGCGCACGGCGGCATTGCGCTCCAGTGGAAAAACCTGGGTCTTTTGTTGCAGACGACGAATTGCCGGAGAGTTGATGATACGCCCGCGATCGCTCTCGAAGATCCGCAGGATCTCATGTTCGGTTTTAACGCCCTGCGGTGAACGGTAACGACGATGCCAGTTTATTTTTTTTCGGAAATCAATCTGTGCCATGTCCTCTCCCGCGTGAGAAATACGCTTCCCCGTAAGCGCATGGTAAACTATGCCTTCAAATCGGGCTTATCGCGAGTAAATCTATGAAAATCGGCATCATTGGTGCAATGGAAGAAGAAGTTACGCTGCTGCGTGACAAAATCGAAAACCGTCAAACTATCAGTCTCGGCGGTTGCGAAATCTATACCGGCCAACTGAATGGAACCGAGGTTGCGCTTCTGAAATCGGGCATCGGTAAAGTCGCTGCGGCGCTGGGTGCCACTTTGCTGTTGGAACACTGCAAGCCAGATGTGATTATTAACACCGGTTCTGCCGGTGGCCTGGCACCAACGTTGAAAGTGGGCGATATCGTTGTCTCGGACGAAGCACGTTATCACGACGCGGATGTCACGGCATTTGGTTATGAATACGGTCAGTTACCAGGCTGTCCGGCAGGCTTTAAAGCTGACGATAAACTGATCGCTGCCGCTGAGGCCTGCATTGCCGAACTGAATCTTAACGCTGTACGTGGCCTGATTGTTAGCGGCGACGCTTTCATCAACGGTTCTGTTGGTCTGGCGAAAATCCGCCACAACTTCCCACAGGCCATTGCTGTAGAGATGGAAGCGACGGCAATCGCCCATGTCTGCCACAATTTCAACGTCCCGTTTGTTGTCGTACGCGCCATCTCCGACGTGGCCGATCAACAGTCTCATCTTAGCTTCGATGAGTTCCTGGCTGTTGCCGCTAAACAGTCCAGCCTGATGGTTGAGTCACTGGTGCAGAAACTTGCACATGGCTAAGTCACTGTTCAGGGCGCTGGTCGCCCTGTCTTTTCTTGCGCCACTGTGGCTCAACGCCGCGCCGCGCGTCATCACGCTTTCTCCCGCCAACACTGAACTTGCCTTTGCCGCCGGGATCACGCCGGTTGGGGTCAGCAGCTATTCCGACTATCCTCCACAAGCGCAAAAGATTGAGCAGGTTTCCACCTGGCAGGGGATGAATCTGGAACGCATTGTCGCGCTGAAACCCGATCTGGTGATTGCCTGGCGTGGAGGTAATGCCGAGCGGCAGGTTGACCAGCTGGCTTCGCTGGGAATAAAAGTGATGTGGGTCGATGCGACAAGCATTGAACAAATTGCCAATGCGTTACGTCAACTGGCCCCCTGGAGTCCGCAACCAGACAAGGCCGAACAAGCCGCGCAATCCCTGCTGGATCAGTACGCGCAATTGAAAGCGCAATATGCTGATAAACCTAAAAAACGTGTTTTTCTGCAATTCGGCATTAATCCGCCATTTACCAGTGGAAAAGAGTCGATTCAGAACCAGGTACTCGAAGTTTGTGGCGGAGAAAACATCTTTAAAGACAGCCGGGTTCCCTGGCCGCAAGTTAGCCGCGAACAGGTGTTAGCACGCTCGCCACAGGCGATTGTCATTACAGGCGGACCGGACCAAATTCCTAAAATCAAACAATACTGGGGTGAACAGCTCAAAATTCCCGTTATTCCTCTCACGAGTGACTGGTTTGAACGTGCAAGCCCACGTATTATCCTCGCTGCACAACAGCTCTGTAATGCGCTTTCACAGGTAGATTAGCGCCTGACCTTTTCAGGTGCTCAGTGGGGATTGAACAATGCTCGTCTATTGGCTGGATATAGTCGGCACAGCGGTATTTGCCATCTCCGGCGTTTTGTTAGCCGGAAAATTGCGTATGGACCCTTTTGGTGTTCTGGTACTGGGCGTGGTAACCGCAGTAGGCGGCGGGACAATTCGCGACATGGCGCTGGATCACGGCCCGGTATTTTGGGTGAAAGATCCCACCGATCTGGTCGTTGCAATGGTCACCAGCATGCTGACCATCGTGCTGGTGCGCCAGCCAAGACGCTTACCAAAATGGATGTTGCCGGTGCTGGACGCCGTTGGTCTGGCGGTGTTTGTCGGCATTGGCGTGAATAAAGCCTTTAATGCGGAAGCCGGTCCGTTAATCGCGGTTTGTATGGGCGTCATTACTGGCGTTGGCGGCGGGATCATTCGTGATGTTCTGGCCCGCGAAATCCCCATGATTTTACGTACAGAAATCTACGCAACTGCCTGTATTATCGGCGGTATTGTCCACGCTACGGCTTATTACACATTTTCCGTACCACTGGAAACAGCCAGTATGATGGGCATGGTCGTGACGCTATTGATTCGGCTGGCGGCTATTCGTTGGCATCTTAAGCTACCGACGTTTGCGCTGGATGAGAATGGGCGTTGAAGAGAGAAGATGTGCCGGATAGTTTATCCGGCACATGAACAACAGATTAGATACTAAAGGAAGAACCGCAACCGCAGGTGCTTTTCGCGTTCGGGTTGGTCACGATGAAACGAGAACCTTCCAGACCTTCGGTATAATCAACGGAACCGCCGACCAGATATTGCAGGCTCATCGGATCAACCACCAGGCCAACGCCCTGTTTTTCGATGGTCATATCGCCTTCGTTCACCTGATCATCAAAGGTGAAACCATACTGGAAGCCGCTGCAACCGCCACCGGTGATATACACGCGTAATTTCAGATTCGGGTTATCTTCGTCAGCGATCAGGCTTTTAACTTTGTTGGCTGCTGCGTCGGTAAACTCCAGCGGCAGTGCTACGTCATCACTCATATTTTGCTCCAAACGACATCGGCAATTGGGCAAATTCTAACCCAATAATAATCGCCATTATCTAATACCCTGGTATTTCGTTCAAGTATTCTCGCTGGCTGATGCGGCCTTGCTTCGCGCCAGTTGCTCAGCTTCCTGTTTTGCCAGCGTGCGCGCAAGAATCGCCGAGTATAGCGGTTTCCCGCCGGTAAATTGCGCTAATAGTGTTGCGCCAAGACCGGTAATAATCATTGGCAAAATGAGCTGGTAGTTATCGGTCATCTCCAGAACCAGAATGATCCCCGTTAACGGCGCGCGAATAGATGCCGCCAGTAATGCCCCCATTCCGGCAATAGCAAACGTCCCCGCCTCAAGGTGATATTGCGGAAACAGCTCAACGGCAACCATTCCGAAAGCGGTTCCCAGCACAGTACCCAGCGCCAGCATCGGGGCAAAAATACCGCCCGGCGCGCCGGAAGAGAAGCAGAGTAAGGTGGTAATGACCCGCGCGACGAAGATAAACACCAGCATTCCCATGCTGAAATTCCCCGCGGTAGCGATAGGAATCAGGTTAAAACCGCCGCCCGACGTTGCTGGTGCCACAAACCCCAGCAATCCACACAGACCGCCAATCGCACCGCCCATTAGCACCCATTTGGTAATATTGCCGCCGTGCACACGGTGCAGCAAATCCTGCATCCCCAGCACCCATTTATTAAAAATAGGGCCGAAAATGCCAAAAATAATACCGAGGATCAGATAAAGCCACAGCGTATTAAGCGGCGCATCAGAAAGTTTACCGACGTCAATCAACGCAACTTCATGATTAAAAATCCGGTACATAATGGTCGACATAATGACACCAATAAATACCGCTTTAATCGAAATTAACGTATAGCGAAACTGCGGACGCATCTCTTCGATAATAAACAAAATACCCGCCAGCGGCGCGTTAAAGGCCGCAGCCAGCCCCGCAGCAGCACCGGTTGCCAGCAGCGTATGGCGAGCTTCGTCACCTTTCAGGCGGAAAATATCAAGCACCATACGGCCAATGTTACCGCCGATCTGCACGGTTGGCCCTTCGCGCCCCAACACCATGCCTCCGCCGAGTGTCCCCAGCCCGCCAAAGAACTTCACCGGCAATACACGCCACCAGCGAACGGGACGTTGATCTTCCAGCGCCCCTTCAATTTCCGGGATCCCCGAACCACCTGCTTCCGGCGCGTATTTGCGCACCAAAAAGTAGCCAAACATCGCCAGCACCGCCGAACAGAGAAAAGCGACGGTTAACAGAAGCGAATAATTATCAGCAGTATGTACCAGCGCCCCCATACGTTGGTTCTGCAACCAGGCGACACCTTTGTCAAAAGCAACCGCTGCCAGCCCAACAAGCGTGCCGACGACTGCCGCCATAAACAAAATGGCTAACGGGGTTTTATCGCGCTCAAGAAGTTGGCGAATCAGTTGTCTGCGTCGCAGGCGCGCGGCCTGCGGTGTTTCTAAAGAGGGAGTATCAGTTTTCATCCAATGATCACTTATTGGTCATACAAATAAGATGACGGCATTTTACTCGCACGTTCCATGAAAATCCTTTGCAAAGCGTAATGTTTCAAATGCACAAAACTTTTATACTCTAAGAAATCAGGATTGCACCAGTACAAGCAGCCTGATGTTTGACGAGTATTTAACTTGTTATGAATAACATAGAATAGCAGCCATTCACTTTTTCTACGAATCAGGAACCCTCCATGAGTAAGTCTGAAAATCTTTACAGCGCAGCGCGCGAGCTGATCCCTGGCGGTGTGAACTCCCCTGTTCGCGCCTTTACTGGCGTGGGCGGCACTCCACTGTTTATCGAAAAAGCGGACGGCGCTTATCTGTACGATGTTGATGGCAAAGCCTATATCGATTATGTCGGTTCCTGGGGGCCGATGGTGCTGGGCCATAACCATCCGGCAATCCGCAATGCCGTGATTGAAGCCGCCGAGCGTGGTTTAAGCTTTGGTGCACCAACCGAAATGGAAGTGAAAATGGCGCAACTGGTGACCGAACTGGTCCCGACCATGGATATGGTGCGCATGGTGAACTCCGGCACTGAAGCGACCATGAGCGCCATCCGCCTGGCCCGTGGTTTTACCGGTCGCGACAAAATTATTAAATTTGAAGGGTGTTACCATGGTCACGCTGACTGCCTGCTGGTGAAAGCCGGTTCTGGCGCACTCACGTTAGGCCAGCCAAACTCGCCGGGCGTTCCGGCAGATTTCGCCAAACATACCTTAACCTGTACTTATAATGATCTGGCTTCTGTACGCGCCGCATTTGAGCAATACCCGCAAGAGATTGCCTGTATTATCGTCGAGCCGGTGGCAGGCAATATGAACTGTGTTCCGCCGCTGCCAGAGTTCCTGCCAGGTCTGCGCGCGCTGTGCGACGAATTTGGCGCGTTGCTGATCATCGATGAAGTGATGACCGGTTTCCGCGTAGCGCTAGCTGGCGCACAGGATTATTACGGCGTAGTGCCAGATTTAACCTGCCTCGGCAAAATCATCGGCGGTGGAATGCCGGTAGGCGCATTCGGTGGTCGTCGTGATGTAATGGATGCGCTGGCCCCGACGGGTCCGGTCTATCAGGCGGGTACGCTTTCCGGTAACCCGATTGCGATGGCAGCGGGTTTCGCCTGTCTGAATGAAGTCGCGCAGCCGGGCGTTCACGAAACGCTGGATGAGCTGACAACACGTCTGGCAGAAGGTCTGCTGGAAGCGGCAGAAGAAGCCGGAATTCCGCTGGTCGTTAACCACGTTGGCGGCATGTTCGGTATTTTCTTTACCGACGCCGAGTCCGTGACGTGCTATCAGGATGTGATGGCCTGTGACGTGGAACGCTTTAAGCGTTTCTTCCATATGATGCTGGACGAAGGTGTTTACCTGGCACCGTCAGCGTTTGAAGCGGGCTTTATGTCCGTGGCGCACAGCATGGAAGATATCAATAACACCATCGATGCTGCACGTCGGGTGTTTGCGAAGTTGTGATCCAGCATGGTTTGTCGGATGCGGCGTGAACGCCTTATCCGACCTACGATTCGGGGCCGTTTGTAGGCCCGATAAGACGCGCCAGCGTCGCATCGGGCATCCGTTGTCGCGTAAACGCTTTATCCGTCCAGGCGTACAGGGCCGTTATATGGAAAAATTAACGGCTCTGCTTTCTCAACAAATAGATAAAATATGGCGCGCCGATAAAGGTTGACAGCAGCCCCGCCGGGATCTGGAATGGAAACAGCACCATCCGCCCACACCAGTCAGCGAACACCAGCAGTAAACCACCCACCAGCGCCGAAATTACGATGTGTGGCATCGTCCGTCGAAAGCCCATCATCCGCGCAATATGCGGTGCCATTAAACCAACAAAACTCAACGGTCCAATAGTCATCGTCGCGGTCGCCGTCAGGCAAGCCGCTAACAGCAGCAGCGCAATTCGCGTCGGCGTCAGCGCCATTCCTACGGCTCGGGCGGTATCACCACCCAGCGGTAAAATGGTCAGCCAGCGGCGGCACAGCGGGGTAATCGCCAGCAAAATCACCATCACAATTCCGGTGCGCCAGACCTGCGCATCGGTCGCGTTGTAGGTCGAACCGGAAATCCAGGTCAGCACTTGCGCCATTCGCGGGTCACCACTTGCCTGCAACATCATCAAAAGCATGGTGAACGCGGTGCTTAACGCCATCCCCGCCAGTAACATACGGTGTGGGGAAAATCCACTGCGGCCGGCGGCGATCATAATGATCAACAGCGTCACCGCCGCGCCGAGACTGCCTGCAGGTAACAGCCAGCCAAAGGCATTACCCGGCACCAGAAACAGCATCAACACCACGCCAAACGCCGCGCCGGAGCTAATCCCCAGCACTTCCGGGCTTGCCATCGGGTTTCCGGTCAGTCGCTGAATAATACAGCCCGCCACCGCCAGCATGACGCCCGCAAACAGCGCCGCCATAATTCGCGGCCAGCGCCAGGGCATTAAATCCTCGAGCAACGCCCCGCTCGCCCACGTCCAGCCGTGCGCATCACGACCAAACGACAGCGCCACCACCACAGCCATCAACAGCAGCACGCCGCCCGCGAGGGCAAACGCCAGCACATGTTGGCGTTCAGCCGCGACACGATCGTTGACCTTCATATCCGGCGCGCTAATGCTGCGTAAACGCGGCAACAGCCACAGTAGCAGCGGCGCACCGATCAACGCAGTGACCGAACCGGTGGACACTTCCATCCACACGCGAGTCAGCCAGAGGATGATTTGATCGGAAAGCCAGAGGATCAGCGCACCAATCAACGACGCCAGCATCAGTCGTGGCAGCAGACGCCGCGCCCCCAGCATTTTTGCCAGCAGCGGCGCGAACAACCCGATAAAGCCGATAATCCCCACAGCGTTCACCAGCAGCGCACTGATGACAATCGCCAGCGACAGCGCCGCCAGACGCGCAAGCGACAAGGCCAGCCCGAGATTGCGCGCCACGCCATCATCAAGCCCCATCAGGGTTAACGGACGAAGTAGCAGCAACGTCAGCATCACACCGCCCAGCAGCTGCGGCCATAAACGCTCAACGCCGCCCCAGTCGGTTTGCGTCAGCGTTCCAGTGCTCCACAGAAACATGCTTTGCAGTTGGTCATGATGGAAGATAACCAGTAACTGATTGATTGCGCCGCAATAAAGGCTCACTACCAACCCCGCGAGAATCAGCGTTACCGGCGACAGCCGTTTCCCCCACGCGACGCCAAAGACAATTAAGCCAACAACACAAGCCCCTGCCAGCGCAGCAAACTGGCTCGCCATCGCACCAGGGATCGCCCAGAGCGTAGTGACGGTAATCCCCAGTTGCGCGCCTGTAGCAACGCCAAGCGTCGTCGGCTCCGCCAGCGGGTTACGCAGCACTTGCTGAAACAGCACGCCCACCAGCCCCAGACCCGCGCCCACCAGCAGCGAAATCACCAGACGCGGCAACAAGCTGTAGTGAAAAATCATCTGCTCGATGACGTCAATATCCGGCGACCAGGCAGCCTGCGCCCACTGGCTACGCGGCAGCGCCTGCGAGAAGTTCATCCAGGTGAGCGCCGTAGCGACAATCACTAACAGCGCCAGCAATAACGCCGGGAAAAGCGCAATTCGTTTACTCACGCTTTACCTCCGATGGCGTTATCCAGAACGCGCACAAAGTGCATTGCCGAGAGCGTCGCACCATAAAACCAGACTGCAGGTACGCGCTGAAAGCGTCCGGCGCGGACAAACGGCATGGCCTGCCACAGCGGCGTTGCCATTAGCGCATCCATGTCTTTGCTGTTGTCGTGATCAAAACAGAGCACATCAACGTCTTTATACGCCGCCAGACGATCGATACTGACGGCGGTACTGCCCCAGAAGTTGGTTTCCCCTTGCCAGGCATTTGGGATGCCGTACTCATCAAGAATTTCCTGGAACAAGCTGTTTGGACCGAAGACCAGCATATGGCGCGGATCGATAAGCGTCGTCAGCAATAACGGACGCGCACCACGCTTCACAAAGCGGGGTTTCATGCTGCGGATAAAGTCTTCATATTGCGCTAAATGCGTTTCCGCTGCGCTTTGCAGGTTAAGTAAATCTGCCATTTCCGTCAGCGATTTACGCGCCATCGCCAACGGCTGTTTGCCGTCACTGAAGTTAAATCCGCGACCCGGCGCAATACGAGCCAGCATTTCTGGTGAAGGGCCATATCCTGCCGACCAGACCATAAACGATGGTTTCATTTCGGTCAGCAGTTCAAGGTTAGGTTCTGTGCGCAAACCGACGTCGATCACTGAGTCCGGCAATGGTGGTTCGCTGACCCACAGGCGATAGTTGATGGTATCCGCCACGCCGTAAGGCACGATGCCGAGCGCCAGCAGTAATTCCACCGGCAACCACTCCAGCGCCACAATACGATTGGGATCAATAGCCGCCGCGTGGGCGGTATTCATCTGCCATAACAACGGAGAAAGCGCCATCGCCGTTAACAGTCGACGGCGCGAAATAAGAGGTAAGCCGCTCATCAATAAACAAAACTCACAGGTGCAGCACCCGCCGGATGCGGCAAAATACCCATCGGGATGCCATAAATCATTTCGAGGGTTTCGCCGCGCATAATTTCCGCAGGCGTTCCCTGAGCAATCATTTCACCGCCGCGCAGGGCGACCAGATAATCACAGTAGCGTGCCGCCATATTGATATCGTGCAACACGGCAATGACCGTCAGGCCACGCTCCTGACTTAAACGGTGCACCAGCGACAGCACATCAACCTGGTGGGCGATATCCAGCGCCGAGGTCGGTTCGTCGAGCAACAGACAACGGCTATCCTGCGCCACCAGCATGGCGATCCACGCCCGCTGACGTTCGCCGCCAGAGAGACTATCGACCAGCCGATGCGCCAGCGGTTTTAAGCCAACCAGCGAGATAGCTTCCTCGACTTTTTCGCGATCTGCCGCCCCAAAGCGCCCCAGCGCGCCATGCCACGGGTAACGACCAATCGCCACCAGTTCACGCACGGTCATCCCTTCTGCCGGAGGAAGCTGCTGCGGCAAATAAGCCACTTTGCGGGCAAACGCTTTGCTGCTCCAGCTTTCCAGCGGTTGGGCATCAAGAAGAATCTCCCCTTCCGACGGCGGCTGATGACGGCCAAGCATTTTGAGCAGAGTGGATTTACCAGAACCGTTGTGACCAATCAGACCGGTCACTTTCCCGGCAGGAAAGGTTAACGACAGCGGATGCAAAAGCGTGCGCCCGGGCACACGAAAGGAGATATTACGCAGTGCAAAAGTGGTATCGGAATGATTCGTGTATTCCTGCATAACAGCCAACTTGTGAAATGGGCACGGAAATCCGTGCCCCAAAAGAGAAATTAGAAACGGAAGGTTGCGGTTGCAACGACCTGACGTTCTGCGCCCCAGAAGCAGCCATAAGTGTTAAAGCAGCTGGCGACGTATTCACGATCGAACAGGTTGTTAACATGCAGCGCCACGTTGGAGCCAGCCATGCCGACTCGCGCCAGATCATAACGTACTAACGCATCCACGACCGTATAACTTCCCACTTTAAAGGAGTTAGCCGGATCACCATAACTGGAGCCAGTATAACGACCACCGGTGCCCAGCGTCAGACCTGAAAGCGGACCGTCAAAGAAGGTGTAGTCAGCCCACAACGAAGCCATGTGTTTTGGCACCTGTGCAGGCGTATTGCCTTTATAGGTAGTATCGGTGGTGTATTCCGCATCGGTGTAAGTATAAGAACCGACTACGTTAACACTCGCCGACAGCGCCGCTTTCGCTTCGATTTCTACGCCACGTGCGCGGATCTCGCCACCTTCAACCGAGAAGAAGGAACCCTCAGGGTCCGCCATCAGGTTGTTGGTTTTAGTGAGATTATACACGGCACCAGTAACTACAATCGGACGATCTTCCGGTACATATTTCACGCCGACTTCATACTGCTTACCTTTAGACGGTGCGAAAATATTACCATCCTTCCCAACTTGCGAAGAAGGTTCAAACGATTCGCTATAGCTGAAGTAAGGTGTTACACCATTATCAAACAGGTAGTTAACACCACCACGCCAGGTAAACTGTTTGTCATCACGTTTATCGGTCGTCCCGGCAACGCGGTTAAGAGATTCTTGATCTGCCCAGTCATAACGACCGCCTAGGGTGACCAGCACTTTATCCCACTGCGCCTGATCCTGAACATAAACGCCCGTTTGTTTCTGTTTATTCAGAATGCGGTAAGGGCCGGAGTTTGCCGGATCTTTGGCATTGAAGTCGAAATCGGTATTCACCGGATTGTACAGATTGAGCAGTGGCACAGAGTCGTCGTAACCAAACCAGGCGTTGATGTCATTACGCATACGCATAAAGTCGACACCGGTCAGCAGGGTGTGGTCGATATCGCCAGTGGCAAACTTGCTCTGCAACTGGGTATCAACGGAGAAGTTTTGCAGCTTCTCATCATCAACGACGTATTTACGTGCCAGATAATGGCCTTTATCCGCTGGCGCTAATGCCGCACACTGTTTGCTGTAAGCATTCGCCGGATCGGAGCAGACGCCGTAACCATAAACGCTGTTTTGCGAGGTTTTGTTTTCAGCAAAGCGCAGGTTCTGACGCACAGTAAAGGTGTCGTTAAATTCGTGATCGAAGCTGTAGCCGACCATCTTCTCATTACGAGAATAGGTGTTGTTCTTCGCCCCTTCATTAAAGTCTGTCGGCAGACGCTTACCGTTCGGCAGCGGCTCAACGGTTCCCTCTTTCGGCAACCAGCCGTAATAACCGGTTTCCGGCTCGTTCTGGAAGTAAGAAAGGAAGGTAAAATTGGTTTTATCATCCGGACGCCAGGTGAACGCCGGTGCAATAGCATAACGCTGCTCTTCTGACCCTTTCTGCTGGGCATTGGCAGAACGCGCAAGACCGGTCAGGCGATAAGAGTAAACACCGTCATCATCCAACGAATCGCTAAAGTCAAAACCAGTCTGGAACAGGCTGTCAGTACCGGCTTTAAACTGAACTTCTTTCAGCGGTTCGGTGGTCGGACGCTTGCTGACCATATTCAACAGGCCGCCAGGACTGCTTTTACCGTAAAGCACGGAAACCGGGCCACGCATAATTTCAGCGCGTTCCAGCATATACGGGTCAATGACCGCATCGTTATAGAAGTTGCCCTGCAACTTCAGGCCATTCAGATAGTTATTCTGGCTTTGGCCTTCTGCCGCAAAGCCGCGAATGATCAGGTGGTCATAGGTGTTGGATGCGCCACGCGTACCAACAGAGACACCCGGCGTGTAGCTAAGCGCTTCTTTTACCGACTTCGGCTGATGCAGCGCCATCTCTTCGGCGGTCACAACAGAAATAGACTGTGGCACTTTTTGAATCGGCGTATCGGTTTTAGTGCCGGTAGCAGACTGTCGCGCCGCAATAGTTGCAGCAGGCCCCCATGCGCTTTCTTGCGGCGCAGGTGCAGCGGTAACGGTGATAGTGTCTTCTTTCGGTTCAACCGCTGCCTGTGCATAAACAGACATGCCGCTAACCGCTGTGGCTACTACAACTGCGATTTTACGCAGTGAGTGTTTTGGCTGAGCAGTTTTGGAACGCGCCATTGGTATATCTCTGATGTAAAGTGAATGATAACGTAAACGAGAATGATTATTATAAAGATAAGATAATATTCGAAACGCTGGCGGGTTCGCAAGCGGTACGCAATCTGAGCGTTCCTGAAGGGTTAATAAACAACCAGATGAAAAGAAAGGGTTAATATCTTAGATGGGATGTTATTTTACCGGATGGCAACTCGCCATCCGGTATTTCACGCTTAGATGTTAATTACTACCAAACATATCCTTGATCCAACCGGCTACACCGTCGCTGTCTTTCTGCTCTTGCTGAGCAGGTTGCTGTTGCGGCTGTTGCTGCGGCTGAGAAGACTGATCAAACGGATTGCCTGACGGCTGCTGCTGCATCTCGCTCTGCTGGCACAGCGATTGCGGATCGCTGGTCCAGACCGGCAAGATACGCATGCCACCGCTGCAAACAAAGTTGCCGTCGTAGTCCACGCCCATATCTGCAATATCTTCTGGCGGAACAAGATTCAGCGGCGTTGGCGTCTGGTTAGCCAGATAACGCTGATAAATCGACATTGCCCCGCTGGCACCATACAGTTTGGTCGGCTGGTTGTTATCACGGCCGACCCAGGTGATGGTCACCGTGCTGCCGTCAATGCCCGCAAACCAGGTATCTACGTTATTGTTGGTAGTCCCTGTTTTCCCTGCCAGATGCAGGTTCGGGTATTTCGCCCCAAGCTGACGACCCGTACCGCGTTGTACCACCTGCTGCATGGTCCATAGTGTCAGATACGCCGCCTGCGCCGGAACAGCGCGTTCCGCCTGCGGGAAGCTCTGATACAGCACTTTGCCATCTTCCGCGATTACCGAACGCAGCGCAGAAAGCGGTGCACGGTTACCACCGCTGGCGATGGTCTGGAATGCCTGCGCCACTTCGATTGGCGTTAAGTTCAACGCCCCCAGCAGCATTGCCGGAACCGGATGCAACTGATCTTTCGGTACGCCCAGTTTAATCCAGGTCTCCGTAACCGCAGGCAGCCCCAGCGCCATCCCCAGATTTACCGTCGGCACGTTCATCGAACGGGTCAACGCATCCACCAGCATCACTCTGCCGCTTTCGCTATAACGACGGTCATCATTCTGCGGTGACCAGACCTGGCCATTCGGCTGACGCAGCGCAATTGGCGCATCCGCAATCCACGTATTCAGACGATAGATTTTCGGCTGGCTTAAGGCCGTCAGATAAGTCGCTGGTTTTGCAAGGGAACCAATCGAACGACGCGCCTGCATCGCACGGTTGTAGCCCGCAAACTGCGGCTCAGAACCTCCGACCATCGCACGAACTTCACCACTAAAGCGGTCGACGACCACAATCGCAGTTTCAAGATCGCTCAACTTACGCTGTTTCTTCAGTGCCGGAATGCCTTCCACGGCGGCTTTTTCTGCCGCGTCCTGGGCCACCGAGTCAAAGGTAGTGAAGATCTTCACGCCGGAGAGATCTTTTACCTTATCGCCCAGTTTTGCCTGCAGCTCCTGACGCACCAGTTGCATAAAGGCTGGCTGAGGAGAGATCACCCCACCGCGCGGCTGAACCCCCAGCGGACGGGCACTCAACATGTCATAGAGTTCTTGATCAATAATCTGTTGCTGTTGCAGCAGACGCAGCACCAGATTACGTCGCTCCAGCGCCAGTTTTGGGTTACGCCACGGGTTGTAGATGGACGCCCCTTTCACCATACCGACTAACAGCGCCTGCTGGTCGAGGCTTAGCTCTTCTACCGGGCGACCAAAGTAATACAAGCTTGCCAGCGGGAAGCCGCGGATTTCGTTGTCGCCGCTCTGACCGAGATACACCTCGTTCATATACAGCTCAAGAATACGGTCTTTGCTGTAACGCGCGTCCATGATCAGCGCCATGTAAGCTTCGTTCGCTTTACGCCAGTAAGAACGCTCGCTGGAGAGGAACAGGTTTTTCACCAGCTGTTGCGTCAGCGTACTCGCACCCTGTACCGTGCGTCCGGCGGTCAGGTTTGCCAGCACCGCACGTCCGATTGAGTAGAGACTGATTCCATCATGCTCGTAAAAATGACGGTCTTCTGTCGCCAGCAAAGTATCCACCAGCAAATCCGGGAAACCACTGCGCGGCACAAACAGACGCTGCTCACCGTTTGGCGAAGAGATCATGGTGATCAGACGCGGATCAAGACGGAAGAAACCGAACTGACGGTTGTTCTCCATATTGACGATCGTCGCCAGATGATCGCCATCAAAGGTCAGACGCGCGCGCACCTGTCCTTCTTTACTGTCCGGGAAATCAAACGGACGGCGAATCATCTCAATGCTGTTGGCCTGCACGGTAAATTCGCCAGGACGGGTCATTTTCGACACCTGACGATACTGGGTCGCCTCCAGCAGCTTCACCATCTCGTTCTTGCTGATGGTCATGTCTGGCTCAAGATTGACCATTCGGCCATAAACTGCCGCAGGCAGTTGCCAGACCTTGCCATCAATACGGCTACGAATTTTTTGATCGAGATAAACGCCGTAAATGGCGATCAGCACGGCAAAAACGATAGCCAGTTTTAGCAGTAGCCATAGCCAGCCGCGTTTGCCACGAGGCTTACGCCCTTTGCCTTTGCCCTTACCTTTGCGCGGCATCGGTTCTTCATCCTCATAGTCATCATAATCGTCGTAATCATCGTCATCTTCGTAACGACGACGGCTTACCTTTTGTTTGACCGGACGCGTCGGTTTCCCTTTGCGTCCAATTGGCTCGCGGTCATTCCCGGCCATGCTTTTTCTCCGCAATATTCAGGCGCAAAAGCCCGATTTTCTGTTCTTCTGTTACAAGACAGAAGAAGATATCTCTCAAAATTTGTGCTCGATCGGTCCCCTCTCCCTTGAGGGAGAGGGTTAGGGTGAGGGTGAACGTGCGCGCTGATG
>OKVR01000176.1_pt1 | contig 28146 bp, 19 predicted proteins | sample 1606891 | NCBI WGS metagenome assembly OKVR01 (sample SAMN03281011, study PRJEB24777) | human gut metagenome | isolation source: fecal sample PR176 from 1 month old male Indian infant, caesarean delivered... | place: Singapore | collected 2006-01-13 | reverse complement strand
CCGCGATCATCGACCGCATCGTCCACCACGGACGCCTCATCGAATTCACCGGCCCCAGCCGACGCGTCAGCCAGGCCCTCATGTTCGGCAAGACGGACAACCAGTAAAACAAACCACCGGCCGGCACTCCTCATGCCGAAAACCGAAAAAAATTAGTGACGAAACACGAAACACCGACTTGACTAAAAACATATGAGGACAGCATCGGTCAACTCATCCTGCAGTGGCTTCGCAAACCTGAGTACTGGTCGGAAGGAAGTTCCGGCACGCAGGCACTATGGCACGCGTACACCCCGAAGCCGGTTACTCCCAGCGAATTGGCCTTGTCGCGTCAGGCATGCGGTGTCGCATGTGATGCACAGCCTGTCATCAAAGGCACGCTGCCCAATCGGGACATCGCCCATATGGCCGCCACATCCTTGGGATACTTGACATGGGGCGTTACGAACGATCCAATGGACTATGGTCTCGGTGATCTGGGCGGATGGGCCCTGGATTTGCTGCAGATTTGGGGAAGCTACCTGGCGAATGCCCCGGAAGAGGACCTGGCGTCATGGCTGCACGCTCATCTCGGCGAGCAAGACGCTCGTATGGGATTCAGTTACAGCGATGTTCTCGCGGACTGTGATGCATGGTTGCTGGCGCGGTCCATGCAGAGCAATTCCTCCGAAAGGTCATTGTCCACCGCTATGCGGGACATGTTCGCGCAAAGCGAGACGAATCGAATTAAACGGTTCTATCAGTCTCGGTTCAAGGGAAGTGCGGACAACCTGGTCATCGCATTTCGAAAGCTCGTTGATGGAATCGATCTTGGAATATTCGATAACGTATCCGGAAGTAAAAAAGCACTGCTCATTGCGTCACATGCAGACCGACTCCCGAGTCAAGCGGAGGCTGGTATATTAGCATTATCCTATGCTGAATCTCTTGAAAAATCCGAACCGTTAATCAATCATGATTGTGATCGCATTGCGTGGAATGATTCAGCCATTCCACGCAATGCGCCTCTGGTAAAACGTCATAGAGTCATTAGAGCGGAAAGTAGTGTTATCACAAGAACGGGAAAGACCATGACCAGCACGAGAAACGATATGATTCCCACAAGGACATGCGAGGCGGAAGAGGAATGATCACGAAGTTCCGGATATACAGATCGCATATATGAACGCACGCCAAAGATGACAAGCGCCGCAATCCAGCAGACTACCCCCATAATCAATACTAAGGTAAGTCTACGTACATACTCAGTTGCCGTAGTTAAATTCATGCACGAAGAGGAAGAGAACGTTAAGACTCTGCAGATTATAGTATCATCATCGCCATTGGCGCCCCATTCCGCCCACAAAATAAGTGCTGGTGAAAGCAGCAGTAATCCCAGCCACCATAGCGCACGCCTGGCTTTGCCCAAAGCCACATAGCATCTACTCGCCTTAGGGAATTTGGTAGCTGCTTTCGGTGCCAAAGCACATCTCTCGCCGGAAAAATTTTCTGACGTATCTTCTGTGCCGTGTTTCTTCCCAATGCCATCGGTTGTAGCCGGATTCGCTTTGCAAGTGTGGCGTTCGTTCCCGGCGTCGCCCCCCGCCTTGATGCCGTCCGTGGACCCGGTGTTCCCGCGCCCGCCCGCTGGCTTGCCCATGTCCCCTCCGATCTGTCGAGGTGCCCGTTCCGCGCGTCCGTTCTCTGCGCGCCCGCCCGGCGTGCGCCGTCGCCGGCCAGTCTAGGGCCGGATGACGCGAGCGGGGAGGCCCGCGCCGTTTATCGGCACGGAACCTCCCCGCTCGCTTTTGTCGATCGGTCGGCCGGGAATCAGCCCGTGTTCTGCAGGCCGGCAGCAACACCTGAAACGGTGCAGAGGATCAGATAGATGAATCCGGCCTGCTGGCTTTGCGAGAGCTCTTCCTTGTCCACCTTCTTGCGCAGCGACTTGAGCGCCAGCACCTGAGTGACGGACAGTGCGTCCACGTATGGGGAGCGGATGCGGATGGCCTGGCCGAGCACGTGACGGTGCTGCAGCGGCCACTTGTCGCCCACGATGGCCAGAACCCACTTGCGGGTGAGCTCCATCTCCTCGAGTACCTTCTTGTTGAGGTCCTCGCGGTCGCCGAGGGCGAGGTACATCTTGGCGATGCGCTCGTCCGTCTTGGCGATGGACATCTCGATGTTGTCGATGAAGGTGGAGAACAGCGGCCATTCCTCGTAGGCCTTGCGCAGGGTCTCCAGATCGCCGAACTTCTCGCATGCGGTGCCGAGACCGTACCAGGCGGCCAGGTTGATGCGGGCCTGAGCCCAGGAGAAGATCCACGGAATCGTGCGCAGGTCGTCGAGCGACTTGGCGCCGAGGCCACGCTTGGCCGGGCGGGAGCCGATCGGCAGCAGGCCGATTTCGGTCAGCGGCGTGACGATCGAGAACCACGGGGCAAAGCCGTCGGTGTTCAGCAGGTCGAGGAAGCGGTTGTGCGCGGCCTCGTCGAGCTGAGCGGCCATATCGGCGTACTTCTCGGTCATCTCGGTGTTGCGCTTCTCCACGCTCGGCGCGGACTGCAGCAAGGTCGCCGCAGCCACGGACTCGACGTGGCGGATGGCCAGCACCGGGTTGCCGTAGCGGGCGAAGATGACCTCGCCCTGCTCGGTGAGCTTGAAGCGGCACTTGACGGAACCGACCGGCTGGGCGAGCACCGCGCGGTTGGCGGGGCCGCCGCCACGACCGACGGCGCCGCCGCGGCCATGGAACAGGGTCAGGTCGATGTCGTGCGACTCAGCCCACTTGGCGATGCGCTCCTGAGCGGAGTGCAGGGCCAGCGTGGCGGAGGTCGGGCCGGCGTCTTTCGAGGAGTCGGAGTAGCCGAGCATGACCTCGAGCTTGTTGCCGGTGGCCTTCAGACGAGCCTGGACCTCGGGGATCTTGATCATTTCCTCGAGCACATCCACCGAGTTCTGCAGATCCTCAAGCTGCTCGAACAGCGGGATCACGTCGATGGTGGGCACGTCCTCCGGGTGGGAGAAGGCCAAGCGGTTGAGCTCGTAGACATCCCTGATGTTCTGGGCGCTCTTGGTGAAGGAGATGATGTAGCGGCGGGCGGCCTTGAGGCCGTTGCGCTTCTGGATGGCACCGAGGGCGCGGAAGGTGTCGAGCACCTCGTGCGTCATCGGCTGCAGTTCGCCGCGCTCGCCATGCAGGCCGTGCTCGCGGATATCCGCAAGGGCGCGGGCGTGCACCACGGAGTGCTGACGGAACTCCATCTCCACCATGTGGAAGCCGAAGGTCTCGGTCTGCCAGATCAGATCCTGCAGCGGGCCGTAAGCGGAACGCTTGGCGCCGGCGGCGGCCAGCGAACGCTGGACCACCTTGAGGTCGGCGAGGAAGTTGTCGCAGGAGTGGTACATGAGGTCGGCATCGCGTTCGATGGTGTAGTGCAGACGGTCGGCCATCACCAGCATGACCGCGCGGTGCATCTCCTTGGTGGAGATCAGGGCGGCCTTGTCGGTCAGACGCTCGCTCATTTCCTTCTGGTGGCTCCAGAGGTTCTTGAGCTCGGCGCTCGGCGGCGTGGTCTCGGCTTCCATCGTGAGGTTGCGGCCGACAGTGCGGGTGGCTTGCTCAAGGGCGGCGATCACGTGATCGGAGAACTTGCGGGCCACGGCGCGGCTCACCTTGGCGGTGACGTTCGGGTTACCGTCGCGGTCGGAGCCGATCCAGCTGCCCGGGTGGAAGAACGCGGGGCAAGCGGGCTCGACGAGACCGGCCTTATCGCCCAGGACCCAGTCGTCGAAGCGACGGTAAACCTTGGGGATGGTGTTGAACAGCGTGTTGTCGAAGATGTCGAGAATTGTGTCCGCTTCCTCAACCGGGGTCGGCTTCTTCAGCGCGATTGGAGAAGTGCGGAACAGGGCGTCGATCTCGTTGTAGAGACGGCGCAGGCATTCCTTCTTATCCGAGCCGCCGAGGCGCTTGTACTCCTCAAGCAATTCGGAAACGCGGCGAATCTTGCCTTCCACGGCCTTACGACGGGCCTCAGTGGGGTGCGCCGTGAAGACGGGGTGGAATTCGAGCTGGTTGAGCAGTTCCTTGGCCTTGGCCGGGCCAGTCTCATTGATGAGCTGGTGGTAAGCGACGGTGAGCTCGTTGATCGGGTCGACCGCCTGGTCAACGGGCACGTTGTTCTCGCGCTCGTGGAGCACGGAAACGCGGTAGTTCTCCTCGGACAGGTTTGCCAGATGGAAATACGTGGCGAACGCGCGGGCCAGCAGCTGGGCGTCGTGCAACGTCATGTTGTCGATGACGTTCACGGCCTCCTTCAGGCCATCCTGGTCGGGGTTCGGATCCTTCAGCTCGGCGAAATGCTCGGCGCTGGCCTCCACCGCGTAATGACGCACGGTGTCGAACGTAGACAGCAGTTCGGGGTTGTATTCGCCCAGTACGTTACGCAGGATCTCAAGACACAGATCCATGTCGTACTTCAGGCTTTCGGGAAGATCATGCTCCTCCGGGCCCTTTCGGCCGGTCCCGGTAGTGACGATGGCGGCGTCAGCGGGAGTGATCTGTTCTTCAGGTGTTGCCATATAACCTCCTTTGCCGAATAACAGGTTGCTCGGTCTACTGGTCGTCTGCGGCTCCTCCGCAGTTGTTGAGACCAGTCGTTGCGAGCCCACAGCCCATATTCAACGTGGTTGTTGTGTGGGCAATAGTGTATCCCCGCGAAATCGCTTTTTACGTTACGAAGTCCATATAGTGCGCCAAGTTGTCCACCTATAGAGACCGAATATCGGACAGCATATGAGACACTGTCCGATTCGCGGAAGATTTGAGCGCCTTACGATTGCTGGCGGGGAAGGCAGGGAGTAGTAATGAAGGATGTGAGCGAACAGAAGAAAAAAAGTGCGCCCGAAGCGAAAGGCGCAACGGCTGTACGTAAATTCCACACCCACTCCATTCCGCTGGACATGGAAGATATTGCACGCGATTGGGAAAAACCGGTGGTGGACGCCGGTATCGCCGCCAAAGCCAGCGTGATTGTACGAGTCGGCATGTTGGACCTGGGAGCCGGCACCGGCTCCTTCCGCGTGCGTGAAATGATGCACCGCATCGCCTACCCGCTGGGCGTGCACGTACGCGCCGACGTGAACCTGACGGATATCGAGGCCACCTGCACGGATGGTCGTAACCGCATCACCGAAGTCGTGGATTTGCCGAGTACCGGCGTGAACACCGAACGTATCTGGCTGCTGGAACATTTCGCCGACTGGTTCTCCGTGAATCTCGGCAAGGGGTCGATGTATCACGTTGATTCGCAACTGTCCGATGGCGTGGTCAAGCATTTGGACGAACGTGACGCTTCGCAGTATTCGGCCGATCTGGCCAAGCGCCTGCGCGAACGTGCCAAGGTCGAGGCTGAGGCGGCCAACGGCAGCGTGGACGAGGCGCTGGATCTTGCGTCGAAAACCAAGGTACTCGTGACCTCCGTGGCCAAGTCCTTGGACGATGACAATGAAGAAGCCCACCGACTTTTGGCGGACAGCGCGGAAGTCACTCCGGTCGAAGACAAAGCGGCCGAAGAGAAGGCCTACGACGATGCCGAAGTGTTTACCGGTGACTCCAATGAGTCGGTTGAATCGGCGAACGCGGCGAACGGCGCAACCGCCGAAAGCCCTGCTGCAAGCAGTACGAAGCGTAAGAATCGCGTGCCCAAGGAATACGCCGAACACTTCAACGAGCGCTCCGACGAAGAGAAGGCCAAGGGCGGTATCACCGTGCGGCAGGCGCACGAGCGACTCGATCTGATTGAGCGCCGCAAGCCGCTGTACAAGCCGTGGTTCTCCGGTCTGGCCTCCGCCCTAGCCTGCGCGGCCTTCGTGTTCCTGCTCGGCGGCGGCCCATACGACATGATCGGTGCGTTCGTGGGCGCGGGCCTTGGCCAGTGGATGCGTCGCCGGCTGTTTGCATACCATCTGAACCAGTTCTTCGTCACCTTTGTGTGTGTGGCCGCGGCGGCGCTCGCCTGCACCGGCACCCTGCGACTCATCGGCATTTTCGACCCAGTCGCGCTCTCGCACGATACGGCCTACATCGGCGCCATGCTGTTCGTGATCCCCGGTTTCCCGCTCATCACAGGCGGACTCGACATGGCGAAAATCGACTTCCCCTCGGGCATCCAGCGCGTGGCGTACGTGCTGTGCATCATCCTGATGGCCACGCTGGCAGGCTGGGCCGTGGCCGTGATGGTGCACCTGCACCCGGAAGGCTTTGAGCCACTGGGGCTTGACCCGTGGGCCAACGGATTGCTGCGATTCGTGGCGGCGTTCGTCGGCGTGTGGGGCTTCTCCGTGCTGTTCAATTCGCCGCAGCGCATGTGCCTGACCGCCGCCCTGATCGGTGCGATCACGGACACGCTGCGCTTGGAATTGCAAGACTTCAACGTGGCACCCGAGATGGCTACCTTCATCGGCGCGTTTCTGGCGGGCATTCTGGCATCGGTGTGGCGTTCATCCGTGCGACGTGGCTGGCTACCGCCGCACCTCGGCTACCCGCGCATCTGCCTGACCGTGCCGTCGATCGTGATCATGGTGCCCGGTCTGTATATGTATCGTGCCATGTGGTACCTCGGCAGCTTCCAGACCATGAATGCGCTGGACTGGGCGTTCCGTGCGTTCATGGTGATTATCTGTCTGCCGATCGGCTTGGCGATGGCCCGCGTGGTGACCGACAAGTCCTGGCGCTACGACATCTGACCGTCATCTTGGCTCTCCTCAGGTGGGGGGAGCTCGGATAAAACAGCGTCTCAGTATGGAAACGGTGGAAGGTGCTTGAGCCCTTGTATCCACTACCATCAGGCGAAGTGCGTTGCGGCCGTATTCACGGCTGTGACGGTCTGTATGACGCCGCTCCGGCGTCAATCGCATATCAGCACATAGTTCTGCCATGGCGGTAGCCGCTTGGCGTCATGATTGAGGAGGGGCGCAGTTGGCCAACGATTTCTGGATTCTGCTGGCCATGGTCATCTATTTTGCGGCCATGCTGTCCATCGGATTCATCTACTCCAAACGCTCCAACTCCTCCTCCAAGGAATACTTTGCGGGCGGGCGCGGCGTGGGGCCGTGGCTCACGGCCCTGAGCGCCGAAGCCTCCGACATGAGCGGCTGGCTGCTGATGGGCCTGCCGGGCCTGGCCTACTTCACTGGTGCGGCCGACCCGATGTGGACCGCCGTCGGACTGGCGCTCGGCACCTATCTCAACTGGAAGCTTGTGGCCCGGCGACTGCGCCGCTACTCGGTAGTGACCGACGATGCCATCACCATTCCTGACTTCTTCGCCAAGCGTTTCCATGACAAGAAGGGCGTGATCTCCACCATCGCGGCCGTGATCATCCTGGTGTTCTTCAGCGTGTACGTGGGCAGCTGCTTCGTGACCGTGGGCAAGCTGTTCGCCACGTTGTTCGGTTTCGACTACCACGTCATGATGATCATCGGCGCGGTGGTCGTGTTCGTCTACACCGTGGTGGGCGGCTACTTGTCGGTGGTGATGACCGACTTCATTCAAGGCATGCTCATGTTCTTCGCGCTCGCGGTGGTGTTCATCGGCACCGTGGCCAGCGCGGGCGGTGTCGACAACACCGTGGAATTCCTGCGTGCCATCCCCGGCTACCTGTCCGGCACGCAGGTGGCCGCGCCCAAGCTGGACCCGGCCACCGGCCAGCAGCTCGTCGAGGCGGGCAAGGCCGTGTTCGGCGCGCCCTCCGACTACGGCATCATCACCATCATCTCCATGCTGGCGTGGGGCCTGGGTTACTTCGGTATGCCGCAGGTGCTGGTGCGCTTCCTGTCCATCCGCAGCGTGGAAGAAGTGCGCAAGTCCCGAATCATCGCCACCTCCTGGTGCGTGATTTCGCTGGGTTGCGCAGTGTGCATCGGCTTGGTGGGGCGTGCGATGATGCCCACCGAACTGCTGACCTCCACCGATGCGGAAACCATCTTCATCGTGCTGGCGCAGACCCTGCTGCCGAGCTTCATGTGCGGCGTGGTGGTCTCCGGCATTTTCGCGGCCTCGATGAGCTCCAGCTCCTCGTATCTGATCATCGGCGCTTCGGCCATGGGCGAGAACATCTTCCGCGGGCTGCTGCACCGCAAGGCCACCGACAAGCAGGTCATGATTGTGGCCAGGGTCACGCTGGTGGTCATGTTCCTGTTCGGCATTCTGGTGGCATACGACCAGAACTCGTCGATCTTCCAGGTGGTGTCTTACGCGTGGGCCGGGCTTGGTGCCTCATTCGGCCCGTTGATGCTGTGCTCGCTATACTGGCGTCGCGCCAACAAGGCCGGCGCCGTGGCCGGCATGCTGTCCGGCACGGCGGCCGTGCTGCTCTGGCACAACCTCGTCAAGCCCTTGGGCGGCGTATTCGCCATCTATGAGCTGCTGCCGGCGTTCATCATTTCGCTGCTGTTCATCGTGGTGGTTTCGTTGCTGACCGCCAAGCCGAACAAGCGCATGCTCTACGAATTCGACCACTACATGGACGATCCGCTGCCCGGCACCCTGCCGTCCGGCACCGTGCTCGTCGACGAGCCCATGGAAGCCATGGAGTCCGAGGTCCGCAGCGGCAAATGACACGTGCCTGCTGTGCGGTCGGCTCGTATGGCAGAGGAGTGGCTTTTTTGTGGTTCGGCAGGAACCATTGAGGCCAAAACGGACTTCGAGGGGCTGATTTGACGTTCTGGAGAGATCTACTTCCGTTTCAAGGGGCTGATGCCTGAGTAGACGCGGCTCCAAAACGGCGGAATGGCGTTGACGTAAGGGCATTGATACACGTGGTCTACCGGATGATCAGCCCCTTGAAACGGAAGTAGACCTCCGCCGGAGGTCAAATCAGCCCCTTGAAATGGGTTTTGAATACCGTAGCGCGGTGCGGACGGTGCGGACTGACTCTACCGGGCTTATTATTCCTGCGTCGTCGGAATAATTGGCAGCAGAGGCTCGAATTTCAGCCGTTTGTACAGTGGAATACGGCGTAGCTTTCGGACATCGCTAATTTGCTGGGTAGTTTGCCGCATCGTGAGCTGGACCGTTTTGCCCGTAACCTCCTGTATCCTTTCGGCAACTCTTCGGGCAAGGGCCTCTTCTCCCGCTTCGTCGCCAATATCTAATTTGGTGACTTGAATGTACTTCCAGCCAGCATCTTCGATCATCTGGCGGCGTCTCGCGTCATTCAGCCATTGCCCGGCATGATGAGAGCCTTCGTATTCGATACATATCTTGAATTCAGGGTATGCAAGATCGAGATATATGGGTCTGGTGTTGTTTCCTACGAATATTGGATAATTCACCTGCGGGCAATTCAGACCGTATTTCAAGAGAACCAAACGAGTTCGTGTTTCCATGGAGGAATCTGTGCCCGCGCGCGCCAAAAGTAGGGCGCGACGGCATTTGTTATACCCGCGGAACAAATACGAATTGGTGCCATTCTCTTTGTCGGCTCGCACCTGGGCCTCGGCCTCATCGAGATACAGAGAAAGGGCGTCGATGGTTGTTCTGCAGAGCCTTCGATCTCGTCGCATCATGGAATCAGCGAGAACGATGAGTTCTTCAAGTTCGAGATACGTGGAGAACATGGCCCATGTGCAAGCTGGTGAAGTGCATGTGAATTGTCCCTCGATTATGACCGTGTCTAGTGGAAAAGGCCATACAACCACTTTGACCCCCACAATGTGCCGTTTGTCATTGGCGTGTGGAACCGCAACAATGGTTGTAGTTGCAAGGCCTCTGTGTTTGCTTGATATGCGGGGTACTTCAATTGACAAAAGCTCCAACGCTGTTGTCAGGGCATAGGGTGGGCGCCATGCGCTTCGTCGTTGAACATCTGCGCACGTCTGCATTCGTTGGTACTTCTGCATTGTCAGCTCGGTCAATGCCGTTGAGCTACCCATGATGATCACCCCTTCGTGATGTTCGCTTTGTCCTCGCAGTGTAGAGTCCGGCTACCGGCCTTGTCTACCGCCCCAATTTTTCGGTGGATAAATGTGGATAAGTCGGTGGATAAACTATGGGTGTTCATCGCAGTTGCAGGCCATCCCGCAATTACATGGAACGTAGGGGTTTGCAGGCAGCCAGCGGGAATCGCCGCCGACGGCGCGATTCAGCTTGGACGAATCTCCATGGCGTTCATGCAAAGGTGGCATGATGGCCGGTATGAGTAGCTTGGTGCGTATTGTCAATGCCGGTGTTCCGGGGTCTCAGGACCGCGTGGATGTGGTGCTTCGCGATGGGGGTGTTGCGTCTGTCGGCCCTGCTGGAACGGTCTCGGCTTCGGACAGCACGATGCAGACTAAGGCGCATACGACATCGTTGGAATACGCGACGAATGCCATTGCTTCTGGCAGCGTCTCAATCCCAACGTCGGCCGCCGCACCCGTCGACGAAACCACCATCGACGCCGACGGCCTGTGGGTTATTCCCGGCCTGTGGGACTGCCACACGCACTTCACGCAATGGGCTAAGACGCTGGGCCGACTGGACCTCATCAATGCCCGTTCCGCCGCCGAAGCGATGGACATGTTGCGCCGTCATCTGGATGAGCGCCGCGCCGCCGACACGCTTGACCCAGATGCCTTCGTGGTGGGCATGCGATTCCGTCACTCGCTGTGGGCCGACGACGAGCAGCCCACACTGGCCGCAATTGACGCCGTGACCGGCGAACAGCCGGTGGCCCTCTCCAGCGCGGACATGCACTGCGGATGGGTGAATTCCGCCGCGGCCCGCAGGCTTGGCGTACATGTGGACGAATCCGGTCTGGTCGGTGAACTCGAATGGTTCAACGCCTACACCGCCTTCGACAAGGCGCCGGGCGCTGCTGAAGAGACTGACCGTCTGCTGCGCGAGGCCGAACAGGACGCCGCAAGCAAGGGCGTGGTGGGCATCCGCGATTATGAAATGGCCGAAAACATCGATACATGGATCAATCGTTTCGCGGCCGGCATTAACGGTTTGCGCGTGGACGCCGGTGTATACCCCGAGCGGTTGCGAGCCGCCATTGACGCGGGTTGGCATACCGGCAAGGAATTGCCGGGCAGCGCCGGGCTTGGCCATGTGGGCGCCATGAAGCTCATCTCGGACGGATCGCTCAACACCCGCTCCGCCTACTGCTCCACGCCGTATTCGGGCATCGAGCCGCTGACGTATGGCACGCTGAGCTACACGCCGCAGCAAATCGAAGACTATATGCGCCTAGCCACCGAGCATGGCTTCGACATTGCCTGCCACGCCATTGGCGACGAAGCGAACACCATTGCGCTCAACGCAGTCGCCGCCACGCACGCACATGGATCGATCGAGCATGCGCAGATGCTCAAACCCGTCGATATCCCGCGTTTCGCCGAGCTGGGGCTCACGGCCAGCATCCAGCCGCAGCACGCCATGGATGACCGCGACGTCATCACCCGTTTCTGGGCCAACCCGGCCGGCATCCCTTATCCGTTCAGGGCCCTCCACGACGCCGGTACCACGCTGCGCATGGGCTCGGATGCGCCCGTGGCCCCGCTGGACCCGTGGCTGGCCATTTCCGCCGCCGTGCTCGGCACCGAAAGCTCTGACCGCGAGCCGTTCCAGCCCGAGCAGTGCCTCGATGTGCATACCTCGCTGGCAGCCTCGACCGCCACTGGCCGTGACCGCCTTGCATCCGGCGACCCGGCCGATGTGGTGTTGCTGGACGCCGACCCATACGCCGCCGATACTCCGGAAGCCATGCGCGCTATGCCGCAACACGTCGTAATGACATTGCTGTGCGGGGAGCGTACGTATTGATGCAAGCCATCGGCATGAAGTGAACAGAGGTCCGTCTTGATAGCCGCGTTGCACGGAAAAACAAGAAATCCGCCCCTCGAAGTGAAGATAGGACACAGCAGACGCCGCAATACAAAAACGCCGTGTCAGTTGCCCAGTTGGGGCTGACACGGCGTCTTGCTACGAGCGGCGGGAAAATCAGTACTTCATGCCCATGGCCTCGCGCACCTGGTCGAGGGTCTCCTCGGCGATGGCGTTGGCGCGCTTGTTGCCGTCGTGCAGGATGTCACGAATGGAATCCATGTCCTTGGCCAGCTCGGCGCGGCGCTCGCGGTGCGGGGCCAGGAACTCGTTGACTGATTCGATGACGTATGCCTTGAGCGCGCCGGCGCCGGAATCACCGATCTCCTCGGCGATGTCCTTCGGGTCGCGGCCGGTCACCAGGCCGGCGGTGGTCAGCAGGGCGGAGACCTGCGGGCGGGCAACCGGGTCGAAGGTGATGCGGCGCTCGGAATCGGTCGGGCTCTTCTTGATGAGCTTGGCGGTTTCCTCGGCGGTGGCGCCCAGCATGATGGAGTTGCCGTACGACTTGCTCATCTTGCGGCCGTCGAGACCCGGAATCTCCGGTGCCTCAGACAGAATGGCGGCCGGCTCCGGGAACACCGGGTTCTTCTTGGCGTAACGCTCGTTGAAACGGCGGGCGATGGTGCGCGTGATTTCCACGTGCGGCAGGTTGTCCTTGCCGATCGGCACGACATTGGCCTTGCAGAAGAGGATGTCGCACGCCTGATGCACCGGGTAGGTGAGCAGCAGACCGGTCAGCGCGTGGCCGGACGCCTCCATCTCGGACTTCACGGTCGGGTTGCGGTGCAGCTCGGCCTCGGTGACCAAGGACAGGAACGGCAGCAGTAGCTGGTTCTCGGCCGGCACGGCGGAGTGGGTGAACATCATGGTCTTGTTCGGATCGATGCCGGCGGCCATGTAGTCGAGCACCAGGTTCAGCACGTTGTCTTGGATGTGCTCGGTGGTGTCGCGGTCGGTGATCACCTGGTAGTCGGCGATGATGATGTTCGTGTTGACGCCGCGCTCCTGCATGGCGACACGCTCACGGATCGAGCCGAAGTAGTGGCCGAGGTGCAGCCGGCCGGTCGGGCGGTCGCCGGTCAACATGGTGAAGGACGACGGCTTGGCCTCCAGCTTGGCGAGCGTTTCGTCCGAACGCTTTTTGGCCGCGAGGAAGCTCGCGCTCATCTCATTGCCTGCCGCTGTCAGTTGCTGCTCGTCGGTCATGCGAAAATCCTTTGAATATGCCCTAAATAAACGCTTTTTATGGTAAAAGTGTGAGCCGACAACGAACAAGCCACTATTAGTGGTACTCTCTATTGTTGATGAATCGAACAGCACAGTAATCGCAGGGGGTCAGATGGGCCGCGGACGTCAAAAAGCAAAACAGCAGAAAATTGCCCGAAAGCTCAAGTACCTGACCACCGATACCGACTACGATGAGCTGGCAAAAGAGCTGAGCGAGCAGGAGCCGGGAATGGGCTCTCCTGACCCGTTCGCCGACATCGATGACCAGTATGCGGACAAGGATGTGGATTCCGCTGCTGATGACCACGCTTCCGGTGCCGCCGAGGCAGCTCCCGCTACGCAGGAGGATGACCTCGACGAGTACGCCAAGTGGGCTGCCGAAGCCGCCGCAAAGGCGACCAGCGGCGAGTTCCCGGCCTCCGCGCCTGCCGCACCGAAGCCGGCCCCGCGCAAGCCGATTCCGATGCCCATGCCTTCCGCGCTCAAGCCCAAGAAGAGCTGAACGCCGGTCTTCTCGTAATAATCCCCTTGTGCTTGGTGAGCACAAGGGGATTTGTGGTTATGGCTGATGGTGCCGCCGCTGGTGGCTTACTTACGCTTCGCGCCTCACAGCGGCAGCAGGTCGCTCAGGTCGTCGCGCTCGCCGACCGCGCTGATGTGGCCGGCGTCCTTTTCCTCTGCCCATGTGGTGATGCCGCAGGCCAGCCGCAGCCAGACTTCCGGGTCCAGCTCGATGACGTCCGGCGGGGTCAGGTTATGCGGGTCCGATTCCGGGCCGTCCAAGATTTTGACCGCCCCCCACGGCGCGACACGCACCTCCACGCCAGGGCCGGGTGCGCGCCGCTCCAGCAGAAACAGCGAGTAGCGCACGGCCATCGCCCACACCGGGCGTGGCAAGACAGGGGAGACGGTCAGACGATGTGGTGTGTTGTCCGCCAGCTCCCGGGCCGCGGCACGCCATTGCACCAGCGCGTCATGCCCGCGTTTCAGGTCTTTTTCAAGAATTACTGCCATGTATCCCATCATGGCACCGGAGCCGGAAGATCTTCCATAATGCAAACGATGGCATACGGTGTGATGCGGAATATCGGGGCATGTGCTACGCTCTAAATGAGAACGTATGCAAGAACGCTCCGCCATCGTCGTTACGGAGAGTTCATGCTTACGTTTGTGCGACGATACCTATCGCGCGGCATAATAAACACGGGCACTTATCCCGGAAGGAAAGTCAGAATGACCGAAATCACCGCACCGAAGTCTCCTGTCACGGCGGAACAATTCGCCGACGAGATTCGTGAACAACTGAAATACACTCAGAACGTCACCACCGAGCAGGCTACCCCTGCTGACGTGTATGTCGCCGCATCCAAGGCCGTGCGCAACCACCTTGCCGACTCCTGGTTCAAGACCCAGGCCGACACCGTGAACGGCAACACCAAGGCCGTCGGCTACCTGTCCGCAGAATTCCTGATGGGTAAGCAGCTGCGCAACGCGCTGCTCAACGCCGGTCTGACCGAGCAGTTCGACAAGGCCGTGGAAGCCCTCGGCTTCAAGGTCCAGGACGTCGTCGACGCCGAATACGAGCCGGGCCTCGGCAACGGCGGCCTCGGCCGTCTGGCCGCCTGCTTCATCGACTCCCTCGCCTCGCTGGGCGTGCCGGCCTTCGGCTACGGCATCCAGTACAAGTACGGCATCTTCAAGCAGGAGTTCGACAAGGACGGCAAGCAGGTCGAAACCCCGGACTACTGGCTGGCCAACGAAGAGCCGTGGGGCCACATCGACTACAACCGCGACCAGAAGGTTTCCTTCGGCGGCAAGGTCGTCGAGAACGCCGACGGCACCAAGACCTGGCAGCCCGCATGGTCCGTGCGCGCCGTGCCGGTGGACTACCTGGTCCCCGGCTACAAGTCCGGCCGCGTGAACACCCTGCGCCTGTGGAGCGCCAAGAGCTACGACGAGTTCGATCTGCTCGCCTTCAACCGCTCCGAGTACATGGAAGCCGTGACCCCGCAGGTCAAGGCCGAGAACATCTCCAAGATTCTCTACCCGGAAGACTCCACCAAGGTCGGCAAGGAACTGCGCCTTGAGCAGCAGTACTTCTTCGTCTCCGCCTCCCTGCACGACGCCATCCGCGTCTTCTACCCGGGCCAGGACAAGCCGGATCTGACGACTTTCCCGAACAAGATCGTCTTCCAGCTCAACGACACCCACCCGGTGATCGGCATCCCCGAGCTCATGCGCATCCTCATCGATGAGTACGGCTACGACTGGGATACCGCGTGGTCCATCACCACCAAGACCTTCAACTACACCTGCCACACCCTGCTGCCGGAGGCCCTTGAGGTCTGGCCGGCCAGCCTGATCGGCGAGCTGCTGCCGCGTCACCTTGAGATCATCGAGAAGATCAACGCGCAGTTCGAGGACGAGCTCAAGTCCAAGGGCGTCGACAAGAACACCATCAAGGACATGGCCATCTACACTGGCGACGCCGTGCGCATGGCCTACTTGGCCACCTACGGCGGCTCCCACGTCAACGGCGTGGCCGAGCTGCACTCCCAGCTCCTGAAGGACGTCACCCTCAAGAACTTCTCCGACGTCTACCCGGACAAGTTCACCAACGTGACCAACGGCGTGACTCCGCGTCGCTTCGTCAAGCTCGCCAACCCGCGCCTGTCCGACCTCATCACCGAGGGCCTCGGCACCGACAAGTGGCTCTCCGACCTGGAGATGCTCAAGGGCCTCGAGCCGCTGGCCAAGGACGATGAATTCGTCAAGAAGTTCGCCGCCGTCAAGAAGGCCAACAAGGTCGACTTCGCCGCCTACGCCAAGCGCGAGTACGGCTTCGAGCTCGACCCGAACACCATGTTCAACACCATGGTTAAGCGCCTGCACGAGTACAAGCGCCAGTCCCTGAAGATCCTGTCCGTCATCTCCACCTACGCCGACATCAAGTCCGGCAAGGTCAAGGCCGAGGACGTCACCCCGCGCACCGTGTTCTTCGGTGCCAAGGCCGCCCCGGGCTACTACCTGGCCAAGATGACCATCCAGCTCATCAACAACGTCTCCCGCGTGGTCAACAACGATCCGGACGTCAAGGGCAAGCTGGCCGTGTACTTCCCGTGGAACTACAATGTGCGCCTCGCCCAGCACCTGATTCCCGCCACCGACCTCGACGAGCAGATCTCGCAGGCCGGCAAGGAGGCCTCGGGTACCGGCAACATGAAGTTCGCCCTCAACGGCGCCCTGACCGTGGGTACGCTCGATGGCGCGAACGTCGAGATCCGTGAGCGCGTCGGCGCCGAGAACTTCTTCCTGTTCGGCATGACCGTCGACGAGGTCGAGAAGAAGTACGCCGAGGGCTACAATCCCGCCTCCTACTACGAGGCCGACCCGCGCCTGAAGCAGGCCATCGATCTGGTGGCCGACGGCACCTTCTCCAACGGCGACCGCAACGCCTACTCCCCGCTCGTGGCCGACTGGCTGACCAAGGACTGGTTCATGACCCTGGCCGACTTCTCCGCCTACATGGACATCCAGTCCGAGATCGAGGCCCTCTACGCCGACGAGCTCGAATGGAACCGCAAGGCCGTGCTCAACGTGGCCAACTCCGGCTACTTCAGCTCCGACCGCTCCATGGAAGACTATTTGGAACGTATCTGGCACACTGCTCCTCTGGCCTGACGGCCGCCGGAGCGGCGCGCCAGCTACGTGCTGGTTTCTACCTCGCGGCTGTCGCCGCTCGGCGTCGCCTACGGGAAGCCCACCGGGCTTCCCGCTTAACGGCTCCGCATATCTGGCACACTGCTCCTCTGGCCGACTGAGTCGGTGGGGCGGCTCCCCTCGGAGAGGGGAACCAGAACATAAGAAGCCCCGCAACCGACATCCATCGGTTGCGGGGCTTCTTGCGTTGAAAGACCGCCCTATCAGGCTTCGGCCGGGGCGGCTTCCGCCTCGCCATCGGCCTCATCCTCGGCCTTGTTCAGACCCAGGTCGACCGGCGAGGAGCTGTTCTCCCACGGCTCCTCCCACGGATCGTAATCCGGGTTCTGCTGCTTGTAGATGTACAAGCCAACAAGCGCGGCGAGCAATCCGCCGAACAGCAGCGCGAAGAACTTCCAACCGTTAGAAGACTTGTTCTCCATGACGGCTCCTTTCCCTAGGGATCGTCTGGTCGGTATGCCCATTCAGACCGACTCTGCTCCCTATTCTAGGCCGCTGTTTGTGACGATTGGGTGGAATGACATTCGTGGGCGATTCATCCGCGCCCGTCTGCCCTTGGCCGGCTCGGCATCTTCGCGGCGCGTGGAACGCATCCGAGACCTTCGATACAGTGGGCTGCATGCATATTCCTACACAACGGGAGATTCGATACCAGTGGGAGCGCGGTGGTCCGGTGATGACCTGGGCGCTGATTGTTGCGTGCGTGGCAGTGTGGCTACTGGAGGTATTGTTGGGATTTATTGCCCCGGGCCTGAGGGCTTGGTTGATGTACCTCGGCATGGCGGCTCCGGTCAGACTGGTGGCTGAGCCGTGGACGCTCATCACCTCGATGTTCCTGCATGCGCCGAACTCGCTATTGCATATCCTGTTCAACATGATTGCTCTGTATTCCGTGGGCCCAGTGCTGGAACGAATGATCGGCCACTGGCGGTTCTTGGGACTGTATGTGATTTCCGGCCTTGGCGGCTCCCTGGGACTTATGGTGTGGGCTGCGGTGGCTCCGGGAGGCATCGGCTGGCAGATGGCAGCCTATGGGGCTTCTGGAGCCTTATTTGGCCTGTTTGCATCATTGCTGGTGGTATATCGCCGTATCGGCGCCGATATCCGCTCCATGTTGATCTGGATGGCGGTGAACTTCGCCTTGCCGTTCGTGGTCGGTGGCGTGGCGTGGCAGGCGCATGTCGGCGGCTTTGTAGTGGGTGGAATACTCACATGGCTGCTGGTGGGTGGTGTGCCGGCGTGGCGCGGTAAAAGCCTGAAATGGCGCATGCAGGTGTACGGCTGGGCCATGGTGGTGCTGGTCATTGCGTTGATTCTGTTGTGCAATATGGCCAATCCTTACGGGTGGATGAGTTTCGGCTCCCTGCACTGATATGGCTTGATATGGCTTGATATGGCTTGATATGGCTTGATATGGCTTGATATGGCTGTAAAAAAAAACGATTGATGCCGGGTATTGCGGAACATGCAGTGCCCGGCATCAGTGTATGTGTGGAAAGCGGCGATGTGGATATCGTCGTTCGGCGAGTGGGTGTGTGCCGTATGAAGATATCCACAGTAATGAGATGCGCGCAATGACGAGTTATCCACGATAATGAGTTATCCACAATGGTGACTTGTGCACAAGTGTGTAGAAAAGTGCATAAGACTGTGGATAACTTATGTGGATAAGTTAGGAATGCCGCGGTATTATTGGGTTTGTTGCAGTGGATAACTCGGGTGTATAACTGTTCCCTCGCTGTGGCGATGTATGCCAAGCCAAAGTTATGCACGAGATATACACCGAGAAACGCCGCTTATCCACCACTTATCCACATGGTTTTCCACATTCGGTGGAAAACTACATGGGTGTAATTCATCCACAGGCTGTGGATAACGTAGTGGATAAGTCGTGGATAAGTGGTGGATAGCTGTGGATGAACAGGCTAAGGCACGAAAAAGGCCGACCTCCGCATACGGGAGGTCGGCCTTTCTCATAAGAATTAAGGACAACCTAACGATAGAAAAAACAATCTACCGATAGATAAGCGCAACGAGCCGGAACTCAGCGCCATCCCATCGTCATCAGGAATCCGATCATGATCAGGGCGAAGCCGATGCCGAGGTTCCACGCACCGATGTTCGGAATCGGCCAGGAACCGGACGGGGAGAGGTAGTACACCACGCACCAAATCAGGCCGATGATCATAAACGCGCAGAACAGCGGCACGAACCAACGCGGGTTCGACTTGGTGCCCTTAATGGTTTCTTCAACGCGCTTGGTGTTCTCCGCCTGGCGGTTCATCATACGCTGCATCTGCGGGGTCAGCGTGGCCTTATCGGCAGTGGCGTTGAGCACGGCCTGCACCTGCTCCATATTCACGCCGTAAGCCGCGCCTTCCTCGGCAGAAGCGTTCTCTGCGTTCTGCTCGGTGTCTTTGCTGGCGGTCTCGTCAGCAACGGTGCTGGATGAGGTCTCGCTCTGCCAGTCCTTCTGGTTGTTCGAGTCGGTTTCGTGCAGCTCTTCGTCAGCCATCAGCATAGTCTCCATTCAATAGGCTAAAAGTCATAATAGTGGCTACACTCGAAAGCGGCGACCAGAGTCGGCAAGAAGACAGGAAATTCATGGCCAGACATGTAGGTAAGCACGGTGCACGGCACTCCCTATGGGGTGGTGTCGCGGTATTCGTCGTCATTGCCTTGACCGGTTTTCTGCTGAGCACCAACGTGAGGGTCAATCGTACGGTTGCCGCCACCAACGATACGGCCGATCTGGTGGAGCAAGGCGTGGACGAGGCCAACCAGCTGCAGCAGGACGTCAGCGATCTGACCAAACAGGTCGCCAATCTTACGGACGCGCTCAAGGCCGATGGCACCGATGGCACCGACAGCACACAGAACCAAGGCAAGGACTCCAGCAATGTGGATTCCAGCCTGATGCTGCCCGCGCTCAGCGGCAGCGGCGTAACGGTAACGCTGGATGATTCTCCGTTGTGGGAGAACGCAGTCAACAACAACGGCACGACCGCCAATATCAACGATTACGTGATCCACCAGCAGGACGTCGAATCGGTGGTGAATGCCTTGTGGGCCGGCGGTGCCGATGCGCTGATGATTATGGATCAGCGGGTGCTGTTCAATTCGGCGGTCATCTGTTCCGGCAACGTGCTGTCGTTGCACGGTAAGAAATACTCGCCGCCGTTCACCATTTCCGCGATTGGTGACCCTCAAAGACTTCGCGCAGCGTTGAACGACTCCGAAGCCATTACCATTCTTAAGCAATATGTGACCGCGTTTGGCATTGGCTACAAGGTGGAGAATGCCGAGGACCTTCAGTTCCCCGCTACCGCCGCCTTGCTGCAGCAGTTGAAATATGCCACGGTCGATACGTCAAAGACCACAGATGAGGAGCAGACTCAGCAATGAGACACGGCAGGCACAACAGCGGCGTACCGGCGCCCATTGATCTCGCGTCCGTGTCGGACGTACAGCCCTTCCCCGAGGACGATGCCGCACGAATGGCGGCAGACCCGGCCAACGCCAGTAGGGCAAGGTCCCGTCGTGCCGCAGTACGCGGCGCGTCTTCGCCCCAGCGGAGCCCGGCCTGGCAGGCACTCGGCATCTGCGCCGAACTGCTGATTACCGCTGCCGTGATTTGCGCCCTGTACATCGTCTGGCAGATGTGGTGGACCGGTGTCGAGGCGGAGCGAGCCCAGAACGAAACCACCCAGTCCGTCGACTGGAGCGACCCCAGCAACAACGGGGGAACGGTCACCATCGCCAAAGCCCAGGAGGGCGATGCGCCGGTACAGCCGAAAGACGCGAAATATGGCGACTTGATTGCGCAGATCTACATTCCGCGCTTCGGCTCCCAATGGCACCGCAACATCGTGGAAGGCACCACGCTCGAGCAGCTCAATCGCCACGGTCTGGGCCATTACGACACCACCCAGATGCCGGGGCAGGTCGGCAACTTCGCCGTCGCCGGCCACCGCAACGGCTACGGGCAGCCGTTGGGCGATGTGGACAAGTTGCAGGAAGGCGATCCCATCATCGTTCGTACCAAGGATTACTGGTACGTCTACCACTACACCCGGTACGAGATTGTGCTGCCCACGGACGTGCATGTGATCGCCCCCAATCCGGAAGACTCCACTGCCAATCCCACCAAACGCATGATCACACTGACCACCTGTGAGCCGAAATACTCCACCCCCACCCATCGATGGATCAGCTATGGTGAGTTGGCGTACTGGGCCAAAGTGTCCGACGGTGTGCCCAAAGAGCTGGCTACTACTGATTCGTCCGGTGCAGTGATGTTCTCCACCACCGAAACCCCCTCGATCGCTTCCCGCATTGGCTCGCTGGACAAGGTGGTATTCGGCGCGCTGGTAGTGTGGCTGGTTCTGTTCATTGCCGCTGCGGTGGCATGGCGCTGGCCGGTGCTGCGCGAGATTCGCGCGGGTGAGCGTCGCCGTCCGGATGCCAGCATCTATGGCGGACTGTTGCGTCTGCAGCCCGGCGTGGCACCGATTCGATGGTTGCTGCTGGCTCTGCTGCTGTTCGCAGCCGCCGCGGCGCTGTTCCAGTGGGGATTCCCTTGGGCCGCCGCCAATATCCCATTCCTACAGCAGATGTCGAACTTCGTGGCAGCGAGCTGACGGCATCCTAGTACTATGGCTTGCAGTACACGTCCCTCAAGGAGAGCCCTATGACCGATTCCGCGCATATTTTGGTGGTGGATAACTACGATTCCTTCGTCTACACGATCGTAGGCTATCTGCAAACCCTTGGCGCCACTGTTGATGTGGTGCGTAACGACGCTATCGACCCAGCCGCGCCGGGTGTACTGGACGGTTACGATGGCGTGCTGATTTCTCCCGGCCCTGGTGCTCCGGCCGAATCCGGTGCCAGTGAGGATATGATTCGCCTGTGCGCGGCCAGCGGCGTGCCGATGTTTGGTGTGTGCCTGGGCTTGCAGGCGCTCGCTGAGGTGTACGGCTGCACTGTGGACCATGCGCCCACCATCATGCATGGCAAGACCAGCTTGGTGGAACATATCGATGACGAGATTTTTGAGGGCGTGGCCAACCCCATGACCGCCACCCGCTACCATTCGTTGGCCGTCGAGCCCGATTCGGTGCCGGATACGCTGGTGGTTACCGCGTGGACGCAAGGCGACCACATTATTCAGGGCGTGCGTGTCAAGGGCAAGCCGATGTACGCCGTGCAATTCCATCCCGAATCCGTGATGACCCAGGACGGCTACCGTCTGCTGGCCAACTGGCTCAAGGTCTGCGGCCAAGACAACGCCGTGGCCAAGTCCGCCGGCCTCCAGCCCAAAGTTACGAAGTAGCTTTTCCGCGCGCGGCGATACTCTCCCCGGAATGTGTCGCTAGAACGAGGCTTGCGTACTGGTTTTGCGACGCTTCCCGGGATTGTTGCGCTGGGATAGCTCTTTATACAGCAAAGGGGAGGGGCGCAGAAGCCCTTCCCCTTTGTGTTGCGTGTATGTGTTGCGCTATTTGCGTTGCATATGCGCAACACATACACGCCCGGCGCTTACTTGCTACTCACCGGTTCACTCACCGGTTCCGCCCCCGTTGCCAGTACCGTTGCCACCGTCTCCGGTACCGGTACCGCCGCCAGTGCTGCCGGCCTTCGTGGTAATGGTGACGGTCGATCCCGCATCTACCTGGCTGCCAGCGCCAGGATTGATGCTGACTACCACAGCGGTGCTACCGGTTGGACCATTGGCCTGAGCCTTGAGGCCCACGGCCTTGAGCATGAGTTCGGCGGTGACGTAGTCAGTGCCAGCGGTGATATTCGGCACAGCGACCTTCTCCTTGCCCGTGGACACCCAAATGGTGATGAACCCGCCCTGTGCGATGGAAGAGCCCGAATCAGGGCTTACACGGGTAATCAGACCGGCCTCCACCGTATCGGAGCTCTCCTGCTCCACAGTGAAGCTGAACTTGCCCTCATACTGCTGTAGCACGCTGTCCTTCGACTGACCGACCAAATTGCTCGGTACGGTGGTCATGCCGGAAGAAACATATATGGTGATGGTGGTGCCCTTGGGAACCGACTGACCGGCGGCAGGATCGGTTTTCGTCACCATATCCTTGGCGATGTCGGCGCTGTCTTCGGTTTTGACGGCGGCGTTCACCTTGAACCCGGCGCTTTCCAGAATGCTGCGCGCCTCTTCCTGGCTGCGTTCCTTGACATCCGGAACCTGAGTGGACTGCGGGCCTGCGGAGAACCACACCTTCACGGCAGATCCCTTGGCCACCTTGGAGCCGGCGTCCGGGCTCATCTTGGTGCAGGTGCCTTCCGGCTCGGTGGAGTCGGTGTCTTGCTTTTCGGTCATCTTCAAACCCAATGCCTTGAGTTTGAGCTTGATGTTGTCCTTGGACGTGGAAGCGTTGCACACCTCAGGGATGGTGACGGTGTCTTCCGAGGACTTGTTGCCGGAGCCGTTCATGGCGAACACGATGCCCACGATGACAAGCACCGCGACGATAGCCGCGATCACCGAACCGATGATGATCTTCTTGCGCTTCTTGGCCTTGGCCGCCGCCGCACGCTGCTGCGCACGGGACTGTAACGCCGCTGCATTGGCACCATTGGCCGGTGGAATCTGCTCGAACTGACCGGTCACCGGGTTGAATGCTTGGGTGGGTTGCTGATGCGGTTCCACCGGCGTGGTGGGCAAATCACGTTCGGCTTCCTTGCGGGCCTTCATATTCGACAGGTCCGTCAACGGGTTGAACGCGGCCGCCACCGGCACGCCGCCGTTCATGTAGGTCAGGATGTCGGTCTTGAATTCGGAGGCCGTGGCATAGCGATTCTGGCGGTCCTTGGCCATGGCCTTGGCGCAGATCGAATCCCACATCTTCGGCAGCCCCGGCACCACGGCGGATGGCGGCGTGGCGACTTCGGAAACATGCTGGTAGGCGATGGCCACGGCGGAATCGCCGGTAAACGGCGGGCGGCCGGTGAGCATCTCGTAGAGCACGCAGCCGGCGGAATACAGGTCGGAACGCATGTCGACGGTCTCGCCGCGCGCCTGCTCGGGAGAAAGGTACTGTGCGGTGCCCACCACGCCCTGCGACTGGGTCATGGTGGCTGCGGAATCGTCCAGAGCGCGGGCGATGCCGAAGTCCATGACCTTGACCACGCCCTGCTCGGAAATCATGATGTTGCCGGGCTTGATATCGCGGTGGATAATGCCCATGCGATGCGAATAGTCGAGCGCGTTAAGCACGCCCAACATCACCTGTTCGCAGTCGCGCTGGCTGAGTGCGCCGTTGACCTTGATGATGTCGCGCAGGGTCTGGCCCTTGACGTATTCCATGACGATGTATGGCAGACGCTCGGCATCGCCGCTTTCGGAAGAAACCAGTTCTTCTCCCGAATCGTAGATGTTCACGATGTTCGGGTTGTTCATCTGGGCCACGGCGTGTGCTTCGCGGCGGAAACGGGCCAGGAAGATGTCGTCGTTGGCCAGATCGGCGCGCATGATTTTCACGGCCACGGTACGGCCCAGACGGGTGTCAAGAGCCACGTGGACCTCGGCCATGCCGCCACGACCGATGAGCTGGCCAAGCTGGTAGCGTCCGCCGGCCAATGCGGTGGGCATACTGGTGCTCATTGCTTATTCCCTCCCAATCTTGAGGCCGGGGCCTCCAAAACAATGCGTGGCGTGCTGGTCACTCGGCGCGGCAGTCGATTGCCGGACGTGGCCATGGCGGTGTCGGCCATTTCGGTCTGCTGATCCAGCAGACGGCGTTCGATGCGTGCCAGCGTACGGGACACCACCAGCGCGTCTTTCGGGCGATCCAACGGGTCCTTGGCCAGCATTGACATGACAAATTCGCGTAACTGGACGTCCACCGAGTCCGGCAGCGGAGGCACGGGATTGTTCACGTGCGCTGCGGCGATATCGACCGGAGTGGTGCCGGTGAACGGACGATGCCCGGCAAGGCCCTCGTACGCCACTACGCCCAGTGAATAGATGTCCGATTGCGGCGTGGCCTGCTGGCCCTGCGCCTGCTCGGGGGAGATGTATTGTGCGGTGCCCACCACCATGCCGTCCTGGGTGATCTGGCCCTGACCCGTGGAGTAGCTCACACCGAAATCGGTGATTTTCACTTCGCCGGTGTCGGAAACCATGATGTTGGCCGGCTTGACGTCACGATGAATCACGCCGTGCGAGTGGGCCACGAACAGGCCTCGCGCGGTCTGAATCAGGATGGGCAGCAGTTCGATGGGATCCATCGCGCCCTTGCTGTGGAACAGGTCCGCCAACGATTTCGAGGGGACGTATTCCATAATCAGAAAGCCGATGCCGTCATGCTCGTAGTATTCGAACAACGCAGCGATATTCGGATGCGCCAGATTGGCGGAATTATGGGCTTCGGCACGCAGACGGCGTAGCTTGGCCTCGGCGTTGGTCATGTCCGAGCGCAGCGCCTTGATGGCCACTTCACGGCCGAGCTGAATATCGTAGCCTTTCCAGACCTCGCCCATACCGCCTTGCGCAAGACGCGAATCAAGACGATATCGGCGGTGAATAAGCTGTCCTTCGATAAGTTTCACTGCTGCAAAGCCTCCTGCATCATCGCGCGCATGATCGGGCCAGCGGCGAGCGAACCGTATACATCTGTGTTATGCACCAACACCGCGACGGCGATTTGCGGATCGTCCGCCGGCGCGAAACCGATCACCCAGCCGTCGATGGCAGAGTTGTCGATACCGATTTGTGCGGTACCGGTTTTGGCCGCCACCTTGATGCCGTCGATGGCCAGCTGCGGATTGGCCTCGGTCACCACGCTCTCCATCATCGTGGTGAGCTTGTCTGCGGAATCCTTGCTGAACGCGTTGGCCATGGTTTGCGGTTTGGTCTGCGAAAGTACGGTGAGATCGGCGGCGCGCACACGATCGACCAGCGTGGGCTGCATCAGTTTGCCGTTGTTGGCGATTGCCTGCGCGACCATCGCCATCTGCAACGGCGTGGCCGTGGTGTCGCCTTGGCCGATGGATGCCAGCGCAAGCTTGTCGTCGGTCGGATCAGAGGGGAATGTGGACGCGGTGGCCGTCATCGGGGTGCCCGTGGATTCGGTGCCGTCAATGGTGATGGTGCTGCCGAACCCGAGCTTGGTGGCCATGTCCGAAACCTTGCTCGCGCCGAGTTTCACGCCAAGCTGGGCGAAAGCGGTGTTGGACGACCATGCGACGGCCTCTTGCAGGGAGATCTGTCCGTTGACGCCATCGCCCTGTGCCTCGTCGTTCGGCAGCTGTGTGGCGGTTCCCGGCAAGGTATAGCTGGAGCCTGCAGGAATCTTCGTGTCCGTCTGATAATCGCCGGTTTCCAGCGCAGCCGAGGCGACGATGGTCTTGAACGTGGACCCTGGCGGGTACAGCTGCGAGGTGGCGCGGTTGATTAGCGGGCTATTTTGGCCCGCAGAGAGTTCGTTGTAGGACTGAGACGCGGCTTTGGCGTCATGGGTCGCCAGTTTGTTCGGATCGTAGCTGGGCGTGCTCACCATGGCGAGGATACGGCCGGTGTTGACTTCGATGGCCACCGCCGCACCATCGCGCGTACCGAGCTGATCGTAGGCAACCTGCTGCAGCTTGGGGTCGATGGAGGTTTCGATGGACGCGCCCTGATTCGTAGTGCCGGTGAGCATGGCCTTGGCCCGCTGCCAGATCAATGAATCGGCCTCACCGTTGAGCAGCATGCTGCGGGAGGCTTCCAGGCCGCGATCGGCGGTCTGGTTGATGGAGAAGAAGCCGGTGACCGGAGCATACAGCGGACCGTTGGAATAGGTGCGCAGGTATTTGAACGCGTCGTTGACCGGTTCGGATTTGGCCATGACCGTGCCGTCCGAGGCCAGAATGGCACCGCGGTAGGCACCGAGCTGGTGGTACAGCGAACGGGCGTTGCGCGGATCGTTGTTCAGCGCGTTGGCCCGTACCGCCATGATGATGGTGGACGACAGGCCGAGAATCACGAACAGCGCGACCACGGCGGTGAAAAGCTGACGAAGATATTTGTTCATACGCGAGTGCCTCCGTTAACGGGAGGAAGCGGGGGAATCGTACCGGTAGGCGTGTACGGTTCATCGGCGCCGGCATACGCCGGAGTGGTGGCATCCACAATGGGGTCGTCAAACGATTCCGCCTCGGACTGCGACGCCGTAGCCGACGCGCTGCGAGGCTGAACGATCGGCTCAGTGGCGCGGGCTCGGGCCTCAAGTTCCTTGTTGCGCAGCACGGCCAAAGCCTCGTACTGGAACGTATCCGAGGTCAGCTCCGGCTCGGGCGCATTGGCCGAGTTCGAGATGATGATGAGCAGGGTCGCGAGAATATAGTTGGCGATCAGACTGGAGCCGCCGGCCGCCATATAGGGCAGGGTCAGACCGGTCAGAGGAATCACCAGCGTGATGCCGCCGACCACGGTGAACACCTGGAAGGCCATGGTGAACACCAGTCCGGAAGCGAGCAGCTTGCCGAAGCCATCCTTGATTTTCATGGCGGTGATAAAGCCGGAGGCAATGATGAGCAGGTAGAGCATCAAAATGGCCAGGACGCCCATCAGACCGAGTTCCTCGCCCAGAGAGGCGTAGATGAAATCGGAGTTCGCAAACGTAACGAGCGAAGGATGGCCTTGGCCGAGACCGGTGCCGAGCATGCCGCCTGATGCCAGGCCGAAAATGCCGGTGACCAGCTGCCAGGAGCCGCCGGGGGTCTTGTTGTATTGCTCGTTGCTGAACGGGTGCAGCCAGGCATCGACTCGCTGACCCACGTGGCTGAACATGCCTGCGGCCAGCACGGCACCCGCGGCGAACGCGATCAGACCGATGATGATCCAGCTTTTACGGCCGGTGGCCGTGTACAGCATGGCCACGAACATGGCGAAGAACATAAGCGAGGTGCCCAGATCATGCTGCATGATGAGCACGCCCATCGAGGCGATCCACACCACGATGATCGGGCCGAGATCCTTGATACGCGGCAGCTGCAGACCGAGCATCTTCTTACCGCCCACGGCCAGCTGGTCGCGATGGTCGAACAGGTAGGCGGCGAAGAAGAACGCAAGGAACAGCTTGGCGAACTCGCCCGGCTGGAACTGGCCCAGTCCCGGAATCCTGATCCAAATGCGCGCGCCGTTCACTTCCTGACCGACAAACGGCAGCATCGGGGCGAGCAGCAGCACCAAGCCCACCACCATCGACACGTAGGAGAAGCGCCGCAGCACGCGGTAGTCCTTCAGGAAGATGATGAGCAGCGCGGAAAGCACGATGGCGATGCACAGCCAGATCAGCTGACGTTGGGCAACCGCCCAACCTTCGCTCTGGTCA
>OKVR01000175.1_pt1 | contig 28256 bp, 24 predicted proteins | sample 1606891 | NCBI WGS metagenome assembly OKVR01 (sample SAMN03281011, study PRJEB24777) | human gut metagenome | isolation source: fecal sample PR176 from 1 month old male Indian infant, caesarean delivered... | place: Singapore | collected 2006-01-13 | reverse complement strand
ACGCCGGGGAACATCGGCGGCGTATCAGTCGTCGTCCGTGTCGGACCACAGGTAATAGTCACGATAGGGTGATTGAGGGTTGCGGCGGGCCTGTTGAAACCAGGGATGCGCATCCGAGGTATGCTGGATCAGCAGCTCAATAATGACCTGCATCCCCAGCTCCCGCGCCTGTTCAATAAAGGCGATGATATCGTTGAGCTTGCCGAAGCGGGGATCGACCTGCAAATGGTCGCTCACGTCATAGCCTTCATCGAGAAAAGGCGTGAGGTAAAACGGAGTGATCCAGATAACCGTCGCGCCCATCCGGCGGATGTAGCGTAGCTTCGCGGCGATTCCGGCGATGTCGCCACAGCCATCGCCGTTCAGATCGTAAAACAGGGCAGTATCTATCTGGTAAATAATGGCGCGTGTATGCCAGCCTGCCATAGTAATCCTTAGTGATAACCTTCGGTATCAGACACTTTGCCCCGGAAGACGTAATAGCTCCAGGCGGTATAAACCAGGATCACCGGGATGATTAACAGCGTGCCGATCAGCATAAACAGCTGGCTGGCAGGCGGCGCGGCGGCTTCCCACAGGGTGATGTGCGGCGGAATTATGTGTGGCCACAGGCTGATGCCCAGGCCGCTAAAGCCGAGGAAGATCAGGCCCAGCGTTAACAGGAACGGACGGGCATGGCTGTCGGGATTACGCGTCAGCCGCCAGATCCACAGGCTGAATACCGCCACAAGAACCGGAACCGGCAGGAACCAGAAGAAGTTAGGCAGAGTAAACCAGCGTTCGGCGACAAACTGCCAGCCGAGCGGGGTCCAGATACTTACCACCGCAATGACGGCAATCAGCGCCAGCAGAACGTGGCGGGTCAGCTCGCGCATCCGGTTTTGCAGCGCGCCTTCGCTTTTCATGATCAGCCACGTGGTGCCCAACAGCAGATAGGCTACTACCAGCCCCAGACCGCAGAACAGATTGAAGGGGGTAAGCCAGTCCAGCGTCGAGCCGGCGAAGCGGCGGTCAGCCACCGCAAAGCCGTTAATAAACGCGCCGACGACAATCCCCTGGCTGAAGGTCGCCAGCAGCGAGCCGCCAGCGAAGGCATAGTCCCAGAAGGTGCGATGCGAGGGAACCGCTTTAAAGCGAAACTCAAACGCCACGCCGCGGAAAATCAGGCCGATGAGCATCGCCGTCAGCGGGATAACCAGCGCATCGGTGATCACCGCGTAAGCCAACGGAAAGGCGCCGAACAGCCCTGCCCCGCCGAGCACCAGCCAGGTTTCGTTACCATCCCAGACGGGCGCCACGCTGTTAACCATCACGTCGCGCTCTTCGGCGTCATGCACCACGCTGAACAGCATTCCGATGCCTAAATCGAAACCATCCATCACGATATACATCAACGTGGCGAAGACAATGATGACAAACCAAATCACCGAGATATCGATGCTCATGATGCGTTCTCCTCATCCCGCACCGGCTCTGCCGCCGAGAGCGGACGCGCCGGGGTACCTGCGGTTTGCGAGGTCAGCTCCGTCACCGGCTGCGGCCCTTTTTTCGATAAGCCGGAAGATATAGTAATACCCCACGCCAAACACCGCGCAGTAGACCACGATAAATACCAGCAGGCTAATAGCCATCTGCAGCGTACTGTGCAACGACACCGCGTCCCGGGTGCGCAGCAAACCGTAGATCACCCACGGCTGACGGCCCATCTCGGTGGTCACCCACCCGGCGACCAGCGCAATCAGACCGGCGGGTCCCATACAGAGCGCAAACCACTGGAAGGGACGCGAATGGTACAGCCGCCGCCGATAGCGAAGCCAGGCGCTGCAGATCCCTAAGGCGATCATCAACACCCCCATCCCCACCATAATGCGAAACGACCAGAACACGGCGGGCGAATAGGGCCGGTCCTCTTTCGGGAAATCTTTCAGGGCCGGCACCTGCTTATGCAGGCTGTGGGTGAGGATCAGGCTGCCGAGCGCCGGGATCTCCAGGCCATAGCGGGTGCGCTCCTGCTCCATATCCGGCAGACCAAACAGCAGCAGCGGGGTGGCCTCGCCGGGCCGGTTTTCCCAGTGCCCCTCAATCGCCGCAATCTTCGCCGGCTGATGTTCGAGGGTATTAAGACCGTGCATATCACCCACCACCGCCTGGATCGGCGCCACCAGCAGCGCCATCCACATCGCATCGACAGCATTTTGCGGATGGCCGGCGAGTCGTTGCCGCGCAGCAGATGCCAGGCTGCGGAGGCCCCGACGAACATGGCGCTACTGAGAAAACGCGGCGATCGCCATATGGAATAAGCGATACGGGAACGAGGGATTAAAGATAATCGCCAGCCAGTCCTGCGGGATGAGGTGGCCATTTTCGAGGGTAAAAACCCTGCGGCGTCTGCATCCAGCTATTGGAGGCGAGGATCCAGAATGTGGAGACCAGGGTGCCAAGGGCTACCATGCAGGTGGTCAAAAAAATGCAGCGCTGGCGGCACCTTGCTCCAGCCGAACAGCATCACGCCGAGGAATCCCGCTTCGAGGAAGAAGGCTGTCAGCACTTCATACAGCAGCAGCGGGCCGGTAATACTGCCGGCAAATTGAGAGAATCCGCTCCAGTTGGTGCCGAACTGATAGGACATGACTAATCCGGAAACCACGCCCATACCAAAATTGACGGCGAAAATTTTCAGCCAGAAGTTGTAGAGCGAGCGCCAGACGTTATCCCGGGTTCTCAGCCACATCCCCTCCAGCACCACAAGGTAGCTGGCAAGGCCGATGGTGATGGCCGGAAACAGAATATGGAAGGAAACGGTAAAGGCAAATTGCAGTCGGGCCAGATGAAACGCGTCAAATTCAAACATAATCCGCACCATCATTGTGAAACGCCCCGGCCGCAGCCGGGGCTTATGCGAACATCACTTAGCCGATGATGACGTGTTTTGCTTACCGGCGCCGAGTTCGGCGCCGGTCAAAGGATCACCCTGCGGGTCAGACTGTGTTCGCTTCAGCATCGCTTTGCACAGCGCTTCCTGCTCCGGCGTCAGGCCGACAGAGGCGCTGCCATCTCCGCCATCCACGGCCGGCTGCGGATCCTTGACATAATCGAAGTGTTTGTCACTGTTCCAGCTGCCGCGTACTTCTCCACCCTCAGACATATTGTAGTAGGTGTTCGCGTACTCGCTAATGGGCGGCAGTTTGCCCGGTGGATAGTTATTACGAATCGACTGCAGCGCTTTCTCAAAAGAGAGCTGATGCGCCGCTTCGCGAGTCATCAGGAACGCCAGCGCGTCCTTCACGCCGGGATCGTCGGTCACGTTGATCAGCCGTTCATAGACGATCTTCGCCCTCGCCTCCGCCGCGACGTTCGATCGCAGGTCTGCGGTGGGTTCGCCGATAGTATCAATGTAGGCCGCTGTCCACGGCACGCCCGCCGAGTTGGTCAGCGGAGTACCGCCGCCGTAGAGCAGCGACGTAATATGGCTGTCGTTGCCGTTGGCGGTGAGCGAACGATAGAGTTCCGCCTCGCTCTCGGTGCCCTCCGCCAGCGCCCCTTTGGCGCCTTTATTTAGCATGCCGACCAGGGTGCCAATGATCTCCAGATGGCTTAGCTCCTCTGTCGCGATATCCATCAGCATGTCTTTACGGCCGGGATCGTCATCGCTTAATCCCTGAGTGAAATAACGACACGCGGCGGCCAGCTCGCCCTGAGGGCCGCCAAACTGTTCGAGCAGTAAATTCGCGAGCCCCGGGTTGGGTTCAGCAACGCGCACGGTATACTGCAGTTGTTTCACATGACGAAACATAGGCCTGCCTCCTGGGTTATTTTTTCGCTTCTACGCCGTCAGCATCTGAACGCAGGAGAAACTGCTCCGTGGTCTGAGGAATATGTTTGATCAGCCAGTCGGCCATTTCCCGCTCTTCCGCCAGGATGGCCTCAATGGCTGGGATGGAGGCGGTATCGCCCGCTTTTTCAGCGGCCGCCAGCAGAGAGGTATAGCAGGCGATCTCAAACTGCTCGAAAACGTACCCGCTGATCGAGCCTTTGACGATTTCATCGGAAGGAAACATTCCGCCAATGGACTGGCCGAGAGCCGCCATTTTACTCATCGAATCTTTAATCACCGAGCGCGAAATGTCGTTGCGGTCGAGGATCTCTTCCAGCACGGTAATTTGCCGTTTGGTCTCATTAATATGCTGTTCGATTCTGGCACGGAGATCCGGATAATTATCGATACGGCCAGCCATTGATTCCAGCATGGATTCTGCCTGTTTTTCCATGGCATGCGCATCTCGTAGCCAGTCATGATAATGTTCAATGTGATTCATCGTGATTTCCTCGTGTCAGGGAGCGTTTATTTTTCCGCTTTTTTATTAATATTACCTACCGCCAGGTCGGTTAATTTAACATCGGTTTGCTTTTCTTCTTCCAGGGTTTCGGCCAGCAGTTTGACCGCTTTTTTATAACCCAACTGTTCCGCCAGGGTAACCAGGGTACCGTAACTGGCAATTTCGTAATGCTCGACCTTTTGCGCAGCGGCAATTAACGCGGCATCGCGTACCTCATTTTTTTCCGTGCTCTCAACGACTTCATTGGCCTCTTCGATCAATCCTTCCATGGCCACGCATTTCATGCGTTTGATTTTCAGACCAGATTCCTGCTCAATAATCTGGTCGATACGTTCAATCTGGCCCTGGGTTTCTTCAAGATGAGCATTGAACGCCGCGCTGAGTTTTTCACTGGACGCCGCTCTGGCCAGTTTTGCCAGCCCGCGGGTTAATTGTTTCTCTGCGCTGTAGGTATCTGAAAGCAGGTGAATAAATACATCTTCAATGCTTTTCATATTCATAGAAATACCTTCTGGAGTCAGAAAATAACTGCGAGTCTGTGACAGACTCGCAGGAGATACTTTCACTTCAGGGTGCAAGGAAAAGGATAATCAGGAATTATCGGACTTGCGGCCACCGCCGTGGCTGTTTTGTCCGCCTTTTTTACCCGCTTCAGACGCACGCTGCGGATCATTTTTGAAGTTCCCGCCGCTGTGCTGACCACCTTTACGACCTGCTTCAGAAGCTTTTTCACGGTCTTCAGCAAAATTTCCGGAACCACCACGATACTCTGCCATATTTCACCTCATGTATATCGGTTATGTCAGTACGATACGAAAATATTCCGTATCACTCGTCGTTCGATATTTAAATCTAGCGGGTAATGCTGGTTAGTCAAATTATTATCCCGTGTTTTTGATGCCTTTTAGGAGTAATTCGGAATAATTCTACAAAACACATCAAAAATAACCAGACGGTACATTCCCGCTAACTTACTGTGTTCAGGGAAATAATGCACACAGAGCACCACTGTGGCAAAGAATTATTTATACCGGCGGAGTACTCCTGTTGGGTTATATAACGAAGCGGCAGTAACGCCCTTAGTCTGGTTGAAATTCAGATTTTTTCATTTTTTTAAGGCCCAAAAAAAAGCCGCTGGGGAAGCGGCTGGAAAATAAAACGGAGCGAATATCATGCCCGATTAAGCCTGGCATACATAAGGGGAATAGGCAAATAACCTAAAATAACCTCAACAAACCAGCCGCTAAATAAGCGAAGCGTGGAATACATTCACTGAGTGGAATATCACGCAGTTCCATTATAAGTACTCTACGCTTTATTTTTACTGTGGTTTATCGGCGGCAATAACGTTAGGTCACAATGCCTTTTCGCCTGCTGCTATCAGCCATTCTCTCCAGGAGAAGACTTTATGAAAGCACTCACTTATCATGGCCCCCATCATGTCAGCGTCGACACCATGCCCGACCCGGCCCTTGAGGCGCCGGACGATATTATTCTGCGCGTCACGGCGACGGCGATCTGCGGTTCCGATCTGCACCTTTACCGCGGTAAGATCCCCGGCACGCACCATGGTGATATTTTCGGCCATGAATTTATGGGGGAAGTGGTGGAAGCCGGTTCCGAGGTCACCGCGGTTCGTAAAGGCGATCGGGTGGTTATCCCGTTTGTCATCGCCTGCGGAGACTGCTTCTTTTGTCGCCTGCAGCAATATGCCGCCTGCGAAAGCACCAATAGCGGCCAGGGGGCGACGCTCAACCGAAAAGGCATTTCGCCACCGGCGGCCCTGTTCGGCTACAGCGATTTGTACGGCGGGATCCCAGGCGGCCAGGCGGAATATGTGCGCGTTCCCAAAGCCAATACCGGACCGTTTAAAGTGCCGGACACCTTACCCGATGAAAAGGTGCTGTTTCTGTCAGATATTCTGCCTACCGCCTGGCAGGCGGTAAAAAACGCCGAGGTCAAACCCGGCAGCAGCGTGGCTATTTTTGGCGCCGGCCCGGTTGGCCTGCTGTGTGCCTCCTGCGCCAGGCTCAATGGCGCAGAGCAGATATTTATCATCGATCATAACGATTACCGACTCGACTTCGCGCAGCGGCGCTATGGCGCGATCCCGATAAACTTCGACCACCATGACGATCCGGCGCAGTGGATTATCGACAACACCGCCGGCCATCGCGGCGTCGATGCGGTGATTGACGCCGTCGGCTTCGAGGCGAAAGGCAGCCTTACGGAAACCGTCCTCAGCACCCTGAAAATCGAGGGCAGCAGCGGGAAAGCGCTGCGTCAGTGCATCGCTGCCGTGCGCCGCGGCGGCATCGTCAGCGTGCCCGGGGTTTACGCCGGTTTCATTCACGGATTTATGTTTGGCGATGCCTTTGATAAGGGGCTGACCTTCAGAATGGGGCAAACCCACGTCCATGCCTGGTTGCCGGATCTACTGGCGCTTATTGAGCAAGGGTTGCTCACCCCGGAGGAGATTGTCACTCACCATATGCCTCTGGAGGAGGCCGCGCGCGGCTATCAGATCTTTGAGAAACGTGAAGAGGCATGCCGCAAAGTGATCCTCGTGCCGGGGATGCAGCCCGGAAAGGCAACGCTTTGAGGCGGAGATTAACGCAGCGAAATCCCTCGGAGGCCAGTCTGCGCCGTGCTATAAAAACAGCATGCGCTGGCCGGCCGTCGCTGATACAGCCGTTAACCACAGGGGAAGGAAATGCTCGAGTTACGCCCGAATTGCGAATGCTGTGATAAAGATCTGCCGCCAGACTCACGCGAAGCGTTTATCTGTTCGTTCGAGTGCACCTTTTGCCAGGACTGCATGACGGCGCGGCTTAACGGCCATTGCCCGAACTGCGGCGGCGAACTGGTGCGGCGCCCTGTGCGTCCCGAAGAGGCGCTCCGGCGCCACCCCGCCTCCACCCTGCGCCGCCATGGGCAGTAAAACCGGATGAGCAGGCGTAGCGAAAAGGAGCCCTCGGGCTCCCTTTCTTCATCCTTATTTCGCTGCCGAAAAGCGCCACTCTGCGGCGGTCGACAGCGTCACAAATGGCCCGGCAAGGGTGACAATGTGATGGCCAATGATGTCAGGCGCTGATAAACGTTCGTTATCCATGGTTGAGTGCGCATCTGAGATCAGCACCGTCCGTAATCCCAGCGCCGATGCCGCTCGGCAGGTCGTGTCCACGCAGAATTCGGTTTTCATCCCGGCAATAACCAGCTGTTTTACGCCGGCCTGAGCGAGCTGATGCGCAAGGTCAGTTTGCTGGAAACAGGAAGGGTACTTTTTAATAAAGACGATATCCCGCTCGTCCGTTAACACCCATCTCAGGCAGCAGTTGAGTTAATGGACTTTGCGCGGAGAACGGAGAGTCGTCAGCTCCGGTATGGCGGGCAAAGAAGACGGGCACCTCAGCCTGTCTCGCTTTTTCAATCAGCAGGCAAACGTCGCCAGAAGCGCATCGGCCTGATACGGGGAAACCGGGCCACGGAAAAGCCCCTGCTGCATATCGATAATTAACAGGGCATCCTCAGATGAAATCATGATGGGTCTCCATTCAGTCTGTCACGAACGGAGAGGTCTCTCCCCGTCCACATTGGCGGGGAGTGAGGATCTGTTTGTCAGGAGCCGGTCACAGATACGCCCACACCACCGCAGGTTACGGTCGTGGTGGTGACGGTGGTGGTTGGCTGCACTGACGTAATCATTATCTGACCTTCACTTATTCCTTACAGATAAAACATAAGCGCCATTAAAACGGCTCTTTTCTTATAGCATTGAGCTGAGACGGATGGCAATTTATGCGTGAACAACGCAGCCGCTTTACGCAACCATTAACGGCTTACAATATAGGCGCGAAGGATTTCACCTGCTGAAAGAATATGTTTCACAGTATATGCCCGAGCCTCCTGTGGATTATTTTGCTGGCAGGCCATCAGGATCTGCTGATGCTCATCCTGGAATTTCAGCGTATCCGACAGCAGTCTGTTCTGAAAAAGCTCATATCTTTCAATCTGCTCGCGCAATTCACCGATCATCTTCAACAGGCGCTGATTGTTACACTTCCGATACAGCAGTTCATGAAACTCGCGGTTATACCTCCCCTGCAGCTCGGGTTCAGAAGCGCTACTCAGCAGCTGATGCACCAGCTCTGCCCGGGCAAGCGTTTCCGGGTCCATATTCTCCAGGCTATGAAAAATGGCTTCACCTTCCAGGAGTGCCCGCAGCTGATAAATTTCATCGACATCTGCGGCCGTCAGCGTTTTCACCACCGCGCCACGATTTCTGAAAATCTCAACCAGACCTTCGCGCTCAAGCTGCTGTATCGCTTCTCTCATTGGGATACGGCTGACAGAAAACTGGCAGGCCAGGTCGCGCTCCACAAGCCGGTCGCCATCTCGCAATGCCCCCTTGTTGATTAAGATTTTTAACTCACTGGCAAGGATATCGGCGGTCGAACGGGTAGCAGCGTTCATTTGGCTCTCTTTACATCATTCACAAATGGTATACCATTATACCATTCGAGCCAACGTCATGACAACCTTGCGATTCTACCTGCGGCTTCGTTCAGGCAATGCAACTGGACGATACCGCAGTGAAGAAATTCATCCCTCTACAGAGAAAGGCAAACCAATGGAACATGCTTATACCAGTCATATCACATGGACCGCAATCAGGGCACGGGTACCTCGGGTTACAAGGCTTATGCCCGGACCTGGGATATCGCGGTAAAGGGAAAAGAACCCATTCATTGTTCAAATGATCCATTACTGGGCGGCGATCCCGGCAAAATGAACCCGGAAGATCTCCGTGCTCTCTTCTGCATCTCTGCCTGTCAACATGCTGTGGTACTTACATCTGGCCTCAGATGCCGGCATTACGGTCATGGAATATCAGGACTCGCCGGTGGCAACGGGTGAAGTATTAAAAGGGGGCGCGGGTCGCTTTATTTCTGCTACCCTCCGGCCGAAAATCACCGTATTAACAGGTACCGATCTCGACGCCGCCGCGGCCCTTCATCAGCAGATCCATCACGTCTGTTTTATCGCCCGATCGGTCAATTTCCCGGTCAGCTACCAGCCTGAATTTATTATCTTTAACGCAGAGTAACTCGTTTCTGGCGCGATCATCCGGTGCGCAGGAAATGTGGCTGGGGTATCCAACCTCAGCCACACTTCGCTGCACGCCGAAGCATCCTGCTCTGGTCGTCATTAGACTGCACGGACATTCACCACGGAGCAGACTTATGATTGCAGTACTTTTTGAGGCCGACGCCTTACCGGAAGCACAGGAAAGATATCTTCAGCTGGCGGCCGGGCTGACGCCTTTGCTTTCAGACACGCCGGGGTTTATTGCCATCGAGCGTTTTCAGAGCCTGAATTCGCCCGGCAAAATCCTTTCGCTATCCTGGTGGGAAGATGAAGCATCGGTGGCCAACTGGCAGCAAAATGAGCGGCATCTGGCTGCCCAGCGCGAAGGCAAAGCATCGATTTTTTCATACACAGAATACGCGTTGCCCGCGTGTTCCGGGATTACTCATCGGATCGGGGAGCACAGCCAGATGTATGATATTCACATCATTCTCAGCAACACGCCGGGCTCGCTTGGCGCAATGGGTATAGCGCTGGGCAACAACGGTGTGGGCCTCGAAGGTGGTGGGGTATTCACCACGCCTGATGCCGGACATGCGCATTTTCTGGTGGAGGACGGTGAGACAGCCCGCAGGGTGCTGACCGAGGCCGGCTTTACGGTCAGCGATGTATGCCGTCCTCTGATACGTAAGTTACCCCAGGAACGCCCCGGGGAACTGGGAGACATTGCCGACACCCTTGCCCGCAACGGTATTAATATTCTGGTACAGTACAGCGACCACCGTAACCGGCTCATTCTTCTTACCGATGATGACACCCGGGCAGCGGAAGTGACCAAAAAATGGGCCATACTTTCTGAATGAATCTCCTGAAAACGCAGCAAGACAGTGAGCCAGAGGCGGCACTGGAAACCGCGATGGCGATGGTGGCCTCCGCCCTCTCTGACCCGTCAAGGGTCAGTATTCTCTGCGCGCTGATGGATGGGCGCGCATGGACGGCAACCGAACTCAGTACGGTTGCCGAGGTGTCTGCCTCCACCACCAGCGGGCATCTTGCCCGACTGCTCAGCAACGGGCTGGTGGTGTGTCTCGCGCAGGGGCGTCACCGCTATTACCGCCTGGCGGGCGCGCATATCGCCGCGCTACTGGAAAACCTGATGGGCGTCTCAATGCAGTCGCATAAGGCGCTGGCCACCAGCACGCCGGTGACACTTCGCTACGCTCGCACCTGCTACGACCATCTGGCGGGCGAACTGGCGGTGAAGATTTATGAGTTTATGCTGCGGGAAAAATGGCTGGCGGCCGATGGGCAGTCCCTGACGTCAGCCGGTAAAACCCAGCTTGAAAGCCTGGGCGCGGTACTTAACGCTCGCCCGCGACGTAAGCCTTGTTGCCCCTGTCTTGACTGGAGCGAAAGACGTTTTCATCTGGGAGGCGACGCCGGTTCGGCGGTGATGGCGCTGTTTGAGCAGAAAGGATGGATAACCCGCGCGCCGGGATATCGGGAAGTGCAAGTGACGGATAGCGGCAGAGCGGCGCTGTCCCGGCTGTTTAATCTGAAGGTGGGTGGATAGCCTGAGTTTAGGCTACATCACATTTTCGCCGAACGGCACCGGTTTAAGCCGGTCGGGCCATCAGTAAGACCCCTGGCGTTCAATCCATACCCACTTGCGATCTCGCGGTAAACTGAGCTAGCCCTGTTGTAAGCGCATGGCTTTGATGGACATTGTGTTGCGGGAAATCGACCATGGTACCGCGCAGCGAGCGTCCGGCAAAATAACGGCCTGAATGCGATAAAAAAACGGGAGCCCATCGGCTCCCGCTTTTACTTAATCCACTAACGGGATTACATGTTCGCGATAATCGCGTCGCCAAACTCTGAACATTTCAGCAGCTTAGCGCCTTCCATCAGACGTTCGAAGTCATAGGTCACGGTCTTGGCGGCGATAGCGCCTTCCATGCCTTTAACGATCAGGTCTGCGGCTTCGAACCACTGCATGTGGCGCAGCAGTAGTTAACCAGTAACATCATTACTTATTGATTTAAAAAGAATAAAAGGTATTTTTGATACGTGGTTAATGTTTTTAGTCTAAGCCCTAACCTATTGAAATTCATTAGTATATTTTCAGTTTTGATAACCGGCTTTGAGTCTTTCTGCTCATCTGGATAGTGAATTATTAGCCAATAATACTCACTCCCTGTGAGTCGGGTTAAATATTTCCGGTGTTATAACTCATGATTTGAAAAGAAAATAAAAAAGCCTCGGAGTCCGAGGCTTGCATTAGAACCAGCAGCGCCATTATATTATTTAATTACTACCTACCAAGTAATGATTGCTCTTTTCCAAACCATCTTCCCTTTTTTTTCTTCTTTTATATGCAGAATCCTTTTCATAATAAAATATAAAAGAAGAGAAAACGCTATGATAGCAATATATGTCCCGATGCCGAAAGACACCAGAAACACAACCAAGATCCCAAAGAGCGCTACCAGTAAAGATGTGCAGATAGATATCAAATTAATTGTCTTGCGTGCATCTCTTGATACATAACCTTTAATCTTAAATGCATGGCAACTGTGGCAGTGGTCCTCATTAATTAAAATTGCACCACAAAATGGACATTTATCATCTTTTGTTGTCATTTATTTTAAATCTCAACATAATAGTAATCACTCATCCACAACCTTCCCTGGCAAGCGCAATCAACAACAGAATGTACTTTATTTTTTTGTTCTATTGTCTCAACTCCCTCAACAATCACGAAATTGCAGTATGATTTTATTTTATTTATTATTTTAAAGAATTCGCTCTCACTCTGTATTCCCCAGAAGTAATCTTTATCAATTTTTATACATTCAAAATTAAACATATCTATAAGTGTTAAGCTTGTTAAGCCACTCCCAAAATCATCCAGCCATACTGGACACAATTTTGAAAGACACTTTAAGTCAACCATACAGCATTTAGTATTGAATTCATGAAAATGCTCGTTAATCTCAAAAGCAATGTTTTTTTGGTTTTTTAAGTAATCACCAATATATTTATCGTTCAAAATACAATCGCTAATAAGACTGTCAACATTCAACGAAACTGGCTTGAACTTCAATTCTGATGCATCAAGCTTTTCAATTGTCAATATCTGTTTCTTAAATCACATCGATTTTTTCTTTATCGCTTAATGAAGTGAAACAAAAACCTACTTTCATTAGCAAGATAATCATTGCAGTCCTTTTTTTTTTAAACATTTTTCGTGAGAATTTCCCAAGAATGAATAGAACCATTCTTTTTTAAAAGATGGTTCTAAAACAAATCTACAGGAATCTATTTCCATATTGTTCTTTATCATTAAAAAACACCGGAACTAGGAATAATCCTAATCGTGTCATATTTAGAAATCAAAGGAAATAGTTTAAAATGATCGATAACGATCGAACAATAGGCGAAACCTATCACATTTCTTAAATTGATCGATTATTCAAATCAAATGACTTAAAAGGGAAAAAAAGAAACATGATTTCAATATAAATTTGAATAAAATCATATTGTTATGGAGTGACAATACATTAGTGGCATGTATCAAACGTTAGTTGAGAGGGGTCTGTGGTTCCGAGGAAATTTATCCGTATTGGCAATGCCGATAATAAACTATCTTAAAAATTTATATGTATAAAATCATGAGAAAAGAAATCATTTCATCTTCAATTATTCGGCATGCAATACCCATTCTTCCCGTTACGTTTAACTTCATATAGCATTTCATCAGCCTCTTTGATCCACTCGATGATTGATTCTTTATTTTCTGCACAAGAAATACCGATACTGACAGTACAGTAAATATCGTTGTGAGAAGGTAATGAAAGATCTTTAATTTTTTTCTGAATTATATGAACCATAGCTATAACAAGCTTGCTATTACTATTATTAACAATAATAGCCAACTCATCGCCACCAAATCTTGCTGGTACGTCCTTCTCGCCAGCACACTCTCGTAATATTGTTGATATACGAGATAACACCGCATCACCTACTTCATGGCCATAGGTATCATTAATTTTTTTAAAATTATCAACATCAATGAGCATAAGATAAGAATGAATTCTCTTTTTACGCGTTGCACGAAAAGCACTTTCCATTTTTTGCTCAAAAAAATCGGCGATTTGGTAGATCTAAGCCAGGATCCATCAGAGCCTGTTTTTCCAGTAACTCCCTTCTTTTCCTCAACTTTATAGATAAGTGCCTTGAAACAATACTCAGTACTATGGGGATAACAGGTCGCCAAGGGTAAAGAAAGCAATACCGTTCGGGTACTGAATTCTATCGTATATCTGAAATCATTTACTAACCAAACTGTCAGGAAACTAATCATCATCCACATTAATGCTGGTTTTAAAATTTTCCATCCACCAGCAGCATAGCGATCAGCTATTTGAACTGAGATTATGAATAATGATGGAATTGGACTAACTTGCATTACGGCTATCCAGATTCCAGCCCAGAATGAATCAAGTATCATATTCTTCTTTTCAGTACTCAGCATATCCTTCGACATCATGCTTGCAAGATAAGCAACCGATGGCCAGATGAGTGCATTCAGAATTAACAAGGCTGTTGTTATTTTTTTGATGTGACTGTTCCTGGAGGACTGAATATATAGGAAGAAAGCAAAGAACGACACCAATCTGACGTAAAAAATATACTCGCTTAATGAACGATGAATTTCTATCAGATATGTATTTTTCATCCGGGAAATTTGTTAACATAGAAAGCCTATTATAAATCACTAAGAGCCGCCATCACTTTAACCCACTAAATAACAAGATAAAACCGCCCTGCATTACAAAGTTATAACACGGATGTGAAAATTACAAGATTGCACTTCAATTAATGATAAACGTATCAATAATAACATTTGGTATCCATTTCTTTGAATCCATTCACACGATTTATATCTGATGCTTAGTAATACTTTAGGGTTATATTCTTAAAAATGAATCTCCAGTGGAGTTTAGAGCTACTGCATTATTAATTTTGGTAGGCTATTAAAAAATTAATACAACATCTGACCAGTAAAACTTTACTTGAACTTACTTATCGTTTACTGCAAATTGTTCTGTGATGTACACAGCAATTAATGTCGTTTCAGTTGCCCCCGGCAAGTGCCTCCGGGGGATTTTTTATGTTCCTCAACTTTCTAGTGCGTCAACTCGCCTAATCAAATCCTGTACCACGGTCACCAAATCGGCAATGATTGCCGTGTAATCCACATTCATCACCCTGAATTTTTCACCATCGATCTCCTGCTCGATGCCGAGGAAGGTATACAAGTCGTCAACTTTTTCAGCCTGCTGGGCGATAAAGCCACGCCTCCGGCGCGTTTCGCCTTTCATATTGAACTCGCATACTCCCAGCGAGTTAATGCGCCGGGAGGCCCCTTCTTGAGGCTCCATGAACGCATCTTTCAGCCGGACATCTGAGCCGGTGGTCAGGACGTCACCCTTACCGGTGGAGATCGTGCCGCCAGCCCGGAAAATCCATGCATCGGTTCGCCCGAATCCGTCAGCGTACAGAACAAGTCGGTGTTCGGTGCCTACCTGCTCCTCCATGTACATTTGGACGTAAGCGCCATCCACGTCACCATACGCTCCTCGCCCTGCCATCAATGAGCGTACCGGATTGGAGGTCAGTTGCGTTCCGATGGCTGGGTTGGCTGGCATGGTCGATGATGCTGTGATCCTCCCGTCCGTTACCCAAAAACTTTGTACCTGCGCGTTCAGGCGGTTCTGCCTGTCGTGGATAAGGCGAGCGGTATAATCCGCACTGCTGCCGTTGTAGTGGAAGTCAATGTAAGGCGTGCTCATTGACAGCTCGATCGCCTGCGTCAGAACCTTCCCCTTTGACGTGTTATCGATGTTGCCGCCAGCTGATAACCCACCGGGCAAAGTCGTCTGGTTATCGGTCCCAATAACAAGGATGTCATCAAAGGTATCTGACGGTGACACAGTGGTCGCTCTTGAACGCTGAACTCTGAACGGTGTTCCCGAGCCAACGGCAATTGTCCCGCCTTGCCCCTGTTTTTTGAGCAGAGCCAGATCTGAGTTCTTACCGAGAATAAAACCGGCATTATCGCTGGTTATAACCTGCGAGCCGTCGAGTTTGTTTCCTCCGGTGAGTTTTGCCAGCGCGTTAAGATCCGATGCCTTCGCCATCCCGCCTACAGCCGGCACGGTTACCTGCTTTCCTGTGATCGGGTCAGTCAGGGTGATATTGGCGCTGCCGGTCAGGGCCATCGACCAGCCCTCCACCACACTACGCCAGAATGCAAATGCGCTGGCCAGCTGGTTAGCAAACGACGAGGTACTGGCGGTTTCAGCGGTAATAATGCCGTAACTGGCGCCGGAAAATGCGGTGGTGATATTCCGGGTCAGCGTCAGCTGCGTGTCACTGTCCACGGATTTGATCGCATACAGGTCAGCACTACCGCTGCGGTAGACCACCAGAATCGACCCCGGCTGTATCCCCAGCGCCACCTGTGCCCACTTTGTTGTCGCTCCTGTCACCCGCGCCTGAGATGCTGCGCCCGTGACGGTGCCGACTTCATACATCGCCATAATAAAGCTCCTCCTGGATGGTTTTCCCTGGAAAAAGAAAAGGCCCCTTGCGGGCCATGATTTAAGCAGACTGATGCAGCTCTAATTACGTTGTTATTGCGCGCGGCGAAGGCGTCGAATCTCGAGAGGATGGTTAATACCATCTGTCCGTTACGGTCCAGGTAACAGCCATATCGCAGAACAGCGTCGCCAGTACCGGCAGGGACGACAAATGACATGTTGTCTACGTTCATTGACTCTTGCGCGGTTAACAGGCGTGTTGCTCCACCTGTTTCATACATAAGCTCAATGCCTAGCTCCATACTGCCGCCACCAGACGTAGCGCCTGTGCCACGAAGAAGCATTGCATACGACAGATAGCCAGGATCCAGTCCACCGTCAGACCCTGGCGCGTAGGACATCCCCGCTCTGAGTTTCGCGCCGCCGTCGATAGTGATGCTATCCGTCTGGAGGAGTCCACCGCGAATATTGATCACCTGGTCGAAATTCTGCCGCCGGAACCGGGCCAGCTCAAACCACTGCCATGTAGCCTTCGGCACCTTGCGCGTGCGGTGCTGAGCGATGTTGATCGCAAATGACCCGATGTCGCCCTCGATGCGGTTCGCATATACCGTACCCTGGAACCAGCCGTCAGTCGCATAAACCGCACCGCGAACGATCACGTTGTTGAACTGCGAAGAGCCATCCTTAGCGATACGCCAGCCGCGTGACCCGTCAACAAAGTCATTCGAGCGGATCTCGTTGCCGATCTTCGCATTCGTGATGGAACCGTCCGCGATTTTGGTTGAGGTCAGGGAACTGTTTTTGATACGTGCCGTATCGATATACAGCTCATTGCCTTCGGCAATCATCACCGGAACTGCCGTCGCATTGTTACGGTTAAACAGTGAGAACCGGTCGGCGTAGAGGATCATGTCGCTCGTTTCACCATTGCTGCCCAGCGTAATCCCCGCGCCAACATTCTTCCCGTTAACCGTCTCAACCTTCATCGACCACAGCGAACTCACCGTACCATTCACATCCGCCACGGTTTTAGCGGTGTTCTGAACGGAAGCGCTGAGATCCCCGACACTGGATGTCAGGGTCGTCTGCTGCGTTGCCAGCGCCTCCAGTGCCGTTGCATGCGTCTGCTGGGTACTGGTGATACTGGCCACCGATTTAATCGTGTTGTCCAGCGTCGTCTGGTTTTTTGATGTTGGCGGCCGCCTGGGCGTCAATCTGCGACTGAAGCGAGGTATTCAGGCTGGCCTGTGTGCTCTGGTTGTCGCTCAGCGTCTTCGCCATGTTATCGACGCGGGAGTTGGCGTTATCCACTTTCGTGGCCAGTGCCGTCTGCTGCTGCGCCTGGGCAGTGATTTTCCCTTCGGCATCCGTTACGCGCGCCGTCAGGCCGCTCACGGCGCTCGCCGTCGCGTCAGAGGCATCCTGTGCCGCTTTCGCATCGGTGACATCCGTGATGACCAGATCGTCGATATACAGTGAATAGCCAGGGGTACCGTTGCCGGTGGCGCCACGGGTGGAGATCCAGACCACCGCGCGTGTTCTGCCTGCCCCGTTGTTACTGGCGATCCCCGTGAATTTCACCCACTTATCGCGCGCGCCCAGAGAGGCTTCGCTGACAGTGACCGCCGCCTGCCAGGCATTTTGCCCGGCAGCATTCTGTGACTGGATACCGACCAGCGTTGTCCACCCGGAGGAGGGCGCCTGATCCGCCGGCATCATGGCCCAGAACTCAAACCGGAACTTCGCATCCTCACGGACTGACTGCCAGGTGCCAAGCTGTTTATCGCTGTTGCCGCCGTTGTTCTCATCCCGTCTCAACTTCAGGCTCTTATCGCCGGTGAATTTCTGAGACACCACCACAACGGCGGTGCCGTTCCCGCCCAGCACCTGGCCATCGCTGTAGCTTTCAAACGTACCGTCAACCCACGGATTAGCTCCCTGAGTGCGGATGGTATTGATGGTGCTGGTCAGCGACGTGATGCTCTGCGACTGGCTGGTGATGGTGTTTTCCACCTGGCTTACGCGACCGGTCAGTGAACTCACCGCGGACGTGTCAGCCTTTTTACCCAGCTCAGTATTCATCGTGGTCAGGCTGTTCTCCAGACTGGTGAGCTGCTGCGACTGCGAATCCAGTTTACCCTCGGCAGACGTCATCCGGGTGGTCAACCCGGTGACAGCGCTTTGCTCAGCTTTCTGACTGACCGCCGCATTCGTGACGGCCAGATCGCCGCTGAGTTTCGTCAGCTGCTGCGCCTGGGGTGGTGATAGCCCCTTCCGCAGCGGTGACGCGGGCTATTCATCTGTGAGATGGTCCCCGGCATTAGCCGCGATATCCTTTTCATCCGTAACATCGAGAACATGGAAATCATCGAAATACATGGCCCCCGCGCTGAGGAAGGTCGTCAGTTGGAAACTGGCCGTCGTGGTCTTCGTGGCTTTCCAGTCAAACGTTACCAGTTGCCAGCCAGAACTAAACGGTCCGTAGTTTGAGCCAACCAGCAGGCCAGTGCTGTCAGCCACACGAAACTTCGTGTTACCCGCATCTTTAATCGTGGTCTCCGGGTCCTGCTTCGCCCATACCCCCATGCGGTAGGTGCGACCCTGGGTGATACTGATTTCCTGTCCGACCAGGTTCGACTGGCCGGCGGACATTTTCAGCGCCTTGTTACCCGAGTGCGGAACCTGTAAATCGGCCACCGTCGCGGTACTGCTCCAGCCGGTAAAGCCCGCCGCGCCGCGCTCAAAACTGCCATTGACAATGAGGTTGCCCGGCATTTTCCCGCTGGCGTCAATATCCGCTGCCCGTCTGGCTCAGGCTGTTACTCAGTTGCGTCAGAGAATCCCCCTGCGCACTGAGTGTTTTTGCCCTGCTCCGTGACCTGGTTCTGCAGGGTGTTCATCGCGCTTGCGTCCGCTTTTTTATTCACGTTCGCATTCGTCGTAGCCAGATCGCTGCTGAGTTTAGTCAGCGCGCTGTTGGCCGCCGCGATGTCATTTCCCTGCTGCGTCACCGAGCCCTGCAGCTGCGTCACCGCTGTCGTGTCAGCCTTTTTACTCACCGTATCGTTTGTCGACCGGAGGCTGTTCTCCAGCGAGGTGGTCCGCGTGCCGATGCTGCTGAGCGTAGCGCCCTGCTGGCTAACCGTGGTGGTCAGTGAATCCACCGCTTTTGCGGTCGCATCTGCGGTTTTCTAGCGCACTGTTCGCTGCCGTCACGTTACGCATATGCCAGTCGGCAGCGTACCAGACGGTGCCGAACGGGCTGCTCTGATTAACCTGCAGGAACGGCCGCAGCAAAGCTGGGTATCGGATGGCACCGTAAAGCGCCAGGTGGCGCGTTTCCACGCGGTGGTGGTCCTGGTGTTGCCCCCGGACGCTTTCGCTCCGATACCACCGGTGGCGGTGGTGGCCCGACCGATATAGAAGTTAAAGTCAGCGCTGCCGGTACCACACGCTACCAGAGCAGACATTTCGAAAACGTCGCCCGGCGTCACGGCGATATTGTTGATTTTTGGCACATGGTCTCGCCCGGCCAGCCGGACGGCATACCTGAACGGGCAGTCAGCCGGCACACCATCGGCGGTGGTCTCCACCACGTCATAACCCATGCGGTCATACGCCGGATCAAATGACGGGTTTGGAATGTAATCATCCCCGGCAGCATTCCCGGCGTTCACCGCTGCCGTCAGGCTGACAATGTTGCTGTTGGCTGCCGTGAGGCCTGCCTCGGTTTTCTCCACCCGGCCAGTCAGCGCGTTAAGCGCCGTCTGATCCGCTTTGGTGTTGACCTTATCGGTGGTGCTGCTCAAATCGCCCTGCAGCTTCGTGATAGCCTGCCCCTGGGAGGTGACTTTGCCTTCCGCACTGGTGACCCGGCTGGTGAGATCACTCACCGACTGCGCGCTGGCCTTTTGTGCCACGTTGTTGTTGGTGGTGTTCAGGCTGTTCTGCAGATTCGTGATGCTCTGAGACTGCGCGGTCAGTTGCCCCTCGGCGTTCGTCACCCGACTGGTGAGGCTATTAATGGCCGATGTGTTCGCGGTAATACCGCTGGCCGCATCATCCGGACTCGGTGACCAGTCGGTCATCACGGTCCCGGTTTCCAGCTGAGGGCGGCAGAGCCAGACTTCTTTGTCGGCAGACGTCGCGCTTTCCAGACGCGCGGCAATCAGCCGTTTGGTGCCACTGGTGGCAGGAATAACCCATTTCACCCAGTAACGCGCCCATGCGGTGGTCAGTTTCGTGACCGCCTTGCCGTCACCGGCCCCACCTTTAACGCCCTGGCTGGTTTCCGTGGTGGTGGTGTTCGATGGGTTATAGAAATAACTCGCCATCTCCTGCCCGTCATAAGCCCCTTTCGCATAGAAGCTGAATACAAATTCCGTACGCCCGGTAACGTCCAGCGTCTGTTCATCCAGCTGGGTATAACCGGATGCACCTTTCGCCAGCCGGGTGTAGGCCACGCGGTCGCCCAGATAGGTTTCTGTGGCGAGGCGGCTGCTCCATCCCTCCAGTGTGTCCGCATTGCGGATAAGGTTGGTCCCGCCCACGGCCAGGGAGGAAAAGTTGTTTTCCAGGTTCGTCAGCGCGCTGCTTTGCGTGGTCAGATCCCTGCCATGCTGTTCAACGGTATTCTGCAGGCTCTGCAGCGCCCTTGCATCAGCCTTCTCGCCACATTGCTGTTGGTCGTGTTCAGGCTGTTCTGCAGGCTGGTCAGGCTGTCTCCCTGCGATTTCAGGCTGCCTTCGGTAGCCGTCACGCGGGTCGTCCAGATTCGTCAGCGCGCTGGCATCGGCCTTGCCGCTGATATCCTTTCCTAGTTGCGTCACATCTGACTGCAGTTTCGTGATCGCGCTGCCCTGAGACGTAATATTCCTCCCGTTCTGCGTGACTGACGCGGATAGACTGGAAAGCGCCTGCGCATTCGCATCGGCGGCATCGAGCGCCGCTTTCGCATCGGTCACGTCAGTGATGATCAGATCATCAATCAGGAAGGCGTCACCCAGGCGAACTTTTGGTGTGTTCGGGATGGAGATCCTCACCATTGCCTGTTTCAGCGCGGTTCGGTTGTTGGTCAGATAGCCACTGACTTTTGTCCAGTTGTCCACCGACAACTCGGAGACTTTTACGTTCAGGCCAGGCCACGACCAGCCATTGGCAGAATCCTGGAAGGAAAATCCGAGCACCATATAAACGGTCGGATCGGCGGTCGAGCCAGCCGGCAACTTAACCCACGCCTCCACGTAATAGACCGCGTTATCGCGAACCTGCATGCCTGAAAAGATATGGGTATCGTTATTATCCGTCGCGTTCGGGTTGTACTCCGTACTGCGCGTCACACGCAGGCTTTTGGTCCCGCTGTGCGCAGCTTCACTGGTGATAACGGCGCGGGCATTACTGAGAACATCGCCGACGGCATAGGATTCAAAACTGCCGTCCGGCAGTACGTTGGCTCCCCGTGTCGCCTGCTGCTTCAGCGATGTATTCAGGCTGGTCAGGCTGTCAGCCTGGCTACGGATATCCTTTTCAGTCTGGGTAACCCGGTTGGTCAGTGAACTGACCGCCGACGCATCAGCCTTCTTCGCCACATCGCCTTTGACCCCTTCCAGCGCGTTATTCAGCGCCGTGATGGATTGCCCCTGTGATGTCAGGGTGTTCCCCTGGTTCGTCACCGTCCCGGTCAGAGACGAAACAGCATCGCTGGTCGCCTTGATGTTGGTTTCATCGGTGATATCAAACACGCGGACGGAATCGAGCCAGATTTCACCGTTTGTCGGATGAGAATAAAGTTTGAAGTTCTGCCCGTCCGCGCCGGCAGCCGTCAATCCGGTTTCCCAGGTGATGGTTTGCCAGTCAGTGGTCAGCGTGACCGTTTTATCCTCATACGTACTGTCCGTCTGGCCGATTTTGTTCTGGCGACGGATCAGCAGACTCATCGCGCCGGAAACACCTTTGGCCTTCACCACCACCCGGTACTTGCGCTGGCCATTCAGCGGCACCGGCTTGTTGTTGTTGGAGAAGATCCCCGGACTGGTGTTAGTCGTCCGGTTCAGCCGGACCCCCGCTTTCCCGTCCCCGAAATCGCCAAAGGTCACACCGGCTGGATACTGAATATCCCAGGCAGTGCTGCCCTGCAGAAAATCAAAGTTCGGGATCAGGTTGTCGCCGGCGTTGCGGGTGGCCGTCAGCACATTCGCCAGATTTGTCAGTTGCTGGCTCTGTGTGGTCAGTTTCCCTTCCGCCTCTGTCACCCGGTTATCGACCGAAGTCAGTGCCGTTGCATCGGCCTTCTTCGACACATTGCTGTTGGTCGTGTTCAGGCTGTTCTGCAGGTTCGTCAGCTGCTGGCTTTGTGAGGTGATGGCCCCTTCCGCTGTGCTGACCCGGCTCGTCAGTCCGGTAACGGCGCCGGCGGTGGCATCGATGTCCACCCGGTCGGTAACGTCAGTGACGTAAAAATTCATCGAAGTAGCGGCTGCCGCTAATCAGATAGTTACTCAGCGTCACCGGCAGGCTGGCTGTCTCCGTCGCTTTCCAGCGACCGGAAATCAGGGTCCAGTTAGTCCCCACCGTGCCGCTGTTGTACGGACGCTCAAAAACCGGCTGGCCGGCAGAGTTACCGATCCGCAGCTTGTTGTTCCCCGCGCCATTATCCGTCGTCGCTCCCGGTTCCTTGACCCACACCCCGATTTCATAGGTTCGCCCCTGAACAAACGGGATGTATTGCCCCGGAGACACGCTCCCCGGATCAACCTTCAGCGCCCGCGTCCCGCTGTGAGGAGCGGAAACCTCCACCACACTGGTCGCGGTTGACCGCCCGGTATAACCATCCAGCCCGCGTTCAAATGAGGGATTCACGACCAGGTTACCCGGTATCTGACCGCTGGCATCGATATCTGCCGCAACCTGCGAGAGACTGTTCGACAGATTCGTCAGCGAATTGCTCTGGCTCTCCAGCGTTTTACCCTGCTGCGTCACTTTCGTGTCGAGCGTGGCCAGCGCAGTCGCATCGGCTTTCTGCGCCAGCGCTTTATCGGTATTCGCCAGATTTCCGGTCAGTTTCGTGATGGCGCTGTTCGCAGCCGTCAGGTCGTTGCCCAGCTGTGTGACGGTATTGGTCAAATCCTGCACCGCTGTCGCATCAGCCTTTTTGGCCACGGCGGCATTGGTGGTTGCCAGCCCGTTTTCCAGCTGGGTTGTCCGGTTGCCGGTCGAGGTCAGCAGATTACCCTGTTGCGTCACGGTGGTGGTCAGGGAGTCAACCGCCGCCGCCGTGGCATCCGCAGTATCCTGAACCCTTTTGCGCCGCTGTCACATTTCGCATATGCCAGTCCGTAACGAACCATACGGTACCATACGGGCTGTTCTGCGAGATCTGCAGGAACGGGCGGATATAACCCCTGTCTACCATCGCCTGCGTGACCTTGAAGCGCCAGGTGGTTCTCTGCCAGGTCGCGGAGGGGGATTTTCCGCCCCCCGCCATGAGTGGCGCACCGGTACTCGTATCTGGCCGAACGGCGGTGCCAACATACAGATTAAAATTCGCCGTGCCGGCGCCGCAGGCAACCAGTGCGCTGATCTCAATCACATCGTTTAAAGCGTGGGCCGGGAACGCGGCAAAGTTAGGATGGTGATCCCGGCTGGCAATTCGGGCCGCATAACCATACGGGCAGCCCGGCGGGACCTCCTCAGCCGTCGTGGCTACCACGCTGAACCCCATCTGGTCATACGCCGGGTCAAACGTCGGGTTGGGAATTAAATCCCCGCCTGATGCGTTTCCGGCCCGTACAGCGGATTTCAGCGAGGTAATGTTGGCGTTAGCAGCCGTCAGCCCGGATTCCGTCTTCTCCACTCGTCCGGTTAGCGAGTTCATCGCCGTCTGATCCGCTTTGCTGGCTACGTTCGCGTCTGTCTGCGTCAGCGCATTCCGGAGCTGGGTGATACTCTGCGAATTGCTGACCACATCGTTGCCAATCTGGCTGACATTCGAGCTGAGCACGCCGGCTGCGTTTGCCAGCGCGGAAACCCCGAGACCGGAGTACATCTCAGCAACCTTGTCTGACACCTTCAGGCCCAGGTTGATATACGCCTGACCGGTCCACTGATTCACCAGAAAATCAACGGTGTTCCAGCCGGTTTTCAGTTCAAAACTGACGGTATTCCAGCTGGCGTTTCCCCAGGCGACCTGAACCCCATTCACAAATATGGCGCCGGTATCATCAAAAACCCTGGCGCCGGGCGCCAGTGTGATGGTGGTATCTGCGGCCACTTTCACCTGGCAGGAATACTGCGCGATCAGATAGCTGCCGGCGGACGTAAAGTCCAGTTTGGCCGCGTCGGCCACCTCATCCACGACCGTTGGCGCCACGGCGCGAATATCGCTGAATGACGGGACTGTCCCGGCGTTATCCAGCTGCACAGGATAGAGTCGACGGGACCAGCGATTCGGCTGGCCATTAACCAGTTGATTTGACAGGCTGGTGATGCTGTCAGTATTGCTGCGAATATCCTGCCCGTTTTGCTCTACCTGCTGCGTTAAGGCAGTGACCGCAGCCGCTTCGGCTTTCTTCGCCAGCGCGGCATTTGTCGTGCCCAAATCGCTCGTCAGTTTCGTGATGGACTGACCCTGGCTGGTTATCCTGTCACCCTGCTGGGTAACAACAGACTGCAGCCCGCTCAGCGCCTCATTCGTACCAGCCAGGCCCGTTTCCGTCTGGCCAACCCGGTTAGTGAGCGATGTTAACGCGGCGCCCTGCGATGTCAGCGTGGCGCCCTGTTGCTCCACTTTCTGCGTCAGGGACGTCAGCGCGGCCGCATCGGCTTTTTTCCCGAGGCTGGTTTCCAGGCCACCGATACGGCTCGCCTGCGCGCTCTGCTCTGTCGTCAGAGAACTCAGTTCACCAGAAACAGCAGCTTTGTTGTCGTTAAACTGCGTCTGCAGGGACTCTCTGGCCTTAACTTCCGCCGAGATTGCGGTAACGCGCGCGGTTTTTTCCTGGTACAGCAGCCCGGAAGTGACTTTCTCCAGATCGCTCCCATCATAGGAGCCACGCATCTGCGCCGCCAGCGTGCTGCGTGCCTGCGCTTCGGCGGTCAGCGCGTTACTCAGCGTACTGCGCACATCCTGCAAAGCCGCCGTACTGGCGCCGGGTGCTGGCCGGCCAACGGCGATCCAGTCGAATTCGATAAAGTTGCTGGCATCCTGCTGGTTCGTCAGGTCCAGGCGAATACGATCAATGTTCCCTGTCCACGGAATATCACGCACCGTCAGGGTTGCCACCCCATCGGCATACTCCGGCTCAGCAACAATGTATCGCTTCGTGTTATTGAAGTTTTCGCCGGCAGACACCCAGCGGATCTCACCCGCCCAAACTGGTTTGCCGGTTTTACGAAAGCGCAGCATGATGAAACGGTACGCCGCACCATCGACAGCCAGCCCGCCAGGAGAGGTAATGTACGGATCGGTGGCGCTGTCCGCCGGGCGTAACCAGCCATCCTGTGACACACCCGGTACGCCGGCGCTGCCGGTCCAGCCCTCGGTCGTCTGATTGTTGAAATGCCAGATAACCTGCGAATCGAACTGGATATTAGCGCCGGCTGCGAGGCTGGACATTTCCCGCGCCAGATTTTCATCGGCGGTCTTCATCACCTGAGTCAGGCTCTCGATACTCGCCTCAATCCCCTGCGTTGCCGCCAGCAGTTCATCAGCGGCCTGTGACGCCTTCGCGTTAACATCGGCGATACGATCCGCGGTCTCCTGCTTCACCGCATTGGTCAGCGTGGTGTTGACCTGAGACAGCGATTGCTTCAGGCCATTTTCGGCAGTCTTTATCTGCGCATTCAATGCGGCATCGCCGTCGGCCAGCGTTTTGCTGACCCTGGCAATCTCCAGGTCGATGGTGGCGTTGATTTCCGCAGCCGTATCGGTGACTGACTGTCTTACCTGGGTGATGCTGTCGGTCAGCGACTTGTTCACAGTTGCGATCTGCTTGTTCGCATCTGCGACGGCGGATTTTGCCTCCTGAACGCCTTTGTTTGCCTGAGCCAGACCAGAATCGAGAGCCTCATTGACCGAGGTTATCTCATCCGTGATGGTTTTATTCACGGCGGAGATCTTCCCGTCAACATCAGCAGTGATGCTTTTCGCCGATGCTTCAATATCCTGGCTGACCTGCTTCGCCTGGTCTTCGGCTTCCTTACGCAAAGCTTCAGCGGTCTGCTCCAGTTCCTGCTGCGTATTGCGGATACCTTCCTGCGTTTCGCTAATGGTGCGCTGCGTTTCCTCCCAGGCAGCCGTATCCTTGATCGCGTCGGTCAGGTTTTCGTAGTAGTCATCAAAGTTATCGCTGGCCATCCCCTGGACCCAGCCGGTCCACGGGCTTTCATTGCCAAGACGATCCACAAGGCGCGCCCGGTACCAGAATTCGGCGCCCATACTGAGGCCCATCTGCTGATAGCTTTTCCCCGGATAGGCCACGTCTGATAACGGCATTGGCGCACTGCCGTCCTGGTTTTTGCTGTACTGCAGTTCCGTGCGCAGCGTATCCCCGGAGCCGGTCGGGAACTCCCAGCTAACCTGGACCCCATGAACCAGCGAACGGGTTGCCAGCGCCAGCGGTGCCAGCGGCTCGCCGACCTTGCCGGTCAGGGTTTTCTCTTCGGAATACGCCCAGCCGCTCGAGATCTCCGCCGCATTGATCGCACGGACGCGAACCAGGTAACGACCGGCATAAATGCCGCTGACCTCAAACGAGGTGGTCGAGCTGCGCGGCACATTAATCCAGTTCCCGTCGTTACGGCGCCACTGCGCCTCGTAGGCAATAGCGCCGCTGACCGCTGACCAGTTAACCTGCATCGTTTCGACGCTGATCCCCTGATTCACGACCGAGCGGGATGTGATGACAATATCGTCAGGAGGTGACTGGTTGCCCGCCGGCAATACGCTAACCGGGCGCTGATCGATAATCGCGCCGGTATCGATGCGGGCGAATTTATCCGGGTCATGTGACACGCCGGTGATCGTGAGGGTGGCATCGCCGTTCTCTTTTACCCCTGTGACCCGGTACTGCTGCAGAAAGAGGTCATTAGATTCTACGGCCCAGACGCATTCCCGTTCTGGCGTCTCACTGTACGCCGTTGTGACCGTAATCTGCCGGCGTCCGTTAACGGCCTGGATGGTCCGGCTCTGTGAGATCCCGGATGGCAGGTTTAGCTGGAGGCGGTCGCCAGGTTTGGCATCCACATCACGATCCAGCGTAATCACCCGGCCATTCACCGCGCTGATCCGCCCGCCGTTGACCCGTCCGGCCAGCAACTCATCCGCCAGGGCAATGATATAACCGGGTTGAGGAATGCGACCGTCCAGCCCCACATCAAACTCAACGACCCGGTCTTTGTTGTTGGTCAGTATGCCCCACAGCCCCTTACGGTGGGCTTCGCTCTGGCGCGTACAGCCAATCGCGGTCATTTCGAGCTGGTTAAAACTGTAGCGGGAAACCAGTTCCGGGATAAACGCCGGTTCCATTGCATCAGCATAAGCATTATCCGGATCAGACCAGGAAACCAGGGCGTTGGTGTACCGAACCTGGCTGCTGCTGCTCGAATAACGGGGTTTGCCGACAATATTGGCGCGCGTATAGGTAAAATCGACATCACGCGGCATATCAGCCTGCACAACAATCTGCTCACCGTTCCAGCAAGTCATGCCCCGGAAAATGGCGGCAAAGTCTCGCAGCACGGTGTAAGCATCGTTGCGTTCCTGGACGTAGACGTTACAGGTATAGCGCGGCTCCATGCCGTCACCACCGTGCCCGTCAGGAACCAGCTGATCGCAGTACTGTGCAATCTGGTACAGCGTCCATTTCGAAATATTGGCGCTGCTCAGACGATTACCGAGACCAAAACGGTCAGCTGTAACAATGTCGTAATAGATCCAGGCCGGGTTATCCGTCCAGGCCCATTTAAACCCGCCGGTCCAGACGCCGGTATATTCGCGGGTTTCCGGATTGTAGTTATCCGGCACACGAATCACGCGCCCACGCGGCTCACAGGAAATTTGCGGAATGGAGCCATTAAACTGGCTGGAGTCGAACTCGATATAAAGCAGCGCGGTGTTGGGATAACGCAGCTTCGCGTCAATCACTTCGGTATAGCTCTGCAGCGTCATCACGTCGCCAACTTTGACACTGTTTGCATCCGGAGAAATTTTACGCAGGCGTAG
>OKVR01000171.1_pt1 | contig 28660 bp, 26 predicted proteins | sample 1606891 | NCBI WGS metagenome assembly OKVR01 (sample SAMN03281011, study PRJEB24777) | human gut metagenome | isolation source: fecal sample PR176 from 1 month old male Indian infant, caesarean delivered... | place: Singapore | collected 2006-01-13 | reverse complement strand
TGGGAAGGCTGGGCCATACTCCTCCGGCAGAAGCAGAAAAAGCTTATTATGCTTCCATCGGAAACGATGATCTGGCAGCCTGAGTTCACAGATAAAACACTCTCCAGGAAACCCGGGGCGGTTCACACCATGATTTCTTCAGCTTCATGTCTTTCGATTACCCCATCCTCAAGTGCCTGTTCGATAATCTGATCAACCTGTCCTCTGGCGGCAGAGGTACGCATTGCCCGGCTGAACAAGTCCACGCGATCCAGCTCTTCCAGGTGCGGAACATCCACCAGCAGAGCACCACGGCGGCGAGCGAAGTAATCAGCCAGTAACGACGTGTTGGAAATGTCTTCCATCGCTTCCAGCTCGCTGACTTCGAAGAAACGACAGCCGTTTTTCTCGTAAAGGTTGTTATTAAACTGCGTCACCGTCATTCCCAGTGCGCCAGCCATTGCTTCGCGCCCACCTGGATATGCTTTGCACATAGATTTCACGACTTCTTTGAGGTTCATACCTACTCCTTACAAACTCGGGTGGTAGTTACAAATTTGATGCAGTGACATTAAGCTTTCGCATTGCTGCACCTCTTAAATAGGCCCAGTCAATGTCAGGACGAAGCTCTTCGCAGGTGACAGCACCACCAGTAGCTTTCTCAATCGCAGGGCATCGTTCCGCAGGTATTTGCCTAATGCCCGTTGTCCATTGATTCACTGTTGGTGATGAGATGCCTAGATTCCTTGACAAAGCGGCTTGTCCCCCAACAATGCGGCAGGCTTCACTGATTGCTTCAAGGCTACTTCTCATAAACGGATTCCTATGATTTCCACACAAGCAGATATTAGGCTAAGCCTAATAAACAATCAATAGGAATTGCCTAAGCTATAGGTTATGAGGATTATTAGGCAATGCTTAGTGGTAAAGAATTGGGCCGAGCGATCGAGCAGGCCATAGACAAGAAGCTTTCAATAGGTTCTGCCAAGAGTAAGGCGGAAATCGCACGCCATTTCAAAATAAAACCCCCATCAATCCATGACTGGATCAATAAAGGCTCCATATCGAAAGAGAAGCTACCAGAGCTTTGGAACTACTTTTCTGATGTTGTGGGCCCCGAGCACTGGGGACTAAAAGGATACCCGCTAACTGATACATGTGAGCCCGCAACAGACCCCATAGTTAAAAATGGTTCTATTGACGAACTCTATAATAAGGCTTCGAGAGAAAAAAAGGCTATCATTGATTTTGTCCTTTTAGAGCAAGGACAGCGTATACCTGGCTGGGTAGATAGCGATGCTAAAGCATATTTAGACTCATTAGAGATGAAGATAAGGAGATGGGCAGAGCAGGAGGAAGATGGAAAAAAACAAACGAAAGCCAGAGCTTAAGCTTATATGGTCTAACGGACAATATCTCTAAGCTCCATACATGTTAAAAGCTCTGAGATTGATTCACTTGCATAACTCAATCCCTGTGGGGGATTGGCTTGTATGAAGCCCATCCGGGATTGTGACTTGCTTTGATTTAACAGCAGGTTTTCACTTTGCATGGAGGATGCATGGAAAACTTCAAAGTACGTCTTAAAAATCATATTGAACATGTTAAAAATGTTAGAGAACACTGCACAACGGAAGAGACAACCAAGCAGGCTTTGATACTTCCTTTTTTGGACATCCTAGGCTTTAACGCATATGATCCGCAAAAAGTCAAAGCTGAATATGGTGCGGACTTCCCTGGTGTGAAAGTGGGTGAGCGTGTAGATTATGCTCTATTCTGCCAAGGTGTTCCCGTTATGTTTATTGAGGCCAAAGGTTGTAAAGAAAAAATGGACAACCATTGCCCTCAATTATCTAGGTATTTTAATTCTACTCCTGAGGTGACAATATCAGCAATTACTAATGGCATTGAATGGCGTTTTTTTACGGATCTCAATGAGAAAAATATAATGGATTCAACGCCATTTTTACGAATCATGATGGATGACATTAAAGATTCTGATGCTGAGCAATTATTTAGATTCCGCCATGACAAATTCAAACCAGAGGCCCTAAGAACACTTGCAGAAGAGAGTGTATATATTTCTGCATTTGTTAAAGTTGTGAGTACAAGCCTTCGTGAAGTAGATCATGAATTTGTTAGATATGTTGCAGGACGAGCAAATATTGGTCGTCAATTAAATCAAAGATTTATAGAAACAATAACTCCATTGGTGAGGCAGGCCGTAGAGAGGTCAGTAAGTGAAATGGTTGTTTCTGGTCTTTCATCAAGAACATCTATTCCTGAATTAGAATCCCCTGCTGATGTAACTGAAAATAATGTAATTGATGAGCGCGCAGATATTGTCGATGCAGAGAATCCAAACATAGTAACAACCTATAATGAAAGAATATTATTTGAAAAGATCTGTTCTATTATAGGCCCTGCATACGAACTTCAAGCCAAAGATACAGAGTCCTATTACTCTATTCTTTTCCAAGGAAAAACAAACCGCTGGCTGGTTCGCTATTATGACAAGAAGAATCGCTCAAACATACAGTTACCAATTGATATCAATGAAATAACAGGTAATGAAATTAAAAGAGCCGGACTTGAACATGATAGCAATCGCATTTTCATTGAACATCCCGAGGATGTATTAAGGATTTCAGGTTTAATCCTTGATTCTTTACAATATGTACAGAATGATGAGAATTTCAGAAAGCGTCGTCCATAATCATAAAAACACTAGCTTTATTTCACACAAATCCCGCTTATGCGGGATTTTTTTTGACCGCTGACAAACATTAGGCTAAGCCTATTGACACAGCATTAGGCATAACCTAACATCAATTGAGTCTGATGGACTATGTCAAGTACCGGTAGTTACATACTCTGGTGTGGTAGTGAGCATTACGGCATATGGCACATGTGCCGCAGCGGCCTGAGAGTCCCTTTATCCATGCCTCTCAGAACAACCGGAATGTGCAAGCTAAGTGTTTCAGGCACGACGTGCGCCCCACCAGCGCGGCGAAAAAGGTGTGACACCTCGGAAGAGACGGGGAAGCAACCGTTCGGTAAGCATAAATGATAAGGATTAATACGATGAAATATTACACAGCAGTAATCAACGAAGGTTCAGAGCTTGTCGTGATCTACGCACGTAATAAGTTCATCGCAAAAGCACTTATCAATGATGATGCTGAAAACATTCAAAAAATTTAGTGCAGTTGAAGCGAAAAAGTTAGTTTCTCGCGGTTTTAAACAGATTTCTTGATTACTGTCGGTGCTGGCGTGGCATACGCGACACACGCGATAGGGCGTGAATGCCGTAAGGGGCTATAACCCTTCAATCTAGTTTCGGGCTAGTTCAACCCGAATGACAGCCGGAAGAGACGGCACAGCCCAGACGATATCTGAGTGGCTTTAAAAACAGATGGGAGCCGGTGGAAGCCCGGCACACAACAGGAAAAAGCACTGTGTTAGTCAAGTGAGTTTCCAGTGCTTCAGTGCTCTTTCCGTTGTGTGGAGATAACTAACTAATCCTTTGCAGAGGAAACAGAAATGAAAATATCAAAGTTACGTAACGCCATTGTCTATCGGGCTACTTTGCCCAGCATTGAAGCGGTTGAAGGGCACCTGCAGGAATTGCCCTACTCTGAACTTACAGAAACGGAGTTCGCGCGGGCTTCCTTCGTCCCTAATCCGATTACTGGCGAGCTGGTTACGCCAATTACTGGCGGTTATGCAATCGTGGTTCGCCGCGATGAGAAAATAATCCCCCAGCACGTCGTAATGAAAGAAGCCAATGAGCGTATCCAGCGCATCGAAAATGCGTGTGGTCAGAAATTGAAGCGCGCTGACCGTAACAACATTATCCAGGATGCTAAGGTTCAGCTCTGCAAACAGGCATTCATCAAGTCGTCTCTGATCCTGGTCCTGTATAACACTGAAGAAAATCTGCTGATCATTAATTCCGCCAATAAAAATATTGCCAATTTAGTCGGGGCGATGCTGGTTAAAGTGATTGGCTCAGTAAAAACAGTCACGATCAACATCAGTGATATCAAAAACGGCCTGACAACGCGCCTTAAAAACCATCTGGACGGCGAAGAATCAGCCTTTGCCGGGTTTGAGGTCGGTGATTATGTCCAGCTATCCCGCCTGGCAGAACAGAAAGAAGTTATTCGCTACTCTGCGGAACACACTTCCGTTACCAGTGAAATTCTGGAGAGCCTGAACACAGGTTTTATCGTCGATAACATGGAATTAAGAGGCTGCGGCGTCTCTTTTCTGCTTACAGATAAGTTCCATTTCCGGCGGATCGATACCAAGGATAATGATTATTCTGATGATGACGACAAAGCCTACCGCTGGCGTCACCAGGCAGGTACGGACATGTTCCAGTTCTGTAAAGTAATTAACCAGCTTTGTGATCTGCTCGCCTACAAAGAGCCCGAAGAACAAAAACCAGCAGCCTGATTAGAACAGCAGCAATTACCCCATTCTCATGGGTTGGGTTGCTGCACCCTAAAACGCGTTGCAGCGCGTCAGTTGGAGAAATAAAAAATGGGAAAAACAGTACAGCAGTTAATTAAAGATGCCTTTGAGGCAGCTAAAACAATGCCTCCTGCAAATTCAGAACTTATTAAAGAGCTGGCAACAATGCTCGATGTTTCGAATATTACCCTTCGGCAGGCATGTAAAGAACGTGACGCTATGAAGGAAGAAGTTATTTCCTGGGCGAAAGAATGCGATCGAATTGTTGAGCGTCACACAAAAAACCGCAGCAATATGCACGTACTGGAAGCAATGCGCGATCTGAAGAGTATCTCAACGACATCCACCAGCAATCCGGAGGCTGTCTAATGGCTAAAGACTCAAAGCTGGTATATGGCGCGAGTGGCAAAACGAACGTTTTGACGTTCGAACCTGAAAACCTGCACCTGGTTACCGACAAAACGCACCCGCTTTACGATGAGCGTATCCACCTGCCTATCAGCGAGGCAATGGTGCTGAACATCATGGACCAGGGCGTTCTTGAGCCGATTATCGTCTGGAAAGACCCGGAGACAGGGCTGTCTTGTGTAGTCGATGGTCGCCAGCGTGTGCGCCATACACTGGAAGCCAACAAGCGTCTGTCGAAAGAGGGCAAAGAACCGTTACTGGTTCCAGCAGTCGCTAAACGTGGCTCCGCCGTTCGCATGGCGCAGGCGATGGTAAGTGCTAACGAAATCCGCCAGGCAGATACGCCACTGGGCCGAGCAAAGAAAATGGCTGATGCGCTGGAACGCGGGCACGACGAGGACGATTTAGCGCTGATGTTTGGCGTGAGTGTCCAGACCGTACGCGCAACTCTGTCTCTGCTGGATGCCACCCAGGCTGTTCGCGATGCAGTGGAGTCCGGAACGGTCACCGTTACCCAGGCGCGTCAGCTGGCATCGCTTAAACCAGAAGAGCAGCGGGAGAAGGTCTCTGAAATCGAAGCGGCAACTGCTGGCACAACCGGCCATGAAAAAGCCCGGCGTCAGCGTCAGATCCTCGGCGAGGCAAAGCCGCGCCTGAAAACCCGCAAAGAAATCATCAAAGCCCTTGAATCAGCCGAGGGTGAGTATGCAAGCGCACTTCGTTGGGTGATTGGGGAGGCGGTATGAATATTGATCATGAGAATTATAGCAAATACACCCTACGTCGGTTCGCCGCCTTGTTCGATGTGATCTGCTGGGTGCTTATTGCCGTAGTAACCGTTGGTATCTGCATGTTTATTGAGTGGTGGGTAGCATGAGCATAGTTGGAGATTATTTCTTTGAGTTCCCTGCGTCTCGCGGCGTTCAGGGCGGAGCGATTGTCCTTATGATGACAGTGCCAGCACGAACCTTGGCACGCGTCCTCGCCAGTGATAATTACGGAGATACTTTAGAACGTTCTCAGCGTGAAATTAACCCAGCGCGTGCTAAGAAATTCTATGAATATCTGGTTAATGCTCACGAAAATAAAGAGCCCTTCATTATCCCACCGCTGGTCGGTAACTGTAACTCTGAGATTGAGTTTCAGGAATTCGGCAATACCAACGTTGGTGTTGTGCGCTTCCCTATGGATGCAGAAATTAAGCTTTTCGACGGCCAGCACCGTGCAGCGGGGATCGCCGAATTTTGCCGCACAGTTGGCGAACCAATCCACGTACCACTAATGCTCACACATAAGCTCTCGTTGAAAACACGGCAGCAGTTCTTTTCCGACATTAACAACAATGTTTCGAAGCCATCTGCGGCTATCAACATGGCCTATAACGGGCGCGATAAGAACGCGCAGGAGATGGTCAGTTTTATCAGTTCACACGACGTCTTTTCTGAAGTCACCGATTTTGAGCATAACGTCGTTCCTGCGAAAAGTGATAAGTGGGTCAGCTTCAAAGCCCTTAGTGATGCCACGGCAAAATTTTCAGATTCCTGCTCACAGGATGATCTTGAGGGGTTGTGGAATGCTTGGCTGATGCTGACTGGTTTAGATGATATTCGCCGAGGTACGAATCAGGCTGAGTACAAACGCGAGTACATCCAGTTCCATGCTGTGATGATTAACGCCTTCGGCTACGCAGTACAGAGGTTAAGTGAAGGCCGGGGAGTTCGCGGGGTCACGCTGATGATTGAGGACCTGGTAATGAATACCGGCATTGCCGATCGTGAAGATTTCTTCCTCATTTCATCATGGGATGGTATTTGCGCCAGCTGCGAGAAATCCAGGCCAACGGTCATTGCCAATGTCTCTGCCCAGAAGGCTGCTGCATCACGATTGATGGATGCCATCGTGAATAAAAACTTATCTGTAACTAATGATAAGGAGTCCAGCTAATGACCCAATCAATCATAACCAGAGAACGTCTGGAAAAAATTAAGTCATGGCGTGAAACCTACGGAGCCGGAAGCAACGTCATGCTGCCAGCTGAAGAGGCCGAGGAGCTGGCTCGCATCGCGCTGGCCGAAATGGACAGTGAGCCGGTGGCAGAGATTAGAGCTTACTACCCGCTAGGAATTGACGGAGGTAAACAAAAGTTCGTCCAGGTCACTGGCGAACTTCCTGACTTTGGTGCGCAACTCTACGCCATACCGCAGCCAGCGCCGGACCGCGAGCACGTTCGCCGCGAGCACACCGCGTGGTCTCAGGCCACCTTTGGTAATGTCGGCCCGATTGGTCCACTGAAACACTTAAGCAAAGAAGCGCTGGAAGCCGCAGCAGCACCAGGCGACCTCAGCGAGTGGGCCGATTTGCAGTTTCTGCTATGGGATGCCCAACGCCGCGCCGGTATCACTGACGAGCAAATCACTAAGGCGATGATTGAAAAACTAGCGGTGAATAAGGCGCGGGTGTGGCCTGAGCCGAAAGATGGTGAGCCGCGATTGCACATCAAAGAGCAGCTAGCGTCGGTAGTGCTGGATGAAATAGAGTGCGATATCTGTGGACATGTATCCACTGACCCAGAGGGGCGGCACCACTGCTGTGAGGATAACAGCAATGATTGATAAATATCGTTTGGATGATTTACGTCTTGAATCCGGTGAAAAAGGTGAACTCGCTCGCTGGGTGATTCAGTTGCAAACAGACTTGGATAGGGAGCGCCGCAAAGTTGGCAACCCTCCTGTAATTCGGGATGGTTACGTGATGGTGCCGAAGAAACTGACTGCCGAAAACGGCGCAAAGTACGCTTTATCTGGTGAGTTCAGCATTCCCCGTGTGGTCATCTGTCCTGAATGTGACGGTGACGGCTGTGGCGATTGTGAGGGGCGAGGTGACTGGCATGAAGACCAGACCATCGACTGGCCGACAATCAAACTCATTTATCAAAAAGCGGTTGAAGTATGCGCATTGCCAGCGGCACCGCAGCAGGAGAAAAAATGAATAACCTCATGATCGACCTCGAAACAATGGGCAATAAACCAAACGCCCCTATCGTCTCCATCGGTGCGGTTTTTTTTGAGCCCTCAACTGGCGAACTCGGAGAGGAATTCTACAGAGTAGTCAGCCTTAAAAGCGCAGTAGACGGCGGTGCCATTCCTGACCCTGAAACGATTATTTGGTGGATGCAGCAAAGCGAAGAGGCCCGAAAGGCCATTTGCGATAAAGACGCGGCTATGAATCTTGTTACTGCATTGAGCAATTTGAATTGCTTCATACGTGATAACGCCGACCCAGAAAAAGTTCAGGTCTGGGGTAATGGCGCTACGTTTGACAATGTAATCCTTCGGGCCAGCTATGACCGTGAGTATATGCCCTGCATATGGAAATTTTGGAATGATCGTGATGTCCGAACAATCGTTGAATTAGGTCGAGCGATTGGCATCAATCCGCGCCGCGACATACCGTTTGAGGGCGATATGCATAACGCGCTTGCTGATGCCAAACACCAGGCTAAATACGTTTCCGCAATCTGGCAGCGTTTGATTCGGGCGTAAAAATGAATTATTGAGGTAATTTATGACTGCGAATGATTTTATGGAAGAGCAGGAAGTTTTTAACCTGTTGGGCAAGAAAAAAACAGCCGTTTGGAGATTACGGAAAGAACATGGTTTTCCACAACCCGTTCTAACATATCCTACTCGTTATAGTAGAAAAGCAGTTACCCGCTGGATAGATGAAGGAGGAATAAATAAACATTCATAGGCAAGTGAGTGCAACCATTAACGGGGTTGCACTCAACTGATCATTGATGCCAACCTGGCAGGTCGTTGTTAAATTCATCGGCATCAGGAAATATTTGAACAGCTGGAATAAAATACTCTATGAGCTTATCGGTATAAAAATAGTCAAGAGTTTCATCAACCATCCAAGAATGACTTTCTTCTATACGTTGGACAAGGTAATGAATATTTAACCGTACAAGCTTTGACTCAAGCTTAAATGATTTCGTAACCTCAAGATTTTTCTCACGCCGCTTATCTGCAACATCCTTTTGAATATCAGCATCTATTGCAACATGACCAACACCAAGCCCATTATTAGAAATTTGTTTTTCTATTTCAGCCAATGTGCTTTTAATATGCCGAGAACGACAATCCAAAGATTTTTCATTAATACAACGCCATGTCAACAAAGATGCGTATTTAATTTTTGAAATAAACCGTTGATCACGCTCATCAGGCCTACCAGACGCAAAGATATTATAAAAATCATCACCAATCGGATTACCTTTCAGTAACCTCGCTAGTTTACTATGAAACGAAAGTGAACCGTTAACTTCCACATCATATTTTGCCGAATTTAAATTCACTGCTTTTACAAATCCAACACCAAAATCATCATCCCAGGAGTAATCTTTCCCATAATAGTTACTTAAATGATTCAAAAGATAATTATCAGGAGTCTCTTTAACTTCAGTTTTATAGGTCACATCCATCCAGACACTCATCCTTTTAGAATGGATTCGAAGTTCTGCCAAATGGGCTCTGATTAAGTGTGTATGTTCTTCCTGGATTGCATATGACCCTTTTTGGAGTCTTTTACATTCAACAAAAAACTCCACTCCGCCATCATAACTACATTTAAATTCCGGGGTTTTTGCAATTCCCTTTCGTTCAGGAATAAACTCAACCTCATATCCCATTGAGGCATAATTCCCTGCAAGTATTAATTCAAACAATGCTGTATCTGGATAAACACTGGTGCTATCGAGCATTCTTTTAGCCCGCTCTTTAGCTCCTGATATTTCATTAAGAATCTTTACGTTTTGACCTAATTGTTTAACCCAAGGAATGATTTGTGACGCGGTAGATATTTCAAATGCTCGTCGATTATCAATTAAAGACTTCGCTTGCGAAAAAAAACCAGCGACAACATCATCGCCATACCAACTTTTGTCAAACGGGGCACCAAAATTCACCTTCTTTGATGTTTCTTTAATATAGTTATCCTGAGCGACTTCCAATCTCTCGGAAAATCCTTGAGGGTCAGTAGTCGTTTCTGCAAGCCACCTTAGTGCTTTCATGACATCTATATTAAGCTCAACCCCACCGCTCATATCATTTCCTCATTAAGATTAATAAATTAACACATCAAAAATTAAAATTAATATAAATTCATAATTTCTTAACGTACCATAAAATTTTGTCTGCATATAATTGATATGCTTCTTTCTGCTCATCAAGCCAATCATGTTTGTTATACACCGCCATCACGCCCCCCAGTTCATGCCCCAACATTTTTTCGGTGACATGGGGCATAACCCCTTCCCCTGATAAATTCGTCACAAGCGAGCGCCTGAAGTCGTGGGTTCGCCATTCCGGTATATCAATTTTATCCCTTAATTTTTTCATATAGAGATTTGCTGACGAGCGATCTATAGGCTTGTCCAGTTCCTGGCCAGGAAACAGAACATCGTTTCCTGCATTGAGGAGTCTTTCAACAAAAGGTTTCACCTGATCGAACACCGGTCGACGGATAACGTTACCCATCTTGGAATGCTCTCCTGGCGTCGTCCAGATAAGATCATCCATGTTGAATTCGCTGGCGGTAGCTAGACGCAGCTCTGATAGCCTGGCTCCCCAAAGCAAAAGCAGCTGATGAAGCACCTTGTTGGAGGTAACGATCTTGTTGTTCTCCAGCGCCAGCCAGATTTTTGCCAATTCGGTATACGTGAGAACACGGCTACCCACATCAGGTTTTTTGCCAATGGTCTTAACGCTAAGCTTCAGGACCTCGCACGATGGGATCAACTGGCGGCTGATACACCAGTTCATGACGGAACGTAGCTGTAGAAGAAGCACCCTGGCCTTTTTGCTGTTCTTCTTTTCCTGCTTATCAAAGAAACGCACCCATGCCGAAACAGGAATGTTTACTACCGGAGCGTCCGGGAATTCTGTGTACATCGTGTTGTACACAACTGACTTGTACAGCGTCTGAGTGTTCGGCTTCAGCGTTTCAACATACTTGCTCCACCACTGATCCAGGCACTCTTTTAGAGTCAGCTCGCCATCTTCTTTGGCAAAATAATTTTTCGGGTTTAGTCCCTTGAGGTACAATTCGCGCATCTCACCGACGACAACGCGCGCCTCCTTGAGAGACATAGCGGGATAGCGGCCAATGGAGAGGCGAACGGGCTTACCGTTCCAGCGATAACGAAACTGGAATGTGATCGTGCCTGTGGGAGTTATGCGTACACTTAGCCCGTCACCATCTGTGACCTCAGCTGCGCCGCTGTATGGCTTAGCATTGATGCTACGGAGTTTGGTATCACTAAGGGCCACGGCTCTGTATCCTGTACACACTGAAATTCTGCATTCTGTACTCAATGTGTACGCAATGGCAAGTGAACGAAGTGATTTTCTAAGCGAATCGATGCGAACGGAAAGGAAATAAAAGGAATGAAAAGCTTGATGGTACGGGGAATGATAGGATAACATGCAACACAAGCTGAACGCTTAAAAATCAGTAAGTTCTATGTCCCCTTAGTTAAATGGATATAACGAGCCCCTCCTAAGGGCTAATTGCAGGTTCGATTCCTGCAGGGGACACCATCCTTGTGTTTATCCCTAAAACCACATAAAAACCGTAAATTAAATTCGAACTAGCAGGCCGAATAAGGCACACCAGGAACTCGTGGTTTTATTCATTATGAAGTGGTTTTTACCTGTTCTCTTAGCCAGATAATAAACGCTTCAATTTTTGGCCACTGCCTGCCCGGTAATGTGGTGATGTAATAATGCTGATGGCATTTCACCGTCATATCGCCAAACGGCGCGACGAGCTCACCACTGGCAAGCCTTTTTTGTACCAGGCGTTTTCTTCCCATCGCCACCCCAATATGATTCATCGCGGCAATAACAGCTAAATCAGAACGATCAAAGCCAATTCCAGAAGATGTCGGCAAATTAACCGCATAATGTTGCGCCCAACTATGCCATTCATCCGTACCGGAGTCGTTGCTCCATGCCTGTCTGTCATGGAGCAACGTACAGTGACACAGGTTAATTACCGTGTTGGTTAAAGCATGTCTTTGAGCGTATTCCGGGCTACATACTGGCAGGATTTCTTCATCCATCAGAAAGTGATGAGTGAGTTGCGCTGACGGCGCATCATCAAAGTAGATCGCCAAATCGATTCCGGCACGTTGCAGATTGACGTTGTCATTACCAGTGAGCACGGTGAGCGAAATAGACGGATACCGGCGTGTAAAGTCACCTAATGCGGGCACCAACCAGCATTGGGCGATAGAGGGCCGGGAATACAGAGTTAACGTTCCCGATAACTCCTGATTTTTGATATCAAGAATTTCCTGGTTCAGGGTATCCAGCGACGATTTTAGCGCCCAATAAACACGTTTCCCCTCGTGCGTTAATTCCACTTTGCGATGGGAACGAACAAACAACTGAATGCCCAATTCTTCTTCCAGCTGATTGATACGGTGACTTACCGCACTGGGGCTCAGCGACAATTCCTCTGCCGCCAGGGCGAAGGACTGATGCCTGGCAGCCACTTCAAAAGTATGCATTTTTGATAATTGCCAGCCGTTAAGCAGCCGATTTCTTATTTCACGAAGGGGTTCCATAATCACCTCATTTTTCGCTTAAGTGTAAAAAAATAGCGGCAAAATTTCAGCTATGAGATGAGCTAAAGTGAACCATATCTCAATTCACCTTCATTTTTAGATGTAAATCACTCCATTGATGCAATTTACCTCATGTGAAAGGCAAATTTTATCGTTTGTCAGCCTGCGTTGTTTTTTTGTCCAATATCATCAGGTTAATCACAGGGGAAGGTGAGATATGCACTCTCAAATCTGGGTTGTGAGCACGCTGCTTATCAGCATCGTGTTAATTGTACTGACCATCGTGAAGTTCAAATTCCACCCGTTTCTGGCGCTGTTGCTGGCCAGCTTCTTCGTGGGAACGATGATGGGCATGGGGCCACTGGATATGGTAAATGCTATTGAAAGTGGAATTGGCGGAACGCTGGGGTTCCTCGCAGCGGTTATCGGCCTTGGCACGATACTGGGAAAAATGATGGAAGTATCCGGGGCCGCAGAAAGAATTGGTCTGACACTTCAACGCTGCCGCTGGCTTTCAGTTGATGTCATTATGGTGCTGGTTGGCCTGATTTGTGGCATCACGCTGTTTGTTGAAGTGGGCGTCGTGCTATTGATTCCTCTGGCTTTTTCAATTGCCAAAAAAACCAATACCTCATTATTAAAGCTTGCCATTCCGCTATGTACCGCATTGATGGCAGTGCACTGCGTGGTTCCTCCACATCCGGCTGCTTTATATGTTGCCAATAAGCTGGGCGCAGATATCGGTTCGGTGATCGTCTACGGTTTGCTGGTTGGGCTGATGGCATCACTGATCGGTGGCCCACTTTTCCTTAAATTTCTGGGTCAACGACTGCCCTTTAAACCTGTACCCACAGAGTTTGCAGATCTCAAAGTTCGCGATGAAAAAACACTACCGTCATTAGGCGCAACGTTATTCACCATACTGCTACCCATTGCGCTGATGTTGGTTAAAACGATTGCCGAATTGAATATGGCGCGTGAGAGTGGTTTGTATATCTTGGTTGAGTTTATTGGCAACCCTATCACTGCCATGTTTATCGCCGTGTTTGTCGCCTATTATGTGTTGGGTATACGCCAGCATATGAGCATGGGGACGATGCTCACACATACGGAAAATGGCTTCGGTTCTATTGCTAATATTTTGCTGATTATCGGGGCCGGAGGCGCATTCAACGCCATTTTAAAAAGCAGCAGTCTCGCTGATACGCTGGCAGTTATTCTCTCCAATATGCATATGCACCCGATTCTTCTGGCCTGGTTAGTGGCTCTTATTCTGCATGCGGCAGTGGGCTCCGCTACCGTGGCAATGATGGGGGCAACGGCAATTGTTGCACCCATGCTGCCGCTGTATCCCGACATCAGCCCGGAAATTATTGCGATTGCTATCGGTTCAGGTGCAATTGGCTGCACTATCGTTACGGACTCGCTTTTCTGGCTAGTGAAGCAATATTGCGGCGCTACGCTCAATGAAACATTTAAATACTATACGACAGCGACATTTATCGCTTCAGTCGTCGCTCTGGCGGGCACATTCCTGCTGTCATTTATCATCTAAGCGCAAAGAGACGTACTATGGAAAACGCTAAAATGAACTCGCTCATCGCCCAGTATCCGTTGGTAAAGGATCTGGTTGCTCTTAAAGAAACCACCTGGTTTAATCCTGGCACGACCTCATTGGCTGAAGGTTTACCTTATGTTGGCCTGACCGAACAGGATGTTCAGGACGCCCATGCGCGCTTATCCCGTTTTGCACCCTATCTGGCAAAAGCATTTCCTGAAACTGCTGCCACTGGGGGGATTATTGAATCAGAACTGGTTGCCATTCCAGCTATGCAAAAACGGCTGGAAAAAGAATATCAGCAACCGATCAGCGGGCAACTGTTACTGAAAAAAGATAGCCATTTGCCCATTTCCGGCTCCATAAAAGCACGCGGCGGGATTTATGAAGTCCTGGCACACGCAGAAAAACTGGCTCTGGAAGCGGGGTTGCTGACGCTTGATGATGACTACAGCAAACTGCTTTCTCCGGAGTTTAAACAGTTCTTTAGCCAATACAGCATTGCTGTGGGCTCAACCGGAAATCTGGGGTTATCAATCGGCATTATGAGCGCCCGCATTGGCTTTAAGGTGACAGTTCATATGTCTGCTGATGCCCGGGCATGGAAAAAAGCGAAACTGCGCAGCCATGGCGTTACGGTCGTGGAATATGAGCAAGATTATGGTGTTGCCGTCGAGGAAGGACGTAAAGCAGCGCAGTCTGACCCGAACTGTTTCTTTATTGATGACGAAAATTCCCGCACGTTGTTCCTTGGGTATTCCGTCGCTGGCCAGCGTCTTAAAGCGCAATTTGCCCAGCAAGGCCGTATCGTCGATGCTGATAACCCTCTGTTTGTCTATCTGCCGTGTGGTGTTGGCGGTGGTCCTGGTGGCGTCGCATTCGGGCTTAAACTGGCGTTTGGCGATCATGTTCACTGCTTTTTTGCCGAACCAACGCACTCCCCTTGTATGTTGTTAGGCGTCCATACAGGATTACACGATCAGATTTCTGTTCAGGATATTGGTATCGACAACCTTACCGCAGCGGATGGCCTTGCAGTTGGTCGCGCATCAGGCTTTGTCGGGCGGGCAATGGAGCGTCTGCTGGATGGCTTCTATACCCTTAGCGATCAAACCATGTATGACATGCTTGGCTGGCTGGCGCAGGAAGAAGGTATTCGTCTTGAACCTTCGGCACTGGCGGGTATGGCCGGACCTCAGCGCGTGTGTGCATCAGTAAGTTACCAACAGATGCACGGTTTCAGCGCAGAACAACTGCGTAATACCACTCATCTGGTGTGGGCGACGGGAGGTGGAATGGTGCCGGAAGAAGAGATGAATCAATATCTGGCAAAAGGCCGTTAATAACGTTTCAACGCAGCATCGCAATCCTTTCCCTGGGTGAGCGATGCTGCCGATGGCGCAGACTTAAGATCCCCGGTCTTACCCGCTATAACCCCCTCCTTTTATCATCACCCAACGCCTTTCGCTGTAAACGGCGGTTTCGCAAACCAAACCAAAACCGTAAGTAAGATAAAAGCAATAGCCGCCATACGGAAAATCTCATTTGCAGAAATAGAAAGTGACTGCTGGGTTATTTCATTATTAATTTCATTAAGAACTCCTGAAAGCGAACCATAATATTTATCCATAATTTGTGACGATGAATTAAACACGGGGTTAAATTGATCGATGGTTGCTGTCAACTGACTATGGTGTAACGATTCGCGTCGTCCCCACAGCGTCATTGTCAACGACGTACCAACTGATCCTGACAAGGTACGAAAAAAATTACTCATACTCGAGGCATTGGCAAATTTATTATCTGGCAAGCCTGAAAACGAAATCGTTGTTAAGGGTAAAAAGAAACAGGCAACGGCGAATCCCTGAAAAAACTGCGGCAAAATGATGCCTGTAAAATCAATCGTTGGCATAAATGTCACAGAACGCCAGTAATAGCAAACCGCATACATCAAAAAACTAAATGTCACTAACAACCGCATGTCTATTTTGTTGCCATAACGTCCTATCAAAGGTGAAATTAATAGTGGCATGATGCCGATGGGCGCATAAGCAAGTCCGGCCCATATCGCATTATACCCCATCGTTTCCTGGAGTAACTGCGGCATAAGGACGATCGCTCCAGAGTAAAATAAATACGCGCATGTGATACTCACAATACCAATGGTGAAGTTACGGGACTTAAACAAACTGAGATCAAGAATCGGGTTCTCTGAGGTCGACTCCCAAATGACTAAAGAGATCAGAGAAATAACTGATACTACTGTTAATATTATTATTGTACTCGAGTTGAACCAATCCAGATCGCGCCCTTTATCAAGCATAATTTGCAAGCCACCAACACCGAGCACTAACAGGGTCAGTCCTGGTAGATTCATTTTGACCGGTGAAGTCTCAGTTTCTCTTCCTTTAAGTAAGGTTAAGCATAATGTCAGGACGATAATCCCCATAGGGACATTGATTAAAAATATCCAACCCCAGCTAAAGTTATCACAAATATAACCGCCCAATATCGGCCCACATATCGGAGCGATAATCACGGTCATTGACCATAATGCCAGAGCAAATGTTCTTTTTTCTGGCGGGTAATTCCTTAATAATAAACTCTGTGACAGTGGAATTAACGGCCCCGCCATTAACCCCTGAACGACTCTAAAAAATATCAGCACATCAAGATTGGTCGATAGGCTACACATTAATGAAGACAGCGAAAAAAAAGTGACTGAAAGTAAAAATAATCTTAATTCGCCTATTCTTTGTGCCAACCTGCCAGTAACAGGGATCGCAATGGCATTTGCTACACCAAACGAGGTGATAACCCAGGTGCCTTCGTCTGTTGATGCTCCCAGAAAGCCAGATATTGTCGGTATTGCGACGTTAGAAATAGTGGAATCCAACATTTGCATAAATGTCGCTAATGACAATGCAATAGTGACGCACCATAACGTCCCACCGGTTAATGGTGCCGGAGTTGATTTAGTGATTGCCATTAAAGTTGTCCATTATGCGAAATAATGTTGCTAATTTCTTTTTCTATCGGACTGGTATCGATAACTAAAGCCTTACTGGTATAAGCCGGCATGGAGGTCACGGTTGAAGCCAGCTCAGGCATCTCGGCAATGTCTTCGTTCTTCGTATCAATAGTTGCTGTCATCGATAAACCAATACGCAAGGGGTGTTCCATGAGTTCTTTTGGATCAAGAGAAACTTCAACCGGTACACGCTGAACGATTTTGATCCAGTTCCCTGTCGCATTTTGTGCAGGTAATAAGGCGAACGCATTGCCGGTTCCCATATTGATCCCTGTCACCCGACCATGAAACACAACATTTTCACCATAAAGATCGCTGATAATATTGACCGATTGACCAATCCGTACATCCGTGAGTTGTGTTTCTTTAAAGTTGGCATTAACCCACATTTGACGTGCCGGTACGACAGCCATTAACGATTGTCCGGGGCTCACTGTTTCGCCGACCTGAACACTTCTCTGGGCAATATAGCCGGTAACCGGACTCTTAATATCCGTACGTTTAAGCGCCAACCAGGCTTCTTTAGTTGCATCCGCCGCTTCAACGACTTGTGGCTGACGGTTTAATGGTGTGTTCATTACTAAAGCTTTATTCGCTTTATAAGCCTGGATAGCGGCATTCAATGCCGCTTTGCTACTTATTAACGTATCTTTGGTATGCTCCAGCGTTTCTTTTGAAATAACCCCCTGCTTCGCTAACGGCACTCGACGGTTATAATCTTCTAAAGATTGTTGATACTGAATACGTGCTGAAGCGACTTCGGCACTGTATTGTTTATCCTGTAAGTATAGTTTATTCGTTTGCCGAACAATATTTGCCAGATTATTTTTAGCTTTATTGAGTGCGATAGTGGCATCAGTTTTATCCAGTGAAACTAAAATGTCACCTTGTCGAACGTAGTTCGTATCTTTATGATTAACGACAGTGACACTACCTGAGACTTGTGCAGAAATTGGATCTGCATTCCCCGTGACATAGGCGTCATCTGTACTAATCATGTCTTCTAATTCCATTGACCAATAGGCATAGGCACCTGAAAACGCAATAAATAAAACTACCGCCAATAAAGAAAAGTATTTTCTTCTGTTAGAATGTTTTTTATTTGAATTAATCTGTTCCACTATTATCTCTCATTTCTCATAGATGAAATTTATGAATTGAATGAAAAGAGCATTCATTCTTCATATCAAACACAGTGCATGTGTTGCACATTATCCCAGGAACGTTGGAGGCCTAATTTAAATGAGGTGCAAAAAAACAACAGAGGACTAAACCGTGGCTTTTGCAATACAATTCTTACGCCTGTAGGATTAGTAAGAAGACTTATAGTGCCAACTTGAAACTATAAATCATCGGTACAATCCCTGATTTTATTGTTGACATTTCATTTATGCCGACTATTTATATGGTATACTTGTCGAATTATCTTAAAGGAAGCTCAGATTTTCTTATTTTTATTGAGAAAATGAGATGACGCCTTATGTCTGTATTACTACAGGGAGAAGGGAGATGCTTCATTGCAAAGGGAATAATCTATGAACGCAATAATTATTGATGACCATCCTCTTGCTATCGCAGCAATTCGTAATTTATTGATCAAAAACGATATTGAAATCTTAGCAGAGTTGACTGAAGGCGGAAGTGCCGTTCAGCGGGTGGAAACACTTAAGCCTGATATCGTCATCATTGATGTCGATATCCCCGGAGTTAACGGTATCCAGGTGTTAGAAACGCTGAGGAAGCGCCAATATAGCGGAATTATTATTATCGTCTCCGCTAAAAATGACCATTTTTACGGGAAACATTGTGCTGATGCTGGCGCTAATGGTTTCGTGAGTAAAAAAGAAGGCATGAACAATATCATTGCGGCTATTGAAGCTGCAAAAAATGGCTACTGCTATTTCCCCTTCTCTCTCAACCGGTTTGTTGGAAGTTTAACGTCCGACCAGCAAAAACTCGACTCCTTATCGAAACAAGAAATTAGTGTCATGCGGTATATTCTTGATGGCAAGGATAATAATGACATTGCTGAAAAAATGTTCATCAGCAACAAAACTGTCAGCACTTATAAAAGTCGCCTGATGGAAAAATTAGAATGTAAATCACTGATGGATCTTTACACATTCGCACAACGTAACAAAATCGGCTAACCACATGAAGTTTTTACCCTATATTTTTCTTCTCTGTTGTGGTCTTTGGTCGACCATAAGTTTCGCAGACGAAGATTACATCGAATATCGTGGCATCAGTAGTAACAACCGTGTCACACTTGATCCACTACGTCTGAGCAACAAGGAATTACGTTGGTTAGCGAGCAAAAAAAATCTTGTGATTGCAGTACATAAGTCCCAAACGGCTACGTTGTTGCATACCGATTCGCAGCAACGGGTTCGTGGTATTAATGCTGATTATTTAAATCTTTTAAAAAGAGCGTTAAATATCAAATTAACACTCCGGGAATACGCAGATCATCAAAAAGCAATGGACGCGCTTGCAGAAGGTGAAGTCGATATAGTGTTATCACATTTAGTTACTTCGCCGCCTCTTAATAATGACATTGCTGCAACCAAACCATTGATAATTACCTTTCCGGCGCTGGTAACCACCCTTCACGACTCAATGCGACCGCTTACCTCACCAAAACCAGTAAATATTGCTCGGGTAGCAAATTACCCCCCAGACGAGGTAATTCATCAATCATTTCCAAAAGCAACAATTATCTCTTTTACAAATTTATATCAGGCATTAGCATCCGTCTCAGCTGGGCACAATGATTACTTTATTGGTAGTAACATCATTACCAGCAGTATGATTTCCCGCTATTTCACTCACTCCTTAAATGTAGTGAAATATTATAACTCGCCGCGTCAATATAATTTTTTCTTGACCAGAAAAGAATCTGTCATTCTTAATGAAGTACTCAATAGATTTGTTGATGCTTTAACAAATGAAGTTCGCTATGAAGTATCACAAAATTGGCTTGATACAGGAAACCTGGCCTTTCTGAACAAACCATTAGAACTCACTGAACATGAAAAACAGTGGATTAAGCAGCATCCCAATTTAAAGGTGCTGGAAAATCCTTACTCGCCCCCCTATTCTATGACGGATGAAAATGGCTCGGTTCGGGGCGTTATGGGGGACATTCTTAATATTATTACCTTGCAAACAGGTTTAAATTTTTCTCCGATCACCGTTTCACACAATATCCATGCTGGAACACAGCTTAGCCCCGGAGGATGGGATATAATACCTGGCGCTATTTATAGTGAAGATCGAGAAAATAATGTTTTATTTGCTGAAGCCTTCATAACAACGCCTTACGTTTTTGTCATGCAAAAAGCGCCTGACAGTGAACAAACATTAAAAAAAGGAATGAAAGTTGCCATTCCATATTATTATGAGCTGCATTCGCAATTAAAAGAGATGTATCCGGAGGTTGAATGGATACAGGTCGATAATGCCAGCGCTGCATTTCACAAGGTTAAGGAAGGTGAACTTGATGCTCTGGTCGCGACACAGCTAAATTCGCGTTACATGATCGATCATTACTATCCTAATGAACTTTATCATTTTCTTATTCCTGGCGTTCCGAATGCATCGCTTTCGTTCGCTTTTCCTCGCGGAGAACCGGAACTTAAGGATATTATTAATAAAGCACTGAATGCAATTCCCCCAAGCGAAGTTCTGCGCCTGACGGAAAAATGGATTAAAATGCCCAATGTGACCATTGACACATGGGACCTATATAGCGAGCAATTTTATATTGTTACGACATTATCCGTTTTATTAGTTGGCAGTAGCCTTTTATGGGGATTCTACCTGTTACGCTCAGTTCGTCGTCGTAAAGTCATTCAGGGTGATTTAGAAAACCAAATATCATTCCGAAAAGCACTCTCGGATTCCTTACCGAATCCAACTTATGTTGTAAACTGGCAAGGTAATGTCATTAGTCATAATAGTGCTTTTGAACATTATTTCACTGCGGATTACTACAAAAATGCAATGTTACCATTAGAAAACAGTGACTCACCCTTTAAAGATGTTTTTTCTAATGCGCATGAAGTCACAGCAGAAACGAAAGAAAATCGAACAATATACACACAGGTATTTGAAATTGATAATGGCATCGAGAAAAGATGCATTAATCACTGGCATACATTATGCAATCTTCCTGCAAGTGACAATGCAGTATATATTTGTGGTTGGCAAGATATTACTGAAACGCGTGATCTAATTAATGCACTCGAGGTAGAAAAAAATAAAGCGATAAAGGCTACCGTAGCAAAAAGTCAGTTTCTGGCAACGATGAGTCACGAAATAAGAACACCAATAAGCTCTATTATGGGCTTCCTGGAACTTCTGTCGGGTTCTGGTCTTAGCAAGGAGCAACGGGTGGAGGCGATTTCACTTGCCTACGCCACCGGACAATCACTCCTCGGCTTAATTGGTGAAATCCTTGATGTCGACAAAATTGAATCGGGTAACTATCAACTTCAACCACAATGGGTCGATATCCCTACTTTAGTCCAGAACACTTGTCACTCTTTCGGTGCGATTGCTGCAAGCAAATCGATCGCATTAAGTTGCAGCAGTACGTTTCCTGAACATTACCTGGTTAAGATCGACCCTCAGGCGTTTAAGCAGGTCTTATCAAATTTACTGAGTAATGCTCTCAAATTTACCACCGAGGGGGCAGTAAAAATTACGACCTCCCTGGGTCACATTGATGACAACCACGCTGTTATCAAAATGACGATTATGGATTCTGGAAGTGGATTATCGCAGGAAGAACAACAACAACTGTTTAAACGCTACAGCCAAACAAGTGCAGGTCGTCAGCAAACAGGTTCTGGTTTAGGCTTAATGATCTGCAAAGAATTAATTAAAAATATGCAGGGCGATTTGTCATTAGAAAGTCATCCAGGCATAGGAACAACATTTACGATCACAATCCCGGTAGAAATTAGCCAGCAAGTGGCGACTGTCGAGGCAAAAGCAGAACAACCCATCACACTACCTGAAAAGTTGAGCATATTAATCGCGGATGATCATCCGACCAACAGGCTATTACTCAAACGCCAGCTAAATCTATTAGGATATGATGTTGATGAAGCCACTGATGGTGTGCAAGCGCTACACAAAGTCAGTATGCAACATTATGATCTGCTTATTACTGACGTTAATATGCCGAATATGGATGGTTTTGAGTTGACTCGCAAACTCCGTGAGCAAAATTCTTCCTTACCCATCTGGGGGCTTACAGCCAACGCACAGGCTAACGAACGTGAAAAAGGGTTAAGTTGCGGCATGAACTTATGTTTGTTCAAACCGTTGACCCTGGATGTACTGAAAACACATTTAAGTCAGTTACACCAAGTTGCGCATATTGCACCTCAGTATCGCCACCTTGATATCGAAGCCCTGAAAAATAATACGGCGAACGATCTACAACTGATGCAGGAGATTCTCATGACTTTCCAGCATGAAACGCATAAAGATCTACCCGCTGCGTTTCAAGCACTAGAAGCTGGCGATAACAGAACTTTCCATCAGTGTATTCATCGCATCCACGGTGCGGCTAACATCCTGAATTTGCAAAAGTTGATTAATATTAGCCATCAGTTAGAAATAACACCTGTTTCAGATGACAGTAAGCCTGAAATTCTTCAGTTGCTGAACTCTGTAAAAGAACACATTGCAGAGCTGGACCAGGAGATTGCTGTTTTCTGTCAGAAAAATGACTAAATAGCGGCTCCCACAATGTTCAAATGTGGGAGCTATTTACCAGCACATCTTACATTTATGATGAGAACTCCTGGCGAATTTGTTCCCCATGCTGGTCGAGCGTTGCCGCTCCCGGCATAACATGCGGGTCCGCGCAGCCGCTGATTTTTATCGGATTACCCGGCATCATTATTCCCCCGGCTTCAATCAACATATTTCTCGCCTGAGTTTGTGGCAATTTAATGGCCTCAGCCACACTTAATAACGGCGCGACGGGTACACCAACTTCATGTATTCTGGCTAACCAAACTTCAGCTGCCTGCGTTTTTAACGTCCGCTCAATATATTGTTTAAGAATAGCCTGGTTTTGTACGCGTAAAATATTGCTGCTAAATCGGGGATCATTAACCAGTTCCGTAAGCTCCAGTGCCTGGCATAACGCAGAAAAAAGCTTGTCATTACCACAACAAATCGTAATCGGCTTATCCTGAGTATTGAAAACATCAAAAGGTGCCATGTAGGGATGGCGATTTCCCAGACGTTGTGGTGACTTCCCAGTTGCGATATATGCCATCAGACCATGCTCCAGAAAACTCAGCGTGGCATCAAACATCGCTATATCGACATGCGCCCCTCTCTGGCTCTTTTCGCGGCCATAAAGTGCACTCACTATTCCGCTGAATAAATAGACACCGCCGCATAGATCCGCAAGAGATGTACCAACGCGCACTGGCGGAGCATCAGGATATCCTGTTTCCATCATTATCCCGCTCATTGCCTGAATGATGGTATCGTAGGCAGGAGCATCTTTTAGCGGACCGGTATGTCCGAAACCTGACGATGAAGCATATATGAGGCGCGGGTTTATTTCTTGAAGCGTTTCCCATGAAAACCCCAGTTTTTCCATTGTACCTGGGCGAAAATTCTCAGCTAATACATCAGCTTGTTTGAGCATATTTATAAATATACTTTTATCGTGATCATTCTTTAAATCAAGAACCACACTCTCTTTGCCATGATTAATAAAACTGTAATAGAGTGACTGTCCATCCACATAGGGACCAAATGTGCGGGTATCATCACCATGACCCGGCGGCTCAACTTTAATTACCCTTGCGCCCATATTACAAAGAAGTTGAGTTCCGAAAGGTCCATTAAGGACATGTGTCATATCGATAACTAATAAGCCTTCAAACGGCCCTTTGCTTTCATTATTTGTCATTTGCTTATGCCTTGAAAAAAGCCGAAGGTGAAAAGACACTTCGGCATTTATGTAAAATCAATAACATGATTAATTATGAAACCAGTCGACTGACATAAATCCACAAGGGAGCCGTGACGACAAAGCCCAGTACGCTCACAGCCAATGACGCTGTACCAGTACGGGTGTAGACATTAAACCGGCTGGCAATAATGATTCCGGAGAATGCCGGCGGTAATGCGCCTGCCAGTACCATCATCTGCAGATGTTCGCTGTTCAAATGACATGCCATACCAACGAGAAGCAGTGCCAGTGGCATCAGAATCAGCTTCAGGAAGGTGTTATAAGCAATTTCGGCACTGAACTCGAATTTATGTGCAGCCAGAGTCAACCCCGCAGCGAATACCGCTACCCCTGAGTTAGCCTTCGCAATCAGATTAAAGGTTGGGTCCCATGCTGCCGGAATTTTTACCCCAACCAACACCAGGATCGTTGCCAGAACAGGTGCCCATACTACTGGCTCCTTTGCCGCAGAAATTAATGCGCTCAGATTACTATTCTTCTTACCATCCGCTCCTGAAGAAGGATTCAGCAAATACAGACCAATAGGAATAGTAATTGCGTTAACAATAATAGAAATAATTGCTACCACTAAACCTGTTGATACGGAATCACCATAAATAGGATCGAGAACTGCAAACCCCAGGAATCCAATGGTAGGTGAACCTGCAATTAATGCACATACAGCTGCTTCTGCATGGGTACGTTTAAAAAATTTGTAGCAACCGAACCAGGAGAAAAAGAAACATCCGACAATAACCACAAGTGATACAAGGGTCAGACGAGTGTCCGCAAAAATCATTTCCCTGTTTGCCCGAGTAATAGATACAAATAGAGCCGCAGGAAGCGCGTAGTTTAATACCAGTTTATTAAATGCCCGAGCTTGATCTTCTGAAAATGTTTCTCGTCTGCCGCTAAAATAACCCAACAGCATGATTACGATAATAGGCAATAAATCGCCAATAAAAAATGTTAGCATAATAGTATTTCCGATAAGGGTCCCCTCACCATCGCATAATGAGTTGGCAAGAGGAGACGATGTCAGTATTTAATTACCAGCGACTTGTTTTGGGTTAAGTTTGGTAATATGGCCACTTTCAGTTCCTGCTGCAGGGTCGATGACCACATTAATAATGGTCGGTTTGCGCGACTGAATACCGGTGGTTAAAGCATGACGAAGTTCATCTGTCGTGGTGACGTTATAGCCAACGCCACGAAACGCATCCATTAATTTGTCATACCTTGCATGGTGCAACAGATCCGTTGGTGATGGTGCACCAGCGCCACTGAGATCAACACCGTCTCCTCTGTAGATGCCGCCATTATTAAAAATAACGATCGTCACCGGCAGGTTATATCGACAAATCGTTTCAATTTCCATCCCACTGAAACCAAAAGCACTATCACCTTCAATGGCGACAACCGGAGAACCAGAAGTCACGCTAGCACCGATGGCATAGCCCATACCGATGCCCATGACACCCCAGGTACCACAATCCAGACGACGACGTGGTTTATACATATCAATAATATTTCGTGCATTATCCAGGGTATTTGCACCTTCATTAACTAAATAAATATCCTGGTTCTCGCGCAATACGTCGCGCACAGCACTTAATGCATTAAAGTAATTTAATGGTTGAGTATCTGTACTTAATTTTTCATGCATTTTTTGTGCATTTTGCTGCTTGTGGATATTTAAAATATCGCGCCATACCAGTGGAGTCGTAAATGTGTTTTGTTTCAGTTCTGCCAGCATACCTTGCATACTGGATGCAATATCACCAACGACTGGCACAGCAATGGGGCGGTTGCTGTCAATTTCCTGCGGTTCAATATCCAGTTGAATAAACTGTGTATCTGCCGCCCATCCTTTTTTACCGTGTGCCAATAACCAATTCAGTCGTGCACCAACAAGCATGACAACGTCAGCATTTGCCAGGGCAAACGAACGCGCAGCTGCCGCAGAAAGTGGATGCGTATCTTCAAGGATCCCTTTCGCCATAGACATTGGCAGGAATGGAATCTGAGCACTTTCAATAAATTCACGAAGCTGTTCATCAGCTTGTGAATACGCCGCGCCTTTGCCAAGGATAATTAATGGCCGTTCAGCTTTTGCTAAAAGCGAAATTGCGCTAGTGACTGACTTCGGGCATGGCAATAATGCTGGCGACGGATTTTCAACTTTAACAATCGTGGTTAACGCTTCGTCTTTTTCCATCGTCGCGGCCAGGACATTTGCTGGCAAATCAAGATAAACTCCGCCAGGGCGACCCGATACAGAGCCCCGGATAGCGCGTGCCAATGCAATGCCAAGATCCTGCGGCTGATTAACGCGAAATGCTGCTTTGGCATACGGTTTTGCCGCATTCATTTGGTCCAGCTCTTCATAATCACCTTGCTGTAGGTCGACGATCGCGCGGTCGCTGGAGCCGCTAATCATGATCATCGGAAAACCATTTACCGTTGCGTTGGCCAATGCGGTCAAACCATTGAGGAATCCTGGCGCAGAAACTGTCAGGCAGATCCCCGGTTTTTGGGTAAGAAAACCGCTTGCCGCAGCGGCATAGCCTGCCGACTGCTCATGACGAAAACCAATATAACGAATGCCTTCCGCCTGGGCATGGCGTGCCATATCCGTCACAGGAATACCTACAACACCATAAATAGTGTCAATATTATTCTGTTTTAATGCTTCAACGATGATATGCATACCATCTGTCATTTGAAGTTGATCTGACATGATTAATAACCTCGAAATTTTTATAAATTGGGAGCCAGAAGCCCCCGTTAATATCAGATGGCGTGGTTTTGCTTCATTGCAGCAATTTCATCGTCGCTATAACCCAGCTCCTGCAATACAGCAGCGGTATGTTCACCTAATAGCGGCGCAGCTTTAATATCCGGCGTAAAGGCAGAGAATTTCATTGGACAACCAACGGTCAGATATTTTCCACGCAACGGTTGTTCCACTTCAACAACACTGCCACTTTGGCGCAAAGAGGGATCAAGTGAAATTTCTTTCATACTTAAAACCGGTGCACAAGGAATATCAAACTGAGTCAAATAGGCCACCGCTTCATGTTTATCAATAGTGACAGTGTATTTTTCGATTTCAGCAAAAATATCGAAAATATGTGGCTGTCGTGCATGGGCTGTACTGTATGCCGGATCGGTAATCCATTCTGGTTTGCCGATGGCTTTACAGGTGTTTTCCCAGTTTTGCTCCTGAATAGTGAAATAAATATAGGCGTTAGGATCGGTTTCCCAGCCTTTACATTTCAGGATCCAGCCAGGCTGACCGCCACCACCTGCATTACCACCGCGGGGAACTGCATCACCAAATGTACCATTCGGATACTGCGGGTATTCTTCCAGATAACCCAATTTATCGAGACGCTGCTGGTCACGTAATTTCACGCGGCAAAGGTTCAATACGGCATCCTGCATTGACATGGTGACTCGTTGCCCACGCCCCGTTTTTTCGCGATGCAGCAAAGCAGCAAGTAAACCGATCAGCAAATGCATTCCGGTGTTGCTGTCACCCAACGCTGCAGCGCTTACCAGCGGCGGACCATCCCAAAAACCCGTAGTGGATGCCGCGCCACCCGCTGCCTGAGCAACGTTTTCATAGGCTTTTACATTCACATAAGGCGAACACTCATCAAACCCTTTGATCGAACCAAAAATCAGACGTGGATTGATTTCTTGAATATGCTCCCAGGTGAAGCCCATGTGATCAATGGCCCCTGGATGAAAGTTCTCGACTAAGATATCAGCTTCGCGGATCAGCTTTTCCATTACCTCTTTGCCTTCCGCTGTTTTGGTATTTAACTCAATAGAACGTTTGTTACTGTTAAGCATGGTGAAGTAAAGCGCATCGATATCAGGAATATCTCGCAGCTGGTGACGCGTTACGTCACCAACGCCGGGACGTTCAATTTTAATAACGTCAGCGCCAAACCAGGCCAGCATTTGAGTACAAGATGGGCCAGATTGCACACCGGTGAAATCGAGAACTTTAATTCCTTGAAGTGGAGTTGACATAGCAATACCTATTAGTTAATTAAATATGTGTTAATTTAGCGTTTATTTAAGGCGTAATATCTTCTATAAATAACCCGCAAAATATCGTCGTAGCTGCACTCGATATTTTTAAAATCCTGTATCAAGTGCTGAAAATCATTTCATCGCCACTTCCAATTCCTTTCTGCATGGTAAGTAGTGAGGACGAAAAGAAGAATATGATAAATATTGATTCGTGGTAATCAGAGAGAGTCGCGACATTTGTGATGTTATTCTTACAACTGTAAGAAGCGCCGGTGATTTACAAGCAAGGGTATGATTACGCTTTTTAAAGCGTACCATAAAACATAACATAATAAATGATTTGTGATGACACGGGATTATTGCGGTTTACTTTGAGGAATATAAAATGCGAGTTTATAGCACCGCGAGCGCGGTAATGACTCCAACTTATTGATAGTGTTTTATGTTCAGATAATGCCCGATGACTTTGTCATGCAGCTCCACCGATTTTGAAAACGACAGCGACTTCCGTCCCAGCCGTGCCAGGTGCTGCCTCAG
>OKVR01000169.1_pt1 | contig 29043 bp, 32 predicted proteins | sample 1606891 | NCBI WGS metagenome assembly OKVR01 (sample SAMN03281011, study PRJEB24777) | human gut metagenome | isolation source: fecal sample PR176 from 1 month old male Indian infant, caesarean delivered... | place: Singapore | collected 2006-01-13 | reverse complement strand
AGGTTATCTGTGATTTCAAAAAGCTGTACGGCTTCTTTCCGTCAAAGGTTTTCTGCGACATAAACCAAGTGAGAGCAACGGGAATACCGAAGTATTTGAGAAATGCTCCCTCAATCATGGAAAGTGGGGGAATATCCCCAAACAGAATGATGATAAATTCTGTAATCACAAACCATGTAATCTGTGTAAAGGTAACGGGAAAGGGTAAGTTAAAGTCATTGATTGCATACAAGACTTTTTCCACGTTCCAGATACCCGTGTAGCTTTTAATCTTTTTCAAGTTCTTTCAGCTCCTTTCGTAAGTTTCTAAATAGAAAAGGACAGCCATGTTTCAGACTTTCCCTTAAAAGAGAAATACGCTGTCAGTAGCAACAATGCTTGTTGCTGATCTTCCAGCGTTAGTATGGTATCTCGCACACACCTCGGCTTGTTTCAATAAAGCAACCGCCCATATCCAAATCTCGCCCGTAGGCTTCATAGTCAATGTAGTTCTGTAAGCTGGGTGGAATGTCGCCAAGTGCCTGCAATTCGTCTATGTAGTAGTAGGCAACGTCTGTCATGGTTTCACAGTCGGGATAATAATAAATCTCGTCCTTGTGTTCCACGACTTCTTCCAGCGTCCCGTAGTGGCTGATAAATTCGTCCAGACACTCTACGATATAGTCGGGAAGTTCCTCTATCATTTCATACATCTCGTTGAGTTCTTCAATGGAAACATACTCGCCAATCGCAATAGGGAAGTTATCAGTATCATGGATAGCATATTCCTCATACTGTTCATTCAATCCGATTTTTTCTTTCACATCTTCCTCGTCAATGGGAAATGTGAACCAAGCACCGACTAAATAGCCCTCATTGTATTTGCCAAGATTAGCAATATAAACCGCCATATCATCAATCATAAGCACCACCTCATTTCCTACTCTGGCAGTTCAAAGATACCGTGTTCTGTTACTAAAAATTTCCCGTGTTCCTGCAAGTGAGAAGCGTAGGCTTCAAAGTCAAAATAGTATTCTTGACAGTCCTCGGATAAATGCTTAAATGTCGGGTCATTCATCAGCTTTTGTCTTGCAACATCAATCATGCTTTTGCAGTCGGGATAAACCGTAATCACGTTTCTGCAAATATAAAGTGCTTCTAAATCCTCAAACACCGTAAGTAGTGATACATATTCTTCTTGCATATCGGCTGGTAGCTGGCGATACATAAAATCTAATTCGTTGAGCTGATACACGCTTGTATGTTCGTGGACTTCATCAGCAAAGGGCAGTACCTTTTCGATAATACGGTAATCTTGACTTTCTGCACCGACACCTAACTTTTCTTCAAACTCGGCAACATCTATCGGCAGGTCGAACCAGTATGATGTTGTTTCTTCGCCAGTTGTTCCTTTCGTTTCCACCAGCACCCTTGTTTCCTGCATTGTTCCTCACGTCCTTTCTGTTGTTTCATCACATCTTTTATGGTCTGGTACGGCATACCAAACACATACTTTGAAAAATCTTCTAACTGTCTTTCTTCATAGTCGGCAGGGTTCAGTCGTTTCATTTCATGCCACACCCTACGCTTGTAAGAGGGCAGGTCAGAAATATAAGCACAGCCGACTTTTGTCTGCATATTCTTAAAAATATCGTTCATTTCATCACTCCAATCTGAAATTTAGGTAAGAAAAAAGCAGTCAATCCTAAGACTAACTGCTTTGTGTGTATGGATATGAAATTGTTTATCAGACATATTGTTTGAAAAATACATTTAACTTTTGCCCTAATAGTGTTGGGTTATCTGTATTTACCTCATGTCCTGCATTTTCTATAATAACTATTTCTGAGTTTTGTATCTGTTGTTGCAATTCTAAAGAAGCTTTTTTATTTATCTTATCCTTATCGCCACAGACAACAAGTACCGAACATGATATTTTTTTCAGTTCATGTTTAAAATTAAGTTCTGTCATAGATTTGCATAGATTGATAAAATCTGTTTTCTGAAAGCCCATTTTTTCAAATGCTGAACAAGGCATAATACGGAATATCAGATTTTGCATTTTTAACAGATACTTTGGCATTTCATATTGTGTGCCTATTAACACTAATGAGTTCATTTTTTCTGGGTGTTCTATCGCATACTGCATAGCAAGAATACCACCTAAAGAAAGTCCGCAAATATTTAGCGGTTCTTCAAACTGTTCACAGTATGTTTCCAATGTCCGATACAATGTATCATAACATGGTGTTTTCCCAGAAAACCAATCTGATAAATTAGGACATAAAACTTCAAAATCATCATTGAATACTTTTACGGTATCACTCCAACTTTCAGAAGATTGTCCCAAACCATGAAGCATTATATATTTCATTTCATCACTCCTAGATACTGTGTTTCATATCCACATTATAACATTCGCATATCAGCACCACAATAAAATTTTATGCACCGATAATCTTATTGAACAGCTCTAACAGATACCATTTCATCACTCCAATCTGAAATTTTGGCAAGAAAAAAGCAGTCAATCCTAAGACTAACTGCTTTGTGTGTAGGAATAATCTTATTGAACAGTTCTAAAAGTACACCTTTCACACGATAACTATTCTTTATTTAATGTATCTTCTATAATCTCAATGGCACCATTGATAAAACTGATTTTTCTTTTGCTAACAAGTTCTCCATTTTCTGAAATAGATACATAGGCTATACCTAACTGGTCGTCCTTTGTTGAAATAGGATTTCCCATTAGTGTCGTCCATTCTATATCAATATCTTCTTTTGTGATACTTGTATCAAGTTCAAGCTCATATTGTAATGGTTTGAAAAATTCAGAATTAGATTTTGAACTAACCAGAATCGCATTATCCTTGTCTTGATATACTTCTACAGTATAATTAACAATATCTTCTTTTTCGACAAATTCTTTATTTGGGGAAATTGTTTCTTCATATATCAATTTCATATTTGAAGTTGTTGTTAAATCATCATTGTTTTCCGTATTTTTTGATGAACAACCAATCAAGTTAAATACCATTAAAAATGTAGCAAATACAAAAAATATTTTATTTATTCTTGCCATTATTAACACCTCAAATTTTCATTATCGTTGCATATATTATATCATTCCCATATCAGCACCACAATATAATTTTATGCACCGATAATCTTATTGAACAGCTCTAACAGTACATCTTTTACACCGCCAGCATTGAACACCAATCCGACAGCAACAAGGGCAACTACCAAGAAGCCGATAAGTTTTGAAAACTCACGCTTGAACCCTAAGTAGATACCGATAACCACAATCGCCATAAGCACTAAGCTCTGTGCGTTGCTTAAAAACCAAGTGTAAAGATTTTGTCCGAAATTCATTTAATTGTCCTCGCTTTCTTTTAATTGTTTCATTTCATAGTCAGCTTCTTTGCCGACACTTAAAATACACATCAAGACTACGCCGATACCCATTCCCATAGATACCAGCAGGAAGTCTTTCACTAATTCCCACATTTTTTTATCACTCCTAACTTTCCACTAAATCTTTTGCAGGGGTCGTCTGCTGTTTGATTATCATTTCATGCTTTTCTGTGAGCTTTGCCTGCTTCTCAATCGTTTCCATATAGTCAGTCCCGTTTCCTTTATCAATCTTTTTCAACATTTTCAAGGTCGGTGCTACCTGCCTTTGTACCCAACGCAATGTGCGGTCTAAGGTGTAAGGCTCTGGCTTTGTCGTCAGCTTCAAGCTCTGTCTGTTATCGCCAATAAACCAAGCCCAGCGGTCATTGAGCTTCCAGTCATTTTTTCGCTTGTCTGGTTCTTCATCAACAAACCGCACATACTGGTTGATGATAGAAAAGGCGGTCTGCTCTGCGTCATAATAGGTCAGCAAATCTCGTACTGCATAATAGGCACGTTCATTTCTAAGCCGTATCTCAAAACGGTTAATAATGTCGGCTTCTTCCAGCGGTGTCCCTAACTTGACGTACTGCTCATAGTCCTTTTCATAGATACAGAAATACACATCAGATTTCAGCGAACCAAGATAAAGGGTATGTCCCATATATTCTCTGTCCTCCTCTCTGTGCTTGATAAGCTCACCCGACTGGTAAAACTTATAGCTTCTGGACTTTCCGATATATTCCCGTTTCCTGCATTTTTCCGCAAGCTCTGGAATATCCAAAATGCCCGTATGGTCGTTGATAGCAAGGTCGATACGCTTCATCACGCCACCGTCTACCAATGCGTCCATGAGAAAGTCATACCAGCTTCTTTGCTGTGCCAGCAGGTAACTTTCAAACTGCCTGCAACCACGCCCCTTTAACTCTAAAAGGACACCTTTTTCTTCGTCAGCCGACGTATAGATAAAGATGTCCCCTAAAGAGTAATGCTCCGTATAGCTGTAACGCCCGTAATCTTCATGGAGCATATAATTGATATTCAGTTTTAATATATCTTTGATGATGTGCTGTATATCCAATGTGGGAAAACGAATTTTCACATAATCAAACAGCATGGTAAGCGGTGCTTCTGGATTGAACCTTACCAGTTCTTTGTGCAAAGTTTCCAAAAGCTCCTTTGACGGCTTCATTTTTCCACTTTCTATCTTATTGAGATATTCTCTTGTGATACCAGAAGCCACCGCCAGCTTTCCTTGTGAGATACCGTAAGCAATCCGTTTCTCCCGTAATTCTTTTATCCATTGTTCTTCATTCAGAACCATACCCCCAATCTGTCAAGTGTGAAGTTTTTTAAGGCGACTTCACAGCCGATTTTTGCTAGAAAATCATGCCAGAAGCCTTATGTTTCCTATGTTTTTTGTCTATTGTCTATTTGCAAACGTACCCCTCTGTTAGATACCGAGGGGTTTTACCTGCTGGTGTGGCTAACGCCACACCAGCAACGGCTAGTCCGTGCCGTCGCCTTTCGCTTCGCACGTCGCCGTCCCGTCCTGCCTTGCTTGTGCAAGAGAGCCGATAGTCTGCAAAAAATCATGTCCTTTCGGCACTAACGGCGTGTAAAATTCACTGATGACGCTTGTTCCCACATCACAATAGCCACGCCCCTTGATACGCTTCTGGAAAAACTGCTTTTTCACATCTGAACCAAACAGCATACCGTAACCTAATTCGCTGATACGTCCAAGTCCCACACGGAAATTGAAGTTATCTCTGATACCATCTGAAAAATACTTTGCGTCTGGACGCTGGCAGGCAACAATAAGGAAATAACCTGCTTGTCGCCCTAACATAACGATTTTCTTTAACTGGCTAAGTAAGCTCACGCTTTCTTTTGTCCCCAGCATTTCAAAAAACGCCACATATTCATCAAAGATAAGAAAGCAGGGTGGCAGTCCCAGATAGGCGTAGTTTTCGCCCGTCTTATAGTTCGGGTGTTGCTTCATTTCCTCACTTCGCTGTACCATTCCCTCATAAAAAGCATTGACGCAATCAATCATTTCTTCTTTGGTGTGAAAAACGTTCGGCATGACTGTTCCTAAGTCCGCAAGGTCGGCGTTCTTTGGGTCTAAAATGTAAAGGACAGCGTTGGTATGCAGTAGAGCTTCAATGAGCGTCAGCAGAAAATAAGTTTTACCGCCACCCGTCCCACCAGCAATCAGAGCATGAGGAAGTGCGTCATATTCCCAGACAAGATTTTTCATCAGCCTAAGACAACCGTTCTCTGCCCGTACTTCATCAATGGTAATGCGGTTTGCTATCATATCATAAAGCAGGGTATATTCGATATAGCCGTCATGCAGGGTCTTGTCGGTCAGTTCGCAATACAAGCCACTTTCCAGTTTATCCTCTAACCGTAAAAGCTGGTCTTGATATTTTCCTAATGTGATTTCACAGCGGATATGAAGCAGTCCTTTTTCCATTTGATAGTAAATCTTCGGAAACCAGACGATTTTTTCCCTTGATCTGCTTTGCAGGTCAGTAAAAAAACCGCTGTCTTGTACGGTATCGGCTTCATACCACTTATTTTCCAGTATCATTCTTGCCAGCTTTTGACGGTGCAGGAGCTTCTTGAAACTGTCGTAACAGAAGCGGTAATACAGAAAAGCGACCAATGCACAAACACCAGTCGCTATCAGTATGGTTATGAAGTTGTAAGGGGAAAGCGTCAAGCCGTTTTCTAACAATCTGAAATGCTCCCAATCGGTACGCATGAGCTGTTTGATATTCAATAGCAGAAGAACCGCCACGAACACAAACAGAAGCGTCCCTATGGAAAAGTGGTAAACAAGGTGTTTATCGCTGGCTCTGATACGGTGTCCTTTGTTCAAAATCTTACGCATAAATCGTTCACTCCTTTCTGAGTATGAAAAAAGCAGTCAATCCTAAGACTAACTGCTTTATATGTGATATAAGGTTATCAGACAATTTACCAACAAAGTATATACTATCGACTCAATAACATAGGCAAAAATTTTAATAATAAATCAATTCCATACGTAAATATGAATAACCCTAATATTATCGAAACTATTGTTCCTATTTTAATTTTTTTAGCCAGAATAAATACTGCTGGGTGCTTTGGGTCAATATATATGCTATATACATTTCCTCGTGTCATACTCCTATTTAATCGTTTATGAGATATATTTTGTGCTGTTTGCTCACGATAATAAGTTCCGTTATATGTATATTCAAATATTGGAGATTGTGTAGAAATGCCATTGCCACCATAATATGTATTGTAGCCACAATACACGCCGTCCACTTTTTCTCTACAACGCAATAACGAATATAAATCATTTACCCCAACCAAAATAAATACCAAACCAAATATAATTGCTCCCAATGGATAAACCAAAATCTCACCATATGGCAAAGTTAAAGATAAGATAGAAACGATTCCACAGCCAATGAAACAAATAAACATAATCAAACAGATAAGTGGCATGACTTTATAGCGTTTCTTTTTCATAATTACAAAACATACTATACCAAATACTATTGTTAAAAAATAAATAAGAATTGTCATTCCTAATCGCTCCTTTGATTTTACCAAACCACTTAGTCAATATTATTTTTCTAACTGTTCTTGCACAAATTTAATGCTATTTTGAATATATTCTTTGTCTTTTTCTGTTGCAACTTCTTCTAATTGTTTAAACAAAGCAATACATTCATTTCGTTTACCTAATACATTAAATGCAGTTGCAATATTGAGATACCATGTCATTTCATCTTTCATATCTTTAGGTTTCGTATCTATTGCAAGAAGTTTTTCTAAAAAGAGTTCTCCATTTTTATTTTCGTGATATTCTCTTACAATATCATTGTTCATTTTTCTAAACTGACGTCCTCTCCGCATTAAAACAAAGAATACAGTAAAGAAATAAACAATAGTAATAACAGCAATACCACCAACAATAATGCCTAAAAAGCCAATTGTTGATTTTACATAGGGAATTACTATGTTCACATAAATCAATAGTAGTACCGCCCAAAATAGAAAGGCTAATCGGATAAGCCATTTATCTCTTTTTTCATATATTGCTCTTTTATTTTTTAGATTTTCGGGTTCGTAAATCATTTTATTTCACTCCTTTATTGCCACATCAATCAGAATTTGTTTCATTGTTCTGATTTTGTTTCTTCCATTCCTTATAATCTTTTTGCGTTTTTTGTTGTCTTTTAACATCTGCCATTTTTTCTAAAATTACTTCTACGTCTGGTTGACTGTGCTGTTCTGGTAGAGAATAGAAAATAAGGTTATCATCGCTTGTATATACTGAAATATTAAAAACCAAATCACTTTCTACAATTTCTTGCATGATATAGGAAAGTTCTTCTGCATATTCTTTATCAGTTTTTCCCTCATTAAGATATATACTTGTTTCTATTTCATATTCCCTTTTTTTCAGATATTCTTCTACACTTTCCTTACCATTCCATTCTGTCGTGGTTGTATGCCCTTGAACTTCAATTTGATAACCTCTTATAAAAGGCTTATCTTGAAATAAAGGAGTTGCAAGTTCTTTTATTTCATCAGAATAGTAATAAACATGGTAACTATCCTCAAAAAGTCCAGTATTTCGTGTATATATAGTAGCAGTTTGAGAAGAATTTTCTTTACTGGAAACTTCTGCCATAATCCAGTTTAATCCTATTTTTTCTTCTTTGTACTTCTTCACTTCTGTAATAATAAATTCTTCATTGTATTTGTCCTTTAATTTGGATAAGATATATTTTTGTGCTTCTTCACTAGAGTTAAAATCATGCGAATAACTGCTACAACCATTTAATAGTCCTAGACAAAGCACGCTTGCTATAACACCTAATAAAAATTTTTTATATCGCATAATCGCCACCTCTATGTGATTTGATGATTTAATACAGTTCTACAAACTGGAATTTACTGCACTACAAACTGGATTTTATCCATCTATGAAAGTTGATTTATACAGTATTCTCTGATTGCATTATTTATAGATACATCACCATTCTTAAAAATACCTTCACCTTTGTCTTTCAAATAATCTAAAGCACCTTGATATTTATGCTCGTGAATCAATGATAATGCTTTTCTTAATTCAACATGGTATATAGAATTTTCTAAATTATTGTAAAAATCACAGATTGAAGATGATTGAGCAGTTTTATAAAAATGTTCTAAATAATTATCTATGATTTCTTCTAATTCACTGATTGTCCATTCTTTTAATTCTGTTTCATTTTTAAACAATTCAGCACCGCTAACTGTAAATGCACCAATAGTTCTCAAACTTAATGGTTCTTTTTTATTGGTTTCCATTTTCAATAAATCCCATAACAAATCATCTAACCACAATGGTTTGATTGTTTCTATAGCAGTACAATAACACTTATCATCTGACTTTACTTTCACACCAATAAGCAAATCAAAGAATAATTCCTTTGTACTATACCAAATCATAAAATCTTTTTTCTTAAACTTATATTTTTTAATTTTATCTTTAAGCATTTTAGGCAAAACTTTTGTTAGTTCTTTATATTTTTGTCGTTCTTCTTTTGTCATTTGAAACACATCCTTACAACTTCTAATTTGTCGCTTTCTTCATATCCATATTATAACAGTTCCATATATCCGCTACAATGAAAATCTATTTAGGAATACTATTTTTTCGGCTGTCCCTGCGGTGTATGGTTCTGTGGATTGCCTGCGTTTTGATTGCCTTTATTCTTCAACACAATATCCTCTGCCTTTACATACCAGTCCACGTCTGCACCCATATAGGTTTTTCTTGATACCGTATCGGCTACTGGATTGACAAGTTCCACAACTGCGTTGTAAGGAAATTCCCTTAACGGCACTTCTGGCGGTACAGACACGGGGATAATTCCACCATGCAGACTGCACTTCAAATCATAGATACGTTTTTTAAGCTGGGTACTCGGTGTCCCGTCCTCATTCTGCAAGAACACATCACGCACCGCTGTAAACTTTAATTCTCCAAATGTTTTCTCTTTGTCAATAACAAACCCGTTTGATAATCTCATAAATTCTTCACTCCTTTACTTTTCTTCAACTGCTACAATATCATCAGCAACTAACACATAATCGGTATGTCCCATATCCCCGATTGCGTAACCTCTGCCGTATAACTTCGGATTGACAAGTTTTACTTTCTGTTCATACTTGAAATGCTTTTCGCCAGCCTGCACGGGAATTTCCACGACAACATTTTCGCCTTTCTGTACGTCAGAATAAAGGTTATAGCTTCGTCTGGCTAAGACCCTGCGGTTATTTTTATCTCTTTCAAAGACTGGCTCACTTTCGCCTGCAAATTCAAGAGTTCCAAAAGACTGTGCCATATCTGGCACGACATATTTCATTTCCATAGTGTTTTACCTCGTTTCTTTCTATTTTTGATAAGTTTTTTGATTGTGATTTCTTATTCTGGCGGTTTGGGAAGTACCAGCAATCCCCCAGATAGTAAAGGGTAAAATCAATGCTTCGCACCCTTGACTATCTGTGTTCTTGCAGGTTGTTAGCAGACAAGCCAGAATAAGCGGAAGTCTACCGTTTGACAGCTTCGGCGGAGAGCGTGATTTTTCTTTCATCATACCGTTACCGCCTTATGATTTCTTCATTTTACGGCGTTTGTAAAGATATGTTCCAGCCAGTCCACCAGCAGACGCAAGCAACATCACGATAAAAGCCATTACATTTGTACTGTCGCCCGTTTTGGGACTGTCGCTAGGTCTGTTAGGCTTTTCTGGTGTCGGTGGTGTTTCGGGTTTCTCTGGTTCTTCTGGCTTTTCCTTAAAGGTAATTGTCTGTCCTTTGTCCTCAATATCCTTATGCTCGGTAACTTTCTTCGGCTCGTCTGGATTGCTTAAATCGTATAATTCCTCAAAAGTTACAAGCTGTTTGCCGTCAAGAGAAGTAGCGTCAAAGGTAAAGGCAACTTCCACTTTCATAGTTTCGCTGTCAGCAGTAAACGTATAATCACTTTCCACACGCTTTCCATTGATAAGAAGCTCTGCATTTTCTTCTTTCAACATCTGCCAGCCCACAAGTTTGTACTGTGTACCGACTTCTAAGCCCTCTAAGGTTACGGTATCAATGATTGTAACGTCTTTTCCTGCTTCAAGTTCTTTGTTGCCGTCCTTATCGGTAGCAGTTGTATGAATTTTGATGATACGCTCTGTGATAAGTACCGTCTGCCCGTCGTCCTCAATGTCTTTGTGTTCCGCAACTTTCACGGGTTCGTCTGGATTGCTGAAATCATACAATTCTTCAAAGGTAACAAGATTTTTGCCACCTAAAGCAGACGCATTGAATGTATAGGAAATTTCCACTTTCATTTCTTCATCATCAGCGACAAAGGTATAATCGTTTTCCACACGTTTCCCGTCAATGATAAGCTCGGCATTTTCTTCTTTTAACATCTGCCAGCCTTTGAGCTGATATTTTGTGCCTTTTGTAAGTCCGTCTAATTTGATGGTATCAACAATCGTAACCTCTTTTCCTGCAAGGATTGTCTTTTCGCCGTCCTTGCTGGTTGCTGTGGTATGGATAGAGATTTCTTTCTCGTATTCATCAGTCAGCGTTCCTAAATCAATCACAAGGTTATTTCTTGATACCACGATTTCAAAAGGTGGGATAAGTTGAAAGCCTTTGTTACTATCGCAACGCATTTCTTCAATGATGTAGGTGTCATAAGGTAATGCACCCTTGCTGTCGTCTGGTTCAGAAGTTCCAAACCACACACCGTCCTCGCTGGTCTTTCCTGCGTTTGTATTGTGCTTATGAGAAGCCCATTCAGCAGATGTGGAGAATTGCCCGTTATCATCAGTTACCACTACATGATTTTCACCCGTCGTCTTGCTTGTGATCCTAAAGGGAACATTAGCAAGACGCTTGTGTGTACCTGCACCGATTTTTACACCCTCAATATCTCCACGCTTAATCTGATTATAGATAGAATGAGCTTCGTCGGTTAAGTCCACGATTTTTCCATTTTCTGTGATTGTAAAATCAATCGTTTTTGCACCGTCAGTTAAGTAACCGTCGGGAGCTTCACTTTCAACGATACGGAATTTTCCATAAGGTAAGAGGTCAGCAGAAGTAGAAGCGACACCCTCAATATCTGTACGAATAGTTTTTACGACTTCATTTTTCTTATATAGCTTGCCCTCAACTAAAACAGAATTATCATTTAAGGAAATGATGTCAAAGGCAGTATCTTTCAAAGTGGCACTTCCTTGTGGCTTTGTATCGCCCGTTTCTAAATCTCGTTTCTGAATTTTGACACCGCCACGGATAACCTTGTCTGATACGGAAAACTGGTTACTTCCAGATAGTACGGCAAGGTCGCCGTCCTCGGTAATCTGTGTTACATATAAGCCCTTAATCTGTTCGGACTTATCGCCAGCCTGCATATATGCACCGTCTAACAAGTAGCCGTTTGGAGCTTTTGTTTCTTCAACGGTTAGTGTCCCAAGTGGAAGAACTGCCTTGCCGTCCTGCATATAGAAGCTGTCGCCAGATACCTTGTATGCGTCCGCTAATTTTGTGATGTAGTGGGTTGTCCCGTCGCTGTCTGTTTCAGCGATTGTCTTTGTAACCCATGTACGAGTAGTTTCGGCAGGAAGATTGTCTTTGTTATAGAAGCCTGCATAATATTTCCATGTAAATTCCGCACCTGCTAGAGAAGCGTTCCCTTGCGGATTGTCTTTCTGTGTTTCCATATCAATCTTGAAAAGCTCAATCAAAGTGTCCGTTACTTTCGGTGTATCTGATACGTTCAAGGTTGCTGTTTCGCCAGCTTTGATTGTCAATGGATAGACTGTTTTATCCACTTTATATCCTGCTGGTGCGGATAATTCCTTGATATAAACTGTGCCTGCTTTTACCTCTACAACATCTGTATTTCCGTTTTCATCAGTCGTAAGGGTGGCAAGCTGTTTCGTGCAGTCCTTATCAGCAAAGACACCGTATGTTGCACCAGCAACAGAGTAATTCCCGTTATCGTCTGTAATGCTGGTATTACTGGAAGTCTTTTGCAGTTTTGCATTTCCAACATTCAGCTTCGCCCAGAATTGTCCTAATTCCTGCCCCTCGCCAGAGTAGATATAACCGCCACATTCATAGCGTCCTTTATTCTCTTTGACAAAGGCTTTTGCACCAGAGAAAACTTCGTCCTGCGTTGCCTTTGGAATTTCATCATAAGAAGCTCGCACATTATCACATTGCCAGCCAAGATGTACGCTCAATCTCTGCCAGACAACAAGCTGTCTTAAAAGGTAGGCGTGATTGTTGCTTATTCCGCTGTGGCTGTCTGTGTACTGTTTTACATATTCGATAGATAAGGCAACGTCGCTTATCTGGTCGGCACTCATACGGGTGCTTACGTCAGCTTTGGTTTTGTAGCCGTTTCTAAAATCTGTGTTAATGTCGATACAGTAAGCGTCCTCGCCCTCAACGGTCAAATGCCCCTCGTTAAAAGTAGAACCAATCGAACCGTCATTCATTACTTTTTCAACGATACCGACACGCTCCTTTGACTCCGTCCAGTATTGCTTGCTTTCTGCATGGACGGGTGTCGTCGGTAAAGCAGTAACGACAGTTGCAAGAGCTAAGAAGCCCGTACACAATCGTTTTAACATCTTTTTCATAAATCTAATGCTCCTTTCATTTTGGGTAATAAAATAGCCGTCCAATAAGAACGGCTGAAAATAGAAAAGGAACGTCATTTTAGGCGTTCCATAGTCTATAAAATATTCAATTTTTTTCTTGTTTCAATACTGATGTGCTGTACCATATCTTTGCATATCTAGGAAAACTGGCGTATCAAGGCTCATTCAATGGTAGTAAATAAGTAGTAAATTGATGTATTTGTTCCCTTGAAAATGCTGATAGATACTGTGTTTTAGCGGATAATCAGATTTTTATTGTGTTTTTTAAATAAAAAATAGCGTAATTAAACACAGCCAGAGCTCCAAACGCTGCAAGATATGGAATAGCAACAATTACCACAAAACCAATAACCAGCAAAGCCACTCCAAGAATAGCGAAAATAATTGTGGGAACAATCCATAAAAGGAAACGGAGAATCATTCCCAAGACAGCAAGAATATTGGCATCACTCAATTTTGCCGTAAATACACTGGAATCCAGTGAAAGAAACAAAGGTTTAAAAATTGTTGTATATAAGCTAAGACAGCTTTCGAAGCAGTGTCGGCACCAGTTAATTAATTCAACATGACCCAGTTCATAATTTTCATAAAAGTCTGTTCCCATTTTTAAAAATAAAAGCTTTGGCGCATCAAGAAAATGAAGGCGGTAAAAGAAGAACCATATAATCGGAAGCACTACAAGCATGGAAAATAGAATATTTATAATTTTATGTTCTGATAAATCACGGACAAATAACCGCATTAGAATAATGATAATTGAACCTACGAAAAATACCAGTTTATTATTCCCTATGAATACCCACGATTTATCAATGAGCAGTGGAATAACAAAAGGGGTCAGTATGATAAATGCTAAAATATAAGCAAATATCATAAATATTGCAAATATCCCGATGCCGATACCAAACAGTCCATCTTCCGGCGGGTCAAACATAAACCCATTGCCGGTTTCCGGATTGTATGTAAAAAATTTAAAATTATCACCTTTCTCATCGTGAATATGGCCATGCCCAGCCCTGTAGTAAATATGTAAAAAATTCATATGGCGCCTCACATCTCGGAAAGCAGTTGATTAATTTCTTCCCATTCTCTTTCTGCCCGTGTCTGAGGATTTCCAATACCGGAATTTTTTTTTGCTGCCTGTCGGGCAAACATTCGGAACGGATTAACGTATCCCAAACTGAAGGCAGGTTCATACAGTTCAAAGAGTGATGGTATAGCGTATACTTCATTTGTAATTTCGCCATCTTGAAGTCCTTTTGCATGCTTATAAAAAAACAGTTTCCAGAAAAGACGTTTTTTGCCCCAGTATGTGATGGAAAAAAGTGATATTCCCAATACCAGTCCCAGCGTCTGGTTGATCGTAAAGGTAACGAGACCAACAAGCATTCCCCAGATCAATCCCATAATGAGTGGGTACTTTTTACTTTTAGCCATAGCTTCTTCAAATAAGCGTTTTCTTGATTCCAAAAAATCTTTGGTACATCCCTCGTATCTATTTTTGTTTTGCATCACTGCATACCTCCATTCTCCTGTTCTTCTACAACTTTATAAAAAGAAACGGTTTTATCACTATTTTCAACCGGTATGACTCCGTACTGAAGTCCGAAGAGATCGCATTCAGGGATCGTTCCGTTTTTGTTGATATAATGACCTGTTTTATCATATACTGTTATGGTATTGTCCCCCCCCGTAGTATCCCGGGCCATAGTTTGCTTTGATGATATAATTTTCACGAAAAACATATTCACGCGCCATGTAAGGACTGGCTTCCTTGGGAAGTGGTTGAATTTCACCGGTTTCCAGGTCATAGGTTCCGAAAACGTAATCCGCTGGCTCTAGAGGGCTGAAACCAACCTTCTCATAGCTTAAAGAACCAAAAAGGTCATTATTCCGTGCTTTAAATATGATATCGCCCTCCTTATTAATCACGTGCCTTACTTTATCCTGACCGAGAGGGACAGCCGACAGATAATCAGTGCCTCCTAATGGCTGCATATCCGTATATTCAAATTCACCCAGAAAATTGCCGGATGTATCATACAGATAAGTGGATATATAGGAATTGATTTTTGCTTTTACAAAGACATACTTATCAGAACAGCCCACGGAAATATTGCTTATCCCCGCTATCTCAGGCAGTTTATTAATTTCAAGTATAATATTTCCCTCTCCGTCTATAATGAAATATCCATTTTCCTTGGAGTAGGTAACGAGATAGTTTTCGCTGTAAACACCGTAATCGTCATAAATACCGCCGAATTGTTCGTTGTTATATTTTTGATACATAGTATCATAGATACCGCCAACGGAAAAGTTTGTGATATATCCTAGTTTCCTGATATAATTCCCACTATAGCGGCTTATTGTCTCAATAATATTATTATCCTTATCAATAAGCAACCAGTCCTGATTAGGGGTATCCTTCTTTTTTACCAATGCATATCCGTCTACGAATCCCCGGGTAGAGATGTTATTGAAACGCTGACCTACCTCAACATATTGAGGGTCGATCACCATAGTACCTTCCGTGTTAATAAATCCCCATAAACCTTTTACATTAACAGCGGCAAGGCCTTCTGAAAAGTTATAAGCATCAAAAAACTGAGGTTCAATACGATACTGATTCTTACCATTCCGGGGATTCCAATTGACTGAATCAATAAAACCATATTTACCCTGTCCGGAGCCGCCAGCCTGGACCGCAGCCATTCCGGATTCATTAAAACCGCGTGTGGAGACAAAAAGGTTAATGCAATTATTGATTGAGACAGTTGGTTCAGTCTCCGCTATATCCGATTCCACTGTTTCAGTAGAAACAGGTTCCGTAAATTGCTCTTCTGAACCTGCCATTTCCGTAATAACTTCTGCAGGCTCAGTTTCTCTCCCCTCAATAGTTTCGTTTCCTATGACAGCCATTGCCTGTGTTTCCTGTGATATACCAGCCGCGTTTTGACAGGCTGATAGTAAGCAGGCAGTTAAAGCAGTAACCAATATAAGAGACAGCTTTTTCATGAAATCCTCCCATGCTTGAATATTTTATTGTACAGCATGTAAGAATCATATATCACACATGTAATTGCTTCAATATGTGCCTGATAATTGTGCCTTACATTTTTTGCAATATTTTATAAAAGTGGTTGAGTTTCACAGTTATCTTTTTTATAATAAATAAAAACAGTCCTGGAGGTTTTATGTCAGAATTCAGTGAGTATTGTAAACATTGCATGAGAGCATGCGGTACGAATATTTATCAGATATCCAAAGCCTCCGGCCTGGATCGGACCACGCTTCAACGAATGGTTAACGGAACACGCCTGCCAGGGGAAGAATTTATTGAAATATTCAGTAGATATTTACGCCTTTCTCCATCTGAGAAGAAGCATCTAACTACCTTGTATCAGATAGAAAAGATAGGCCGACCTGTATATGAAAACCGCTTATATATAAAGTACCTTCTAACGCAACTCGATGCGATACAGCGTGAAATTGCGGAACCAGGAATTCTGAATACATTAGTGGCTGATAATACAGAAACATATGAAGGAACTATACCTCAAATGCTATCAAGTCCTACCCAGGTAAAGGCGGCGCTATCTCATCTGGTAGGATATGAGTTTTCAAATGAGGAGAGACCGTCCTTTTTATGAATCTCGTATTTGAGGACTCCTATATTTATGAACTTCTAATCAGACAGAGCCATAATTGTAAAAAAGAGGTAGCAATTAATCATCTGTTGACATTGAACAAAAATACCTGTAATGAATCGGATAACTATAATTTAAAACTGGTAAAAAGTATATTGCCGTACGCCCTGTATTTTACAAACAGCTATAACGCCTATTACTGCTACAGTAGTAATCCTTCTGAATATAATTTAGCTACACTGTTTCCATTTTTTATAATCACGAAACACCACGTGCTAGTTATGGAACCAGAATACAAGAGGGGGATCTTATATCATGATCAAGCCGTTGTCATTGCCTATACATCTGGATTTAATCACTTAAAAACAAATTATGTACCATTTATTAGCCAGGACTATGCACGGCTGGAGAGCCTAAATCAATTTGTCCAACTCATGGCAACATCTGAACCGCTTACCTATGCGTTAGACAGCCAACCATGTATTACATCAATGATGAATCCAGAGGTTATTTCTAAATTAATCCATCACGGTATTCCTGACCGTGAAAATTTTGTTAAACTGATTAGCAAATGGTACGGATATGTACTGGATCCTTCAAACCGCAGTCCAAAGCCGCCTGTTTTTTATTTTCCATTGAAGGGTCTATGGTATTTTGCTGAAACAGGGAAATTATCAGGCCAGCTTGCGGCATTTACAGAGGAAATTGGGCCGAAGATGAGGATTCAGATGTTAAACCAAATTCTTAAAAATAATGAAGATGGAATTATGAAAACACTTATAATTGACCATGAGCAGATGACGCTCCCCTCTTTTTTTACGTTGGAGTCCCATAATCAAAATCACTTGATACTGACCTCCCTGGATCCAGAACATCCTCTTGCCATCATAGATTTTCAGGAGCCAAGTATCGGTGAGGCTTTTTATGATTTTTAGATAGTCTGCAAAAAAGTAATGTGACATTTTCTCATGAGAGGTCATTAGAATTAATCAGAGAGGCCATCCGAAGCATCTAATTCTGAAGTCATTTTTTAATTGCCTCCCTGTGACCCAGCGGTTTTCGGGCCACGATGCCCCCACAGATTATGGAAGAATATCTGGCGGTTGTAACCAAAGCAATGATCGATGTATGAAGCTCAACCTACCCAATTTCACTTTGATATCGAGGCTATATATGATTATGCCTTGGAATTTCGCGGTCTGTTCTGTGCCCCAGGACTCGCTTGCTGTGTTACGTCTTATACCTTATCGCGGGGCTTTCACCTGCTGAACTTCAAGTTTTTGACGGATACACACTAAATAAGTGCAGGATGGCTAAAGGCATCTTTGAATTACACTTTCTCCATCTCAACCTTTCTCACTTTTTTTACCGTCCACAGGACTACTGACTTCATGATACGCAAGATATAGCTCTCTTCTGCTTCAGGCTCCATCTTCTGTATTTCTCTTGCTAACCTGTTCATTAAAGATAAATTTATTTTATAGAGCCGATATTCTCTGAAAAAGACGGACTCAGGTGCCTTTAATTTGATTAAACATTGTTCCACTTGATCAGCACCTATGCAGCGTTGTGCTCTTGCAATACTCTCCGCCTCAGTCGGAAGAGGGATACGAACTGTTTTGAGATTAATTAGGGATATGTGCACACGCCACAGGCTCCGCTGTAATTCTACCAGAATAGCGTGTGGAAATATACTTCTGGCATGTAATAAAATTAAGAAACAGTTAAAGGTTAATAAGGAGGTCAAATTATACCAGTCTAACCTTTTCAGTACCCCATTTATTACTGGGATTTTCCGACCGATTATTTTTGTTCCTGAATATGATTTTTCAGCAAAAGAATGGGATCTAATTTTAACTCATGAGCTTATTCATTTAAAAAATAACGATATTCTTTTCAAAATGTTGCTTACGTTTATACAAAAGCTACATTGGTTTAACCCGATCATCTATTTTTACACAAAAAAGTTTTATGAGTTTTGCGAATGTACCTGCGATCGAAACGTGTCCGCTGTAATTAATAAAGAACAACGCGCTGTATATGCGCATCTGATTGTCAAATTGGCTCGCGATATTCCAGCCAGTACAATATCTGTTAATGCTTTTTCTGATAAAAATAACAAATTAATAAAAAGGAGGATATGTTGTATTATGAAAAAAACAAAAAAATCAACGCTGCGTTTATTATTACTCTTGCACTATTTACTATTCTATCACCAGTCGTTACCTATGGGGCTGTCACTGAAATAGTTAGTGCACAAAATCATCTTGTTGCTCAATTTGCATCTGCTGATCTAAATGAAATAAACAATAACGCTTCTAGCGTTCTAAAAGTACAAGGTGAAAGTAATAATACCTCTACAAACATAGGAACGTTAAGTGTAAGAGGCAGTAATCAAGTTGACTATATGGTACCCGGACAGGGATCCGTAAAGTTTAATTCAGTATCTTTGCAAAGCGGTTCCTCAATACGCGTACTAATTGGTGCCGATAATACCTCGGATAAGTTTGATGTAAGAGTTTTAGACAGTAATGGAAATGGTAGCAAGTTAATCTCTGATTCAGGATCGGTCAACGGCACAATTGATATAAACGCTGCCGGAAACTATACAATTAGTATTGTTGGTAAAAACAGCAGTAGTACTAAATTTCATGTAACAGGAACTATAATTATAAATTACTAAAAGACTCTATATCACCAATTTCCAAAACTTTTTGGTTATCACATTTCTCCTTAAAACGTAGCAAAACCCCGGTTCAAAATCCTCGAACCGGGGTATGTCATCCACACTTTGCCATTTTCAGCCTCATAAAACACAGCCGAAAAATTCCATGATTTAAGCCCATTTCCGTAGATATTTAAAATATTTACTTGTCTTATGCTTTATTAAATCATCTGCCAATTCCTCTAATTTTCCACTTTCCACCTCTTCCGGCGGCTCATCAAACACTTCCAGAATCTCCACTCCCGAATTATCCGCCCGAATGCACAATTTAGATGACAGAAACAGTATATCATCGCAAAACACACAGTTTGCATTTACTACATTTCCAGATTTTCCCCCAAGAAGTCTATCAATCACACGTACTCTGGCATACTTGATTTTTCTTATCTGTTTTGCCTGCGCCATTGTCAATTTTCCCTTGTATATCTGAACCAGAAGTTCCAAATTGCAGCATTTGACAACGTACCGAATGACAGAAGTATCATAAAAGGCTGTGATATTGCAAGCTGCTGATGTGTGGTGCATCTCTTTCGGTTTAATGTTCCAATTATGTACCAGCCAACGAAAAAAGCGGACTGGATAATAAAAACCATTTTGATGCAAATCCACCGACGTGATCCGCGTCAGTGGCTTGAGTCCACGTTCATATGCCCGTTTTGCATTTATGCTCATACTCCGCCCTATATATCCGTTCCCCCCAGACACTTTCTTCTCTATTGTATATTTTTTCAGCACCTCATAAGCATCTTCCATGGTAAGGCCCTGTAAAACAGAGGTTCCTTTACCAAGGTATAGATCGGCAAACTTCCCATGAAAAGTGATTCTGGCCGCTGGACGTTTATAGATTCTTGTATAGTCATAGAAAAGATTAATCAGTTTTGCTTTTGTAATTTCCGAATTTTTCAAATAACCTCCTGCCTTCATCTTATTTCAATGGAAGAATAAATCTATATAGCTGCTTACAATGCGGCCTGTATTGATTTCTTTAAATCCAACGTGTCTGCATGCACACCATACTTTGTCCTATACCTGTTAATCTGTTTATAATATCCATGGTCATGACTAATAATAAAAATACAGCCTCTATTTTCCTGATTTATCAGATTACCCAGAATCCCTTTAATACGGTTGTCCACCGCCTCTTTCCCTGGCTTAACCACAACTACTCCAACATTTTGCCGGACATATCCTTTTTGTATCAGTTTGCTCCGCAGGGCTTCATCGGAAACCAGAATCAGGATTTTGTCTTCGGGATCTATCCGATTCATTCCATTCAAGGCTTGATAAACAAAACTGTCACCGTCTATAAGAAACAGTCTTTTATATTTCTTCATCTATTTTACAATATCCTTCCAATTCAGAATATTTCATTTATCAGCAGTTTTTACTTACTACAAGTCAACTTTCATTACCAACTTATCGAAATCTGACTCATATAATTGATCTTGTATCACCCTGTATTTTTCAAATTCACTTTCTGCAAAGGCTTTTGCTATTTCATGCGTAACTTTCCCCTTATCCATCAAAATGCCCTCATCATTCATTTTAAGAAAAACTTCCAGCTTAGTTGCCCAATCCTCCATCGTCATAGGAATGCGCTTTTTAGCCTGCCTTTCCGCATAATCCAGATACATTGATACAAACATACAAACTGATTCAAATCCTGTAGTTCACTCTGAGACAAATAATTCTATAACCTCCGCTGCAGTATGACCATGAATCGCATAGTGCAGCCTGTTCTGCACGGTCTTAAAGAACTCCTTTGTAGTAACTGCATCTTTTGAATAATCGACTGCGGTCGCGTAAATATCGGTTATCTTTTGATAAAACTTTCGCTCACTGGCACGGATTTCCCGAATCTCATCCAGTAAATGTTCAAAATATTCCTCGTCAAATATTTGTCCATTTTCCAATCTTTTCTTATCAAGAACATATCCCTGTATCGTGTATGTTCTTAATACCTTCGTCGCCCATTGGCGAAACTGGGTTGCTCTTAATGAATTAATTCTATATCCAACTGAAATTACAGCATCCAGATTATAAAATTTTGTTTTGTATTGTTTTCCATCAGAGGCAGTTGCCGAGGATTCCTCGATAACTGTCTCTGGTACTAGTTCCCCATCCTTAAATATATTTTTTAAATGCAGTGAAATATTATCAATACTACATTCAAATAACTGTGCCATAGATTTTTGCGTCAACCAAACATTCTCATCATGTACTCTAACTTGAATTGAATCTGTTGAATTCTGTTTTGTAAATACAAGGAAATCTATTGTACTATTCCTAATTTAAAAATCCTTGTCCGCCATAGGAACCTCCTTTTTCATATCATTTCCATACCACTTGTATCCCTGCCTAATTATTCTATCATGTCGAACAAATGTTTGCAATATAAAAGACACCCATTTTCAGAGCGCCTTTTAAACTTTTTACTATACGGTATTTTTTAATTGTCCTAATTAACGCAATTCGGTACTATTCGACATCTATATCTCTGGTGATTGGATGTTTTAGATGTTTTGAGTGCGTAAAGAAATCTCTGTAAAAGCAGATCTTCTATGATAATGGCAGGGCTGAAAGCTTCTCTATGAGCGTTCAGCCCTTGGTTTATATATATCGCACAATACTGCGCGTATGTCAAGAACAGGCGGATTTTCGCCTGGCCTAAACGCTTCCAGATTCCAATTACAGGGCTTTTAATAGGGCTGTATCGCTTGGTAACACGCTCATTGGCTATTCACCTGTTTGGTTTTATAGCCATTGCGATAGTCATCGCAACCGGAACGTTCTGACTTGCGATAGCCAAGGTGCTCGTCCATCTCGAATTTCATCATCTCTTTGATGGTACCGCCCAGTAGATCTTTGAGAGCATCCTGAATGTCCTGGGCCGATTCAATCTCATACTATATCTTATCTATATGCTCGGCAATGGAGGATTCAACACATTATCACAATTAAGCTCGTGGCTGGCATCACATTCTCAGTAATAACGTCCTCTTTCTTCCAATTGTACAAGTGCGTTAAGAAGCTGTTCCTGAAGCTCTGATTTTGAAAGGCTTTTCACATACTTCTTCAAATCTGCACAGTGCTGTTGTGCTCTCTTTTCTTCCTCTGCTTCATACTTCTCTACTTCTTTCATAAAATTTTCAGCAGTTTCAGGTTCTGCAGTAAATAGAAGTGCTACCATATGCTTACAAATCACACGCATTCCATATGCGAAAGGGCAATTGCAAACAGACTTCCTCGGATGCTGCCTATCAATATGAACGGTATAAGGTTCCGCACGATTTCCAGATACCATGCCACTGTAAGAATCTGGTCCAGTCTTTTCCCAGGAGACCACCTTCTTCTCATTATAATAATCCATTCCGCGCCATATAGAATTACCACTGGCAATTTCAATTAGTCCCATATATACTCTCCGTTTCCAGACCAATTTGTATCGTATTTAAATGAACTGTAAAATCGCACATTATTAGTCGTATCAACTTTTGATGAGTGGATGATAATGATGGCGGGAAAGCGCACTTCTCCCCAAGCGGAAACGGTATATTTATCTTTACACGTCACTTTAATCCGCTTGATGTTCTAATTCTATTAAATATTTATCATAGTCTGACATAAATAATCGATCCTGAACAATACGATATTTTTCAAACTCAGTCTCTGCGTGAAGCTTAGCCTGTTCCGCACTGACTTTTCCCGGTCCCATTAGCAGTTCGTTCCCGTTAAACTCCAAAAAACCATCAAGTCGCTTTGCCCAGTCCTCCATACTCATCGGTATTCTTCGTTCCGCCTGTAACTCTGCATAGTCGAGATACAGTGAAACGATTCTCTGTAAATAAGACATTTCCTGTTCGCTCAGATAGTTTTTCGCCACAGTAACATCTGCCTTAACAATTTTCCCATCCGGCGCTGATTCCCACGTTGTCAGGCCCATATGTTCTTTTTCGGCATTTGCACGCTCTACAATCAATTCCGCTGCTGTATGCCGATGTACAGCCCAGTGCATCTTATTCTGTACCATTTTGAAAAACTGCCGGGTAGTCTTGGCATCTTTGTCGTAATCAAACGCTGTGGCATAGAGATCTGTAACCTTCTGATAAAATTTTCGCTCGGACAGGCGTATCTCACGAATATTTTCAAGCTGACGTTCAAAGTATTCATCGGTGAACATATGCCCTTTTTTCAGGCGCTCTTTGTCCATCGTCCATCCTTGAATTGTATAATCCTTGACAATCTGACCAGCCCATTTGCGGAATCTTACGGCACGGTCGTTGTTCACTTTAAAGCCAACGGCAATGATTGCCTGTAAGTTATAATGCTTCGTACTGTAGGATTTACCATCCGAGGCAGTTATTAAGTATTTCTTAATAACTGATTCTTCTATCAGCTCATTATCTCCAAATATCCTTTTAAGGTGCTGATTGATTGCCGATACAGAAACATCATATAAGGTTGCCATCATTTTCTGCGTCAGCCAGATATTCTCGTCCTCATAGCGCATCTCAAAACTATCTGAGCTACTACCTGTAGATGCTACATATGTTAAATACTCTGCGGCTGAACTGTGGATTGTAATCTCTTTCTTCTTGTTTGTCATAATTTCTTTTCCTCAATCTTTATTTCCTCAAAAAATTATAGGTTTAAATATTCCCTAGTCCATTAAATATCCTTATATCGTATTACATCCAAATTAACATATTCAATCTCACGATTCACGAACCAGACACCTTCTTTTTCAACTACTCGAAATTCTTAAGCAGTTACCTTCCGCTCTAATTTCCAGTTATTAAAAATTCTGCAAATATATACTCCTACAAATCCCAACCAGCCCATTAAATCTGTTTATTGTTTCACTATTTTACACTTTTCTTCAACCGTACAATACTTTCCGTATTTGTTGAGTGGATAATAATGATGGCGGAAATATATAGTTGCCCCTTGGCGGATTTCCAATAATAACTGCCCGCTCAAATACGCAGCAAGCCACTGCATAACCTACTAAATATTTACTTTCTATTTCCTCTTTCTTTTCTTATTCTCTTTTTCGCATTCTCACCAACGTCCTTAATAGTTTCCATATATGCCTGTTCCACTGGTGAGAGTGTATTTTTTTGGTATTTTCTATACTCTTCCTTTGCTTTTTTCACTGCCTGATCATGACTCACTTTTCCATATCCCGCAAGCAGCTTTCTATTACCTGATAATAAAATAGCATCCAACTGGTCAACATAATCTTTCATGTACATTGGCTTATGCTCGATTGCATTAATTTCGGCCAAATCAAAATAACCAGAAACAAGATTATTCAGAACTTTTAATTCTTCCTCATTCAGATAATTTTTTGCAATACTAATATCCTTTAATGCCGGAAGTTCTCCCGAAAATGTAGTAAGTCCCATAAACGGCTTTTCTGAATCTGCCCGTTCGTATATCACTTCTGCCGCTGTATGACCATGAGCCGCGAAATGCAGCTTGTTTTGCACTATCTTAAAGAACTCTATTGAATCTTCACTTCATCATTATCATCTTTAGTATTTTTAATAGCTTTTATTTTGCGTCTTATATTTTCAACTTTTTCAGAATCACATTTTGTATAATCAAGTGTAATCGCATCTCTTATTGCTAAGTTCAAAAGATAATCTTTATGTGGAGCAAGAACTATCCTGCTGATTTCCAGCAAAAAATCATCAGCACACTTTATAATAACTTTAAACTCATCACTGATATGAGTATATAATTTGGGGTTGGACTTCTTGGCAGCTAAAACTTCCTTTCTTTTAGTCTCAGCATGCTTTACTATACGAGAGTCATTCTGCTCTGGTATCACAAAATGCCACTCTTTAATTGAAGGCACACCCCAATCTTTAAGTTTCTTTATATATTCTGGTTTTAAAAGTTTTCCAATATCTTTTGTCATTTTATCTCGCATGTGTGTGTAGTTATCTTCATCTGAATAATTTTTCTCAGGACAATAGCACTGATGAACAATTCCATTTTGAGTAAATCCCTCAATTCCACCATCGCCTCCTTGTGCTGCAGAAATGGGTGTATAATGTTCATCTTGATATCGCATGCGATAACACATGACGCACAAGTCCTCCCATGCATTACCACTCATATACCCTTCAATAAACTGCAAAACACTCATTTACTGTTTCCTCCAAATAAACTTAATGATATTGAATTAGTGATATTGGGTTCCTTTGTCAGCACACATTTATCTACACAAAATGAATATGCATCAACTAGGTCCTTAATTTTTACAAGATGAAAGCAATCAAAAACACCTATAACCACTACTTCTCTATGCATATAGTAGCACTTTTCCCCTATTTTAGGAAGATATTCCGTCATAACAACACTATCCTCCCCTATTTTTTTACATATTGATACCTTTCAATTATACAATTTATATAATTTCTATCTCTTTACCATACCATGAATAGCAAGTAATATTCTATCATCTACTTGCCACCCTCTAAATATCCAAATCGAATCACTGATATCAAATCATTAAATATATCCAATATTGATAATTAACTGCTAAATTAATAATTTTCTTCTCATGCTAAACAGACTTTTAGATACCAACACGCTTATTCCCACTAAATAACTTACTTAATCCTAAAAATATCAAATTATCAAAACAATATCAGGCCTCTAACGCTTCTATAGATATAAGTTGTTCCATTACCTTTATGAATCTATCAGTATGTCCTTTTGCAATCGACTTATTTTGCTGTTGAAGAATCTCTTTTTGATTCTTCAGTAATTCCAATAGTTTTTCAAATCCCTGAATTGTGTTTGATAGTTTTATATCTGGTCTTTCTTTATAATACTGCCACATATTTTTGAAATCTAAGCTAAATCTATTTTTTCCAGCGTTAGAACACCGCGAAAAGGCTTCCGCGGTTGCTATAGCCATTTCCTCATCAAATACATTCAATGCTTTCCGTTCGCATTCAAAAAATGCCGTTTCTGGTCTCTCACGAATAGCCTCCAAATATAGCTTTCGATTAGCACTATAGATTAGCACTTTCTTTTCTCTGAAGTCCTCAATCAACATATAACATTTCCATTCAGATACTGTAAACTTATCTTTACTTTCTGAGTCAATGTATCTTCTGCCATATGCAACTTCCCCATCCTCCGACACCATCCGTTCCATGCATCGTTGAATCCCATTTTGAATTTTTTCCCAATCAATATCATTAAATAGATCAAACTGATATTCTCTGGCCCAATAAGCATTATATATAAAATTGATGTATTCATCTAATAACATCTGACCAGTATAAGCCATATCCAAAACTTCAGGAAATCCCTGCACAATAATATCCTCATCAATATCCAAAAGGCAATTTGTCCGAAGTATGTCTTTAGGAGCAGCTGCCACATTTCGCGCCTTTATCTCTGCAATCTCTAAATTAAGTTGGTTCTCATCCCAATCACCTTTCATAATCCAATCTTTTGCAGTCTTAAATATAAAATGATTATTAAAAATAGGATAGAGCTTACGTACCGCTTCATCTGTAAGCAGATTTCCATATTTATCATCCTTAGCTTTTCCAGCTTTATATGCAAACATATAAGATACAAACGAACATAGCCACTTATCCATATCAGGGAAATCATGTTCAACAAGTATAATGTAGATACGGTTAAAATCTTGCAATGCGCATTTTAAACTCCGGATATTATGTGGGCGAGTGACCGTTTCTTTGGATTCTGCAAACAAACTCTCTATTCCATCCAATGTCTCCGTAGAAGATAATTCAAAAAGGCGCAGTATCTCGTCACTATGCTTTTTTAGAAATTGATAATAGTCCTCAGACAATCGAATTTGATCATCTATAACAGTATGAACGATTGCTTTATAATCAGGTTTATATCTTATAGTTCGCTCAATTATTTTTTCCTTGATTTCTTCATACGAAATATTCTCGGCTCTACTTTTCTGGTTCAAGCAATTCAGCACTACATTAACTGGCTGATGGGTATCACCATTATACTCTTTTATTTCCTCTACAGAGGTTATTTGCGATTCTGAAACTTGCATTTTATCCTCATTAGCCACGACAATTGTGTGAAACTTTTTATTCTCACAATAGTCATTTATGCACCCTAATACATCGATTGTATCTAATTTACTTCTCTCCAAATCATCAAAAACAAGAACTACTCTTTTCCCATTCAAACTGTTTTCAACGTCCATTAGATTCGCTGGATTAAAGGATATAACATTTTTAATATTTTCTGGCCATGGTAATCTGGACAATTTATCCTTATACTTTCCTAATGTTTCACTTTTTTGATCCCAACCTTTATCTTCTAAATATGCACTCATCCATGCAGTTCTAACACATTCACCTATAGTCTCAATAGATGAAAGACCAAACAGCGAAATTCGCAGAATAATATGAGTAGGTTCTAATTGTTCCCTTAGATTGTGCTCCATCAAATAGGTTTTTCCACACCCCCATTCCCCTGTCAACATCAATGCACCAACAGGTTCTGGTTCTCTACAATAATATACCAGTTCTTCTAATGTCGTCATTTCCTCTCATGTATGATGTTTCTTTTACAAACACCATTGTTTCCTTTCTGTTAGTAGTGTGGTTATAATGAATTCTAATACTGTGCTTTAAATTTTTCCATATATGTAAAGATAAAGCCCCTATAAAACAGGAGCCTTTTCTTTTAATATTCACATTTTTCCAAATGATAAATATTACAAATTGCATTTATTCACATTGAATCATATCGAAAGTTGTATCCTCTTAGGTCGTACTTTTTTTATCCTTTGTATGTTTATTATATAACAGCTTATTTCCAAAATCTACCCCCTTCCAGAATAGTTCATCTTTTTCTTTCTCTAGCCCTTCAGTTCGATCAAACAAACTCATCTGTCCCTCTATGGTCTTTTCCTCCATCCACCACGAAAAAACATCCTCCGCCGTCTTCCATTTCGTCTTTCCTCCACCAGCATGGATTGCATCCAGCATCTTTCCAAAGGATCGTATATATGCCCGTTGGTAGGTCGGGAATAATCGGAACTCTGTCCAACGATTCTTCCCAGCCATAGGACATCCCAAACATCCTACCCGGTAGAATCCCATATCATAAAGCGGATTAATCTCCAGGCGCTCGCTGCGTATATATTCCCACACATCCGAGTCCCGCCAGTCCACAATCGGATTGCAGATTCTTTTTCCTTTTAATGTGCAACTCTCAAACAACATGCGTTGCTCATCATTATCATTATTCAGAATAATCTTCTTACTGGGATCTGAGACAAAGTTTTCAAAAACTCCCCGGCTATTCTTCCGCTTCACACTCTCTGCCCATCGCACACCGGTAGTAATAAATCGATCCCGGCAGGAGTTCTCTTTACAAATTTTATGGAAAGCTTTCCATAATGTGCTTTATGAAAAGTTATATATTATGGAAAGTTTCTAAGAAAATTTAAGCAACGATAAGCTTTACAGGGCTTTTACTTTCCATAATTCTGATTGTATTTTTAATGTGGGTAGTGTTTACTCAAATG
>OKVR01000165.1_pt1 | contig 29316 bp, 29 predicted proteins | sample 1606891 | NCBI WGS metagenome assembly OKVR01 (sample SAMN03281011, study PRJEB24777) | human gut metagenome | isolation source: fecal sample PR176 from 1 month old male Indian infant, caesarean delivered... | place: Singapore | collected 2006-01-13 | reverse complement strand
CTATTTTCCGTTAACGCCCGCGACCCGCTGCTGCTGCAAATTCAGCCGGAGAATGAATCCAGCGTCTCCTGGGTGGTGGGTATCGACCAGACGCTGGTGGATATCGAAGCGAAAGTGGATGAGGCGTTTATCGTGCGCTACGGCCTGAGCGCGGGCCACTCTCTGGTGATTGAAGATGATGTCGCCGAGGCGCTGTACCAGGAGCTGGTGCGCAATAATCTTATTACTCATCAGTTTGCCGGCGGCACGATCGGCAATACCATGCACAACTACTCGGTGCTCGCGGACGACCGTTCGGTGCTGCTGGGCGTCATGTGCAGCAATATCGAAATCGGCGGCTATGCCTATCGCTACCTGTGCAATACCTCCAGCCGTACCGATCTGAACTATCTGCAGGGCGTTGACGGCGCCATTGGCCGCTGCTTCACCCTGATCAGCGATAGCGGCGAGCGCACCTTCGCCATTAGCCCGGGTCATATGAACAAGCTTCGCCCGGAAAGCATTCCGGAAGCGGTGATCGCTGGCGCCTCGGCGCTGGTGCTGACCTCCTACCTGGTACGCTGCAAGCCGGGCGAGCCGATGCCGGACGCGACGATGAAAGCCATCGAGTATGCCAAAAAGCATGATGTGCCGGTGGTGTTAACTCTTGGTACCAAATACGTGATTGCCGATAACCCGGCGTGGTGGCAGCAGTTCCTGCAGGATCATGTCTCGATTCTGGCGATGAATGAAGAGGAAGGGGAAGCGCTGACCGGTTTTGCCGATCCGCTGTCGGCGGCGGACAAAGCGCTGGACTGGGTCGACCTGGTGCTGTGCACCGCCGGACCGGCGGGGCTATATATGGCGGGCTTCACCGAAGAAGAGGCGAAGCGTAAAACCCAGCATCCGCTGCTGCCGGGGGCGATCCCGGAATTTAACCAGTTTGAATTCAGTCGCGCGATGCGTCACCAGGACTGCGTCAATCCGCTGCGTATTTATTCGCACATCGCGCCGTATATGGGCGGCCCGGAGAAGATCATGAACACCAACGGCGCAGGCGACGGCGCGCTGGCGGCGCTGCTGCATGACATCACCGCCAATAACTACCATCGCAATAACGTACCCAACTCCAGCAAACACAAATGCAAATGGCTGACCTACTCCTCGCTGGCGCAGGTGTGTAAATATGCCAACCGCGTGAGCTATCAGGTGCTGAACCAGCACTCGCCGCGTTTAACCCGCGGTCTGCCGGAACGTGAGGACAGCCTGGAAGAGGCGTACTGGGATCGATAAGCGAGTCCCTCTCCCGACGGGAGAGGGCTGTACATCAGCCAGTGACCACTTCACCGGCGGGTGGCGTTTCCAGAAGCTGCAGCATGGCGCGGGACAATTTCCCGGCTCGCCCATCACCACCTGATTGGCCCCACGGTCGATAATGTAATCCACTTCATCATCGTAATGGGCGCGGGCGATAATCTCGATATTCGGACATTTTTCCCGTGCGGAGGCGACAATCTCGCCGGCCTCATAGCCGTTGGGAATGGTCAGCAGCAGCCAGCGAGCGCAGTCGAGATGCGCCAGCTCCATGATCTCTTCATTGGCGGCATTGCCCAGCACCGCGCTGATCCCGCGCTCGCGTAGCTCATCCACGCGGGTGCGCGAGGTTTCAACCACCACCAGCGGGATCCCCTGTGCCATCAGCTTCTCGCCCAGCAGGCTGCCGACGCGGCCGAAGCCGACCAGCAGCGCGTGGTTGCAGATATCGACCGGCACCTGCTTCTCGTCTTCCAGCACCTCTTCCAGGGTCTGCTCGTCGAGGGTTTCGGTTTTATCGAGATATTTTTCCAGCAGGGTAAACAGCACCGGGTTGAGCATAATCGAGATGATCGCCCCGGCCAGCACCAGGTTTTGCCCAGCCTGCGGCAGCAGGTTAAGCGCCATCCCCAGGCCAGCGAGAATAAAGGCAAATTCACCAATCTGCGCCAGGCTGGCGGCAATCGTCAGTGCGGTACGCGGCGAGTGGCCAAACATACGCACGAGGAAAAAGGCGGCTGCGGATTTACCAAAGATAATGATCGCCAGCGTCGCCAGCACCGCCAGCGGCTGCTGGACCAGCACCATTGGGTCAAACAGCATGCCGACGGAGACAAAGAACAGCACCGCAAAGGCGTCGCGCAGCGGCAGGGTGTCATGGGCGGCGCGGTGGCTCAGCTCGGATTCATTAAGCACCATGCCGGCAAAGAAGGCGCCGAGGGCGAAGGAGACATCAAACAGCTCCACGGCGCCGAAGGCGATGCCCAGCGCCAGGGCCAGCACCGACAGGGTGAACAGCTCGCGCGAGCCGGTGGCCGCGCTGCGGGACATGATCCACGGCACCAGCCGACGGCCGACCAGCATCATGATGGCGATAAAGGCCACCACTTTGCCAATGGTGATCCCGAGGTCGAGGGCGAGGGAAGCGAAGCCAACGTTGCCTTTCTCCGCCATACCGGCCACTGCCGGCAGCAGGACCAGCGTCAGGACCATCACCAGGTCTTCCACAATCAGCCAGCCGATGGCGATCTGCCCGCGCTGACTGTCAATCAGCTGTCGTTCCTCCAGGGCGCGCAGCAGCACCACGGTACTGGCGGTGGAGAGACACAGGCCAAAGACGATGCCGGTCATCAGCGACCAGCCAAGGGCGGCGGAGAGCGCCATACCCAACAGCGTCGCCACAGCTATCTGGGCGATGGCCCCGGGAATGGCGATCGACTTTACCGCCATCAGATCCTTGAGGGAAAAATGCAGCCCGACGCCGAACATCAGCAGGATCACGCCGAGTTCCGCCAGTTCCGGAGCCAGTTTGGTGTCAGCAACAAAGCCAGGGGTGAAAGGTCCGGCCAGCACGCCCGCTAAGAGATATCCCACCAGAGGAGAAATACGTAGCTTATTGGCAATCATGCCGAGAATAAAGGCGAGCACGAGGCCGCCGACAATGGTGGTGATTAGCGGTGTTGCGTGGTGCATTCCGTCTCCTTTCCAGTGGTGAATCGGTCCATTTTGCTACCCTGTCCGCGTAATAGTTTATGACAAAAACGTTCACTTTGTTTATGAATAATTCTTGAATTGTGCAAAAAATGCAATTAGGGGATGAAAAGGCACAGAAGGGAAAATCGAGGGAGGAATGCGCGCATCAGGCCGATGGCGCAAGGGGTAACGGCGGCCAACGTTACACTTTGGCCGCCGGATAATCAGGCTTTTTGCCGGTTATCAGGAAGAAATATCGTCAGGAATCCCAGCAGCGGCAGGAAGGCGCAGATTTTATACACCAGGTCGATACTGGTATGGTCCGCCAGCAGGCCCAGCACCGCGGCGCCAAGGCCGCCCATGCCAAAGGCGAAGCCGAAAAACAGACCAGAAACCATACCGATACGTCCCGGCAGCAGCTCCTGGGCATAGACCAGGATAGCGGAGAAGGCCGAGGCGAGGATAAAACCAATGATCACCGTTAAAATCCCGGTCCATTCAAGGCTGGCATAGGGTAAAACAAGGGTGAAGGGCGCCACGCCGAGGATAGAGCCCCAAATAACATATTTTCGCCCAATCTTATCGCCAACGGGCCCGCCAATCACCGTCCCGGCGGCCACCGCGAACAGGAAGGCAAACAGATGCAGCTGGGCATTTTGCACCGATAAGCCGAATTTATGCATCAGATAAAACGTGTAATAGCTGCTGATGCTCGCCATATAGAAATATTTCGAGAAAATCAGCATCAGCAGAATACCTACCGCCAGAATCACCTTATTGCGCGGCAGCGGATTGACGATCGCCGGCTTCGGTTTGCCCTTATTCATCCGGTGCTGTGCGGCGTACCAGCGGCTGATTTGCGACAGCACGACGATAGCCAGCAGGGCGGCCAGTACGAACCAGGCGACGTTGCCTTTACCATACGGGGCGATGATCACCGCCGCCAGCAGCGGACCAAGCGAACTGCCGAAGTTGCCGCCGACCTGGAACAGCGACTGGGCCAGGCCGTGACGGCCGCCGGAGGCCATCCGCGCTACGCGGGACGATTCCGGATGGAAAACCGAGGAGCCGGTACCCACCAGCGCGGCGGCCAGCAGCACCATACCGAAGCTACCGGCCAGCGCCAGGAGGATCAAACCGCAGAGGGTAAAGCACATGCCCACCGGCAGCGACCACGGCATCGATCGTTTATCGGTAATATAGCCAATCACCGGCTGGAACAGCGATGAGGTGAGCTGGAAGGTGAGAGTGATCATCCCGATCTGCACAAAGGTAAGGGAGAACTCGGCCTGCAGCAGCGGGTAGATCGCGAGAATGAGCGACTGGATCATATCGTTAAGCAAATGGGACAGGCTGATCGCGCCTAAGATGCCAAACGAGGTGCGCGCTTTTTGCGGCGGCGCAGCGGGGCCGGACACGGGTTGAGCGGTCTGATTGATTGCCATAGGTTCACGTCACTTTTTTATATAGCTTTCGTTATTTGTACGCCATGCGACTGCCCTGATTTTCCCGGCTACTGCATGGGAAATATGACGAACGGGCTAACGCACTGCCATACAACGCGAAGGCGTATAGAGGATGCAGGTGGAATTATTATCCAACTAACATACCTGCTGACAAGGTTTGAAGGAAGTCGCAATTCTGAAAACATATTTGTCAATGCGACTAACTCGCTATACTTTCGGCACTTGGGATTAAGTCAGGGAGTGAAGCATGCATTGTTTAAAACACAGCGTGGCGCTGGCGTTATTCGCCGCGTTATCGCTGGGCAGCCTGTCCGCGCAGGCCTATGAGCAGGATAAAACCTATAAAATTACCATCCTGCACACCAACGATCACCACGGCCATTTCTGGCGCAATGACTACGGCGAATATGGCCTCGCGGCGCAGAAAACGCTGGTGGACGGTATTCGTAAAGAGGTGGCGGCTGAAGGCGGTAGCGTTCTGCTGCTGTCCGGCGGGGATATCAATACCGGGGTGCCGGAGTCTGATTTACAGGATGCAGAGCCCGATTTTCGCGGCATGAACCTGATCGGCTACGACGCGATGGCGGTGGGGAACCACGAGTTTGATAATCCGCTGAGCGTGCTGCGCCAGCAGGAAAAGTGGGCGAAGTTCCCGTTCCTGTCGGCCAATATTTATCAGAAAAGCACCGGCGAACGGCTGTTCAAACCCTGGGCGCTGTTTAAGCGCGGCGGGTTAAAAATCGCGGTGATTGGCTTAACCACTGACGATACGGCCAAGATTGGCAATCCAGAATATTTCACCGATATCGAATTCCGCAAACCGGCGGAAGAGGCGAAGCTGGTGATCCAGGAGCTGCAGCAGAATGAAAAGCCGGACGTGATCCTGGCCACCACCCATATGGGCCACTATGACAACGGCAACCACGGCTCTAACGCGCCGGGGGATGTCGAGATGGCGCGGAGTTTACCCGCGGGCTCGCTGGCGATGATCGTCGGCGGTCACTCGCAGGATCCGGTGTGCATGGCGTCGGAAAATAAAAAGCAGGTCGACTATGTGCCAGGGACGCCGTGCGCCCCGGATCGTCAGAACGGCATCTGGATCGTCCAGGCGCATGAGTGGGGCAAATACGTCGGCCGCGCCGATTTTGAGTTCCGCAACGGCGAGATGAAGCTGGTGCACTATCAGCTGATCCCGGTCAACCTGAAGAAAAAAGTGACTTACGATAACGGCCAAAGCGAGCGGGTGCTGTATACGCCGCAGATCGCGGAGAACCCGCAGATGATGTCGCTGCTGACGCCGTTCCAGAACAAAGGTAAGGCGCAACTGCAGGTCAAGATCGGCAGCGTGAATGGTCATCTGGAGGGCGATCGCAGTAAAGTGCGTTTCGTGCAGACCAATATGGGCCACCTGCTGCTGGCGGCGCAGATGGCGCGCAGTAATGCGGATTTCGCGGTGATGAGCGGCGGCGGGATCCGCGACTCCATTGAGGCGGGCGATATCACCTACAAGGATGTGATGAAGGTCCAGCCGTTTGGCAATGTGCTGACCTATGTCGATATGAGCGGCAAGGAGGTGGTGGATTACCTGACCGCCGTCGCGCAGATGAAGCCAGATTCCGGCGCCTATCCGCAGTTTGCCAACGTTAGCTTTGTGGCCAAAGACGGCAAGTTGAACGATCTGAAAATCAAAGGCGAACCGGTGGATCGTCGAAGACCTATCGGATGGCGACGCTGAGCTTTAACGCCACCGGCGGCGATGGTTACCCGAACATCGCCGATAAACCTGGGTATGTGAATACCGGCTTTATCGATGCCGAAGTGCTGAAAGAGTATATCGAGAAGAACTCGCCGCTGGATGCCGCCGCCTATGAGCCGAAAGGCGAGGTGAGCTGGCAGTAAGCCTGGGTTTCGGGTGAGCTATTTCCACGGTGGCGCTACGCTTACCGTGGCTATGAGTTGGGGAGCCCGGATAAGGCGCGTGCGCCGTTATCCGGGATAGTGTTATCAATCGCGGCGGGCGATATCGGCGAACTTCGCATCCAGAAGCTGCGCCAGATCGCTGGCCGCCAGCTCAATATCCAGCCCGCGTTTGCCGCCGGAAATATAGATAGTGGCAAATTCCTGCGCCGGGGAGTCAATCACCGTCGGCAGGCGCTTCTTCTGCCCCAGCGGACTGATACCGCCCACCAGATAGCCGGTGATACGCTGCGCCACCATCGGGTCGGCCATGTCGACTTTCTTGGCGCCCAGCGCTTTCGCCACTTTCTTCAAATCCAGTTGCCCGGCGACCGGGGTGACGGCGACCGCCAGATGCTTCATATCGCCATTAACGGCGACCAGCAGGGTCTTGTAAACCTGATCGGCATTGAGGCCGAGCTTGCGCACCACTTCATCACCGAAGTTGGTCTCATTGGGATCGTGATCGTAACTGTGGATCTGAAAGGGAATTTTGTTTTTTTCGAGTAATTTAACGGCGGGAGTCATAGCTATCCTTCTTACCAACCGGTTTTGCGTGACGTCAGAATACGCCCGCAGGTTGTCTAAAAAATAGTACCATCTTGCGCAATAGTGTTGGCAGTGATGGTCACTTTGAGCGACAATCAGACGATCCGGGATACAAATCCCGGGATAATAATAATGATGAAATTCCTCTTTGACGGGCCAATAGCAATATTGGCCATTTTTTTATGTCAGCATATCCGGCAGATTCCCTTCGCCATACAGATGCAGCGCGCCGACGGCGACCACGTAGCGCCCCGGCGGCAAGGCCAGCAGCGTCTCGCGCCAGGCGAGATTGCGCTGATGCATCAGCACATCATATAAAGACTGGCTGAAGGTCGTCGGCAGCGATACCGCACCGCGCGACGGCGGTTGCTCCAGCCACCAGCCGATCATGACCTGCAGTAAACGGGCGTTGGTGCGCCAGTGGGTCAGCGTATCTTCCAGCAGCGCCATTCCGCCATCGGGCAGGTCGCGCAGCAGCGCGATCTGGCTGTCGGCGCCTTCCAGCTCCATCACCGCTATGTTGCTCTCGCGGGCGGCCATCAGCAACTGATAATCGATACCGTAATCCGGCCGCAGCCCCAGCTTCTGCGCCTGGGTGGCCTGCAGAACCATCGCCACCTGCCACAGCGGCTGGCTGTCGAACAGCTCGACCGACAGGCCCAGCTCGCCGGCTCGCGCTTGTAGCTCGCTCAGCTGCGCGTCGCTCAGGCGCTCCGCCAGCGGCGGATAAGCGGGGAGATTGCTAAACGGGGTTTCATTGCCGCTGATATCGGCCTCGACGATTAACGCATCGGCCTGGCGTATTTTTTTCAGCAGTTTCGCTGGCGGCGGCGCCATGTCGCGGGTGCCCATATGGATGCTGCCGACGAGGTGCAGATAGCGTTTGCCGGGCAGGACGATATCCATCGCAGGCCAGGAATAAGACGAGCCGACGGCGGCTCGCCACAGCATTTTTATCCGGTTTAACAGGCCCATACGCGCTCCGAAGTGTGAGGCATTCATGCTAGCGCATATGGTGATACACGTCACCCTTCCGGCGGGCTTTTCTTGTCCCGGAAAAAAAGCGGGCGCCGATCCTGTCAGCGTCCGCTTTCCTGCAACAGCGTTTACTCTTTTGGTTTAAAGCGCAACAGGCGGTTAGCGTTACTCACCACGGTGATCGACGACAGCGCCATCGCCGCGCCGGCGACCACCGGATTGAGCAGCGTGCCGGTCAGCGGCCAGAGGATCCCGGCGGCAATCGGGATGCCCAGCGAGTTGTAGACAAAGGCCCCCAGCAGGTTCTGCTTCATATTGCGTAAGGTCGCCTTCGAAATCGCCAGCGCATCGGCCACGCCGTGAAGACTATGGCGCATCAGGGTGATCGCCGCGGTTTCAATAGCGACATCGCTGCCGCCGCCCATGGCGATCCCGACATCCGCCTGCGCCAGCGCCGGGGCATCGTTAATCCCATCGCCAACCATCGCCACTTTGTGCCCCTGGCTCTGCAGACGCTTAATGGCGTCGGCTTTACCGTCCGGCAGCACGCCGGCAATCACTTCATCAATGCCGGCTTCTTTGGCGATGGCATTCGCGGTAGTGGGGTTATCCCCGGTGAGCATCACCAGGCGGTAGCCCTGACGATGCAGGCGCGCCAGGGCGTCGACGCTGTCTTCGCGCAGCGGGTCACGGATGGCGAACAGCGCGGCCGCCTGACCATCCACCGCCAGCAGCACCGGCGTAGCGCCGCGCGAGGCCTGCGCCATCATCTCGCTTTCTATATCGCTGGTGGCGATATGCTGCTCGTTGAGCAGCGCCTGGTTGCCGAGCAGCAGGCGATGACCTTCCGCCTCACCGCTGACGCCAAGGCCGCGCAGGGTGCGGAAGCCGCTCACTTCCGGCAACGGGCTGTCTCCGGCTTTATCGAGGATCGCTCGCGCCAGCGGATGGCTTGAGCCCTGCTCGAGCGCGGCGGCAAGACGCAGCGCGGTAATCTCATCAACGCCAGCGAAAGTTTTCACCGCCACCACTTGCGGCTTGCCTTCGGTCAGGGTGCCGGTTTTATCGAACACCAGGGTGTCGAGTTCACTGGCGCGCTGCAGAGCATCGGCGTCGCGCACCAGTACGCCGTATTCCGCCGCCCGGCCAACGCCGGAGATGATCGACATTGGCGTCGCCAGCCCTAAGGCGCACGGACAGGCGATAATCAGCACCGTGGTGGCGATCACCAGGGTATAGACGATCTGCGGCGCCGGGCCGAAGAAGTACCAGATCGCCGCGCTAATCAGCGCAATGGCGACCACCGCCGGGACAAACACCGCGGAGATTTTATCCGCCAGCTGACCGATTTCTGGCTTGCTCTCTGCGCCTGGCGCACCATGCGGATAATACGTGCCAGCGTGGTCTGGCTGCCGACGGCGCTGGCGGTGAACAGCACGCTGCCGTCCTGCACCACGGTGCCGGCGTGAATGGCATCGCCATCGCCTTTTTGCTGTGGTACCGGTTCGCCGGTGAGCTCGCTTCATCAAACCAGGCTTCGCCCTGGCTTATCACGCCGTCAACCGGAACGCGATCGCCAGTGGTCAGGCGCAGCGTCATGCCGGCCTGAACTTCAGCGAGCGGCAGATCCTTTTCTCCCTCAGGGGTCACCACGCGGGCTGAAGGCGGCGTCAGGTCGAGCAGTTTTTCCAGCGCTTTTGAGGAGCGCTGGCGGGCGCGGGCCTCCAGCATATGGCCGAGGTTAATCAGGCCGATAATCATTGCGCTGGCTTCGTAATAGAGATGGCGGGCTTCCATCGGGAACCACTGCGGCCACAGGTTGACGCTCATCGAGTACAGCCAGGCGACGCCGGTACCGAGGGCCACCAGCGTATCCATGGTGGCGGTGCCGTTTTTCAGGCTTTTCCACGCGCTGCGGTAGAAGTGCCCACCGGCGAAGACCATCACCGCAAGGGTGACGAGGCCGATGACCAGCCACAGCGAACGGTTGTCGTCGCTGACCATCATGTTATCGCCGATCATGCCCCAGACCATCACCGGCACGCCGACCAGCAGGGCGACAATCGCCTGCCAGCGAAAACGTTTCATGGTGGCGATGGCGGTTTCCTGCTGACGTTCGCGGCGTTCCAGATCGTCCTCGATCGCCTCCGCGCCGTAGCCCGCTTTCTCCACCGCCTGCACTAATTCTGCGGCGGACGCACTGCCCATCACCAGCGCCGTGCGTTCCGCCAGGTTAACCCGCGCCTGTGAGACGCCCGGCACCGCGGCAAGCGCGTTCTGTACCCGGGAGACGCAGCTGGCGCAGCTCATGCCGTTGATCAGCAGCTGTTGACTGTCATCTTCGTCATGGGCTGCCGGAAGCTCAGGAGTGGCCGCTGTCAGTGCTTCCGACGGGATTGATGATTCTGCCAGCGGTTTAGGCCTTTGGGTGGCTGAGCTCCGCGCCGTATCCGGCTTGTTTAACGGTTTCAATCAGCGCTTGTGCGCTGGCGCTGCCCGTCACATGGGCTTCAGTGAGGGTGACTTCCGCTTGCTCAACGTCAGGACGCTGCTCCAGACTCTCTTTCACGCGTTTGACGCAGTGGCCGCAGGAGAGGCCATCCAGCGTCAGGTCGATAGTGTTAGACATAAATAACTCCTGAATAATTTTCCGGTCAACGATTGACCAGAACCACTCTTTCATCGAGTATTAAGAAGGTTAAACCTTCCAGCAGGGGAAGGTCAAGGAGAAAAAATGAATATCAGCGATGTGGCGAAAAAAAACCGGGCTTAAACCAGCAAAGCGATTCGTTTTTACGAAGAAAAGGGGCTGGTGACGCCGCCGTTGCGCAGCGAAAACGGCTACCGCACCTACGGTCAGCAGCATCTCGATGAACTGACGCTGCTGCGCCAGGCGCGGCAGGTGGGGTTTAACCTGGAAGAGTGCCGCGAGCTGGTGGCCTTGTTCAACGACCCGTCGCGGCACAGCGCCGATGTGAAAAAACGCACGCTGGAGAAAGTGGCGGATATCGAGAACCATATCCGCGAGCTGCAAAATATGCGCGCGCACCTGCTGGCGCTGGCCGAATCCTGTCCCGGCGACGACAGCGCGGAATGCCCGATTATCGATAATCTTTCCGGCTGCTGTCATCGCAAGGCGCAGGCTTAACGAACGACGGGTCTGATCCGTAGCGTAATCCCTTCCACGGCGACCACTTCGACTTGACTGCCTGGGGTGAGGTCCTCGTCAGCCATCACCGGCCATGAGCTGTCGCCCACGCGCACGTGGCCGCGGCCGTTTACCAGCGGGGCATCCAGCGTCAAACGGCGGCCTATCAGCTGCTGCCCGCGCTGGTTGAGTTGAGCATCGGCAGGACGCTGCAGTTTGACGCGCTTGCGCAGCCACTTCGACCACAGCCACGCCGCCAGCAGAGTGAGGACGGCAAACAGCGTGCCTTGCCATTCCCAGCTCAGCGGAGGAGCCAGGTCAGGGCGCCGGTCACCACGCCGGCGACGCCGCTCCACAGCAGGTATCCGCTGCCGCCCAGCATCTCGGCCGCCAGCAGCAGCCCGCCGAGGCTTAGCCAGAACAGATGAGGGTGGGCGAGGATCATGTCGATCATGATTTTTTCCGATCGCCAGCGCCTTCTTTGATCAGCTCGCTGATCCCGGCGATCGATCCCATCAGGCTGCTGGCATCCAGCGGCATCAGCACCACTTTACTGTTGTTGGCGGCGCCAATCTGCTGCAGCGCATCGGTGTATTTCTGCGCCACGAAGTAGTTGATCGCCTGAATATCGCCTGAGGCGATCGCCGAGGAGACCATTTGGGTGGCGCGGGCTTCCGCTTCAGCGGAACGCTCGCGGGCCTCCGCCTGCAGGAAGGCGGACTGCCGCTCGCCCTCCGCCTTGAGGATCTGCGACTGCGTTTTCCCCTTCCGCTTTCAGAATTTCCGCCTGACGCACCCCTTCGGCCTCAAGGATATAGGCGCGTTTGGTACGTTCGGCTTTCATCTGGGCGTTCATCGAGGCGATAAGCTCCGCCGGTGGGCGAACGTCGCGAATTTCGACGCGGGTGATTTTCACCCCCCACGGGTTGGTGGCGTCGTCAACGATATGCAGCAGGCGGGTGTTAATGCTGTCGCGCTGGGAGAGCATTTCGTCCAGCTCCATCGAGCCGAGCACGGTACGAATGTTGGTCATCGTCAGGTTGACGATCGCCTGCTCAAGATTGCTGACCTCGTAGGCGGCCTTTGGCGCGTCAACCACCTGAATAAAGCAAACGGCGTCGATGGTGACGTTGGCGTTATCTCTGGAGATAACCTCCTGTGAGGGGATGTCGAGCACCTGCTCCATCATGTTCACTTTGCGGCCGATGCGGTCCATAAACGGCACGACTAAGCTTAATCCCGGCTGCAGCGTCTGGGTAAAACGCCCGAAGCGCTCCACCGTCCACTGGTAGCCCTGCGGGACGATTTTCACCGCCGCGGCCACAATGACCAGCGCGACGAAAATAAGGATAGGAATAAAAATCAGCATCAAAAACCTCCTGTCTTGTTGCCTGGTGAAGCGCTACAAAGAAATAGCGCGTGTTTAAACTGAGTATATCTTTCTCCACCACCGGGAGAAAGGAAAGTGCGGTAAACTAGCGGTGTTTCAGAAAATAATCAGGAAGCCTCATGAAGGAAAATAACGCGCTTTTGCGTCTCGAGGGTGTGGGATTTAAGACCGACGACGCAGTTATTTTACACAATATCAATCTTGAGCTCAGACCCGGGGAATTTAAGTTGATTACCGGGCCTTCCGGCTGCGGGAAAAGCACCTTGCTGAAAATTATCGCCTCGCTGCTCAGTCCGACCTCCGGACGCCTGTTTTTCGACAATGCCGATGTCGCGACGCTGTCGCCGGAAAGGTATCGCCAGCAGGTCTCTTACTGTGCGCAGACGCCGGCGCTGTTCGGGGATTCGGTTTACGATAACCTGATTTTTCCGTGGCAGATCCGCAATAAACAACCGGATCCGCAGGCGCTGGTGGCCGACCTGCAGCGCTTTGGTCTTGGCGAAAATATGCTGGAAAAATCGATTAATGAACTATCCGGCGGGGAAAAGCAGCGCGTCTCGCTGATCCGCAATTTACAATTTCTGCCGCGCGTGCTGCTGCTGGACGAAATTACCAGCGCGCTGGATGACAGTAATAAACAGAATGTGAATGACATTATTCATGGCTATGCGACGGAAAAGCAGGTCGCTGTTCTGTGGGTCACCCACGATCGCAACGAAATTTCGCATGCCGATGAAGTGATTACCTTGCAGCCTGCCGGCGGAAACATGCAGGAGGTACGGCATGAACGGGCATAACATTACGAACGAATCGCTGGCGCTGTCGATGGTGCTGGTGCTGATCGCTATTCTGGTGAGCTATCGGGAAAAGCTGGCGCTGGAAAAAGATATTCTCTGGAGCATCTGCCGGGCGATCGTGCAGCTGATTATCGTCGGCTATGTATTGAAATATATCTTTAACGTCAATCATGCGGTTCTGACGCTGTTGATGGTGCTGTTTATCTGCTTTAACGCGGCGTGGAATGCCAAAAAGCGCAGCAAGTATATCGATAAGGCTTTTGTCTCGTCATTTATCGCCATCACCACCGGCGCCGGGCTGACGCTGGCGGTGCTGGTGTTCTCTGGCTCGATAGCCTTTGTCCCGATGCAGGTGATCCCGATTGCCGGGATGGTAGCCGGGAACGCCATGGTAGCGGTGGGACTGTGCTACAACAATATGGGCCAGCGCTTCAGCAGCGAGCAGCAGCAGATTCAGGAGAAGCTGAGCCTCGGCGCGACGCCGAAAATGGCCTCGGCGCGGCTGATTCGCGACAGCATTCGCGCGTCATTGATACCCACCGTCGATTCAGCGAAAACGGTCGGCCTGGTGAGCTTGCCAGGGATGATGTCGGGGCTAATTTTTGCCGGTATTGACCCGGTAAAGGCGATTAAGTACCAGATCATGGTGACCTTTATGCTGCTGTCGACCGCCAGTCTGTCGACGATTATCGCCGGCTATCTGACCTACCGGAAGTTCTTCAACGCCCGCCATCAGCTGGTGGTGACGCAGCTGAAAAAGCGCCCGTGAACGATCCCGGGTTGCGGCGTTCACACCTCACCCGGGCGACTAAGGCTAGGTTCCGCATCGTTCGCGTAGCCCGGATAAGCGCAGCGCTATCCGGGGCTGGCAACGGATTAGTACAGCAGCGAATAGAGCTGACGGCGGTATTTGGCGGCCAGCGCATCGCCGGTACCGAGGGCGGCGAGGATCTCCTGCAGCATCTTGCGCGCCTGGCCGTCGCCAGCGCCTAAATCCTTCTGCAGATGGCTGAACAGCAGCGCCAGCGCTTCTTCGTTACGCCCGACCTGATGCAGCTGTAGCGCCAGCTGGGAGGCCAGCTGCGCGTCCTCCGGATTCTGTTCCACCTGCTGCTGCAGCTGCTGGATTTCCGGCGTGTCGGCGGCCTGTTTGAGTAGCTCAATCTGCGCCACCAGACCCTGATAGTGGGTATCCTGATCCTGCAGCGGAATAGTCTTCAGTACGTTTTCCGCTTCATCGGAACGGTGCAGAGCAATCAGCGTTTCCGCCAACAGCAGGCCAATCTGGCTGTCCTGATTCGACAGCTGCCAGGCTTCCTTCAGCAGCGGCAGGGCATCGGCGTATTTTTCTTCCTGCATCAGGGCCAGGGCCTGCTGCGCTTTCAGCTCCTCTTCGCGGGGCAGGACTTTATCCAGCAGGGCGCGGATCGCTTCTTCCGACTGCGGGCCTTCAAAACCGTCCACTGGTTGGCCGTTCTGGAACAGATAAACCGTAGGGATGGCGCGCAGACCAAACTGTGAAGCGAGCATCTGCTCGGCGTCGCAATCGACCTTCGCCAGCGTAAACTGGCCGTTGTATTGAGCGGCCAGGCGCTCAAGAACCGGGGTCAGCTGTTCGCAGTGCTGGCTGCGGGCAGACCAGAAGTAAAACAGCACCGGGACGTTCATGGACTGCTGTAGCGTCTGCTGCAGGTTCGCTTCGCTAATGTTGACAATATTCTGTTCGGACATGGGCATTTCTCGTTAGTCGATTTCTGTTTTACATGGGGGCGGCATGCCGCGCTTCAACTCAGCCGTGGATAATTTTGTCCATCGCGCGGGCTGGCAGCAGGCGTTTGAGCAGCGCCACCGCGTGGGTGACCAGGGTGACCGGGTAGCGCAGCTTCGGCTTATCGCTGATAAAAGCGTGGCGCACTTTTTCCACTACCGCCTCCGGCCCGAGGGTAAAACGGGCGGCGATGCCCGGGTTTTCAACGGGCTTGTCGCTTTGCGTCTGGTTGACGTTATCGGTAAAGCGGGTGCGGATCGGGCCCGGCTCAATCAGGCTGACCTTGATACCGCTGTGACGCAGCTCCATGCGCAGTGCGTCGGACCATGCCTCGAGGGCGTATTTACTGGCGGCGTAGGCGCCGCGGCCGGGGCTGGCGATAAGCCCCATCACCGACGAGGTCATCACGATGCGACCTTCGCCGTGCGGCGTCATCGCTGGCAGCAGCAGCATGGTGAGCTGATGGGCACCGAAAAAGTTAGCGGAAAACTGCTGTTCCATCTGCAGGCGGCTGATGGTGTTCAGCGGGCCATAGACGCCGTATCCGGCGTTATTGAACAGGCCGTAGAGACGATTATCGGTCAGCGCAAGCACCTCCGCCGCCGCGCGCTCCACGCTCTGCGGGTCGTCCAGATCGAGCAAAATACCGGTTAGCCCCAGCTCCTGCATCCGCGCCACGTCCTCTGCCTTGCGGCAGGCCGCCAGCACGCGAAAGCCCTGGCGGGTTAAATCCAGTGCGCTTTCCAGACCAATTCCGCTGGAACAGCCTGTCACTAAAACCGTTTTTTGCATAACTTTACCTGTCAGCGACCCCTGGCGTTCAGGAGTCATGATTAACTAAGGGAGCCAGCCGGTTCGCCATCCACTCGGCGATAAACGGCTGCGCGTCGCGATTCGGGTGAATGCCGTCGTCCTGCATCCACTGGGGTTTCAGATACACCTCCTCCATAAAAAAGGGCAGGAGAGGAATAGCGAACTCTTTGGCCAGGGCCGGGTAAATCGCGCCGAAGGCTTCATTATAGCGGCGGCCATAGTTCGCCGGCAGGTGAATTTGCATCAGCAGCGGCTCGGCGTTGGCCGCTTTGATATCCTTAATAATGGTGCGCAGCGTCTGCTCGGTCTGCTGCGGCGGAAAGCCGCGTAGCCCGTCATTGCCGCCGAGCTCAACCAGCACCCAGCGCGGCTGATGCTGTTTAAGCAGCGCAGGCAGACGGGCCAGCCCTTGCTGGGAGGTATCGCCGCTGATGCTGGCGTTCACCACTGGCGTTTTCGCCTGCCACTTCTCATTGAGCAGCGCAGGCCACGCGGCGTTGGCCGCCATCCGATAGCCAGCGCTCAGGCTGTCGCCGAGGATCAGCAGCGTATCCGCCGCCATCGCGCGGCAGGTAAACAGGAACAAAAACAGGAAAGGCACATGCCAGCGGAAAACATACTTGAAGTTCATCATCTTAAGAAGTCCGTCGGTCAGGGGGAGCATCAGCTCTCCATCCTTACCGGAGTTGAGCTGGTTGTCAAACCGCGGCAGACCATCGCCCTGATCGGCGAGTCGGGCTCCGGTAAATCGACCCTGTTGGCGATCCTCGCCGGCCTGGACGATGGCAGCAGTGGGGAAGTATCGATGCTGGGCAAACCGCTGCATCGGATGGATGAGGAGGCGCGGGCGGCGCTGCGGGCGCAGCACGTCGGTTTTGTCTTTCAGTCGTTTATGCTGATCCCGACGCTCAACGCCCTGGAGAACGTCGAGCTGCCGGCGCTGCTGCGTGGCGCCAGCGATAGCCAGAGCCGGGGCGATGCCCGCGCGCTACTTGAGCAGCTGGGGCTTGGCAAACGCCTGCACCACCTGCCGGCACAGCTCTCCGGCGGTGAACAGCAGCGGGTCGCGCTGGCCCGGGCCTTCAATGGTCGTCCGGCCATTCTGTTCGCCGATGAGCCCACCGGCAACCTCGATCGCCAGACCGGGGATAAAATTGCCGATCTGCTGTTCTCGCTTAATCGCGAACACGGCACCACCCTGATCCTCGTCACTCACGATCCGCTGCTGGCGGCGCGCTGCGACCGTCGTCTGCGCCTGGTGGATGGCCAGCTGCGGGAGGAAGCATGATCGCCCGCTGGTTCTGGCGCGAATGGCGCTCGCCGTCGCTGCTGATCGTCTGGCTGGCGTTAAGCCTCGCCGTGGCCTGCGTGCTGGCCCTGGGGTCGATAAGCGATCGGATGGAGAAAGGCCTCAGCCAGCAAAGCCGTGAGTTTATGGCAGGCGACCGCACGCTGCGCAGTTCGCGCGAGGTGCCCGCTGAGTGGATCGCGCATGCGCGCCAGTCAGGGCTGAGCGTCAGCGAACAGCTGAGCTTCGCCACCATGACCTTTGCGGGCGATACGCCGCAGCTGGCGGACGTCAAGGCGGTGGATGACCGCTATCCGCTGTATGGCACTCTCGAGACGCAGCCGCCGGGGCTGAAGCCCCAGGCGGGCAGCGTGCTGCTGGCGCCAAGGTTGATGGCGCTGCTGAACCTGAAAACCGGCGATACGATTGACGTTGGCGACGCCACGCTGCGCATTGCCGGGGAAGTGATTCAGGAGCCGGATGCGGGGTTCAACCCCTTCCAGATGGCGCCGCGGCTGATGATGAATATGGCCGACGTGGCAAAGACCGGCGCCGTGCAGCCCGGGAGTCGCGTCGCATGGCGCTATAAGTTCGCCGGCGACGCTGAACAGCTGGCCAATTATGAGCAGTGGCTGCTGCCGAAACTCGGCCCGGAGCATCGCTGGATTGGTCTTGACCAGGACGACAGCGCGCTGGGCAAATCCCTCGAACGCTCGCAGCAATTCCTGTTGTTATCCGCGCTGCTGACGCTGCTGCTGGCCGTCGCGGCGGTGGCCGTGGCGATGGGCCACTACTGCCGCAGCCGCTACGATCTGGTCGCCATACTCAAGACGCTGGGCGCCGGACGGGCGCAGCTGCGCAAGCTGATTGTCGGCCAATGGCTGCTGCTGTTGACTCTGTCGCTGATAACCGGCGGGGCAGCAGGGCTAGCGCTGGAGCGTCTGCTACTGCTGGTGCTCAAACCGGTTCTGCCCGCCGCGCTCCCGCCGGCCAGCGGCTGGCCGTGGCTGTGGGCGGTGGGCGCGACCGGCGTGATTTCCCTGCTGGTGGGCCTGCGCCCCTATCGGCTGCTGCTGGCGACCCTGCCGCTGCGGGTGCTGCGCCAGGACGTGGTGGCTAACGTCTGGCCGCTGAAAATCTGGATCCCGACGGTCAGCGCCGTGGTGGTGGGCCTGCTGGCGTGGCTGATGGGCGGCAGCCCCCTGCTGTGGTCGGTGCTGGCCGGGGCGGTGGTGCTGGCGCTGCTGTGCGGCCTGGTGGGCTGGGGATTGCTGTGGCTGCTCAAACGCCTGACGCTCAGCGCCTTGCCGCTGCGTCTGGCGGTGAACCGCCTGCTGCGCCAGCCGTGGTCGACCCTCAGCCAGCTGGCGGCGTTTTCCCTGTCGTTTATGCTGCTGGCGCTCCTGCTGGTGCTGCGCGGCGATCTGCTCGACCGCTGGCAGCAGCAGCTGCCCCCGGAGAGCCCAAACTACTTTCTGATCAATATCGCCCCTGAGCAGATAATGCCGGTGAAGACTTTCCTCGCCGAACACCAGACGCGGGCGGCGGAATTTTATCCGATCGTCCGGGCTCGTCTGACGCAGATCAACGGCCACTCCACGGACGGGAACAAAGACGAAGCGCTGAATCGCGAGCTTAATCTCACCTGGAGCGAACAGCGTCCGGATCATAATCCACTGGTGGCCGGCAGCTGGCCGCCGAAGCCGGGCGAGGTATCGATTGAAGAGGGACTGGCGCAGCGACTGGGGGTGAAGATCGGCGATACGGTGACCTTTACCGGCGATACTCAGGACTTCAGCGCGAAGGTGAGCAGCGTGCGCAAAGTCGACTGGGAGAGCCTGCGGCCCAACTTCTTCTTTATTTTCCCCCTCCGGGGGCGCTGGACGGGCAGCCGCAGAGCTGGCTCACCAGCTTCCGCTGGGATAACGGTCCCGCGATGTTGACCCAGTTGAACCGCGAGTTTCCCACCGTTAGCCTGTTGGATATCGGCGCCATCCTGCGTCAGGTCGGCCAGGTGCTCTCCCAGGTCAGCCGGGCGCTGGAGGTGATGGTGGGCCTGGTCACGGCCTGCGGCGTGCTGCTGTTGCTGGCGCAGGTCCAGGTCGGTATGCGCCAGCGTCATCAGGAGCTGGTGGTCTGGCGCACGCTGGGGGCCGGAAAATCGCTGCTGCGCGCCACGCTGTGGGCGGAGTTTGCCCTGCTGGGGCTGGTTTCCGGCCTGGTGGCGGCGATAGGCGCCGAAGTGGCGCTGGCGATGCTGCAGACGAAAGTCTTTGATTTCCCCTGGACGCCGGACTGGCGGCTGTGGGTGATGCTGCCGCTGACGGGGGCGGTGTTGTTATCCCTGTGCGGCGGCGGGCTGGGGCTGCGTTTGTTAAAAGGGAAAGCGTTGTTCCGTCAGTTTAGCCAGTAAGATTATTGCATTTTGATGATGCGCCGCCGTTTTTGGCGGCGCTTTTATTTTAAGCGCACAAATTGATAACTCGTTGATTTTTAAGCGCACAAAACATTAAAAAATCCGACAACACGCTGTACTGATTCGCGGTTAATATTCAGCTGGTAAATATAAGGTTGCTTATTAATCAAGGAAAAACTATGGCACATAAAATAAAAGCGCTGGCGATCTCGATCGGCGCAACACTGGTGTTCACTTCATTTGCTTCCCACGCGGAGATCACGCTGCTGAAACAAGATCCGCAGGCGGGCGATCCGTTAAGCCGGCTTAACTTTACCGTCGGCGGGAGTATTCGTCCGCAATTCAACATGATGACCGGCGATGGCGATAAAGGCTCCTATAAGCGTAACGGTTTCGACGGCGGCACCCGTTTCCGCTTCGCGGCAGATTACTACCTGTTCGATGATATTAGCTGGATCAGCTACTACGAACTGGGGGTGAACATTCCGGCGCTGTTCGACTGGGATAACCACTACGCGGAAGGGGCGAACAATACTACCCGCCGCATGCTGTATACCGGCCTGAAAAGCGATACCTGGGGGACGTTAACCTACGGGCAGCAGAACAGCATTTACTATGATGTGGTGGGGGTGAAAACCGATATCTGGGACTACGACATGATCGGCCAGGCCCCGGGCAACGGTATTAACGGCGATTACGATGGTTCTTATCGTTCACGTAATATGCTGAAATATAAGAAAACCGTTGGCGATGTCGACCTTTACGGCTCTTATCTGTTCGAAGACAGCGAATACCTGCCGGGTAACGGTCTGCGCTATAAACGTAAAGGCGGCGGTTCTGTTGGCGCAGACTACCACATCATGAAGGATCTGACCTGGGGAACTGCGTGGAACTACACCCGCGCCGAAATGCGCGACCCGTCAACTTCCGACAGCAAAACCTATGACCAGAACATCGTCGGTACCGCGCTGAGCTGGACCCCGGATAACTGGACCTTCTACCTTCGGCGGCGGCTGGTATCAGAACTTCCTCACCACCAAAAAAACCGATGTGCATAATTACTTCGCCGGCGACGCCTGGGGGATTGAATATTTTGCGGGCTATAAATTCCCGATCAATCAGTATGCCGTTAAATCTATTCAGCCGTACTTTATGGGCGACCGCCTGCAGTACGTGAATGGCCGCAACTACCAGCGTATCGATAACGGTCTGGGGATTAGCTTCCAGCTGGATTACGGTTTCCGCGTTGACTACGAGCACGTGTTTACCTCCAGCACCGACAATCTGGGCGATATGAACCTGGTGCGTCTGCGCTACGACTTCTAAGCGGTCACATCTCCCCGGTCGCGATGCGCTCACCGGGGCTACAAATTATGCCGACCGGTAGCCCGGCTAAGGCGTTTACGCCGCAAGCCGGGACAATCGAGCATGCGATTACTTCGCCAGCCAGGCGGCGACCTCTTGCCAGCTGCCGCGAAAAATAATCTTCCCGGCTTTTTTCCCCAACTGATAGCGATACATCGGGTCGTAGTATTCTTCCAGTAGCGGCACCAGCCAGGCGAAGTGCGCCTCGGTGCTGGCGGTGCGCTGCTGCTGCGCCAGCGCCTCATCGAGGCGTTCAGTGAGCTGGGCAAAACGCTGCAGCCCCAGGCGACGGCGGATGGCAAACAGGCCGTGATGCAGATACTCGCCGTATGCCTGCCAGCCTTTCTCTTCGCCATAGGCGGCGATAAAGTCGCGATACATGCGATCGAAATACTCCTCGCGCAGCCGTTCGAGGCGAACGTCAAACGGATCTTCCACCACCGCCAGCGGCGATTGCGCCATGCGGATGCGCAGGCACTCCGGCAGATGGTTGGCGCCGATCATATGGCCTTCATCTTCCAGCACCCAGCGCGTCTGCTGTTCGGCTTTTTTGAGCAGGCTGACCGCCAGGTGGTTTTCAAAGGTGGCTTGCGGATGCTGCGGCTGTAGCGTGCGGCCAAACGAAGAGCCGCGGTGGTGGGCATGGCCCTCCAAATCGATACCGTCCGGTCGCGAGCAAACCAGCTGGGTTTTGCCGTTGCCGGTGCAGCCGCCAATCAGCACGATCGGCCGCTGTACCAGCGCGTCGGTAGCCTGGATCGCCGCCTGGCGCAGCGCTTTATAGCCGCCGACGATCAGGGGGTAATCCACGCCAGCTTCTTTCAGCCACTGCTGGACAATATGCGAGCGCTGGCCGCCGCGGGCGCAGCACAGGTAACCGTGCGGGTAACGGGCGCATGCTTCCAGCCATGCCCGGATCCGGCTGGCGCGCAGATCGCCCTGAACCAGCTTATGGCCGAGCGCCAGCGCCGCTTCCGGCCCCTGGCGCTTGTAGCAGGTGCCGACCGCGGCGCGTTCTTCATCATTCATCAGCGGCAGGTTGATCGCCGCCGGCATCGCGCTTTGGCTAAACTCCACCGGGGCGCGTACGTCAATCAGTGGCGTATCGCTGGCGAGGATCTGCAGAATATTTTTTAGTACTGATTCCATCATTTAAACCGTTAGGCAATCCAGACGCGTCGCTCGACGCGATAATTCTCCTATTGTACGCGGTGAGCGCTCGGGAGGATTGATTTTTCACGGTGTATTGCTGAATAGCGTCAGGAACCCCGTTATTTCCGGCGCAGAATGGCTGAACAGCGAGGCGATATCCTGCACCGCTTTACCATGATGATCTTTGCGCCAGGCGAGACTCAATGGCGAAGGGGGACGCATGGTCGGAATGTGTCGGGCGATCGAGCTTGCCCTGAGCGATAAGCGGCAGGCAGAGCGGTTCCGGTAAAAAGCCGATGCCGACGCCGGCGAGATGGGCGGCAACTTTGGTTTCGATATCGGGAACCACTATCTCTTTTTGCCCGGGCAGACGCCAGGCGACGCGCTTCGTCAGCCGTCGGGCGCTGTCCTCAATATTCACCGCCGGATAGCGCCGCAATTGCGCCTCTGATAGCGGGTCGGGTTGCTGGCTTAGCGGGTGATGCGGCGACATCACGAAGAGCCAGGTCACCTCACCCAGTGGGTAGACGGCCATGTTTTCCGCTAACGGTTCGGTGCCGGTCACGCCAATCGCCAGGGAGAAGTCGTCATGCAGCAGCGTATCCCAGACGCCCATATAGATTTGTCGTGAAAAATGAAATTGCGTAAAAGGGTAGCGCTGGGTGAGCCAGGCTAGCAGCCGGGCAATGGCCTGCGGGTCGTACATCAGGTTATTCACCACAATATTGACCTGGCGCTCTACCCCGTCGTTTATCTGCTGAAGCTCACCGGGCATACTATCAATCCACCCCAGCCACTCTCTGGCTTGCGCCAGCAGGTGCATCCCGGCCGGCGTCAACAGTACGCTGCGCGTTGTGCGGGAAAAGAGTGCGACACCGGTGTTGTCCTCCAGTAATTTGATGCGATAGCTGATGGTGGCGGTTGTTTTATAAAGTTTTTCCGCTGCTCTTGAGAAGCTGCCGGTCTCAGCGACGCTGACAAAGGTGCGTAATGTTTCGGGATCGAGCATCGCCATATTCCTCGTTATTTAATAATTCACCCATGATTTTTAAGTATTTTTTTCATAATAACCTTTTTCAATAATGTGGGTTAAATCAGATTTTGGAAAATTATTCCAACTTATAGTGTTGTCACGCTTAGATGGCTGTGGATTGTGCAGCTTCTCTACCCCCCTTCAACGTTAGGAAGGGGAACGGTTTTAAATGAATAAGGAACAGCTCATGAAGCTTGAAGTATTGCCCCTGACGCGAGATGCATTCCGCCCGTATGGGGATGTTATCGAAACGGAAGGACAGGATTTTTTTCACATCAATGATGGAAAAGTACAGCGTTTTCACGATCTGGCGATGGTGGAGACGTTACAGCAGGATCGTACGCTCATCAGCATTAATCGTGCGCAACCCGCCGCGCTGCCGATTATTGTCACCGAACTGGAGCGCCATCCGCTGGGTACCCAGGCGTTTGTGCCGATGCGGGGGGAGGCCTTTGTCGTGGTGGTCGCGGCAGGCGGCGATGAGCCGGACATGAACACGCTGCGTGCGTTTATCTCAAATGGCCGTCAGGGGGTGAATTACCACCGTAATGTCTGGCACCATCCGCTGTTTGCCTGGCAGACGGAAACCGATTTTTTTGAACCGTCGATCGCGGCGGAAAAGACAACTGCGATGTCGTAAAGGATCCCGACCGTGGAGCTGAGCTTTGCGTGAGGTTACACGTGACGCTGTCGATTATCTTGCATAACATGTGGGCGCTTACACACTATTTATGCTCAGGTTTTGAGCCGGAGATAATCGAGGTATGACAGAAGTGAGAAGGCGTGGAAGGCCTGGCCAGCAGGAGCCTTCCGCGCAAAAAGGCGCACAGGCGCTGGAGAGAGGGATCGCGATATTGCAATACCTGGAAAAGAGCGGCGGCAGCTCGTCGGTTAGCGATATTTCCCTGAATCTGGACTTACCGTTATCGACCACCTTTCGCCTGCTAAAAGTGCTGGAAGGCGCGGATTTTGTCTATCAGGACAGCCAGTTAGGTTGGTGGCATATCGGTCTTGGCGCGTTCAATATCGGCTCGGCCTACATCCATAACCGGGACGTTTTATCCGTCGGCGGGCCCTTTATGCGGCGGCTGATGCTGATGTCGGGGGAGACAGTCAACGTGGCGATTCGCAACGGCAACGAAGCGGTGCTGATTGGTCAGCAGGAGTGTAAGTCGATGGTGCGAATGTGCGCGCCGCTCGGCAGTCGACTCCCGCTCCATGCTTCAGGCGCCGGGAAAGCGCTGTTGTATCCGCTCCCTGCGGAAGAGCTGGTGGATGTGATTGTGAAGACCGGCCTGCAGCGGTTTACGCCGACGACGATTGTGGATTTGCCGGTCCTGCAGCGAAATCTGGATGAGGCGCGAGCCTGCGGCTACAGCATTGACCAGGAGGAGCATGTGACAGGATTAAACTGTATTGCTTCAGCGGTTTACGATGATGTGGGCTCTGTGGTAGCGGCAATTTCGATTTCCGGACCTGCGTCCAGGCTAACCCCCGGACCGTTTTGTCAGCCAGGGCGAGCTGGTAAGGGAGACGGCAAGGAATATCAGTACCGCACTGGGCCTTAAACCCCAGGCCGACTGATCGCCGATCCAACCCGCTCTCTTGAGCGGGACTTTTTTGGTTATGTTTAAATTTGGAAAAATTTTCCAATACAGTGAGGTTGTAAAAATGGCAAAAATGAGAGCCGTTGACGCGGCAATGTATGTTCTGGAAAAAGAAGGGGTTAACACAGCATTTGGCGTGCCTGGCGCGGCTATTAACCCGTTCTATTCTGCGATGCGTAAGCACGGCGGGATCCGCCATATTCTTGCCCGCCATGTTGAAGGCGCGTCTCATATGGCTGAAGGCTATACCCGCGCGACTGCCGGTAATATCGGTGTCTGTCTGGGGACCTCCGGCCCGGCCGGTACGGATATGATCACCGCTCTGTATTCTGCCTCCGCGGACTCGATTCCCATTCTGTGCATCACCGGCCAGGCGCCGCGCGCGCGTCTGCATAAAGAGGACTTTCAGGCGGTGGATATTGAATCCATTGCTAAACCGGTCACCAAGATGGCGGTGACGGTGCGTGAGGCGGCGCTGGTTCCGGGCGTGCTGCAGCAGGCTTTCCATCTGATGCGCTCCGGCAGACCGGGACCGGTGCTCATCGATCTGCCTTATGATGTCCAGGTGGCAGAAATCGAATTCGACCCTGAGCTTTACTCGCCGCTGCCGGCTTATAAACCGGTCGCCACGCGTCCGCAAATTGAAAAGGCACTGGCGCTGTTAGTCCAGGCGGAACGCCCGGTGATTGTTGCCGGTGGCGGGGTGATTAACGCCGATGCCGCCGCGCTGCTGCAACGATTTGCGGAAATCACCCATGTCCCGGTGATCCCGACCCTGATGGGCTGGGGCTGTATACCGGACGACCATGAACTGATGGCCGGAATGGTCGGCTTACAAACCGCGCATCGCTACGGCAACGCCACGCTGTTGGCCTCAGATCTGGTGTTCGGGATCGGCAACCGCTTTGCTAATCGTCATACCGGCTCGGTCGAGAAGTACACCGCAGGCCGCAAAATTATTCATATCGACATTGAACCGACGCAGATTGGCCGTGTACTGTGCCCGGACTTAGGCATTGTCTCCGATGCCAAAGCGGCGTTAATTCAGCTGGTAGACATTGCGCAGCAGATGCAAAAAGAGGGTCGCCTGCCACGTCGCGAGAGCTGGGTTAGCGAGTGCCAGGCACGCAAGCGTACGCTGCTGCGTAAAACCCACTTCGATAACGTGCCGGTTAAACCGCAGCGCGTCTATGAAGAGATGAACAAAGCGTTTGGCCGGGACGTATGCTATGTCACCACCATTGGCCTGTCGCAAATCGCCGCCGCGCAGATGCTGCATGTGTTCAAAGACCGCCACTGGATCAACTGCGGTCAGGCGGGGCCGCTGGGCTGGACGCTTCCCGCCGCGCTGGGCGTTTGCGTTGCCGATCCTGAGCGCAACGTGGTCGCGATTTCCGGCGACTTCGACTTCCAGTTTCTGATTGAAGAGCTGGCGGTAGGCGCCCAGTTCAATATTCCCTATATCCATGTCCTGGTGAACAACGCCTATCTCGGCTTGATCCGCCAGTCGCAACGTGCCTTTGACATGGACTACTGCGTTCAGCTGGCGTTTGAAAATATTAACTCCAGCGAAGTAAACGGCTACGGCGTCGATCATGTGAAGGTCGCGGAGGGACTCGGTTGTAAGGCAATTCGCGTCTTCAAGCCTGAGGATATTGCCCCAGCGTTTGAGCAGGCCAAAGCCTGGATGAAAGCCTATCGCGTGCCGGTCGTTGTGGAAGTGATTCTCGAGCGCGTAACCAATATCTCCATGGGCAGCGAACTGGATAACGTTATGGAGTTCGAAGACGTTGCCGATAGCGCCATTGACGCACCAACCGAAACTTGTTTCATGAAATATGAATAAATGAGGTGACATTATGTTGCGCTTTTCTGCCAACCTTTCCATGTTATTTCAGGAATATGATTTTCTGGATCGTTTTGAGAAAGCGGCGGCCTGTGGTTTTCGCGCTGTTGAATTTATGTTTCCCTACGACTATGCGCCTGAGCTATTAAAGCAAAAGCTGAGCGACAACCAGCTGGAGCATACTTTACACAATTTACCCGCTGGCGACTGGGCGGCAGGGGAACGCGGCATCGCCTGTATTCCAGGCCGGGAAGCGGAGTTTCGCGAAGGTGTCGACGCCGCAATCCGCTACGCCAAAGCGCTGGGCAATCGTAAAATTAACTGTCTGGTCGGCAAAACTCCGGTGGGCTATCGCGAAGAACATATTCGCTCAACGCTGGTGGCGAATTTACGTTTTGCTGCCGCCGCGCTGGCCCAGGAAGGTATTCTACTGCTAATTGAGCCAATCAATTACTTCGACATGCCGGGCTTTTATCTGAATACCACGCATCAGGCGTTGGCGCTGATTGATGAAGTGGGTAATGATAATCTGAAAATTCAGTACGATATTTACCATATGCAACGTATGGAGGGGGAATTAACCCATACGATGCAAACATATGCTAATCGTATTGGTCACTTACAGATCGCCGATAATCCGAATCGCGGCGAACCCGGGACCGGTGAAATTAATTATGAGTATCTTTTTAATTTCATCGATAAATCAAACTATGACGGTTGGGTAGGTTGTGAATATAAACCATTGACCACCACCGAAGCGGGACTGACTTGGTTTAATCGCTACCGCTAATTTTAAATTTATCGTTGGGCAGTATTTATTATTCCAGACTCAGGGATTTTATTTCCTGACAACAGGAAGGGATAGCTATTGCCCAGATAAATCGAAATACACATCGTGAGAGGACACTTATGAAGCTGGGATTTATTGGTTTGGGGATTATGGGCACCCCGATGGCGCTCCGTCTTGCTAAAGCAGGGCACGCACTGCACGTTACCACCATTGGGCCTGTTGCTGATGAATTACTCAAGCACGGGGCACAACATCTGGCCTGCGCGGAACAGGTGGCGGAGCAGTCAGACATTATTTTTATTATGGTACCCGATACCCCGCAGGTTGCCGAGGTGCTGTTTGGCGAACATGGTTGTGCTAAAGCGGCGCTGAAGGGCAAAATTATCGTGGATATGAGCTCTATCTCACCGATAGAAACCAAACGTTTTGCGCAGCAGGTGCGGGATCTGGGCGCCGATTACCTTGATGCCCCGGTCTCCGGCGGCGAAATTGGCGCACGTGAAGGCACCCTCTCCATTATGGTTGGCGGCGATGAAAACATCTTTGCCCGCGTAAAACCGCTGTTTGAGATTTTGGGTAAAAATATCACCCTCGTCGGAGGAAACGGCGACGGTCAGACCTGTAAAGTCGCCAATCAGATTATCGTCGCGCTGAATATTGAAGCGGTGTCCGAAGCGCTGGTTTTTGCCTCTAAAGCCGGGGCGGACCCCGCTCGCGTTCGTCAGGCGTTGATGGGCGGTTTCGCTTCCTCACGTATTCTGGAAGTGCATGGTGAAAGAATGCTTAACCGCACCTTTAATCCAGGCTTTAAAATTTCTCTGCACCAGAAGGATCTCAATCTGGCTCTGCAGAGCGCTAAAGCCCTGGCGCTTAATCTGCCGAATACAGCTACCTGTCAGGAGCTATTTAATACCTGTGCCGCGAATGGCGGCAGCGAATTAGATCACTCGTCTCTGATTCAGGCTCTGGAATTAATGGCAAATCATCAAATAGCATAATAAGCGTAAAGCTGCCGAAATCGGCAGCTTTATTTGAACCTCACAGGTGACTTTATGGATACGATCAATAAAAAAGGTGTCGACTATTGGAAACAAATAGTCGTGGTAATGAGTCTGGGCTGGGTGGCAATTTGGATCTATCGTACCGTGTTAACGCCGATTTATCCGGAGATTCAGGCGTCATTGGGTAACGTCAGTAATGCTGAAATTGGCGCGATTGCCAGCTTCTATTTTCTGGCCTACTGCGGCATGCAGATCCCTTGCGGCATTCTGGTGGATAAACTGGGCCAGAAAATTATGCTGATGTGCGGTTTTTCGCTATTTATTATCGGTACCCTGAGTATCGCTAATGCCGGAAATCTGACGCTGATTTATATCGGCTCGCTACTGGCCGGCGCCGGTTGTGCCTCCTTCTTTAGTTCCGCCTATTCGCTCTCCTCGGCCAACGTGCCGCAGGAACGCCGGGCGCTGGCGAATGCCATCATCAACAGCGGCTCTGCCATTGGCATGGGGATTGGCCTGATTGGCTCAAGTATTCTGGTCAAGAGCATGCACATGGCCTGGCAAAATGTGTTGTTTATCGTCGCTGCGATTTTACTGGTGATGCTCTGCGTGTTTACCCTGGTCATTCGCCGCAAACTGAAAGAACCCGCCACGGCGGAAATAAAATCGAGCGCAGCGGCTCAGCGCCGGTTGCGGAAGAGAAATCGGCGCCGCTGTTCTCGCCATTACTGATGCAGCGTGTACTTTCTCTATTTCTGTACCTGCTACGGCTACTATCTGATTGTAACCTGGCTGCCCTCTTATCTTCAGACCGAACGCGGGTTTGACGGTGGGGCGATTGGTTTTGCTTCCGCGCTGGTGGCGGTGGTCGGGGGTTACCGGGCGCGCTGTTCTTTTATGCCCATCTCCTCGGATAAAATTCCGGTTCGACGAAAAGTCAAAGTTTATTCTCGGGGCCGTGGGAGATA
>OKVR01000159.1_pt1 | contig 30844 bp, 33 predicted proteins | sample 1606891 | NCBI WGS metagenome assembly OKVR01 (sample SAMN03281011, study PRJEB24777) | human gut metagenome | isolation source: fecal sample PR176 from 1 month old male Indian infant, caesarean delivered... | place: Singapore | collected 2006-01-13 | reverse complement strand
GCAGACAAACAGGTCAAAACCGGCGATCTGCATCACCACCCGCCTGAAAGACGGCTGGTCGAAAGCGAAGTGAGGCAGATTGCGCCGGTGAAAAAAACGCGGGCCAGAAAGCCATCGCCGCCTAAACCAGCGGAATAAATTCCACCCGTTTTTTCGAGATCAGGCCGTGCCCGTGCTGGCAAAAGTAATCCACCGCGCCGCACGCTTTCAGCACCTCCAGCGGCTGGTGGCATTCCGGGCAGCGCGCCTCAAGGGCAAATACCCTTTCGCACTGAGCGCAATGCGCGCTGCTGCCTTTGACATCTAACGGCGCGTGGCACAGAGGGCAATCAAGTTCCATAACCATTCCTTTCAACGTTTATCTGCATCTATTTTACCATGTTCCGGGTTTAATGAGGGCCGCGTAATTGCTGCTGCAACCTGAGCAGCCACTCCACTTCCTCAAGCCGACGCCACGTCAGCCCGGCCACGCTTTCGGGCGCCCGGGTAAACACATTCTCCGCGCCAAGGATCTGCTCATCGAGACAGTGCGCATAGATCGCTCCGGGCCGGGTCCAGCGCTGGATCCGCTCACCGTCCTGTAGCGTCGCCACCTCGCCATCAGGGGCGCGATCGAGGGCGAGCATTCGCCCATCCCGCAGCCCTATCCGCATTCCCTTTTGCCCGCCCGCGGGGCCAGCATATTTGTTAAGCCAGATATTCAGCGGGATATCGCCCAGGCGTCCCTGCAGATGCGCCTCTCCCTCGGCGGTGACCATATCCCCATGAGCAATGTCCCGGCCGAGACGGTCTTTCACCGCCCGGACGGCGAGGTCCAGCGTCACATCGCCACCGCAGCCGAGCAGGGTTTCACGCAGCATCGCCAGGACATGGGTACCGATATCGAGGATCACGCCGTCGGGATGACGCAGCTGCCGGGTATCCAGCTCGCCGGTGGCAAAGTTGAGCGCGACCGGTTCTCCGGCAGCGTTAAAGCCGCTTGGCTCCAGCAAATAGCCTTCGATCCAGACGATATCCTGCGCTGAAAGGTGCGGCGGCGGCAGGCCGCTGGCCTCCTCTTCCGCCTGCCACGGCGGAGCAAGAGCGTTCAGCGCTAACCCACGCGCCATCCAGTGGTCGAGGGCCAGCACGCGACCGGCCTCCCTGGCCGGCGCCAGCAGCGCCCGCAGCCGGGCGGCCTGCTCAAGGTTGGCCACAATCGGTTTCTCCACAACGATGCGGGGAATGGCGCTGGCTAACGCCCTCTCCAGCACGGGCAGGTGCTGGAGAGATGAGGTGGTAATGAAGAGCGTATCCAGGGGTTCGGCCAGCAGCGCCGACAGCGAATTGCGGCGCTGGATCCCCGGCAGCGCTCTGCTGCAGTCCAGGTCATAGCCCTGGCAGCTATCAATACGGTATCCCAGGCGGCGCAGCGCCGGTAAATAGGCAGTTTCTACCACCGCGCCAAGGCCGATAAAACCAATCTGCATAATAAGTCCACTTTTGAGCCGGTCTGTTCCCGGCGAAGTATCGCGGGATTATGGCGGAAAGTTTTGACTTTTACCGGCGCGGCGGCCACAAAAAACCCGCCGAAGCGGGTTTAATGATTATTTGCTTTTCTTGATGTGCTTGATCAGGCGCTTACGTTTACGCATCTGGTTCGGCGTCAGGGTGTTACGCTTGTTGGCGAACGGGTTTTCCCCTTCCTTGAACTGGATACGGATTGGCGTGCCCATCACGTCCAGGGATTTACGGAAATAGTTCATCAGGTAGCGCTTGTAGGAATCCGGCAGATCCTTCACCTGGTTACCGTGGATCACCACGATAGGTGGGTTGTAGCCCCCGGCATGGGCATATTTCAGCTTCACGCGTCGGCCGCGAACCAGCGGTGGCTGATGATCTTCCGCCGCCATGTTCATGATCCGGGTCAGCATCGCGGTGCTTACGCGGCGGGTAGCGCTATCGTAGGCTTCACGTACCGATTCAAACAGGTTGCCGACGCCGCTGCCGTGCAGGGCGGAGATGAAGTGCACCCGGGCAAAGTCGATAAAGCCCAGACGATAGTCGAGGGTCTCTTTCACCTGCTCCTTCACTTCCTGGCTCAGACCGTCCCATTTGTTGACGACGATCACCAGTGAGCGACCGCTGTTGAGGATAAAGCCCAGCAGCGACAGATCCTGATCGGAGATGCCTTCACGGGCATCAATCACCAGCAGCACGACGTTGGCGTCTTCAATCGCCTGCAGGGTCTTGATGACCGAGAATTTCTCCACCACGTCAGTAATTTTGCCGCGCTTGCGCACCCCGGCGGTATCGATGAGCACGTATTCGCGCTCGTCACGCTGCATCGGGATGTAAATGCTGTCGCGGGTAGTGCCCGGCATATCGTAAACTACCACGCGATCTTCGCCGAGGATGCGGTTGGTGAGCGTCGATTTACCGACGTTGGGACGTCCGACAATCGCCAGTTTGATCGGCAGATCCTGCGGATTGAAGTCGTCTTCCGGCTCTTCTTCCGCTTCACCGTTCTGCTCAGCTTCGAATTTTGCCCAGTATTCGGCGTCTTCATCCACCTCCTCCTGCGGATTAACCTCATCTACCCATGGCAGCAGGGCCTGCTCCAGCAGGCTGGTCACGCCGCGGCCGTGCGAAGCGGCAATAGGATAGATATCGCCCAGGCCAAGCGACCAGAAGTCCGCCATCGCCTGGTCGACGTCGATGCCGTCGGTTTTGTTAGCCACCAGGAAGGTGGGCTTTTCACGAGAGCGCAGGTGTTTAGCGATCGCGATGTCCGCCGGCATCAGGCCCGCGCGCGCATCGACCATAAACAGCACCACATCGGCCTCTTCGATTGCCAGCAGCGACTGCTCCGCCATCCGGGTTTCCACGCCCTCTTCCGTACCATCAATACCACCGGTATCGATACAGATGAATTCGCGGCCTTCGACTTCGGCCCGACCGTGCTTACGGTCACGAGTCAGCCCCGGGAAATCCGCAACCAGCGCATCACGAGTGCGCGTCAGGCGGTTAAAGAGCGTGGATTTTCCAACGTTAGGGCGCCCGACAAGCGCGACCACAGGTATCATGTTAAATGCCTCATACAATCACTAAGCAACATCGTCATAACGACGTTTTTAAAAAAGTCAAAACGGCCCCTGTCTGCCAGGGGCCGTTTCTTAATCACTCACGACAGCGGTAATTAACGCGTAATCGCGTACAGCGTACCGTCTTTCGCCTGGATCAGCAGTCGACCATCGGCCACAACCGGGTCGGTCAGGAAGCCGGAGCTGTCCACTTTCTGCTGCGCCACAAAATGGCCATCTTCCGGGTTCACCCAGTGCATATAGCCTTCGCTATCGCCGACCACCAGATTGCCATTATACAACACCGGCGCGGTCAGCAAACGGTGCAGCAGATCGCTTTGTGTCCACAGGGTCACGCCGCCATCGGTAGTCAGCGCCAGCAGGCGGTCATTCTGGTCAACCAGATAGATACGGTTGCCATCGACGATGAAATCATTCACCGAACCCAGTTCGCGTTTCCACATAATCTGGCCGCTACGCAGATCCAACGCGGTCAGGTTACCGTTATAAGCCAGCGCATAGACAACGCCGTTGGCGATAATCGGCGTGGTGTCGACGTCGCTCAGACGGTCGATTTCCGTCGGCCCGGTGGCCGTGGAAATACGCTGCTGCCAAATCATCTGCCCCTGCTGCATCAATACCGCGCTGACGCGGCCATTGTCGCCGCCCACGATCGCCGCGCCGTAGGCGGTGGCCGGAGCGGATTCGCCGCGCAGGGAGAGCGCAGGCATATCCAGGTTCACCGTCCATTTCACGGCGCCATCGGTCTCATTCAGCGCCTGCAGCTGGCCGTTACTGGTGTGGACCAGCACCATGCCATCGCTCACCACCGGGCGCGACAGCGCTTCGCCGGCGACGCGGGTTTGCCAGGCCACGGTACCATCGCTGGTATTCAGCGCATACAGCTGCGCTTTTTCACTGCCGATATAAACATGGCCGCCCGAGACGGTCACACCGCCGGAAAGCAGCGCCGGGGTACGCGAGAACCAGCCATCTTTCTCCGCCAGATTCACCGACCATACCTCTTTACCATCGTCGGCGTTCAGCGCTTTGACGGTGCCTTTACGGTCAGCGGCATAAACCACGCCGTCGGCGAAGGCCGGATGAAGGTTAGAGTAAAATTCGCCGATACCATCGCCAACCGAGGTGCTCCAGGACGTGGACGGCGTAAACTGGTTTCTACCGTCGGCAGCGGTGACATTTTCACCACATCTTCTTCGCTATTAAACAGCGAACACCCGCTCAGCAAGGTAACGGAAAGCAGCCCTGGCAACAGTAATTTACGCAATTGCATCGAGTCCCCTCTCAGATGGACAAATTATTCATTTTCATACGCATCATTTCGCTGAGCGCAGGAGAAGCATCGCTTTTCACGCCAGCTTCCCACGCCGCACGGGCCCCTTGCTTATCGCCTTTGCTCAACAGAATTTCGCCGCGCAAATCAGCCACAATAGCGGTCCAGCCTTCACCTTTAATGCTGTCGAGGGTTTTCAGCGCCGCATCAGCCTGCTTCATCTGCAGTTGAACGCGGGCAAGACGCATACTGATAACCGATTTCAGATTATCATCAGACGCGGCAGCCAGCCCCTGCTGAAGCTGCTTTTCGGCGTTCGGCAGATCGTTCTGTTCAACAAAATGCTGTGCCAGCTCGAGAGAAGCGAAGGCGCCGTAGGTATTTTTATTGTCAGCCGCGAACTTCTCCGCCCCTGACAGCACTTCTGGCGTATTTGATTTCAGCGCGGAAGTCGCCTGTTCGTAAGCCAGCGACGCGTCTCTGGCGGTATCCTGCTGATGGGAGGTCCAGTAGCGCCAGCCAACCAGCGCGCCAATCCCTAAAATCACCCCGACCGCCAGCGCTTTGCCGTTTTCGGCAAAGAAGCGCTTCAGCGCATCGACCTGATCGTTCTCGTTGTTAAAAGTTTCCACGCAGTCCTTCTCCTGACTAATAATTCCCGGGAGATTAACCCAGAAGTGTGCGCAAATGCGCGGCAACGCTCTCCTGCGTTACGGTAGTTTGCTCACCTGAGCGTAAATCCTTCACTACCACGTTTCCGTCAGCGATCTCTGACTCACCCAGCACCAGCGCGACGCGTGCGCCCCACTTATCAGCGCGGGCGAACTGCTTCTTAAAGTTGCCGCCGCCGTGGTTGGTCATCAGTTTCACGCCGGGTAGCGCATCGCGAACCTGCTCAGCCAGACGCATGGCGGCGGACTGAGTATCGGTTCCGGAGGCTACCAGGTATATATCGACAACAGGATCGGCTTTAAATTCCGGATTCACTGCCTGGACCAGTAAAACAAGACGTTCCAGCCCCATGGCGAAGCCCACGCCCGGGGTGGCACGACCGCCAAGCTGCTCAACCAGACCGTCGTAACGGCCGCCGGCACAGACGGTGCCCTGGGAACCGAGACTGGTGGTCACCCACTCAAACACGGTGCGGTTATAGTAGTCGAGACCGCGCACCAGGCGCTGGTTGACGGTATAGCGGATCCCGGCATCGTCAAGCAACGCGCACAGGCCGGCAAAGTGGGCTTTCGACTCTTCGTCGAGATAATCGCCGAGCGCCGGCGCGTCGTTCAGCAGCGCCTGCACGTCCGGGTTTTTGGAGTCCAGCACCCGCAGCGGGTTGGTATACATCCGGCGTTTGCTGTCTTCATCAAGCTTATCGGTAAACTGCTCGAGATAAGCCACCAGCGCGTCGCGGTAGTTGGCGCGGGCTTCCAGCGAACCGATGGAGTTCAGCTCAAGGCTAACGTGATCGGAGATGCCCAGCTCACGCCACCAGCGCGCGGTCAGCATGATCAGCTCCGCATCGATGTCCGGCCCCTGCAGGCCAAAAACTTCGGCGCCGATCTGATGGAACTGGCGGTAACGGCCTTTCTGCGGACGCTCGTGACGGAACATCGGCCCGACGTACCACAGGCGCTGTTCTTGATTGTACAGCAGACCATGTTCGATGCCGGCTCGTACGCAGCCCGCTGTCCCTTCCGGACGCAGCGTCAGGCTGTCGCCGTTGCGGTCCTCAAAGGTGTACATCTCTTTTTCAACCACGTCGGTCACTTCGCCGATCGCGCGTTTGAATAACGGGGTCTGCTCTACAATCGGCAAACGGATTTCGCTGTAACCGTAGCTACCGAGCACCTGCTTCAGTGAGCCTTCAATGCGCTGCCAGAGAGCGGTTTCGCCCGGCAGATAATCGTTCATGCCACGGATGGCTTGAATGTTCTTTGCCACGTTTATTCTCTTTATATATACAAAAATGAACCCCGGCGCCTCGCGCCCGCAGGTTCAATCATACACGGGAAGCGTATCGCTTCCCAACACGTTATTTTGCTTCAAGCTGTTGAACGTCAATCCGACGGGCTTCATCGAGCATCGAGGCTTTGGCGCGGATCCGCGCTTCAAGCTGGTCGATCATGTCGTTGTTGTCCAGGCGATCTTTACGCACGCCGTCTTCATACAGGCCGCTTTTCTTGTTGCCGCCGGTCACCCCGAGGGTGGAAACCAGCGCTTCGCCCGGGCCGTTCACCACGCAGCCGATGATCGAAACATCCATCGGGGTGATGATATCTTCCAGACGTTGCTCCAGGGCGTTCACCGTACCGATAACGTCAAACTCCTGACGCGAACAGGTCGGGCAGGCGATGAAGTTAATACCGCGGGAACGGATACGCAGCGATTTGAGGATATCGAAGCCAACCTTGATCTCCTCCACTGGATCCGCCGCCAGCGAGACGCGCAGCGTATCGCCGATCCCTTCGGACAACAGCAGCCCAAGACCGATCGCCGATTTCACCGCGCCGCTGCGCGCACCGCCCGCTTCGGTGATCCCGAGGTGCAGCGGCTGATCGATCTGTTTCGCCAGCAGGCGATAAGACTCTACCGCCAGGAAGACGTCAGAGGCTTTAACGCTGACTTTGAACTGATCGAAGTTCAGGCGATCGAGATGATCAACGTGGCGCATGGCAGATTCGAGCAGCGCCTGCGGCGTCGGCTCGCCATATTTTTCCTGCAGATCTTTTTCCAGCGAGCCGGCGTTGACGCCAATGCGGTATCGGGATGTTTTTCATCCCGTGCGCAATCTACGACCATGCGGATGCGCTCTTCGTTGCCGATGTTGCCTGGGTTGATACGCAGGCAGTCGACGCCATATTCTGCGACTTTCAGCGCAATACGGTAGTCAAAGTGGATATCGGCGACCAGCGGGACGTTGACCTGCTGTTTGATCAATTTGAACGCCTCAGCGGCGTCCATCGTCGGAACAGAGACGCGGACAATATCCGCGCCTACGCGCTCTAACGCTTTGATTTGATTTACGGTCGCAGCCACATCAGTGGTGCGCGTATTGGTCATTGACTGAACGGCGATGGGGGCCCCATCGCCAATTGGCACATTACCAACGTAAATACGTTTAGATTTTCTACGTTGAATCGGAGCCTGGTTATGCATGAAAAATCTCCCGCGTTACCCGTCTGTTACTGCGCCGGTGATGATTCGGCATTAAGGGTCAGACGCGCAACCTGGTTAGTTCTGATAAAACGACTTAAATCGACAGGCTTGCCCAGATACTGGATCTCTACCGCAGCCGGGGCGCCAATTTTCAGCTTATACGGCGCCTGACCGCTCAGGTTCAGGTTTCCGCCTTTACGCTGCAGGCCGCTGAACAATTTTTTGCCGGTGGCATCGCTCACTTCCAGCCAGCAGTCGGCGGAAAAGTTCATCACCAGATCCTGCGCCGATGCCGCCGGGTTCGTCACGTTCGCCTGATTGGTCGGCAACGGCGTGGCCGGGGTAGCCGGCGCCGTCGGGGCTGCGCCTGCGGTATCGACATTGGCCTGGGAAGGCGCGACAACGGCGTTATTGTCCGCTGGCGTCTGAGCCGGTGCGCTGGTGGTCGGGGCGCTGGCGGTATCGGTTGGCGCGCTGTTCGCAGCGCTATCGGCGGTCGGGGCTGCCGGGGCGCTGGTATCCAGCGGCACGCTCTGGCTACTGGTGTCGCCGCTGTTCAGCTCAGCGGAAGACTGATCGGCCATGGTGGAGATCTCTTCCTGCTGCGCCTTATGGTCTTGCCACCACCAGGCACCGCTCAGGCCGATAACCACAAACAACACCAGCCAAGTGAAGGTCATCAGCCAGCCGTCGCGTTTTTTGCGACGTTTACCTAAAGAGAAGCTCTGCATTGGCGCGACTTTCGCCGCACGGATGGGCGCTTGCTTGGCCATCATCGGCAGCAGCTCGTCTTCTGGAATATGTACGAGGCGAGCATAGGAGCGGATGTACCCGCGCAGGAAGGTGGAAGCGAGGTCGGCAGGCGCCTTATCGTCTTCAATATCACGAACCGTGGACACCTTCAGGCATAAGCGTTCTGCCACCGCTTGCTGGCTAAGTCCGAGTTGTTCGCGGGCGTGACGCAGACGCGCGCCCGTGGTGTTTGCTTCTTGATGATCTTGAGTGGCTTCAGTATTCATTCGCTACAACTACTGGTACGTGAAATTTAAAGTTCAGCGCGGGAAAAAGCCGGCGCCGCGAGACATCTGTGGTACGTCAGCCTCACAGTATAGGACTGTCAGCCGCGCGATCACAGAGACGAATCAAAATTGAATGCTAAGCGGTTGTTGTGCCGCTACATACTGCCTCAAAGTCGACAAAAACGCACCGTAATTATTAACCGAATCAGCGTATTTCGCCTGGCTATAGGTCATAAATATGGCCCGTGCCGCCTGCGCTGCACGGGCCATCATTTGTCAGACCGCTTTTACGTCAATCGCTTCGCCCTGCATCCGCTTACGCAGCGTGCGCTTGGTACGGTCGATAACATCGCCCGCCAGCTGACCGCAGGCGGCGTCGATATCGTCGCCGCGCGTTTTACGCACGATGGTCGTAAAGCCGTACTCCATCAGGACTTTGGAGAAACGGTCGATGCGGCTGTTAGAGCTGCGGCCATACGGCGCGCCCGGGAACGGGTTCCATGGGATCAGGTTGATCTTACACGGCGTATCTTTCAGCAACGCCGCCAGTTCGTGGGCGTGCTCGGTGCCGTCGTTGACATGATCCAGCATCACGTACTCGATGGTCACCCGGCCCTGGTTGGCGTTGGACTTCGAAATATAGCCGCGCACCGAGTTGAGGAAGGTCTCGATGTTGTACTTTTTGTTGATCGGGACGATTTCGTCACGAATGGTATCGTTCGGCGCGTGCAGGGAGATCGCCAGCGCGACGTCGATCATATCGCCGAGTTTATCCAGCGCCGGCACCACGCCGGAAGTCGACAGGGTGACGCGACGTTTGGAGAGGCCAAAGCCGAAATCGTCGAGCATGATTTCCATCGCCGGAACGACGTTGTTGAGGTTCAGCAGCGGCTCGCCCATGCCCATCATCACCACGTTGGTGATCGGACGTACGCCGGTGGTCTTCACCGCGCCGACGATTTTCGCCGCGCGCCAGACCTGGCCGATAATTTCGGAAACCCGCAGGTTGCGGTTAAAGCCCTGCTGGGCGGTGGAGCAGAATTTACACTCCAGCGCGCAGCCTACCTGGGAGGAGACGCACAGGGTGGCGCGGTCTTCTTCCGGGATATAGACGGTCTCGACGCGCTGATCGCCAACGGCAATCGCCCATTTGATGGTCCCGTCGGTTGAGCGTTGTTCTTCAACTACTTCCGGGGCGCGGATCTCCGCCACTTCTTTCAGTTTACTGCGCAGGACTTTGTTGATGTCAGGTCATCTCATCAAAGTCGTCGCAGCAGTAGTGATACATCCATTTCATCACCTGATCGGCGCGGAAAGGCTTCTCGCCCATGTTTTTGAAAAACTCGCGCATCTGCTGACGGTTTAAATCCAGCAGGTTGATTTTGGCATCTTTGTTCGGCACCGTCAGAGCGGCGGTATCAGGCGTGACAATTTGTTCAGACATAATGTTTTCCGGCCTCGTTATTACACGTTATGGCCCCAGGTGGGTTGAAAAAGAAACGCCCCGGAGAGCGACAGCTCGTCCAGGGGCGCTATATTCTACAAATTCTGGCGCATCATTGCCACGTTTGCACAAAGCAATGATAAAAAATCTGTAACTGACTGCTCAATCCTCTAAGGCTTTTCGATTGTCGCAAGGCGGCAAGCAAGTGACAAATTCGTCGGGAACGAATTTGACCAGCCGTAGGCTGGCCTCCGGTGAGAGGCAGGAGCCTCTCATTAATCCCCGGGAGCATAGATAACTATGTGACTGGGGTGAACGAGCGCAGCCAACGCCGCGACGGTCGAAAAGACGACGAGGATTAGCGAGTGCGCGGGCAAACCTCGCCTTCAGCAAAAGAAGAACGCGATTTCGCGAGCAGCGGATTCTACAGAGTCGGAACCGTGGGTGCCGTTCTCGGTGAAGCTGTCAGCGTAGTCAGCGCGTAGGGTACCCGCCAGCGCGTTTGCCGGGTTGGTCGCGCCCAGCAGATCGCGGTGACGCTGAACGGCGTTTTCACCTTCCAGCACGGAAACCACGATCGGGCCGGAGGTCATGAACTCAACCAGACCGTCGAAGAACGGGCGACCTTCGTGCTCAGCATAGAAACCACGAGCCTGCTCAACGGTCAGGTGCAGCATTTTGGTGCCGACGATTTTGAACCCTGCGAGCTTCAAAGCGGGAAAAGATGCTGCCAATAACGTTTTTTCGCCACCGCGTTTGGTTTGATGATGGAAAAAGTACGTTCAATAGCCATGATTACCTCTAATTAAATGTTCTGTTGTTGCACATACGATCGTATGGCCTGGCGCGCATTATAATGAGCATCCCCGCCCCTGCCTACGGATGAAGGTAACATTTTGTTAAAATAAGATGAGTATTGAAAACACAAACCGCCAACAACAAATTTACCCTGGTTATTGCAGGGTGAAACGCGCGGCCGCCGTTTGCCCTGCCTCATCCATCACCACCAGCTGCCACTCGCCGGGCTTATCCAGGGTTAGCGTGGTTCTCGCGCCGGCGGCATCTATCGGCTGGCCGTTGATAAACCACCAGCGCCGCCCTTCCCCGCCGCTGGTTTGCAGGGGCAACATCACCCGCGCCTCGCCCGGCAGACGTTTAATCACCGCCCCCTCGCGGACCCCGGAGAGCACCAGCGGTGCGACATCCTGAGTTTGCAGCGGCGGACATGCCCTTGATGCCGGCCCCAGACGCGCGGCGCGACGCTCACCCGGCGGTAGCCAGGGTTCCAGCGGCAGCGGCCAAACCTCAACCACCGTTTCGCGCGCCCCGGGACAATCCGCCGCCACCCGTTCGCCGTGTTCATTACGCCACACTGGGAAGCGGATCCCGCGCACGCCCTCCTGCCCCGGCAGCAGCAGGGTCGGCGGCTGGCTGTCTTCCAGCAGCCAGCTGGCCAGGCGACGACGGCAGTTGCTGTCGCCCGCCGGCAGCGCCTGGCCGCCGGGCCAGCATAGCGTCCCGCGGCTGACCGTTGCCGGGCGCGGATCGACCGGCAGGCCGCCGCGGCTCATCGCCGGGCGGGCGAGCAGCAGATTATTGACCTGATTGAGCAACGGCACCGCGCTGGCGAAACCAAACTGCCCCACCACCGGCGTACCGTCCGGACGCCCGGTCCAGATGCCTATCAGATAACGCGCATTGAGACCCACCGCCCATGCATCGCGATACCCGTAGCTGGTGCCGGTCTTCCAGGCCAGCGGCGCCACTTGCGGGAGTGAGGCATCGGGAACCGGTTGCGCTTCGCCGGCCAGGATGCGCCGGACGATCCACGCCGCCCCCGGGGATAGCAGCGCCTTTTCCACCAGCGGGTCTCCGGGCTTCATGCGCAGCCGCGCCGCCTTCCCGTGGCGGGCAAAGGCGCTGTATGCCGCGACGATATCTTCCAGCCTCGCCCCGGCGCCGCCGAGGATCAACGACAGATTTGGCTCGGCGCCGGCGGGCAGCATCAGGGGCAACCCGGCATTGCGCAAATTCGCCGCGAAACGTTTGGGCCCGTAGGCTTCAAGCACCTGGACCGCCGGCAGATTCAGGGAGCGCACCAGCGCCTCGCTGGCGCTCACCGGGCCGTGAAAGCCGCTGTCAAAGTTACCGGGGCGATAATCGCTAAAGCGCCGCGGCACATCCTGCAATAACGACGACGGATGAATCAGCCCCTCATCCATCGCCAGCGCATAAATGAAGGGTTTCAACACCGACCCCGGCGAACGGACCGCCGACGCCATATCAATGTGGCCAAAAGCGGCTGTCGTCCGTAATATCCGCCGAACCCACCCAGCCGCGGACTTTCATATCCGTGTGATCGACCACGACCATCGCCAGCGAACTGCGCGGCGGCAGGCGCGATTTCCAGTTCAGCGCCAGATCCTCAAGCTGCCGCTGGAGTCCGGCATCGAGGGTCGTCACCACCTTTTCATCGCCACTGCTCGCCAGCGCCCGACGGGCGAAGAGCGGCGCCAGCTGCGGCATCTGGCGCGGAAAACAGCCACACCGGCTCCTCCATCGCCTCCTTTACCGCCTGCTCCGGCCAGACGCCCTGACTGACCATACGCGCAAGCACTTTATCGCGCGCCGCCTGGGCCCGCTGCGGCCAGCGGTCCGGACGTAAACGGCTGGGCGCCTGGGGCAGCACTGCCAGCAGCGCCGCCTCGCCGTAGCTAAGCCTGGCAGGCGGCTTCCCGAGATAGGCCCAGCTGGCCGCGCCGATACCCTGCAGGGTGCCGCCAAACGGCGCGCGGTTCAAATAGAGGGTCAGAATGTCGCTTTTTGACAGATGCCACTCCAGCTGCAGCGCACGCCACAGCTGGCGCAGCTTGCCGCCGAAAGTGCGGGGGTGGGGATCGAGCAGGCGCGCCACCTGCATGGTAAGCGTGCTGCCGCCGGAAATGACCCGCCCGGAGGTAAGATCCTGCCAGGCGGCGCGTACTACAGCGAAGGGATTGACCCCCGGATGGCGCCAGAACCAGCGGTCTTCATACTGGATGAGCGCCTGAAGATAACGCGGCGACACGTCGGCGAGAGTGACCGGATATCGCCAGACGCCCTGCGCGTCGGCAAACCGCCACAGGGGGGTCCCGTCCTCCGCCACCACCACGCGGGCGGGCGTAACGTCCCGCAGCGGCAGCGGCCACAGGCGATCGGCAGCCAGCACCGCCAGCCACAGCAGAAAAATAAACGCCGCCAGCGCGCGCCAGCAGCGTTTTACCCGAGGCAATACGCGCATTTACGGCGTCACGGTGAGCGGGCCGCTGGCCGCTCCGGTCGCCCGCCACTGCGGCACATACATCGATTCCACCTGCGGCTGCGGGACCTGATAAGTGCCCGGCGTCACCGCTCGCGCCAGATAGACCAGCGTCACCGGCTGACCTTCATTGACCGCGACTGCGGCGACGAACGGTCATCGCGGAACTCGATATGCTGAATATCCGCCTGCTGCATCTGGTTAAGCAGGTTTTGCACCGCTTCGCCATTCTCCTGCAGGCTGGCGCTGCTGTTGGCCAAATTCTGGTTTTCCAGCTCCAGACCGGCTGGCAACAGATCAACCACCAGCGCGTCAGGCACGTTGCGTTTGGCGGTCACCTCCAGCTTGACGAGTACCAGTTCGCCGCTGCGCAGTGATGACAGCGATTTCTGCTGCCCCTGGGTATCGAAAATAGTTCGTTCAATCCCCAGGACGTTACCGCCCGGCTGCGGCGCGCTTTGCGGATAGCCGCTGCTGTCGAGGCGCAGCCACAGCGGCTGGCTGCCGGTGTTGCTCACCTGCAGTGCCGCCAGCCGATCGCCGTCGAGGTTGCGGGTTTGCGCTTTGTCGCCGGTCAGCGGCTCCGCCTGCAGCGAGGTTTGCGCCTGCCAGCTGCCCGGCAGGTCGGCCAGCGTCCGTCCGGCAAGGAACAGGGCGTTGGTTTCCTGGGTCGACAGCCAGCGCTGGCCATAGGCCTCTTCCGACAGCGTGCTCAAAAGCTGATTTTGCACCTCCGGCAGCAGCTTATTCTCTTCCAGCAGCGCCAGCTTCAGGGCGTCATCGCGAAGCGGGCTACCGTAATCGCCCAGCCAGCGTTTCTCATCCTGACGCGGGGTGGCAACCGCCAGCTTCAGCGCGGCGTCGCCGCGCGGTGCATCACCCATGGTTTCAGCGCGATGCCGAGCTGCAACAGCGGCAAGCCGGATCGCGCCTGGTCGTGACGGCTCCAGATTTCACGCAAGGCGCCGAGGGGGGCTTTTTGCTGACGCGCCAGCACCAGCGCGGCATAGGCCTGAGCGACAAAGCGGCTGGCCTGGGCGTCGTCGCTGTAGCGTACGGTCATCAGCCCCGGCTCCTGCAGGTAGCGCAGCAGGCGTTCATTGCCTTTATTGATAGCGTTGACCGGCACGCTGTAACCCTGCTCGCCGGCGCGAACGAGGAAATCCATGGCGTAAGCGGTCAGCCAGTACTCTTCCGGCCCCTCTTTATCCCATAGCCCAAAGCCGCCGTTTTCCAGCTGCATCTGCAGCAGGCGCGAGATGCCGACATCGATTGCCGCGCGGCGTTTTTCGTCGCTATCGCCGCTGATGCCCAGCGCCTTTAGCTGCGCCGCGCTGGTATACAGGGACGGGAACAGACCGCTGGCGGTCTGCTCAAGGCAGCCGTAAGGATAGGCTTTCAGATCGCGGATATAACGCGCGAGATTCAGCGGCGGCTTGCCGCTGAGCAGCAGCTGGCCCTGCAGCGTCTGCGGGGCGAAAACCTGCCGATTGTGCCGCTGGCGCCTGCCAGCTTTCGCCGGGCTGCAGCACGGCGCCGCTGTTGACGGTCTGCGCCGGAACGCCGGACGAACGCCGATTTTCCACTGTTTCTGCAGCGGGGCGAAGGTTTCCCCCGGCAGGCTCAGGCCGCTGATCGTGGCGTTCACCTGGCCATCGCCGAAGCCCGCCAGCGCGCTCACCGGCACAAACAGCGTGCTGCGTGCCCCCGGCGCCAGCTGCACCGGCGGCAGTTGACCCTCGGTCAAGGACACCAGCCCGCTGGCGGCAAGATGCACCTGCAGGGTTTGCGGTTTATCGGTCAGGTTGCTGAGATCCAGCGCCAGACGCGTAGTGTCGCCGCTGGCGAGGAAGCGCGGAGTGTTCAGCTCGGCGATGACCGGGGCGGCCACCACCACTTTATCTTCGCTGCTGCCAAAGTCATCCGCCGTCCAGGCCTGAGCCATCACCCGCAGTTCGCCGTTAAAACTCACCGATCGGCAGCGCTCACCGTCCCTTCGCCCTGATCGTTCAGCACCACCGGCTGCGCTTGTTGGGCGATGATGGTCACATGGTTAACCGGCGGTTTACCGCCACGTTTTAACTCGTCGCCATCGCCGCCGAAGCGCAGGCTGGCCACACGTCCCTGTCCTTCAATGACCTGGCCGTAAATATCATAGATATCCGCCCCATAACGTTTCTGGCCAAAGAAGGCGTTCCACGGATCCGGGGTGGCGTAATCGGTAATATTCAGCACCCCGCTATCGACCGCCGAGAGCAGAACGTTCACCTGTTTCGGCGCCTCGCCCTCTTTGACGCTGGCTTTCACTTTCACCGTCAGCGGCTGGTTGGGGCGCATTTTATCCGGGGCCTCCAGTGCGAGCGTCAGGCGACGGTTTTCATCGCCCAGCGGCAGATGCAGCAGGCCCACCGCGCGTTTCGGCGTCGCCGAGCGGGATTTATCGCCAGGACGAACCACCAGTGTGCTGAGGTAGAGGTCGTGGCGATTCCAGGCTTTATCCACCGGGATCGACAGGTCCATCCCCTCGGCAGGTACGTCAATCTCCTGCCACCACAGCGGCCCTTCGCTGGATTCCACCATCGCGTAGCCTTTACCCGCCGCCGGAGCAGCAATGTGCAGCCTGATGGTGTCACCCGGCTTATAGCTCGGTTTATCCAGCTTCATGGTGACCCGGTCCGGACGCGCTGCGCCGGTGCCTTCGCTGTTATCCTGCCAGCTGTAGCCCGCCCAGAAGCGCACGCTGCTGACGACATCGTCCGGTCCTTTCACCTCCAGGCGATAGGAGCCCCACTCTACCGGAAAGCTCACTTTACCGATCTGGCCGGCCTGCAAATCCAGCGACTCCTCGCCCTCCTGCAGATCTTTTTGATCGAACTGCGACTGCCAGCCTTCGCTGTCGGACCAGTTCCAGTAATAATCGCGGCGCTCGCGGATCAGCCGTACCTGCAGACCGGAAACGGCTTTTTTCTCGCCTTTGGCGTCGGCATAGACGATATCAAACGCGGCGTTGCTGTTTTCATCCACCACCGGCTGCTTCACCGTGGTGTCAGTGCGGTAGTCGTAAACGTCCTTCAGGGTAAATTGCGGGCGGATCCCCGGCAGCGCCTCGGCAGGCCAGATCGGCTGCATAACCGTACGGGTGACCGGACGCCCGCCGGACTCCAGCAGGCTCGCCTGCAACACCACCTGCAGCGGCGAATGGCTATCCTGCCACTGGCTTGAGGTGGTCACTTCACCATGGCCGTTTTCATCCAGCGTCAGCTGGACTTCATCAAGGCTGCGGGAGAGATTTTCTTCCGCGATATCGCCGAACTGGAAGCCCGGCAGAGCGGCGACGGCGTCGCGCAGCGGGCGCAGGAACAGTTTGCCCTGCAGCTGGTTGCCGCTGGCCGGCGCGCCGTAGAGATAAGCGCCGCTGACGCCAAAGGCGACATCGGCATTCGGCGCGACAGGCGCCGCCTGCGGCGTCAGCTTCAGCGCCATGCGTTCCGGCATGAAGTCTTCGACGTGGAAATCCCATTCGCGGGGCTGATTGTCGCCGGTGCTGGCGCGAATGTGCCACATGCCGGTGGCCGCGCCGCTGTCGAGCGGATAAGTAAACTGGTACAGGCCGTTAACCGGCTTGCTCATCACCGAGCGGATCACCTGGCCATCCGGCTGGACCACCTCCAGCTTCACCGGCTGTTCCGCCAGCGGCTTGCCGTCGCTATCGCGCAACAGCGCATTGAGGATCACCGTTTCGCCCGGACGATAGAGATCCCGTGGGCCAAACATAAAGAACTGTTTACTGAAGCCAGGCGCGCCGGCAATGGAGAACTCCGCCAGATCCAACGCCGGCAGTTTGAGGTCAAGGAGCGTGGTCTGCCCCTCTTTGCGCGCCAGCAGCAGCGCGGCTTCTTTATCGGTTTGCAGGGTGACGTGGCCCTGGCTATCGCTTTTCGCCTGCGCCAGGGTCTGCCCTTTGGCGTTGAGCAGTTGGACGTCGATACCAGACTGGGCGGCGCCGTTTTCCAGGCTCTGGGTAAAGACGTCCAGCCGGTTGTGGTAACGATGCGCCGACACGCCGATGTCGCTAAGGGTAAACAGCGTCGCCGCGTTGCTGTAGCTATAATGACCCGCCGGGTTCATGACCGCCACGTAGACGCCAGGCTGCTGGAGCGGCTTGATGTCGCTCAGCGGCAGCAGCAGCTTTTCGCGGGTATTGCGCGCCGGATTGAGGTCAAAGCGGCCGCTGTATACCAGATCGGCCATCTTCAGCAGCTCGTCGGATTCCCAGTTGCTTAATGAATTGCGGTATTCCCACTGACTGACGAAGGCCGAGAGCGATTCCGGCTTAATGCGGAAGAAGTTCACGTCGACGTTATCGACGTTCAGCGCCATCACCGGTAGCCCGGCGATCACGTTGCCCGGCAGCAGCGAGCCGCGGCTGGCAAACCCAACGCTTGGCGCGATATCACGGGTGGTCAGAGTCTTCTCGAATGGTTTATCGAGCGTCGCCTTGTTCAGGGCGACCAGCGTCGGGTCGACCGAGACAATCAGCTCGCGCTTTGGCTCCAGGTGACGCAGACGCAGCTCTTTGAGGTTCGGCGCCAGCTCCCAGGCGCCATCTACCTTACCGCTCTTCTTATCCACCAGGTGTACGCTGCGGGAGAAATCCTGGTCCGGCTGCAGCGGCACGGAAAAGGTTAGCACCAGGGTCGCGGCGCCATCCAGCTGCACCTCCGAGGCGTCGAGCAGCGTCAGCGCTTTTGCCCTGACTTTTTTTCCGCCAGCGCCGCCAGCTGGGCGCTGTCCGGTTTTTGCCGCCGCGCCAGGGCCGCTATCGGCGGCCGGCGTCGGGGCCGTAGCCTGCGGTGCACCGCTGTCATCACACCCGGTTAATGAAAATGCGGTAAGGAGCGCCAGTGACAGCGCCGCTAAACGAAATGGTTTCATCCTTCTAACCCCTCGGCCGGTGGCCTGATGCAAATTATCACTTTTTATTATGCGTTAAGGCGGCGCTTCTCAACAGTGATGACGCGGGTTTCTGCCGATTAATCAGAAAAGTGCCGTGACGTCGTCCCCACTCTGGCGTCCTTAACTTGTCAGCACCCGATAAAACGCCGACAATTCAGTCATGAATAGTAAAACGGAGGCACCTATGTCCACCTCGTTTTTTGTCGCCGCCGACTGGCTGGCGGAACATATTGATGACCCGGAGATCCAGATTATCGACGCCCGCATGGCGCCCGCCGGACAGGAGGCCCTGCGCGATATGGCCGCGGAGTACCGCGCCGGCCATGTGCCGAACGCGCTGTTTTCGATATCGAGGCGCTGTCCGATCACACCAGCCCGCTGCCGCATATGATGCCGCGCGCCGAGGCGTTTGCCGTCGCCATGCGCGAACTGGGCGTCTGCAGCGATAAGCACCTCGTGGTTTATGACGAAGGCAATCTGTTTTCCGCGCCTCGCGCCTGGTGGATGCTGCGCGCCTTTGGCGTGGAGAAGGTGTCGATTCTGGCCGGTGGACTGGAGGGCTGGCGCCGCGACGAACTGCCGCTGGAACAAGGGGTGCCGGAGGTGGCCGAAGGGGAATTCGACGTGCGCTTCGATCCTCAGCAAATTAAGCGCCTGACCGACGTGCTGCTGGTCAGCCATGAAGGGTCGGCGCAGATTGTCGATGCGCGTCCGGCGGCCCGGTTTAACGGCCAGGCTGACGAACCGCGCCCGGGCCTGCGGCGCGGGCATATCCCCGGGGCGCTTAACGTGCCGTGGACGGATCTGGTGATTAACGGCGAGCTGAAGACCGTCGACGAGCTGAACGACATCTTTTTGCGTCAGGGCGTCGATTTTGACCGGCCCATTATCGCCAGCTGCGGCTCCGGCGTGACGGCGGCGGTGGTGGTGCTGGCGCTCACCACGCTTGGCGTGAACGGCGTCTGCCTGTACGACGGCTCATGGAGCGAATGGGGGGCGCGCAGCGATCTGCCGATTGAACCGGCTCCTGCCGCTCAGTAAACGCCGTATGGCCGCGGGCCCCCGTTCCGCGGCCACTAAATAATTTCTGATTTTCCCCGCCTCTTTCTCCTGCCAGCCGCTAAACCGGTTACTCTGTGCTGCCGCAGGGCTTGTTCCTGCCGAGTTCGCTTTGCCTGATGGGGGAGGCAGAGCACTGGTACAGAATTCCTCAGGGCTGATAGCGCATCCAGTCCATCCCAATCTGATGTCACCACAAGGAGTGAAAATGGCATTAGTCTCTAACCCACATTCGGCTTATTCACCGCGCCTTCCCTGGCTGGGAGGTATAGCTGGCCTGCTGGCAGGCGGCGCGATCCTTTATTTTTGGCCGCAATGGAACCGTAACATGGTTAAGCCTGGTTCCTGCGCCGTTCCGTCTATACCAGCTTTCTCGGCGTCACTTTGGCAGACGTCCCGCTGATCACCTATGGTCATCAGGCGCTGCTGGGTTTTCTGATGGTGCTGCTCGCGCCCGGTTATGGTAAATCGACGCTTGCCGCATGGATAATGCACAACCCGGCGTCAAGCCGCCGCTGGCCCGGCGAGGTACTCCGTGCCTGGGTGACGAAATTTGGCCTGCTGGTCATGGTCTTTTGCAATCTGTTCTTTTTGTCCCGGGTCGGATCCGGGACCCTGGCGTTATATATTTTTATTCTCCAGCACATCAGCGTTGCCGCGGCGGTGACGTCAGGAGGGCTGCTGCTGCGTGACGCCCGACGTCTGGCCCGCACATTCGATGCTCAGCTGGCGGATCTGCGCCTTCTGATGCTCCTCACCCTCGGATTCCAGACGATTTTGCCGGCGCAGATCGCGCTGATGAGCGCCCGGGGCGTGAATACGCCGCTGGGCTGGTATATTGTCAGCGCGCAGATGGTGGGGGTGTTACTGGCGTTTATGCTGGTCGCCGGGCTGGTAGCAGCGCTACGCTATCTGCTGGGAGAGGAAAGGTGCCGGGCCTGGCGCGGGGATATGGCGCTCTTCAACGGCATCGTCACGCTGTGCGTGGCGGGATTTCTGCTCTATCACATGGTGTCAGCCTATCCGCGAATCGTTGCCGCCCTGCATTAATCTTTACCAACCCGCTTTGGCATCGAGCTGAAAGTATAGCGAAACCGGGGGCTGCCGCCCCCGCTGTCAGATAATGCGGTTTTGTTTGAAATCGCGCAGGAAGCTGCCCCAGCGCTTTTCATAGAACGGCGTGATATGGGCAATCATAAAGTGGCTGATGCCCTTCTCGCCGTCTACCACCTGGCAAATATCGATCGGCTCATCGCCGGGCAGGGTATCGGTGGCCACGCTGCCGGTGGTCTGAATAATGGACTCGATATCCCCTTCCGCTTCAATGCCGATAAGCAGATTAGCAGGCGCGTCGGCGTGCTCTTTGATCGAGCACAGGAACGCCCGCTTGACGGTTTTCAGCGTTTTGAACAGCGTGGTCAGCGAATCCACCATCTGCGCCGGCGGCTCGGCGACTTCAGACAGCAGCAGCGCTTCGCCCCCCTCCAGCACCGTCTGGGTGCTGAGCGGGCTGCCCTCTTCCCCGAGCAGATGGCTGATTTCCCGCGGGGTGAATTCTTTACCGCTCGGCAGCTTCGGGTTGAGGAACAGCGATTCGCCGAGAGTCATCGCCATCAGCGTGCGGGCCGGCATCATCACGAAAGCCTGTTCGTCTTCCACCGCCTGCTGCAGAGCCTCCAGCGAAGTGAAGAACGGAATGACCGACGTGCCGTCATCTTTTTCCCAGTGCTGCAGATCCAGCGCGCTATCTTCGACAATCTGCTCGCCATCGGCTGCGCTGCCCGGTACCCAGACGGTGGCCTCAAGCAGCGCGCTGAAAAATGCCGGACGATGAGCGGGCTCGGTAGCCGCTTTTTCCAGCAGGGTTTCTAATTCGTTTTTGGTTTCGGACATAGTTTGGCTACTTCAAAAATCGCCCGGCGGCGCGACGTCCGCACGGGCCTGCGGATTTTCCAGGCCGGGTAAGCGTAGCGCTACCCGGCAAGGCCATTACTCAGCCGTCAGCAGATTGGCGATAGTACGTACGCCAAGCCCCGTCGCGCCCGCCGACCACTGCTCAACGGCCGATTTGCGGTAGGTTGCCGAACAGTCGATATGCAGCCAGCCCTGGTGGTAGTTTTCCACGAAGTGGGACAGGAAGCCCGCCGCGGTGCTGGCGCCGGCCGGATAGGCGGCGCTGCCGGTATTGTTCAGTTCCGCGAAGTTAGACGGCAGCTGATTACGGTGGAATTCGGCCAGCGGCAGACGCCAGAACGCTTCATTTTCCGCCTGGGCGCTCGCCAGCAGGCGATTCGCCAGCGCATCGTCAAAGCTGAACAGCGCGTGGTAGTCGTTGCCGAGGGCGGTTTTCGCCGCGCCGGTCAGGGTGGCGGCATCGACGATCAGCTCAGGCTTCTGCGCCGAAGCGTCAATCAGGCCATCCGCCAGCACCAGACGACCTTCGGCGTCGGTGTTCATCACTTCGACGGTTTTGCCGTTGCGATAATGAATAATATCGCCCAGTTTGAAAGCGTTGCCGCTGATCAGGTTGTCGGCGCAGCACAGATAGAGCTTCACGCGCTTATTCAGCCCGCGGGTAATGGCGAAAGCCAGAGCGCCGGTGACAGTCGCCGCGCCGCCCATATCAGACTTCATTGAATCCATAAAGGCGCTCTGTTTGATGCTGTAGCCGCCGGAATCAAAGGTGATGCCTTTACCTACCAGACAGGCGTATACCGGGGCTTCTTTATCGCCGGTCGGGTTATAGTCCAGCGCCAGCAGAACCGGCGGACGCTCGGAGCCGCGGCCGACGGTGTGCAGGCCGAGATAGCCCTGCTCACGCAGATCTTCGCCTTTGGTGATGCGATAGCTCATCTTTTCGCCCGCCACGCTGCACAGCAGGTCGACGGCGCGCTGCGCCAGCTGTTCCGGGCCCAGCTCTTCCGCCGGCGCATTGATGGTGTCGCGCACCCAGTCAATAATGGTCAGACGGTTATCCAGCTCGCTTTTCTGCACATCGTCCAGGGTCGGCCATTCAACTTTTCGGGTGCCTTTCGGGCCTTTATAGCCCGCCCAGAACGCCCACGCGCGGTCGGTGTTCCAGCCTTCGCCGCTTAACGCGACATGCTTGATGCCCATGCCGTCAATTTTACGCGCCGCGCGCTGAATCAAGCCCAGGTCGTCTTTACCGTTGAGATGCAGGGCAATGCCATCATTATTAATGCTGTAAGACGCCTTCTCTCCCCAGCGCGCATCGGCTGGCTGAGTGGAAAGCGTAATCTTCATGGCTTCGGTCATTATCATTATCCTTCTTAGCAAACGGGCCACCGTATGGCAGCCCGTAACGTTCTCTCGCTCGATGATTCATCCGACTTTATACCGCCGCATAAATCATGACGCGAAAATTATTCGGCTTCGTCTAACCAGACTAACAGAATCGCCTCGAGAATTTTTTCATTGGATGCGTTCGGATCATCATCAAACTCTTCCAGATCGCAAATCCACTGATGCATGTCGGTAAAGCGAACGGTTTTTGGGTCGAGGTCAGGGTAAGCGTCATACAGCGCTTCGCCGATTTCACGACTGTCGGTCCATTTCAGTGCCATATTAGTGCTCGCGTGCGTGGTTGATGGTGTAACGCGGGATCTCAACGACCAGATCTTCGTCGGTGACGCGCGCCTGGCAGCTCAGGCGGCTGTCAGGCTCCAGTCCCCAGGCTTTATCCAGCATATCGTCTTCATCTTCGGTACTTTCCGCCAGCGAGTCAAAGCCTTCACGCACGATGCAGTGGCAGGTGGTGCAGGCACAGGATTTTTCGCAAGCGTGTTCAATCTCGATGCCGCTACGCAGCGCCGCATCCAGAATAGTCTCACCGGTCTCAGCTTCCACAACGATGCCATCCGGACACAGGTCCTGGTGGGGCAGAAATACAATTTTTGGCATTTTAAACCTCGTCCACGGATTGGCCTTTCAGCGCGATACGGACCGACTGATCCATACGGCGGGCGGCGAATTCCTGGGTTTGTGTGTCGATATTTTTAATCGCTTCTTTAATGGCGTCGGCGTCGTCGCCTGCCGCGGCGGCGCGTACCTGCTCCGCAGCAGCATCGATAGCCTGACGCTCCGCGGCGCTTAACAGCGCGGCGTCGGCGGCCAGCGCGCTTGTCAGGCTTTCCAGGACGCGTGCGGCTTCTACTTTCTGTTCAGCCAGCATGCGCGCCTGAATATCCTGTTCGGCGTAGCTCATCGAATCTTTAATCATGGTGGCGATTTCGCCATCGGTCAGACCGTAAGACGGTTTCACCTGAATAGAGGCTTCCACGCCGGTCGATTTTTCCATCGCCGTGACGCTCAGCAGGCCATCGGCATCCACCTGGAAGGTGACGCGAATATGCGCCCCGCCCGCCGGCAGCGCCGGGATACCGCGCAGCGCAAAGCGCGCCAGCGAACGGCAATCCTGCACCAGCTCACGCTCGCCCTGCATCACATGAATGGACATCGCCGTCTGGCCATCTTTGAAGGTGGTGAACTCCTGGGCGCGGGCCACCGGAATCGTGGTATTACGCGGGATCACTTTCTCCACCAGACCGCCCATGGTTTCCAGCCCTAACGACAGCGGGATAACGTCGAGCAGCAGCAGTTCGCTGTCCGGCTTGTTGCCGACCAGAATATCGGCCTGGATCGCCGCGCCAATGGCGACGACTTTGTCCGGGTCAATGGCGGTCAGCGGAGTGCGGCCGAAGAATTCGCCTACGCGCTCGCGCACCAGCGGCACGCGGGTCGAACCGCCGACCATCACCACTTCCAGCACCTCTTGCGCCTCAACGCCAGCGTCTTTCAACGCCCGGCGGCAGGCCATTAACGTGCGTTTTACCAGCGGGGCGATCAGATCGTTAAACTGGCTGCGAGTGATATCGCCCTGCCAGCCGCCGACCTCAACGTGCGCCACCTCGGCATCGCTAAGGGCAATTTTCGCCGCGATGGCGGCATCCAGCAGCTCACGCTGCAGGCGGTTGTCGCTACGGTCGCTGAAGCCTGCCTGCTCGCGCAGGTAGTCCGCCAGCAGATGATCGAAATCATCGCCGCCGAGAGCGGAATCGCCGCCGGTAGCCAGCACTTCAAACACCCCGCGGCTTAAGCGCAGAATAGAGATATCGAAGGTGCCGCCGCCGAGATCGTAGACCGCAATCACCCCTTCCTGGCCGGAATCAAGGCCATAGGCGATAGCCGCCGCGGTCGGTTCATTAAGCAGGCGCAGCACGTGCAGACCCGCCAGACGCGCCGCGTCTTTGGTCCCCTGACGCTGGGCGTCATCAAAATAAGCGGGAACGGTGATCACCACGCCGTCGAGCTCGCCGGCCAGCGCTTCAGTGGCCCGGGCAGCCAGCGCTTTCAGAATATCGGCGGAGACGCGAATCGGGTTCAGCAGGCCGCCGGCGGTCTGGATCATCGGCAGGCCGTTTTCACTGGCCTGCAGCTGATACGGCAGATGCGGATAGCGATGTTGGATATCGGCGAGGGAGCGCCCCATCATCCGTTTCACGGAGCTGATGGTGTTGGCGGGATCCTGGGCGGCGTTCAGCCGGGCGTCATAGCCGACGGTCAGCCCCGATGCGTGGTAGTTCACCACCGACGGCAGCAGATAGCGGCCTTGATGATCGGGCAGAGTCTCGGCCTGGCCGCTACGCACGGTAGCCACCAGAGAATTGGTGGTGCCCAGGTCGATACCGGCCGCCAGACGACGCTGGTGCGGCGCGGCGCTCAGGCCGGGCTCACTAATTTGTAATAAGGCCATAATTGCTTCCGAAAATTAAAAATCGAGCAGTTTTTCTTCGAGTTCTCCAGCACTGCTGCGCAGTTTATCGAGGAAACGGAGCTTACGCACCGTGTCCGCCGCCGCCTCCCAGCTCTCATTATGCAATTGGTCAACCATCAGCTGATGGCGGGTATCAAACAACGCTTTCACTCGTTTGATAAAGCTTTCCAGCCGCGCTTCGTCTTTCGCCTGGCCGATCTCATCCAACTCTTCGCGCAGTTCCAGCTGTTCCATCAGGAACGCGGTATCGCGAACGGTATGCTGCTCGCTGGCCAGATCGAAGCCATGCAGCGAGAGGAGGTATTCTGCGCGGGTCAGGGGATGGCGCAGCGTCTGCCAGGCCTGCTCCTCCGGCATCCCCTGGTGTGTCATCAGCAGGCTTTTCGCTTTTTCGATCAGCTTGCGTTCCTCGAGTGCGTCTTTCAGCGAAGCCAGCTGGCTGGAGAGCTGCTGCAGCTCATAGGCCTGCTGGCGCACCAGCGGCAGCAGCTGTTTATCCAGCCGCGGCGTCACGCTGTCGCTCTCCTCCCCGGCCAGCCAGCCAGGCGCGTCGTCTTCTAACAGCGCGTCGGTGGCGTCCAGCAGATCGTCGATCAGTTGCTCTTCCACTTCGCGCAGCTGCTCAAGCCGCTGGGTCTGCAGGCCGAACCAGCGCAGCGCCGTTTCCCCACCGTCTGCCGCCGGCTGGCGGGTGCAGGCGATCCGCCGCAGCTGCTCTATGTCCAGACCGGCCTGACACTGGGTAGTAAACAGCTGGACGGTCGCCGGACTGCCCAGCGCCTGGAAGCTGTCGAAGCAGGGCTGCTGACCGTCAATACGGTCCACCAGCTGCTGGCGCAGGCTGTCGCTGAACTCGCCGCGGGTAAAGCCCAATGCTCCCAGCGCGCGCTCCTGACCCACCAGCTCTTTTCCCTGCATAAAGCTGTACAGGGCGACCATACGCCCGGCTACCGGCGGGTCGTCAATACTGTCATTGAGCTGCGGGACGATATTCAGCAGATGGCGGATAATACGGCTGAACTGCTCCGTCGCGGCTTCAGCGGCTACCTGCCGGCGGCTAACCTGCTCACGCAGCGCCGGGAGCTGCGCCAGATCGCCTACCGCCCGGGCGATGCGCCAGCACAGCGCGCTGCCGGCGACCGCGCGCGCCCGTTCGAGGGCGGCATAGAACAAGGCCAGCCGCTCATCAACCAGCGCCCCACCCGCCCGACACTCCGCCCGCGTACAGCTGGCCGCCCGAGCAAAGAAAAATATTCGACGCCCCGCGCTCGCACTGCAGCATATGCACCAGCGCGCTGAGCTGACTTGCCAGCTCGCCCAGCCGGGCTAGTTGCTGAAGCTGTTGTTTTTGCAGGCGGCGCGCCAGCTGCAGCCAGGCCGTCGCTTCGTCCGCGTGACCAGTCGTATTATTCATACCCCTCCTCCGGGTTAACGCTTTATACTGCGGTAAAGCAATAACCGTGCCTTTAAGAAGGAGTTTGTATGCAACGTATTGTGATTATCGCCAACGGCGCCGCCTACGGCAGCGAGTCCCTGTTCAACAGCCTGCGCCTGGCCATTGCCCTGCGCGAACAGCAGTCCGACCTCGATCTCAAGCTATTTCTGATGTCCGACGCGGTCACCGCCGGGCTGCGCGGGCAGAAGCCGGCGGAAGGCTATAATGTGCAGCAGATGCTGGAGATCCTCACCGCCCAGCAGGTTCCCGTGAAGCTGTGCAAAACCTGCGCGGACGGCCGCGGGGTCAGCGCACTGCCGTTGATTGACGGGGTGGAGGTTGGCACTCTCGTTGAGCTGGCCCAGTGGACCCTGGCGGCAGATAAAGTGCTGACCTTCTGAATCTGGGGTGCCGAACGGCAGGAAATATTAGGTTTCGCCACCTGAAGAGGCGAAAAAAACGTTAGCTGAATGCTTTCAGGAACAACGTCATTTTTGTTTAATCTTTATCCCTTTTTTTGATCAAAATCAGCATCCCGACCCGCGCCGTTTGGTGTGATGCACAGAGCAAAGTGTGAACAATATCACGCGAGGACTGGGTGGGCAGGATGCTGTAGCAGGACAGAAACGGGGTACAAAAATGGCGATGGTAAAAGCAAGTTTGACGTTGTTTGGCGGTGACACGCTGGTGGTGCGGTGCTCAGAGCGCTGCCATATTCATCTGATGAGCGCGAAGGTCCCTGGCGACAGCCATGCGGATATTCTGAGCGTGCAGGATCGGGACAGCGCCTATCTGACGGTGCCCTACAGCGGCACCTGGAACGTGCTTATCGACAGTCACAGCCAGTCACTGGAGCACTCCATCAGCTACGTGCCAGCCTGACCGTCACTGACAGAACACCCGCCCGGCCATGCCGGGCGTTTTTCTTTTCCGCGCGCTCAGGCCAGGCCCTGCGTCGGGCTCTCGCCCAACAGCGCGCGGACGCTGGCCACCAGATCATCAAGAGTGGCGTCGTGCATCCCGAGCTTACTTAACGCCTGTTCCAGCGAAAACAGGTACTGAGCGTTGGTCCCAAGCGGCCCGCTGGCCCGGGCGATCAGCGGAGCGATGACCTGGGCGCTGGTATCCGGCTCAAACAGCGGATGACGCGGATCCATAATAAACACCAGAGCATTTACCGTTCGCCCGTCGTCCAGCTCCAGCTTGCACCAGGTGGGCAGATAGCAGCCGGTGATCATCTCCCGTTTCCACAGCAGAGTCAGCTCTTCTTCCAGCGTGTCGTCCGGCAGACGATAAGCGACGCCGGTAGTCCGGCCGCCCTCTTTCAGAGCCAGCATGCGTCCCGGCTGGCAGGCGCTTCCACGCCCGGCGGTCAACCGCAGGCAAAACGCGCGGTGCCAGCCCGGCAGCGTGCCGGTGCAGGACTCGCGATAATTGAGCGCCGGGTTCCAGATCAGCGAACCGTAGCCAAAGATCCATACTGAGCCATCATCCGGGCGGCAGGCCAGCGTCGCCGCCAGCGAGGCTGCGCGTTGTTCTGCCGACCAGAGTAGCGATTCCTCAATAGCGCCAAACGCTGTCTTACAATCCGCATTCATCAAGAAATCACGAGTTAACACTGTTTACTACCTCCGCCACTGCCCGCTTCCCGGCGTCGTCTCATGCATCCGTCAATATTGCTGAAATATTATCCAGCTTTATCTTTCAATAAGCAATCAGCGGGGCGCTGGCAAGCGTAAAACCGGCGTCAGCAATTATTTTTCTTATGCCACTTATCGTCATCGCCTTTCTCGTAGCTGTTCTTCACCGCCGCCCAGGCGACTTTGTGTGCCGTCTCTTCGCGGCTGGCGTCATCGCGCCGGTCGTCTTTATCCTTATATTGATCCCAGGCGCTGTTAAACGCTTCTTTATAAATTTCCTGCGCATGGGCAGGCAGAACATGCTTAACGCTATCGGGTAGCTCTTGTTTACTGTGATAGGGCATTATGGCCTCCTGTTTGAGCATAAAGTTTAAGTCTGGAACGCAGGCGGCAGGCTATCAAGCCCATGATGAGTTAAAAATGAATTTTAGTAATTATCTGAATATTAATAATAAAAATAGAGTAATCGCAAATTATAATAAACTAATCAAGATATCTCTCGACACCCGTAAATTTAAGTAAAAATCCAGCGGCAATTTAGCAAAATCTGTTACTTTATCGCCCTGCGTTTTTATAATTATAACACCTGCATAAATGGAGATGGTTCATGACCCATGCACATGAGGCGGTAAAAACCCGCCATAAGGAGTCCTCCCTCGTCTTTCCGGTGCTAGCGCTGGCGGTGCTGTTTTTCTGGGGCAGCAGCCAGTCACTGCCAGTGGTTATCGCGATTAACATCCTCGCGCTGGTCGGTATTTTAAGCAGCGCCTTCAGCGTGGTCCGCCACGCCGACGTCCTCGCCCACCGCCTGGGCGAACCCTATGGCTCCCTGATCCTGAGCCTGTCGGTGGTTATCCTTGAGGTCAGTCTGATCTCGGCGTTAATGGCCACCGGCGACGCCGCGCCGACCCTGATGCGTGACACGCTCTACTCCATCATTATGATCGTCACCGGCGGTCTGGTCGGTTTTTCCCTGCTGCTGGGCGGGCGTAAATTCGCCACCCAATATATGAATCTGTTCGGCATTAAGCAGTATCTTATCGCCCTGTTTCCGCTGGCGATTATCGTGCTGGTGTTTCCCATGGCGCTGCCGGGCGCGAACTTTAGCACCGGGCAATCGCTGCTGGTGGCGGTGATTTCGGCGGCCATGTACGGTGTTTTCCTGCTTATTCAGACCAAAACCCATCAGAGTCTGTTTGTTTATGAGCATGAAGACGACGGCGACGATGACGACCCGCACCACGGTAAACCCTCCGCCCACAGCAGCGGGTGGCATACCGCCTGGCTGCTGGTGCACCTGGTGGCGGTTATCGCCGTCACGAAAATGAACGCCAACCCGCTGGAAACGCTGTTGACCAGCATGAACGCCCCGGTGGCCTTTACCGGCTTCCTGGTAGCCCTGCTGATCCTGTCGCCGGAAGGCCTTGGCGCGCTCAAAGCGGTGCTCAACAATCAGGTACAGCGGGCGATGAATTTGTTCTTCGGTTCAGTATTAGCCACTATTTCACTCACCGTACCGGTAGTGACGCTGATAGCGTGGGCAACAGGAAATGATTTGGTGTTTGCTTTGGGCGCGCCAGAGATGATTGTCATGGTCTCGTCGCTGGTACTGTGCCACATCTCTTTCTCCACCGGACGAACCAATGTGCTTAACGGCGCCGCGCATCTGGCGCTATTTGTCGCCTATCTGATGACGATATTTGCCTGATAACTAGTTTGGCGGGATCCACGGCCCTTTGCAGGGCCGTTTTCTTTTAGCGCGTTTATTGCTCCGGATAAACCTGTTGGCCATCGACAAACGTTAATAACGATTCCGTTTGATGCAGCTTGTCTGGCGCAATAGCCATAATATCTTGATTCAGCACCGCAAAATCGGCGAGCTTACCTGCTTGCAAACTTCCTCTTTGCTGCTCAGCAAAAGCCAGCCAGGCGGCATTTCGGGTATACATTTTTAACGCATCTTCCCGACTTAACTGGCGGGTGTCATGGCGTACTGAGCCGTCGAGCGCTTTACCTGTGACATGATATTCAATGGCATGCCACACTCCCGCAACGCCAATCCGCGTCGCATCAGTACCACCTACAACGATAACCTCCTGCTCTGATGCGGGTTGAAATGAGGCCCTGCCTGATTAAGTTCCCATTTTCCCCATCATATTTATCTACCTTATCATGTGATGATCTCTGGAAAGCTGATGCCGCACCGCTACGCTGGCGATTCGCGCGCTGGCTAGCAGACGTTCGAACGAATGCCCGCAACGCGCTTTTCCCGACAGGCCAAGCATTGTGGTACTGACGTAATCAGTCAGGCTGTCAGCCTCTTTAGGATGCCGCTGTGCGATAAAGTCGTGAATTTTATATTCGGCAGCCGAGTAGAAATTCCACGCGACCTTCCTCGCCTGCGGATCGTTACTGTGCGTGCCCTCCAGGACCAAACATCCCGGCGCATGCGGATCTGCGGCATAACGTCGCGCCGCCTCTTCAAGCAGATCGGTAAGACATTCAGAAACCGGTTTGTCGGGACGCAGAATGTCATCAAAAGGGATGCCTCAGTTTGTACGTAGCGGTCAAGAACACGTTTATAAAGACCGATTTTGTTCCCAAAAGCAGCATAGAAACTGGGGCGGTTGATCGACAACGCCGCGGTGACATCCGCCACGCTAACTGCGTCATAGCCATACTCGTAG
>OKVR01000158.1_pt1 | contig 31263 bp, 32 predicted proteins | sample 1606891 | NCBI WGS metagenome assembly OKVR01 (sample SAMN03281011, study PRJEB24777) | human gut metagenome | isolation source: fecal sample PR176 from 1 month old male Indian infant, caesarean delivered... | place: Singapore | collected 2006-01-13 | reverse complement strand
CCCCTGACGTCCAGCCTGATTGGCCGTGCGCGAGCGATAAAGGCACGGGGGAGGCCCCGTCGGGCTACGGCGGCACCCTGGGGTCAGCGAACGCGACACGCGTCTCGGCGTGGTCGCGATGGGCTATGGCGACGGTATCCGCGCGCCGCGCCGTCGGGCACCCCGGTGCTGGTCAATGGCCGCGAAGTGCCGATTGTCGGCCGGGTGGCGATGGATATGATCTGCGTGGACCTCGGCCCGCAGGCCCAGGATAAAGCCGGCGACGCGGTGGTGCTGTGGGGGAGAGGGACTCCCCGGTAGAGCGCATCGCCGAGATAACGAAAAGTGAGTGCTTACGAACTTATTACGCGACTGACCTCCCGCGTCGCCATGAAATACCTCGACTAAGCCTTGTTCGTACCGGATAGCTCAGACGCTTATCCGGTACGCTATCGGTATAGCCGCGGACAAAAAAGCGGTTTATACCGCTGCGCGGTCACTTTCCCCTCAACATCCTCTCGACCTGCCGTCATATCCGGTTTATTGTGTAAGAACCTGCCCCATGTAAACCTGGAGATACATCGCGTGTTTCAAAAAGTTGACGCCTACGCCGGCGACCCTATTCTTTCTCTGATGGAACGCTTCAAAGAAGACTCGCGAAGCGACAAAGTCAACCTGAGTATCGGGCTGTATTACAACGATGACGGCATTATCCCGCAGCTGCAGGCGGTGGCGGAAGCGGAAGCGCGCCTGAACGCCGAGCCGCACGGCGCCTCGCTGTATCTGCCGATGGAAGGGCTGAGCGGCTACCGCCAGGCAATTGCGCCGCTGCTGTTTGGCGCGGAGCATAGCGCGCTTAAGCAAAACCGCATCGCCTCCATTCAGACGGTCGGCGGTTCGGGCGCGCTGAAGGTCGGGGCCGACTTCCTCAAACGCTACTTTCCTGAGTCTCATGTCTGGGTCAGCGACCCGACCTGGGAAAACCACATTGCCATATTTGAAGGGGCTGGCTTCGATGTAAGTACTTACCCCTGGTTTGATAAAGCCACCAACGGCGTGCGCTTTGAAGCGCTGCTGGCGACGCTGCAAACGCTGCCGGCGCGCGACATTGTGCTGCTGCACCCCTGCTGCCACAACCCGACCGGCGCCGACCTGACGCCGGAACAGTGGGATCGTGTGGTGGAGATCCTGAAAGTGCGTCAGCTGATCCCGTTCCTCGACATCGCCTACCAGGGCTTTGGCGCAGGGCTGGAAGAGGATGCCTACGCCATTCGCGCCATCGCCAGCGCCGGGATGCCGATGCTGGTCAGCAACTCGTTCTCCAAAATTTTCTCCCTGTACGGGGAGCGCGTCGGCGGCCTGTCGGTGGTCTGTGAAGACAGTGAAACCGCAGGCCGCGTGCTTGGCCAGCTGAAGGCCACCGTGCGCCGCAACTACTCCAGCCCGCCGAGCTTTGGCGCGCAGGTGGTGGCGACGGTGCTGAACGATACCGGGCTGAAAGCCACCTGGCAGGCGGAAGTGGACGCCATGCGCGCGCATATCCTGACTATGCGTCAGGCGCTGGTCGACGCGCTGCAGCAGGTTGCCCCGGGCAGCAATGTGGATTACCTGCTCAAGCAGCGCGGGATGTTCAGCTACACCGGCTTCAGTGCGGCGCAGGTGGATCGCCTGCGCGACGAATTTGGCGTCTACCTGATTGCCAGCGGACGCATGTGCGTGGCGGGATTAAACTCACGTAATGTTCAGCAGGTCGCGAAAGCCTTTGCCGCGGTAATGTAAGCCGCTCTCCAGCAGGTTGTCTCTGCCGGTCAACGGGCAGGGGCAACCCCCTCTGATTGTGATCATCCTCTTTTTCTATGACATCTACGCGAAAAAGGCTTTTCATCCCTGTCGCCTGCGGGTAAGGTCGGGGCGTTACTAAGCATGCACATTATTGAAAACAATAATGATTGATAGATTTAGGGATAAATATGCGCAAACTTACTCTCGCCCTTGCGGCGGCTTCTCTCCTGTTCACGCTGAACAGCGCCGTAGTAGCGCGCGCCTCCACGCCACAGCCGCTGTGGGTCGGCACCAACGTGGCCCAGTTGGCCGAGCAGGCGCCGATCCACTGGGTTTCGGTGGCGCAAATTGAGAACAGCCTGCTGGGGCGTCCGCCGATGGCCGTCGGCTTTGATATCGATGACACCGTTCTCTTCTCCAGTCCTGGTTTCTGGCGCGGGCAAAAAACCTTCTCTCCCGGCAGTGAGGATTACCTGAAAAACCCGCAGTTCTGGGAAAAAATGAACAACGGCTGGGACGAATTCAGCATGCCAAAAGAGGTGGCGCGCCAGCTGATTGCCATGCATGTGAAGCGTGGCGACAGCATCTGGTTCGTCACCGGCCGCAGCCAGACCAAAACAGAAACCGTTTCTAAAACCCTGCAGGATGATTTTCTTATCCCCGCCGCCAATATGAACCCGGTGATTTTCGCTGGCGATAAGCCGGGTCAGAATACCAAGACTCAGTGGCTGCAGGCGAAGCAGATAAAGGTTTTCTATGGCGACTCGGATAACGATATTCACCGCCGCCCGCGAGGCGGGCGCCCGCGGGATCCGCGTGCTGCGTGCCGCCAACTCCTCCTATAAGCCGCTGCCGATGGCCGGCGCGCTGGGCGAAGAAGTGATCGTCAATTCCGAATACTGACAGGCGCCAGAACGCGATAAACGGCAGCGGTGACGCTGCCGTTTTTTTTAATGCAAAATCCGGGGTGGAAGGTTTTACCTTTTCACGTATTGCTGCACACTTAGAGGGATTCATTCGCAAAAAGGAGTCGATGATGTGGTATCAGCAAACCCTGACGCTTGGGCCTAAATCCCGTGGTTTTCATCTGGTCACCGACGAAATCCTCGGCCAGATCCGCGGGCTGTCCGGGGTGAAGGTCGGCCTGCTACACCTCCTGCTCCAGCATACTTCCGCTTCCCTGACGCTCAACGAAAACTGCGATCCCACCGTCCGGTATGACATGGAGCAGTATTTTCTCAACGCCGTGCCGGACAATGCGCCGTACGAACATGATTATGAAGGCCCTGACGATATGCCGTCGCACATCAAATCATCGATGCTTGGCGTGTCGCTGATGCTGCCGGTCGAGGACGGACGCGTCAGGCTGGGGACCTGGCAGGGCATCTGGCTGGGGGAGCATCGGATACACGGCGGTTCGCGGCACATCGTTGCGACGCTCATGGGGGAATAAAAGATACAATTTCGGAGTTATTGCAGTACTGGCATGGCGAAGCCGGGAGCAGAGCAGAGCGTCCACAGCGACTGGAAAGCCACGCAGATTAAGGTCTCGGACGTGCTGTTTGCCATGGTGAAGGAGGTCGAAGACCAGCGGCCGGCGGTTGCGCTGAAGGCGAGCCCGGAGCTGGCGGAGCTGCTGCGGCAGCAGCATCGCGACGTCCGGCCCAGCCAGCATCTCAATAAAGCGCACTGGAGCACCGTCTTTCTGGACGGCTCGCTGCCGGATTCGCAAATCTACTACCTGGTCGATGCGTCTTATCAGCAGGCGGTGAAAATGCTGCCGGAGCCGGTCCGGCAGCAGCTTTCTCGCTAATTATTTTAGCATCGGCTTCAGGAAGCGCGCGGTGTGCGAGGCTTCGCACTCGGCGACGGTTTCCGGGGTACCGGAAACCAGAATTTCGCCGCCGCCGCTGCCGCCTTCCGGGCCGAGATCGACAATCCAGTCGGCCGTTTTTATCACGTCGAGATTGTGCTCAATCACCACGATGGTATTGCCCTGATCGCGCAGCTGGTGCAGCACTTCCAGCAGCTGCTGGATATCGGCGAAGTGCAGACCGGTGGTCGGCTCATCGAGGATATACAGCGTCTGGCCGGTACCGCGCTTGGACAGCTCGCGCGCCAGCTTGACGCGCTGCGCCTCGCCGCCGGACAGGGTCGTCGCCGACTGGCCGAGACGGATATAGGTCAGACCCACGTCCATCAGGGATTTGCAGGTTTACGCGCCAGCGCCGGTACGGCATCAAAGAACTCGCGCGCTTCTTCGATAGTCATATCCAGCACTTCGTGGATGGTTTTGCCTTTGTACTTAATCTCCAGCGTTTCGCGGTTATAGCGCTTACCTTTGCACTGGTCGCACGGTACGTAGATATCCGGCAGGAAGTGCATTTCGACCTTGATCACCCCGTCGCCCTGGCAGGCTTCGCAGCGACCGCCGCGGACGTTAAAACTGAAACGGCCCGGCGTATAGCCGCGGGAACGTGATTCCGGCACCCCGGCGAACAGCTCGCGCACCGGCGTAAACACCCCGGTATAGGTCGCGGGGTTGGAGCGCGGCGTGCGGCCGATCGGGCTCTGGTCGATATCGATGACTTTATCGAAGTGCTCCAGCCCCTGAATATCGCGATACGGCGCCGGTTCGGCGATGGTCGCGCCGTTAAGCTGACGCTGGGCAATGGGGGAACAGGGTGTCGTTGATCAGCGTGGATTTACCCGAGCCGGAGACGCCGGTGATGCAGGTAAACAGGCCCACCGGCAGGGTCAGCGTCACGTCTTTCAGGTTGTTGCCGCGCGCGCCGGTTAGCTTGAGGACTTTCTCCGGATCGGCGGGCACGCGCTGCTTCGGCACTTCAATTTTGCGCTTGCCGCTCATAAACTGGCCGGTCAGGGATTCCGGTACCGCCATAATGGCCTCCAGCGGTCCTTCCGCCACCACCTGGCCGCCGTGGACCCCGGCCCCGGGGCCGATATCGATCACATGGTCGGCGGCGCGAATGGCGTCTTCGTCATGCTCAACGACGATCACCGTGTTGCCTAAATTACGCAGGTGGATCAGGGTCCCGAGCAGGCGCTCGTTATCACGCTGGTGCAGGCCGATGGAGGGCTCATCCAGGACGTACATCACGCCAACCAGTCCGGCGCCAATCTGGCTCGCCAGACGGATACGCTGGGCCTCGCCGCCGGAGAGCGTTTCCGCCGAGCGGGAAAGCGTCAGGTAGTTGAGGCCGACGTTGACGAGGAACTTCAGGCGATCGCCAATCTCTTTCAGCACTTTTTCGGCGATTTTCGCCCGCTGGCCGGAGAGCTTCAGATTGTTAAAGAAGTCCATCGCGTGGCCGATGCTCATATCGGAAATGGTCGGCAGCGGGGTGTTTTCCACAAACACATGGCGCGCCTCGCGGCGCAGACGCGTACCGTCGCAGCTGGCGCACGGGCGATTGCTGATGAACTTCGCCAGCTCTTCGCGTACCGCGCTGGATTCCGTCTCTTTGTAGCGGCGCTCCATGTTATGCAGCACGCCTTCGAACGGATGGCGGCGCACCGAGGTGTCGCCGCGGTCGTTCATGTACTTGAATTCAATATTCTCTTTACCGGAACCGTACAGGACCACTTTCTGCACGCTGGCGCTGAGGGTGCCCCACGGCGCTTCGACGTCGAACTTATAGTGCTCCGCCAGCGACTTCAGCATCTGGAAGTAGTAGAAGTTACGCCGATCCCAGCCGCGGATGGCGCCGCCCGCCAGCGACAGCTCCGGATTTTGCACCACGCGATCGGGGTCGAAATATTGCTGCACGCCGAGACCGTCGCAGGTCGGGCAGGCGCCCGCCGGGTTGTTGAAGGAGAACAGGCGCGGCTCCAGCTCGCGCATGCTGTAGCCGCAGATCGGGCAGGCGAAGTTGGCGGAAAACAGCAGCTCTTCCGCTTTCTCATCATCCATATTGGCCACGATGGCGGTCCCGCCGGAGAGCTCCAGCGCGGTTTCAAACGACTCGGCCAGACGTTGCGCCAGATCGTCGCGCACCTTGAAGCGGTCGATGACCACCTCGATGGTGTGTTTCTTCTGCAGCTCCAGCTTCGGCGGATCCGAGAGATCGCAGACTTCGCCGTCGATCCGTGCGCGGATATAGCCCTGGCTGGCGAGGTTTTCCAGCGTTTTGGTGTGCTCGCCTTTGCGCTCTTTAATGATGGGCGCGAGCAGCATCAGGCGCTGACCTTCCGGCTGAGAGAGCACGTTATCGACCATCTGGCTGACGGTCTGCGCCGCCAGCGGCACGTCGTGGTCCGGACAGCGCGGCTCGCCGACGCGGGCGTACAGCAGACGCAGGTAGTCGTGAATTTCGGTAATCGTACCCACCGTCGAGCGGGGGTTGTGAGAGGTTGATTTCTGTTCGATGGAAATCGCCGGCGACAGCCCTTCGATATGGTCGACGTCCGGCTTCTCCATCAGCGACAGGAACTGTCGCGCATAGGCGGAGAGCGATTCGACGTAGCGACGCTGGCCTTCGGCATACAGGGTGTCGAAAGCCAGTGAAGATTTGCCAGACCCGGAAAGCCCGGTGACGACAATGAGTTTGTCGCGCGGGATAACGAGGTTGATGCTTTTTGAGATTATGGGTGCGGGCGCCCCGAACTTCGATCTTATCCATTCACCTTTCCCGGTAGGTAGATACACGGATTGCCTGGTTTGCTTGAAGGACAAACGGCAGAAACGGCTAATTATGACACAATTTAACCTGAATGAATATACAGTATCGGAATGCAAATTCAGGTCGAGTGTGCAACAATGTCGTAGCCGGGTACTATCTCTGGAATCAGCCTCGCAGCTATTAAAATGCTACGTGGAAATGGTACACTCGCGCGTTTACACTATTAAGAAACGTATTCAGGAGACACGAACATGGCCAGCAGAGGCGTAAACAAGGTGATTCTCGTCGGTAATCTGGGGCAGGACCCGGAAGTACGCTACATGCCAAGTGGCGGCGCAGTCGCCAACTTCACGCTGGCAACTTCCGAATCCTGGCGTGACAAGCAGACCGGCGAAATGAAAGAGCAGACTGAATGGCACCGCGTTGTGCTGTTCGGCAAACTGGCTGAAGTCGCTGGTGAGTATCTGCGTAAAGGCTCTCAGGTGTACATTGAAGGCCAACTGCGTACCCGCAAGTGGACCGATCAATCCGGTCAGGACAAATACACCACTGAAGTGGTGGTAAACGTTGGCGGCACCATGCAGATGCTGGGCGGCCGTCAGGGCGGCGGCGCACCGGCAGGCGGCGGACAGCAGCAGGGCGGTTGGGGTCAGCCTCAGCAGCCGCAGGGCGGCAACCAGTTCAGCGGCGGCGCGCAGTCCCGTCCGCAGCAGCAGGCTCCGGCAGCGCCTTCCAACGAACCGCCGATGGACTTCGACGACGATATCCCGTTCTAAGGCCTGCCTTAAACGCGATATCCGCGTAGTTAACACAGAAAGCCCCGGTTTCGCCGGGGCTTTTTTTATGATTATTTCACCACCGCCTCAGAAGTGGTTTTGACCGCTGGCCGCAAGCGCTTCAGGCCGTGGGCACCTGAGCGGTCGCGGGCATCGCCACGCTGGGCTGCGGTTTGGCTGGCGGCGCCACCGGCTCCTGCCGCGGCGCCGCCGTCGCTTTCTGTTTGCGGGCCATGTCATCGACGATCAGCCGATAGGCGATGTAATACTTATAGATATTGCTGACGTAGGTCACCGTTTCCGCGCCGATTTTTTCTGCCGCCAGATTTTCGACGTTACCGAACCAGACGTTTGGATCAAACCCGCGCTGTTTGGTCATGGTGCGCAGGCGGGCGATACGCGCCGGACCGGCGTTGTAGGAGGCAAAGGCAAATAGCGCTTTATCCAGCCGGGTCATGGGCTCATCAGCATAGTAACGATCTATCATCCAGCGCATATATTTCACGCCAGCATGAATATTGGGATCCAGCTGTTTAATATCGCCCACCTTCAGCTCTTTTCCGGTGCGGGGCATCACCTGCATCACTCCGACGGCGCCAACGTGGCTTCGAACCGACTGGTTCAGCCGCGACTCCTGGTATCCCTGGGCCGCCATCAGCAGCCAGTCGACATCATAGCGATCGCCATATTTACGGAAGACGTCCACCATGGCGAGGAACTTGCGCCGTTCCTTACTCGCTGCGGCATTTTTAACATATTGGGCATTTTTCAGGTAACGCAGCAGCAGGGTATTACCCAGCGTGGTGCCCTGACGATTCTTTTTCACGAAGTTGTTCAGCAGCGCCAGCAGCTGCGGGCTGTCCTGGCGTACCGCCCACGCAATGTTGCCGCCGTCGCGCAGCACCACGTTGTCATGGACCTGGATTTTCGGAAATACCTGTTTCCAGAAAACCGCTTTATGCTGATCGACGACGATCAACGGCACCAGCCCGGCGTTGAGCATTTCCAGCAGATCTTCATCCTCCAGCGCTTCCGGCGCCGCTTCCAGGGTAACCGGCGGTCGTGACTCGCTGGCAAATCGGGCGTTCAGCGCTTGCAGACTTTCGTAATAGCTGGAGGAGCGGCGAACAAAGACCGTTTGACCGGAGAGCTGCTCCAGACTGTCGACCTTCGGCGATGCCGGGCCGGAGATCAGTAATTCTTTCACGTTGCTGTAGAGCGGTTGGGCGAAATCGACCTGGGCTTCCCGCGAGGGCGTGATAGTCAGGTTGGCGGCGGCGATATCCCCTTTACCTTCATTAAGCGCGGTAAAGAGATTATCCCGACTGACCGGCACAAAAACGATATGCAGCTTCAGGTGGCGCTGTTTTAGCTTTTTATCTTTCGCCAGCTGTTTATTCAGATCGTTTTCCAGCGCGATAAAAATGTCGTGCGTTGCCCCGCGCTGGGTGCCTTTATCAATAAAAAAAGAAGGTCTTGCTGTAGGTGGTTAATACCCGGATGGTGCGCCGATCGAGCATGCCAGGCAGATCGCCTTTCCACGGCTGCAGCATGTCGTCGATATGGATCGACAGCGTATTGTCTTCGGTTGCCACCGGCGGCGCGATTTCCGCCTCCGCCGCCGGCAGAAAAGGGGCGAATAACAGCGTCGCGAGGCAGGTAAGCCAGGCGATAAACAGGCGTGATAGCGAGTTGGCGTTCATGGAGGAGCACTCCGCAGGGGGATGTGTTTATTTTAGCAGAACGGCCGCCGTTAGCTGGGTAGGACATGGGGGAAAAGGTGTAACGATACCGACAAAGAGTCTTTCGCAAATAGTATTACTTACTATTAATGTGCTTTTGTCTTTAATTTAACTATGGAGATAATATGATAAAAATATGTTTTTTAATGATGAATAGAAAGTGATGATTTTATTTTTACTTTATTCTCTTCCGTTTGTTTTTTGGTAACCAGCTTGATTGGTAAATGTTATTTTATTTTCTCTGATATTGATCATTATCATCTTGATAATGAATCTCATTTTTATTACCGTAACACGGCACATTACTCTAATGACACGCTGTCTGGATTACGCTATCAAAGAATAGCGCGCAGCGCTTTTTCTCTAATGATGAAACAGGGCACTTAATTTTATTATGCCTCACGCTGTCTTCTTATTCCCATTAATGCCGGGAAGGCGCTGACCTGCGCCAAAATCTGGCGAGGCGCTGAGGCAAGTATTTTATCCCATTGTTTTTTCAATTGGGGAAGGCGTTATGCCCGACAGCAACAGAAAACAGGGCATATCCTATGAAATACACGTCTCTCTTCCCGCTGGGGATCGCCATTCCTCTGTTTGCCTGTAGCGTGCCGCTGCAGGCGACAGAAGGCGTTATCGAACCATCGACGTCTGACGAGAGCACCCCCACTGCTGAAAATCACGAGGAAACGATGGTGGTGACTGCCGCCAGGCAGAACCTGCAGGCGCCGGGCGTGTCGACCATTACTGCGGACGAGATTCGCAAACATCCCCCCGCCCGCGATGTGTCGGAGTTAATTCGCACGCAACCCGGAGTCAATCTGACCGGTAACTCCACCAGCGGTCAGCGAGGCAACAACCGGCAAATTGATATCCGTGGGATGGGACCAGAGAACACTCTGGTGCTGGTCGATGGAAAACCGGTCACCAGCCGTAACTCGGTGCGGTATGGCTGGCGCGGCGATCGTGATTCCCGTGGCGATACCAACTGGGTGCCGGCAGAGATGATCGATCATATCGATGTGATCCGCGGCCCGGCGGCGGCGCGCTATGGTAATGGCGCGATGGGCGGGGTCGTCAACATCGTGACCAAACCGACCACGCCTGAATGGCATGGGTCGTGGAATACCTATATGAATGCTCCGCAGCATCGTAAAGAAGGGTCGACGAAACGTACCAACTTTAGCCTCAATGGTCCGCTGTCAGACAGTGTCAGCTTCAATCTCTGGGGTAATCTGAGTAAAACCCAGGCCGATGCTCAGGACATTAACGCCGGGCATGAAGCCGAGCGTACAGGCTCCTACGCGGGCTCTTATCCTGCCGGGCGTGAAGGGGTGGTGAACAAAGATATTCACAGTAAGCTGCGCTGGGAGTTCGCCCCGATGCAGGCCCTGAGTTTGAGGCCGGCTACAGCCGACAGGGCAACCTCTATGCCGGCGACACACAAAACACCAATACCAGTACGCTGGTGAAGAGCATGTACGGGAAAGAGACTAACCGTCTCTACCGGCAAACTTATGGCGTGACATGGACCGGCGGCTGGGATAATGGCGTGACCAGCAACAGCTATGCCCAGTACGAACACACCCGCAACTCGCGAATGAATGAAGGGCTGGCGGGGGGACGGAAGGGATCTTCTCCAGTAGCGAGTTTTCAGATATCGATCTGGCCGATGTTCTGCTACATAGCGAAGTGAATATTCCGTTTACGCTGGGGGTCGATCAGAATCTGACGCTGGGGACAGAATGGAATCAGCAGCGGATGAAAGATGGCGTATCGACAACCCAGGCGCTCTCTTACGGAACTATCGATGGCGTATCGGCTACTGGTCGTAGCCCGTACTCCAGCGCCGAGATCTTCTCGCTGGTTTACCGAAGATAATATGGCGCTAACGGACAGCACCATGCTGACACCCGCTCTGCGCTTCGACCACCACAGCATCGTCGGCAATAACTGGAGCCCCTCACTGAACCTGTCCCAGGAGCTGACGGACGACTGGACGCTGAAGCTGGGCATTGCCCGCGCTTACAAGGCGCCTAACCTCTACCAGTTGAACCCGAACTATATTCTCTACAGCAACGGTCAAGGCTGTTACGCCAGTAGTTCCGCCTGCTATCTGATGGGGAATAGCGACCTGAAAGCGGAGACCAGCGTTAATAAAGAGATTGGTCTTGAGTATAAGCATGAGGGCTATCAGGCGGGGAATCACCTGGTTCCGTAACGACTATCACAACAAGATTGAGTCAGGGTACGCGGCGGTGGGCACTGCCAGCAACGGCACCACCAATATCTATCAGTGGGAAAACGTACCAAAGGCGTTAGTGGAAGGCCTGGAAGGAACGTTGAATCTTCCGGTGGGGGAGACGGTTAACTGGAGCAATAACCTGACATGGATGCTGCAGAGCAAGAATAAGACGACAGGCGACCGACTGTCAGTGATCCCGCAGTTTACCCTGAACTCGACTTTGAGCTGGCAGGTCCGTGAAGATCTCTCTCTGCAGAGCACCTTTACCTGGTATGGCCGACAGAAACCAAAACGCTTTAATTATAAGGGCGAGGCGGTCAGCGGCAGCGAATTAAACGAAGTCAGCCCATACAGTATTGTCGGTCTCAGTGCGACCTGGGATGTGAACAAAAACCTGAGCTTCACCAGCGGGATAGATAACCTGTTTGATATCCGCCACTATCGGGCAGGGAATGCGCAAACGACCGGCAACGCGACGACGGGAGCTTATCTGTATGGCGCGGGTGCCGAGACCTATAACGAATCGGGGCGGACCTTCTTTGTGAGCGTAAATACTCACTTCTGATGATGCTGGTGAGAATGAAACCGGGTGCAGCGCGGCCCGGTTTTTTTATTTCAGATGAGAGCGGTGGAGACAATTATAAATGGTGACAAATCTTCACGCCCTCTACATTATTAGCTCAAAATATCTTTTATACTGATTTCCGTCGCGCAAGGTCGTTGATCCCGATCGGGCTCGATAATAGCACCCTGCTATTTCCCTTCTGCAATACCCCCCCTGTCCCCCTTCCATTCCCAACCGCAGCGATGCGGAGGAGGGGGACCTTCCTTATTTTTGCCGGGTGACCTGATGACGATATTGAGTGGGGGTGAGCGCATGATATTTTTTGAAGGTACGATTAAACGCACTGAGATCGTCATAACCAACCATAATACAAATATCGACAATACGGTAACCAGGCGTCGTCAGTAATAAACGGCGACAGAGCGACATGCGCTGCTGGCGGATATATTCCATCGGCGATCGATCAAAATAATGACGGAAGAGCCGAAACAAATGCCAGGGGGAATAACCAGAGATATCGCTCAGATCGTCGACGGTCAGTTTCTTATCCAGATTATTATCGATCCACAAGAGCAGGTCGCTTAATACCGATTGCTGGAGCGTTTTGCTATGCATGATTGAGGCCAATCCCAAAAACGAAGGGCTCCTCAATGAGGAGCCCTGGATTTATTGAACGGTGAGCTCGCCGTGGCGAACCTTATAATTTTTTTGGTTATCAGGGCCAATAAAGTCGCTGGCGGGTTTTGCCACCTGCAGATGACCAAACGCGGTTGATTGCTCTGCATGATAATTTTCGCCGTCATTCACGTTGCCGTGCCCGTTATAACGGGCAATGGCCGGGAAGGGATACACCGGACGCGTTGCGATAACGGCTGGAGCGGCGTCAGCGTAAGGCTGACTGACTTTCTGCACGCCGTGAAACTGCGTTTGGGCATCTGGTTTTTCTGTCATCGGCGGCAGCCTGGCGGCGGCTGGCGCCCGTTTGCCGGCCATAATCTCTTGCGGCGCGATGCCTTCCTCGGTCCAGCGCATCAGCGGGGTAAGGAGATCAATTTGATCGTAACCTTCGCCATTACCGCAATGTGCTACCCCAGGCAGCAGGAATAACCGCAGGAAGGAATCCGTTGCGGCATGGCCCATCTCTGCCTCTACGCCGCGGTAATAGGCGATAGAAAAGGCTGGGCTGACGGAGTCATCGGCCAGACCGTGCCAGAGAATAAGCTTGCCGCCGCGCTGCTGATAGGCATGAAGATTGGTATTTGCCGCATTATAGAGCGGTGCCAGTTGAGCGACGGCGTCAAAATTCTGCTGATTAAGTGGGAAATCCCGCATCGATTGGATCTTCTGTTTTCCTCCCGGCAGGAGCACGGATTGCAGAGCCGGTAGCACCATCATTTCCGACATTGAGTGGCCGGTCGGCGTCTCCGGCACCGGCCAGCGTAGCTCGGAGCCCAGCGGAAGACCGCCAGCGACGAACTGGGCGCCGTGGCTGTCGTAAGCGCCGCGGTAGAGCTTTTTCACTACCTCAATCTCTTCCTGTGTCAGGCAGGCGGAACGGTCCTGAGCGTTGGCAGGACAGCGGGGAAGCCAAGTCTCAGAGAACTGACAGGCATAGGGGTTTTGCAGGATGCCGTCCTGCACGCCGGAAAGCGTCGGGCAGTGAGCCAGTATGGCCTGGTGAATCAAAGGTAAGCGATCTTTCAACAAGATAGCGGTACCGTCCGGACGCTGATTGGCGGCCACATTCCAGCCGTGGAAGAAGGAGTTCTGAAACTGGAAAAAGGCCGCTGGCGCGCCAGCGCTGATACCGTCAAAATCCTGCGGAAAGCGCTGCGCTTCCATCAATGCTTCGCGACCGCCGTCTGAGCAGCCCATAAAGTACGCGTACTTTGGCGGCTGGCGGTAAAGCGTCTGCATCACCGCTTTGGCCAGCACTGCGGTCAGGTGGTTGGCGCGCCAGGCAAAATCGATGCGCTTTTGCGGATCTTCTGCCCATGACGCATCCATCATACTGCCATGGTGCCCCATATCGGTTGCTGCCACCACAAACTCGCCGTTCATTGCCGGCAGGCAGCCGCTGGCATTCGACAGACTCAGGTTAATACTCCCGCACAGTCCGCCGCAGCCGACCTGCAAGAAACGTTGACTCCAGCGCTGGGTCGGCAGGGCAATCTGCACGCCAATCTGGGGGGCGATAGTGGCGCTCACCTTGCACCAGCTTCCCTGCGCAGAGGTCTGCATTTCAGTGTGGTTGATAGTGACCTTTGCGCCAACGGCGGCGCTGAAGTCGGTAGCGCTTAGCGCATCGCATGTTAGCGCGGGGAGAACAATCGGCAGACTGGAGGCCGCCTGCGTGGGTGAAGCGAACGATAACCCAACGAGGGTGCAGAGAATGATAGGTAACATCGTTTTAAGTAAGCGTGTCATACGCGATTCCCTGTGATTGATGATGGGAGGCGGCAGGATGGTGAAGCCTATGCCTCACCTTCCCTGGCGAGGCGCCACTGCTTGGCTATTGTAGATAAAGATAGACTTTCCTTGATGCCTTGATAAGGCGTCCCTACTGTATTCTGCTATTTTGAGGAAAATATGGAGATGTTCGCCATCGGCGTCTGGTGGTGAATACAAGATAAAATGTTGTGATGTCGATTGCATAATTTATTCAATTTCTTTTCATTATATCTGCTGGCTTTAAGAATATGATTGTGCCTGTTCCTGGTGATTCCAGAGAACAACATTCCTAACGAGATCCTTCCCCCTTTCCATTAGCAAGAAAGGGGGCTTTTTCAATAAAGACCGTTCAAGTAAATCTAAATATAGCTCTGGTGTTGGCCATTAGAACCACGGCGTTCAGGAAAAGTTCCATCATTAAATATATTTTTAAACATGATTTAACATCCTTTTTTTCTCCATTTTGTCGCCATAATTGCATGTAATTCTGCGCCTCGCTCAGGTTATTTCTGTCGCATATCTTAGATACGCATCCTGAACAAATAAGCTCAACGCCAGCAGATAACTGCTATTGCTCATTATCTCGTAGACGACACATTCATGTTAAAAAAGACTCATATCATCAGCGGATTATTGATTACCCCTTTAACGTTGTACGCCGCAACCTCATATCAAGTTGATGATATCCGTTTTGAAGGGCTGCAGCGCGTGACCGTCGGGGCGGCGCTATTAAGTATGCCGTTGCACGCGGGAGAAGCGGTGACGGCAGAGGAAGTCAGCGAGGCAGTGCGCGCGCTGTATGCGAGCGGCAATTTCGAGAATGTGCAGATCCTGCGCGATGGGAAAACGCTGGTGGTGCAGGTTAAGGAGAGGCCCACTATTGCCAGCATCAGTTTTTCCGGGAATAAGTCGGTGAAGGATGATGCGTTAAAGGAAAATCTCACCGCGACAGGTATTTCAGCAGGTAGCGCACTGGATCGAAATTCGCTTAGCGAAATAGAAAAGGGGTTGCAGGATTTCTATTACAGCGCGGGGAAATACAGCGCGCAGGTTCACGCTGTGGTGACACCGTTACCGCGTAATCGCGTTGACTTAACGTTCGTCTTTCAGGAAGGCGTATCGGCGAAAATCGCACAAATAAACATTATCGGTAATCAGGAGTTTCGGGAAGAGACGCTCCTGGACCAGCTTCAGCTACGCGATAATGTGCCGTGGTGGAATGTGGTAGCGGATAAAAAATTATCAGAAACAGAAGCTGGAAGCCGATCTGGAAACGCTGCGCAGTTTTTATCTCGATCGCGGCTATGCGCGCTTTGCGATCCAGTCCACGCAGGTCAGTATGACGCCAGATAAAAAATCCCTGTATATCACCATCACCCTCAATGAAGGCGAACGTTATCGGGTCGACCGAACTCAGGTGACAGGCGACCTGGCGCAGCATGGACCGGAGATCGAGGCCCTTGCCCAGCCGCTGGCGGGGGCATGGTATAGCGGGGCGCAAGTCACCACGGTTGAAAATGAGATCAAAAAGCGTTTTGGTAAGTATGGTTATGCCTGGCCGCAGGTGACGACCACGCCGGAAATCGATGACGCGCATCATCGTGTGACGCTGCATATTCAGGTCAACGCCGGCCGCCGTTACTCGGTACGCCAGATCCGCTTTTCCGGTAACGACACCTCCCGGGACGCGGTGTTACGTCGTGAAATGCGCCAAATGGAAGGGGCGTGGCTCAACAACGAAAAAGTCGAGCAAGGGAAAGTACGTCTTGATCGAACGGGTTTTTTTGAGAACGTTGAACAGCAGATCGTTCCGGTCAATGGAACGGCGGATCAGGTCGATGTGGTCTACAAGGTGAAGGAGCGCAACACCGGCTCATTCAACGTGGGCCTGGGATTTGGTACGGATAGCGGCGTGAGCTATCAGCTTGGCGTGACGCAGGATAACTGGCTGGGTACGGGCAATAGCGTGAGCTTCAATGGGACGCGCAACAGCTATCAGTCTTATCTTGAACTGGGGGCGACGAACCCGTGGTTTACCGTTGATGGCATCAGCCTGGGCGGAAAGATTTTTTATAACAGCTATGATGCTTCCGATGCGGATGCCGGGAGCTATAACCAGCAGAGCTATGGCTTAGGCAGTACGCTAGGGTTTCCCATTAGCGAAAATAACTCCCTGAACCTGGGGCTGGATTATGTCCATAATCGCCTGACCAATATGGATCCGGAGCTGACGACCTGGCGCTACCTCAGCTCTCGGGGAATCGAGCCCAGCGTGGTGACGAAAGATGGCGACAGTGGCGCAAAATATAGCGCCAACGATTATTTTTTGAGTCTTGGATGGGGCTACAACGATCTCGATCGCGGCTTCTTCCCGCGTGCGGGAAACAAGAGCAGCCTGAGCGGTAAAGTGACGCTCCCTGGTTCGGATAATAGCTACTACAAACTCTCTTTTGACACCGCCCAGTATCTGCCGCTGAGCGAAAACAAGCGCTGGGTCTGGATGGAACGCCTGCGCGCAGGCTATGCTGGCGGGTTAGACGGCAAAAGTGTGCCGTTCTACGATAACTTTTACGCTGGCGGTTCGTCGTCGGTGCGCGGCTTCTCTTCTAACACCATTGGGCCTAAAGCGGCCTATTACCGCTGCAATGGTAGCGAAAGCAGCTATAGCGCCTGCCCGCTGGACGCCTCGTCTGATGCGGTCGGCGGGAATGCCATGGCGGTGCTGAACAGCGAATTTATCATTCCAACCCCCTTTGTGAATGACAAATACGCCGATAGTCTGCGAACCTCGCTGTTTGTTGACGCGGGGACGGTCTGGAGCACCTCCTGGCACAACACCACGCAGACGCTGGCGGCAGGTATCCCTGACTACGGCGATCCGAGTCATATTCGTCTCTCCGCGGGGATTGCCGTGCAGTGGATGTCTCCCCTTGGTCCACTGGTCTTCTCCTGGGCAGAGCCGTTTAAAAATGTACGATGGTGATAAAGCAGAACAGTTTCAGTTTAATATCGGCAAACCTGGTAGGGCCTCAGCGGGGCTTGTTAGACCGGCGTGGCAATATTCTGTGGACTGTCTTCCGACATAGCGATTGAGCAGAATATGCTCAATCGCTATGTCGATATTATCGCTAAGGAATGCGATCTGGCGGGACACCCGCGACATTTACCCGAGCGCGGTCTGAGGGCCTCGCGGAGCTGGTGACGTACGACGAGGTAACCGCGCAATAAATAGCTGCCTGCTACGCTCCTCTTTTCTTGCCAACCGCGGGTAATGCTCAGTGCTGCATCATCTAATACCAATGACTGAGGCCTCATCCAGAGGAACTAAGACGTATTGTCAATTAAGTTTATATTATCTTATTTTTTATTATATTTTCTTTTTAAGGTTAAATTTGGCTGTTTTTTATCGGGCCTAATCATAAATTTCGAGAGGAAAATGAAACGTTACTAATAATGGGTTGTGTTGTTAGGAATTGTCTTAAGTCACATAATTGTCAGGGACGCTTGCGGTTTATAATAATGAATGCTATCACTATATACGGTAACAATTTGTAGCATCTGTATAAGGAAGGAATATGAAATGGACTATTCTTAATACTCTGATCTGCCCGCAATCCGGCATCGCCTTCTCGGCAATATCCAGTCTGCGTTTCTTAAAATTTATCATGTGGTACGAGGCCGATGTGATCCTGCTGCCCGGCGAGTCGATGAAGCTCTATTCCTCGAGAGTTTTAATTAATGACCAGTATCATTCATTAAAAATCTACAATATTACGGTGTACGATGAGGCGCAATGGGAAAAATTACGTGAGCGGCCATCTTGCCCATACCATGCCGGCGGCGAGCGGTCTGACTCCTGTTTTTACCAGTCCTTTTGCGCAATTAAGCGCTGTCCGAATAATATTCCCCGCAGCGAACCCTGGCGGTAGTCAGTCCACGCCGCCGGCCAGCCGCCGGCGGCGTGGCGTTATTTCGCCAGCAGGGCCGCCAGCCGCGGCTGGACGCTTGCGCAGCCCGCCAGCACGAGGTTGCCTCTCCGCAGACCCTCATTGGCGAGAAACGCATTGCACTTTCCACCCGCCTCCTCAATCAACAGCATGCCTGCCAGCGCGTCCCAGCTGTTCATATGCGCTTCATAATAGGCATGGAGCTGGCCGGCGGCGACATGCGCCAGCATCAGGGCCCCCGCGCCGAAGCGGCGATATTCCAGGCCGGCGTCGAGCAGGGTAGCGATGGCCCGGGCGTAGTCGCTGGCCGGGGCGCGGCTGGAACGGCCCATACCCACCACCACCGCATCCGGATCCGGTTCGCGTAGCGTCAGACGCTGGCCGTTGAGATACGCGCCTTCGCCGCGGCCGGCGAAGAAAAACTCATCGCGATCGGGAGCGTAGATAATGCCAAGCGTCAGCTCGGCCTGGCATACTCGTGCCAGCGAGATACACCAGTAATCCATACCGAGGATAAAGTTGGTGGTGCCATCGACAGGGTCGAGCACCCAGACGGTCTGTTCATCGCCAGCAAAACCGCTCTCCTCGCCGAGGAAACCCTCCTGGGGAAAATGGGCCTGCAGCCAGCTTTTATCTGTGTTCTACCGCGAGATCCGCCTGCGACACAAAGTCCTGGCGCGATTTTTTATCGACCTGTAATCCCGCATCGCGCAGCGCCTGGGCGTGGGCGCCAGCCTGGCGAATCAAGGCGCATAATGACTCTCGTTGTGCTTCCGTCATAGTCCTGCTCTCAGATAACAAAGGGCGACGTGCGCCGGTGAATTAATGTCACCTCCACCCAGGTGGTGCGTGAAGGTTGTAAAGGGTCGGCGGCGCGCTCCTGCAGCCGGGTAAGCGCCTGGCGGGAAATCGCCGCCACATCCTGATGTAGGGTGGTGAGCTGGTAGCTATATTGCGCGGTCGGCGGCGTGTTATCAAAACCAATCAGCTGGTAATCCTCAGGCGCCTGTTTGCCGCGCTGGCGCATTCCATCGAGAAAGCCACAGGCAAGCTGGGCATTGGCGCAAAAGATCCCCTCAGGCACCTCGCCAGCGAGCGCCGCGGCCTGCTCACCGCCGACGTAGCCCTCTTCCGGACAGGCGAGGTGCGCCAGGTCGCGTTCGATGTCCACTCCGCGCGTCTGTAGCGCCCGGCTGAACGCTTCCCCGCGCATGCGTCCGGCCCAGGTGGAAGGGTGAATATTGAGCCAGCCGAAGCGCCGACAGCCGCTGCGCAACAGCTGGTCGGCGGCCAGCTCGGCGCCAGCGGCGTTATCAGAGCAGACATAATCCACCCCGGGGATCGTCGGTTGACGGTTAATGCCCACCACCGGAATATGCTGCTGAACGCACTCGTTCACCAGCGCTTCCGGCGGCTGGCCGGAGGTAACGATAACTCCGGAGACGCGAAACTGAGCGAAACGGCGCAGGGTGTGCGCCAGATCCTGCTCGCTATGGATCTCGCTCACCAGCGCCTGAAAGCCCTGGCGTTGGATCTCGTTGAGCAGGGCATCAAGCAGGGCGCTGCGAAAAGGATCGCTGATGCGCGAGACGATCACGCCGATTAAGTGGCTGCGCTGGCGGTTCAGCCCCTGGGCGAGGAAGTTAACCTGATACCCCAGCTCTTCGGCGGCGCGCAACACCCGCGCCCGGGCATCGGGAGAGATGCTGCCGTTGCTGCTCAACGCCCGGGACACCACCGCCCGGGAGACGCCCGCTCGCCGGGCAACGTCCTGGGCGGTGACGCTGGGTTTACGGGGTGCAGGGCTCATAGGATATGCGCCTCGTCGTTAAACGTGGGACGCGGCAACGTTAAGGCGAGCCCATCCCGGGAAACGAATAAACCCGGCCACGGCTGGCAGGCCTGCTTCAGCGCCGGCAGGGAAGCATCCTCGCAGTGATAGAGCCCCAGCGCTGGGAGCTGCAGCGTTCTGAACAGCATCAGGCAAGAGGGGAAATCGCCATGAGAGGCGTCATCGTCCAGAGCCGCCACCGAGGCACACTCCTGAAACGCCAGCCCGGCGCCGGCCATCAGGGCCATCGAGTCGGCGGTCGGCCGGCCATCGCCGCTGTAAAACAGCGTCTGCCCGGCAATGGTGATACGGATGGCGCGATTACTCAGCTCATGCTGGGTGGGGGCAGTGCGGATCTGCCAGTCCTGCCACGTCCAGGCGTCGCGACACGCTTGCCAGTCGAGGGTGAAGCCAAGCTCCGCCTGCGGCCAGTTCGCCAGCGCGGCCAGCTGCTTGAGCACCGGCTGCTGCGCCGGCTGGCAGTAGATAATCAACGGCTTCTGGCGGGAGCCGCTTTTCCAGTAATTCAGCAGCGCCGTCAGACCGGTGCAGTGGTCCGGATGAACGTGGGTGAAGTAGATCGCGTCGATATCGTTGACCCCGCCGCCGCGCTGCCAGAGCGCGCGGGGAACGGTGGGGCCACAGTCGATTAACCACTGTTTGTTGTCCGCGTCGATTACCCGCAACGCGGAAGTATTTTGCATGCAGGAAAAGGCGCTCCCGCAGCCAAGCACATCTATTTTCATTTACCCTCGTCAAAAATTTTTGATCGCTTAATTAAATTGTCATAAATACCCGACAAAGTAGGCTCATCATCATGTCGAGTCAACGTTGCATTTTTTTTACAGCTAAATGAACACGTGTTCATACCAATAAAAAATGCCCGCAACAGCGCTTTCAGGTAGCGAATATGAGTTATTTAAAGATCTCTGGCCTTAAAATTAGTTATGGCGATAAAGTGGTTTTACATCATATCGATCTGGCGGTCGAGCAGGGGGAGATGATCGCCCTGCTCGGCCCTTCCGGATGTGGAAAAACCACCCTGCTGAATGCCCTCTGCGGTTTTATTCCGGTGGAAAGCGGGGAGATCGCCATCGCCAGCCGATCGATCACCCATCAGGCGCCGGAGCAGCGCAATATCACCATGGTGTTTCAAAGCTACGCCCTGTGGCCGCACCTGACGGTGGCGCGCAATATTGGCTATGGCCTGAAGCTGCGCAAATGGCGCGGGGCGGATATCACACGGCGAGTGGCGGAGCTGCTACGGATCGTCAATCTCGACGGGCTGGCTGACGTGAAGGTGACCGAACTCTCGGGCGGCCAGCGGCAGCGGGTGGCACTGGCGAGGGCGCTGGCGATAGAGCCTCAGGTGCTGGTGCTGGATGAGCCGTTATCTAATCTGGATGCCAAAGTGCGGCTCAATGTGCGCCATGAAATTAAATCTCTGCAAAAGAAACTCGGCTTTACGTCATTAATTGTCACCCACGATCAGCAGGAGGCATTAGTGATGGCGGACCGAATTGCGGTATTAAACCAGGGGCGAATTGAGCAAACCGGCACGCCGGAACAAATATATCAGCGACCCGCGACACCCTTCGTCGCTGATTTTATGGGCGCCGATAATAAAATAACCTCTGATGAAATATCCGCTGCCGCAATATCCGGTTTATCCGCTGCTCAGCAGGGTGAAAAAGTCATTTATTTTCGCAGCGCCGATGCCACGCTCGCTGAATTAACGCAGCCCGCGCCGCAGGAAGGGCTCGCCCTGGAGGGGATGGTGGAGCAGAGCGCGTTTCTGGGCAATCTGTATCGCCACAGCGTGCGCTGTCATGACCGCCTGCTGCAGGCCGACTCCGCTCAGTGCTGGCCGACGAAAAGCCGCGTCAGGCTCCATGTGCCGATGCCGGCCCTCCATATTTTTCCTTTACCACTATCACAGTGATATCAGCGTGTTCATTCTGGGGACAATCCATGTTTACTAAGACGAAAGCAGCGATCTTAACGACCCTCTGCCTGAGCGTTAGCGCCCAGGCCGACACCTTTCTTAACGTCGCCACCGCGGGCGATCAGAATATGGTGGATTACGTGAAAACCTGGCTGGGGCCAAAATTTGAAGCCGCTCATCCCGGCGTCAAGGTGCGGGTGATCGGTACCGGCCCAGGCGACGCCGGGTCGAATAAAATTAGCGAGAAGCTGAGCGCCCAGCAGGAGAGCGGCGCGCAGCAATGGGATATCGACGTCGCCGTGGTGCATCAGAAGGCGGGCGGGGAGCAGGTGGAAAAGGGATTGCTGCAAAAATATCGCCAGGATATTCAGACCGGCGGCATGGTGAGCTCGCCGAGCGCCACCCAGGCGCTGGGCGTTAACGTCGACGGATACGTCATGCCGATGTTCTTAAGCCAGACCGCTATCGCCTGGAACAGCGATCTCGTCAATACGCCACCGGCGTCGTATGACGAGCTGGTGGCCTGGACGCAGAAACATCCTCAGGCTTTTGGCTATAACGGCATCAAGAACGGCATGTCCGGCGTTAGCTTTGTGGTGGGCTGGATCTACGCCTACGGGACCGACGCCGAGCGCCTCTCCTCCGCGCCTTATGATAAAAGCGTCGAAAAGGGCTGGCAGCAAGCCTATGAGAAACTGAAGGCGTTCAATAAAAATGTCACTTTCACTCCGGGCAACGCTGGTACGCTCGACATGCTAAGTCGGGGAGAGATTGCCATGGGCCCGGTATGGGTCGACATGTTCTATAGCTGGAAAGATCAGGGCAAGCTGCCGCCATCGATTAAGCTCGCTTTACTGGCCCCGGGCATGCCGGGTCAGCCGATGTATTACGTCATTCCGGCGAAAGCGGCGAATCCGCAGCTGGCGCGCGACTTTATCGCGCTGGCCACCAGCCCGGAAGTGCAGGCGCAGGGGATCGTTAAGCAGTTCAACTGGTATCCGGGCATCGACGCCGGGCAGGTGAAGCCGAAGCTGGATGCAGCGACCTGGCAAAAACTGTTTGCCGAAATCTCGCCAGAAGCGTTGGCGAAGTATGGCAAAAGCTTCCCGATCGCTCCCTACTTTGACGATATCAAAGAGGGTTACGAAAGCCAGGTGGCCAATTAACCCTTTTTCCAGCCCGGGTCGCCGACCCGGGCGCTTGCTTGTGCCAACGCCAGGTTCTTTATGTCCAGTTCATTAAAATATTTGCTGCTGGTTGCCCCGGCCGCGCTGATGGTCGCGATCTTGTTTTTGTATCCGCTGGGGTTTTCGCTGGTCTCGGCGTTTACCGCGCCGGGACAGCCGTTCACCCTCGATCATTTTCGCAAGGTCTACGCGCTTTACGCCAACGATGTGCTCTTTTCGCTGCTTATCGTGCTGATCTCGGTGGCGTTGTTAGCGCTGATCGCCATTACCCTGTCGGCAGTGATTGCGCTGTCGCCTTGCCGGCCCGTTGTTCGCCTGCTGGGTTTTTTAGTATCGCCTGCCGCTGTTTATTCCTTTTATCGTCGTCGCTCAGATGATGCGCACTTTTCTCGCCAAAAATGGCCTGATGAACAATGCGCTGGTGGCGGCCGATCTGGTCAGGCCGCTGGAGACCCTCTCCTGGCTGGGATGGAAGGGAATTGTCATTACCTTTGTCTGGAAGCAGCTGGCCTTTGCTACGCTGTTGATCTGCGGAGCGATGGCGGCGCTGGAGCCGTCGCAGATCCTCGCCGCACGTAACCTTGGCGCCTCCCGGCCGCGGCTGCTGTTCGATATTATGCTGCCGCAGGTCCTGCCGACCATCGGCGTGGCGCTGGTGCTGTCGACGGTAACCATGATGTCGGTGCTGTCGGTACCGCTGATGATCGGCGTGGGGACGCCGACGATGCTGACCGTGGATATGGCGTTTCGCGTCAATTCCTATGGTGATTACGCGGTGGCGAATGCGCTTGGCGTGGTGTCGCTGGCGATCTGCGGCGCGCTGTCGTGGTTTTACCTGCGCCATAGCCTGCAGCAAAAAGGCGGTGAATGATGAAAGCGCTGAACCTTGCTTCCTCTCCGTCATGGTGGGTAAGAGGACGCCGTAAAGTGAACGCCAGCCCGGTGCTGCAGACCCTGCTGCTGCTGTTTATGCTGCTGGCGATGTTTGGCCCGCTTCTGAACCTGTTGATCTGGACCGTAGCGGAAAGCTGGTATTTTCCCCATTCGCTGCCCAGCCAGTGGGGCCTGAAGTACTGGTATCAGGTTTTCAATCCGTACAGCGATGTCTCCAGCTCGCTGTTAACCAGCATACTGATCGCCCTGCTGTCGGTGGGGGTCTGTTTGCTGATTTCCGTTCCCGCCGGCTATGCGCTTTCCCGGCGGAAAATGCCGCTGCGGGTGCTGTTTATGCTGCTGTTTCTCCTCCCGCAGGCCTTTCCCAACCTGACGGTATACATGAATATTGCTCGTCTGTTTTACCAGTGGGGCTTGAACGGAACTATCGCGGGGGTGGTGCTGGTGCATAGCGTCCATGGTCTGATGTACTCGGTGTGGATCTGTGTGGCCGCGTTTTCAGCCATCGACCCGCTGCTGGCGCGGGCATCGCGTAACCTGGGCGCCGGACCGGTGTATACCTTCTGGCACATCGTGCTGCCGCAGGCGGCGCCAGGGATCGTTGCCGCCTGCATCTTTGTTTTTCTGGAGTCGTTGGATGAGTTTACCGGCACCTTCTTCGTCGGGGCGCCGGATATCACTACGCTGCCGCTGCTGCTCTATAACGCCAGCATGTCGGGTAACTATCAGGTCTCGTCGATTACCGCGCTGATTTTGCTGGTGCCATCGCTGCTCTTTATGGTGGTGATCCATAAATTTATGCGTCCGGAGATGATGGCGAAATTGGGGAAATAAGAGCTGCAGAAAACGAAAAAGCTTCCCGTCGGGAAGCTTTTTAACCTCAGGTCATCATCATTGGCCATTCTGGCGGCGTCTGACTCATGACTTCAATCATCACATCTTTGATATTGCCCCAGATTTTGGCAATATCGAGCAGGGTGATGCCGAGCAAACCGGTGGCGAACCAGCAGGCGGCGGCAAGGCCGAGGCAGCTGCAGATCACCGACAGACCGGCGTAATCGCTTTTGCGAAGCTGAATATTCAGTGAGCTGGCGAGAAACATGAGTACTGCGCTCACCAGGGGCCAGCGCAACAACACGACACTGGTAGTAATGGAAGCCATTAACCTATCCTCAAAGAAAGTCGGGGAGCCATGGACGACCTGGCGCGACTGACGATGGCATAGCGCTCTGGTCTCAACTGGCGTACTAGAGAGTGATGAAACGCCATTTCTGTTTCATCAACTTGTGTGAACTATATCACACTTGGCGCTTTCTTCACCAGTCAAAAAATGAGCTTTCGCTGCGTTTAATAGCAATGTTATTTGTGTGGATATTAGTGAGCAACCCCCGCTGATCTTATTTTCATTGCCTTGCTAATGATTATTATTCTGCGGGTTTTATTACCTGTTCTTGTTTATTACACGGAGAAACCGAGTCAGATGCGCGTCTATTCTTAATCTTGGCGGAATATCTTCCGAATACCTGATAAATAAGTATTATTCTTCACCATCAGGGGTAAAGCTGACGCCCGTGAGGGCTGGCAGAAAATCTGCTGATATCTATCGCAGTCGCGATTGCTAACGTGTTTGGTCTACCTTAATTAAGGCATATCGCATGGATGTAAGCGTAAATGGGTGACAGTGCGCCGCATAAGGCGCTAAGGCTCATCGGAACGGGGTTGGTTATTTTATTGCCAGTGGTACTGGCATTGTGGTTTGCCCAGCTGCGGGCGAAAGCCGAAACCATTGATCAATTACACTCATTTTCGCAGCTGGCGCTGCAAAAAACGGAAATGGTCATCCGCGAAGCGGATCAGGCCCGGGCGAAAGCCAGCCAGTATCGCGGGGAGCTGTGCTCAGCGGACCATCAGCGTTATTTATTGCATATCGTTCGCGGCCTGCTGTATGTGGAAGATCTGATCTACGCTAACGGTCAGCGCTTTATCTGTTCAACGTCCGTTCATCAGCAAACCGGCTGGCGGATGCCGGCGGCCAATTACACCAAAAAGCCGGATGTCGCGATTTACTATTACCGGGACACGCCGTTTTATCCCGGCTTTGCTATGAATTATATGCAGAAGGGGCCCTATGTGGTGGTGGTCAATCCCTTCTCGTTCAGCTCAGTGATCGCCAGCGATCGCGATTTAGCCTATGGCGTGTTCGATACCAAAACCAACCTCTTTTTCTCGGTGAGTAACAATGTCGAGCCCGCGGAGCTCCATGCGTTAATTCGCGAAGGCGATACCTTTTTTAATCAGAATGGCCGGGTGTATACGATAGCCCGCTCCGCTATCCGGCCGATCGCCGTCATTATGTCCACCTCGCGGGCCAGCTATTATCACAACTTTTGTGACCAGGCCAGCCTGACGCTGCCGCTGGGGATCATCTGCAGTATTTTACTGGTGCTGGTGTGGTCGCGCACCCGCCGTCAGTATCACTCGCCGCGCAATATGCTGCAGCGGGCTCTGAGCTGCCGCCAGCTGCGCCTGCACTACCAGCCGATTATCGATATTAAAAATAACCGCTGCGTCGGGGCGGAAGCGCTGCTGCGCTGGCCAGGGTTTGACGGTCCGGTGATGAACCCGGCGGAGTTTATACCGCTGGCGGAAAATGAAGGCATGATTGCCCAGGTGACGGACTACGTGGTGGATGAGCTGTTTTACGAAATGGGAGAGTTTCTTGCCAGCCATCCGCAGCTGTACGTGGCGATCAATCTCTCTGCGTCGGACTTCCACTCGGCGCGGCTGATTTCACAGATCAGTGAGAAAGCGCGCAGCTATGCGGTCTGTATCGGGCAGATCAAAATCGAAGTAACCGAGCGGGGGTTTATCGACGTACCGAAGACCACGCCGGTGATTCAGGCGTTCCGCGAAGCGGGCTATGAAATTGCCATCGATGATTTCGGTACTGGCTACTCGAATCTGCATAATCTGCACGCCCTGAACGTCGATATCCTTAAAATCGATAAAACCTTCGTTGATACGCTGACCACCAACAACACCAGCCACCTGATTGCCGAACACATCATCGAGATGGCGCGCGGGTTACGTCTAAAGACTATCGCGGAAGGCGTGGAGACGCCTGAGCAGGTAAGCTGGCTCTACAAGCGCGGCGTGCAGTATTGCCAGGGCTGGCTGTTTGCGAAAGCGATGCCGGCGCGGGAGTTTATGCAGTGGTTAGCCAATGCGCCCGCGCCCGTGAACGTGCCTCAGCCGTCGCGTCACGCGGAGATCTGATGGCGGTAGTCGCTGGGGGTGCGGTCGAACTCCCGGCGGAAGACCCGCGAGAAGGTTTGCTGCGAGACGTAGCCCAGATCCATGGCGATATCAAAGATCGGCCGCTGGGTGGTTCGCAACGCCTCCGCCGCCAGCAGCAGGCGGCGCTGACGAATATAATCCCCCAGCGTCTGATGCATCACGGTGCGGAACATCCGCTGCAGGTACCACTTCGAGTATCCTGACTTTCTGGCGACTACATCAATGTTAAGTGGTTGATCGATATGTTCATCAATCCATTCAATCAGTGTTTGAATAATATCCTGATGGGACATAAAGCGGCCTCTCTCAATTCTCGATTCGTCGTTTTGTCTGCGGGCGAGTATAATTCCTCAAGTTAACTTGAGGTAAAGCGCTTTATGGAAAAGAAATCACCCCGCATCAAAATGCTGCTGACGCCCGGGGAAGTGGCAAAACGAACCGGCGTGGCGGTCTCGGCCCTCCATTTTTATGAGAGTAAAGGGCTGATCCACAGCCAGCGGAATGCCGGCAATCAGCGGCGCTACCGGCGCGATGTCCTGCGCGCGGTGGCGATTATCAAAATTGCGCAACGTATCGGCATCCCGCTGGCCACCATCGGCGACGCGTTTGGCGTGCTGCCAGAAGGGCACAATCTCAGCGCAAAAGAGTGGAAAATGCTGTCATCACAGTGGCGCGAGGAGCTTGACCGGCGTATCCACACCCTGACGGCGCTGCGCGACCAGCTCGACGGCTGCATTGGCTGCGGCTGTTTATCGCGGCGCGACTGCCCGCTACGCAACCCGGGCGATAAACTGGGGGAAGAGGGGACCGGCGCCCGGCTGCTGGAGGAGGAGTGATAAAACTAAAGCGCCACAACTGGGCGCTTTAGTTGTTTTCCGGTCTTGGTCTTTCGCATTATCTCGTTGGTTCACGAGAGGGTTTCCCCCGACGTCGACGTCCCTCAGTATTGCGCAATCTGTTGATGGAGGTTCCGGTTTGCGTCGACACTTTAACTATGGCATCCGCCGCCGTTTTTTCCTCACTATTTTGCCGAAATTTTCCCGGCAATCAGCGCCTGTTCCTATAGTTAATTTGAACAAACCACGGGAGAGGCCCATGCTGACGGTACATCATCTTAATCAGTCACGATCGCAACGCGTACTGTGGGCGCTGGAGGAGCTACAGCTGCCTTATCAGATAGTCCGCTATCAGCGGGAAAAGTCGATGCTGGCGCCAGCGGCATTGAAGAAAATCCACCCGCTGGGTAAATCGCCCGTGCTGGAAGACAACGGCTATGTGCTGGCGGAGTCCGGAGCGATCCTTGAGTATTTGCAGGAGAGCTGGGACAGCGATGGGCTGCTGAAGCCGCAGGGCACAGATGACAAACTGCAGTACCGCTTCTGGCTGCACTATGCCGAAGGTTCGCTGATGCCGCTGCTGTTAATGAAGCTGGTGTTCGCCAGCCTCGGCAGACCTCCGGTGCCCTTTGGCGTCCGCTCGCTGGGCTCGCTGCTGGGCAAAGGTATCCAGAAAGCGTGGCTCGATCCCCAACTGGCCACCCATGCGCGGTTCATTGACAACCATCTGGCCACGCGGCCATGGTTTGCCGGCGAGCAGCTGAGCATGGCCGATATCCAGATGAGCTTCCCGGTGATGGCGCTGTTGTCCCGCGGCGGCATGGATGATCTTCGCCATATCGAGGCCTGGCGACAGCGGGTGGAGCAGCGCCCGGCCTGGCAGCGGGCCATCGAGCGCGGCGGCCCCTTCACCTTACCCGGCGCCTGAGGTATCAGCGGATCCGATGACGCGGCTAAATGAAAGCAACTGACTAAAAAATTGTTAGCGGATTGCGCATGGACGATAACGTTTGCGCATCAGCTGGTTATTTTCTGTTCGTCATAAGCGAAATTTAGCGAAATACGATAAACATCGGTTGAAAAAGGGTTATCTAAAAGGCCGGATAATCGATTTGCCTTTCTGTTTTGCTCCCTCTTTTATCTGCTATCCAGGGGGAGGAGACAAGGTTGACACACCGTAGTGTATGCGTGGAGTTAAACGTTTGCTTTTTTGCAGCCCCCCTGGCGCTGCGATTCGGTACAAGGAGATCGCGTTTAACTGGCAGTGGAGGGTCCACCACGCATACCAACGAACAATAAAAATTTTCAGGGGAAGTTTTCTATGTCTACGCCTTCAGCGCGTACCGGCGGTTCATTAGACGCCTGGTTTAAAATTTCGGCGCGCGGCAGCACCGTGCGTCAGGAGATTGTTGCAGGTCTCACTACCTTTCTGGCGATGGTGTACTCCGTCATCGTAGTGCCGGTAATGCTCGGTAAAGCGGGCTTCCCGCCGGCCGCGGTATTTGTTTCCACCTGTCTGGTGGCGGGCGTTGGCTCGCTGGCGATGGGGCTATGGGCGAATCTGCCAATGGCCATTGGCTGCGCTATCTCGCTGACCGCCTTCACCGCCTTCAGCCTGGTGCTGGGGCAGCACATTAGTATTCCGGTGGCCCTCGGCGCAGTATTCCTGATGGGTGTCCTGTTTACGGTGATTTCGGCAACCGGCATCCGCAGCTGGATCTTGCGCAACCTGCCGCAGGGTGTGGCACACGGTACCGGGATCGGGATTGGCCTGTTTCTGCTGCTGATCGCTGCCAACGGCGTTGGTCTGGTGATCAAAAACCCGCTGGATGGTCTGCCGGTGGCGCTGGGCAAATTTGCCAGCTTCCCGGTGGTGATGTCGCTGATTGGCCTCGCGGTGATCATCGGTCTGGAAAAAATGAAAGTACCAGGCGGTATTCTGCTGACCATTATCGGCGTGTCGATTGTCGGCCTGATTTTCGATCCGAACGTCCATTTCTCCGGGATTTTCGCCATGCCATCCCTGAGCGATGATAAAGGCAACTCGCTGATCGGCAGCCTCGACATCATCGGCGCGCTGAACCCGGTCGTGCTGCCCAGCGTGCTGGCCCTGGTGATGACGGCGGTCTTTGACGCCACCGGTACTATCCGCGCGGTGGCCGGCCAGGCAAACCTGCTGGACAAAGATGGGCAGATCATTAACGGCGGTAAAGCGCTGACCACCGACTCCCTGAGCAGCGTCTTCTCCGGTTTAGTCGGGGCGGCGCCAGCGGCGGTGTATATCGAATCGGCGGCGGGTACCGCGGCCGGCGGTAAAACCGGGCTGACCGCGGTGACGGTCGGTGTCCTGTTCCTGCTGATCCTGTTCCTCTCTCCGCTCTCGTATCTGGTACCACCTTACGCGACGGCACCGGCGCTGATGTACGTCGGCCTGCTGATGCTGAGCAACGTGGCGAAATCGATTTCAACGACTTCGTCGACGCGATGGCTGGCCTGATCACCGCGGTGTTTATCGTGCTGACCTGTAACATCGTGACCGGCATTATGATCGGTTTCGCGACCCTGGTGATCGGCCGCCTGGTCTCCGGCGAGTGGCGTAAGCTGAACCTCGGCACGGTGATTATCGCGGTGGCGCTGGTGGTGTTCTACGCCGGCGGGTGGGCGATTTAAACCCTTTGTGCTCCTCTCGGGCGGCTCAGGCCGCCCGTTTTATTTTTAAGCCACATCCTGTTTCCATTTGCGTTAATCTGGGTAGCGTATGATTCACAGGCAAGACGCCTCACAGGTATAAAAGAAAACGCAGCAAACAGGGAACACATGGAAATATTCTTTACCATCCTCATCATGACCCTTGTGGTCTCACTCTCCGGGGTAGTGACGCGCGTACTGCCCTTTCAGGTTCCACTCCCACTGATGCAAATCGCCATTGGCGCGCTTCTGGCGTGGCCGACCTTTGGTTTGCACGTTGAATTTGATCCAGAGCTGTTTCTGGTCCTGTTTATCCCGCCAGCTGCTGTTCGCCGACGGCTGGAAAACGCCGACCCGCGAATTCATTGAGCACGGGCGCGAGATCCTTGGCCTGGCGCTGGCGCTGGTGGTCGTGACGGTGGTCGGCATCGGCTTTCTGATCTACTGGATTGTGCCGG